>ERZ791645.169-NODE-169-length-59268-cov-5.569368_pt1 | contig 59268 bp, 73 predicted proteins | sample MGYA00509939_ERZ791645 | MGnify/ENA primary metagenome ERZ791645 (study PRJEB30046, sample SAMN00715249) | human gut metagenome | study: EMG produced TPA metagenomics assembly of the A metagenome-wide association study of gut microbiota in type 2... | reverse complement strand
CGCGGATTTCCGCCGGTATTAACTACAAAAAGTTGAGGCTGCTGGAACCTCGAACTACCTACTTAACAGAATTTAGAAAGGAGGCGGCGCTTCCTCCCCTGCATGAATGCAGTGGTTCCCGCGCCGAATTTCGATGAGCGACAACGATTTTGAAGCGATGCTGGCTGCTGCCGGCATGGGCAATAAAAAAGAGATTCCGGAGGACTACCGCTGCGGATACACCGCTGTCGTCGGTCGTCCCAACGTCGGCAAGTCGACGCTCATCAATGCGATTGTGGGCGAAAAGGTCTCGATTACCTCGAAAAAGCCTCAGACGACGCGCGACCGTGTGCTCGGTGTGGCAACGGACGACGATGCTCAGATCGTCTTTGTGGATACGCCGGGGTTCCAGTCCAAGCACACCTCGCAGCTTCTCAAGCACATGAACCGTACAGTTCGCACCGCCTTGGCCGATGTCGAGGCCGTGCTTTTCGTGATTGATGCTGCCGGTTGGAAAAGTGACGATGAGCTCGTTTTGAAGCTTCTTGACCGGGAAGCCAAGAACGTGATCCTGGTGCTCAATAAGATTGACCTTGTGAAGGATAAGGAACGTCTGCTGCCGCTCATGGCCGAATCCATGCAGAAGTTTCCCTTTGCCGCCATCGTTCCCGTGAGCGCAGAAAAAGGCAAGATGCTCGACGACCTCAAGGGCGAGATCAAGAAGCTGTTGCCGGTTTCTCCGCCTTTTTTTGATGCGGATCTTTATACCGACAAGTCGCCTCGCTTCATAGCGGCCGAAACGATTCGCGAAAAGGCATTCCGTCTTCTGGGTGACGAACTGCCTTACGGACTTGCCGTGATGATCGAGCGCTGGAACGAAACCGACGACGGCGCCGAAATCATTGCTTCGCTTTGGGTGAACCGCGAAAGCCACAAACCGATCGTGATCGGTGAAAAGGGAGCCAAACTGCGCGAAATCAGCCGACTTGCCCGAGCCGACATCGCCGAACTGCTTGGCAAGCGCGTGCATTTGGAAGTCTGGGTCCGCGTGCGCCGTGGTTGGAGCGACGACGCCCGCATTCTGAAGTCCCTCGGCTACGGCGACTGATTCTTCTCATATGGCCGCAGCGACTGTATCCCGTTCCCCGGAACGTACACCCGTGGTGCGCGTGCGTTCCGAAGCGGCGTTTGTGCTTTCTACCCAACCGTGGCGGGAGACAAGTGTCATTGCCGAACTGCTCACTCAACGGCATGGCCGTGTCACGGTTGTGGTGCGGGGCGCCAAACGTGTTTCGAGTCGTTTCCGCGGCATCATCATGCCCTTTGTCCCGCTTGTGGTGAGCTTTTCCGGCGCAGGAGACATCAAAAACCTCACCGATGCCCGCTGGATGGGGCCGATGACGCCCATTGACCCCGAGGGACTCGTGTCGGCTTTCTACGTTAATGAACTGGTGCTACGCCTGACGATGCGAAGCGACGCCTCGCTTCGACTCTACAACGACTATCTGAAGGTGTTGAGCGAGGTTTCGCTCAAAGACGGCAAAGAACTTTCTGCGGCCCTGCGCACATTTGAAATCAAGCTCCTTAATTCGCTCGGATGGAGCCAGGTTTCCAAGGTCGAAGAGATTGAAAAGGGCGGCATCTGGACGGTTCGCCAGGGGGAACTGGTTTGCATTGATGAGCTTTGTGAAGGCGAAAAAGCGGTGAGCCTGGGTACGGCCTTGGCCGTTGCCAAAGCCGAAATCACCCCGAGTGCCGATCTGCGTGAGGTGCGCGACGTTCTTCGCCTCATAATCGGCTACTATGTTGGCGACACGGGTCTGAAGACTCGAAAGACTCTGGAAATCTGGTCGCAAATCTGACACATTAGGTAAAGACGGGCGACTCGGTTGCTGAGTGAAAGTAAAGAACCGATAACGCCGTTTTTTTGTCGGCAGCCCCTTTTATGTTGACCAAACTTTCTGTCAATCTCAACAAGATTGCACTCATCCGCAATTCCCGCGACGGCAATACGCCGTCCGTTACGCTCTTCGGCGCCGTGGCGCTTAAGGCCGGGGCCGCCGGTCTGACGGTTCATCCGCGCCCCGATGAACGCCATATCCGCCGCGATGATGTTCCGGCTCTCGCCAAGCTTCTCAGGAACTGGCCCGGTCGCGAATTCAACATCGAAGGCAATCCCTTCATGAACTTGATGGAGCACGTCCGCGAAGTTCGTCCTGATCAGGTGACGTTTGTGCCCGACAGTGAGTCGCAAAAAACGAGCGATCACGGCTTTAATCTGATGGAACAAGGCGAAAAGCTGCGTCCTCTGATTGCCGAAGCCAAGGCTCTAGGTTGCCGCGTGAGCCTTTTCATGGATCCGGATCCCGAACAGATCGTACTTGCCAAGGACCTTGGCGCTGATCGCATTGAGCTTTACACCGAAGCTTATGCCGCTGCCTGCGGCACAGCCGCCGTCGGCCCGATGCTCGAGAAATATGCGCAGGCGGCTCGCGCGGCCCGTGAGGTCGGTCTCGGCGTGAACGCAGGCCACGATCTCAGTCTCACGAATCTGCAGGATTTGCTCGTTGCCTGTGAATGTATCGCCGAGGTCTCTATCGGCCACGCGCTGATCAGCGAGGCGCTTGAGTACGGCATGACCGAAACGGTTGGTCGCTACAACGCCGTTTGCCTGCGCGCGAGCGAGCAAATTTCGCTCATGAACCAAAAGTAAGAAAGGAAACAAAACATGCTCGGTCCCGTTGTTTGCGATATTGCCGGAACGACTCTGTCGGAAGCGGAGGTAAAGCGCATCGCCCATCCGCTCGTGGGCATGGTCATTCTGTTTACCCGCAACTATGAAAATCGAGTGCAGCTCGAAAAACTCTGCCGCGCCATCCATGACGTCAAGCCCGGTATTCTGATCGGTGTAGATCACGAGGGCGGCCGCGTACAACGTTTCCGCGAGGGCTTTACCGAAATTCCGGCGATGAGCGCCTACGGCCGAGCCTACAAGGACGATCCGGAAGCGGCGGCCCGATCGCTGACGGCTGCCGGTTTCGTGATGGCTTCCGAACTTCGCACGGCAGGCGTTGACTTTACTTTTGCCCCTGTGCTCGACCTCGATTGGGGGCAGAGCGAAATCATCGGGGAGCGTTCGTTTGCGCTCGATCCCCGTGTTGTGACGCGTCTGGCTCGAGCGCTCAGCCACGGCATGCTCATGGCGGGCATGGCCAATTGTGGCAAGCATTTCCCGGGTCACGGCTACGCGGCTGCCGACAGCCACGTGGCGCTGCCGATTGACGACCGAGAGGTTTCGCGTATCGAACACGCCGATGTGAAACCCTATACCTGGATGGGCATCGGGCTGGCTTCCGTCATGACGGCGCACGTGGTGTATCCGGCTTACGATGAAGTTCCCGCAACCTTCTCTAAACGCATTCTCAAGGGATTGCTGCGCGATACACTGCACTTTCCGGGCTTTGTTTTTTCGGACGATTTGTCGATGAAGGGCGCAGGGGGCGGTACACTCACAGAAAGAGCCCAGAAGGCGCTTGAAGCCGGGTGCGATGCCGTTATCTGCTGCAATGCGCCGGAGGAAGTCGATCAGATGCTGCAGGAGCTGGCTTTCGAGCCGGACGCCGGTTGGCGTGAGCGCGCGGCTGCTGTCGAGCCAAAGCCCTTCCCGCCGAATCATGAAGAGCTTTTAGCTTCCAATGTTTACAAGATTTCTCGCTCGTTGATGACGCTGTGAACGAGAACCGAAGTCAGGACAAATTACAGTGATTATTGATTCGCTTCTCGATACCGACCTCTATAAGTTCACGATGATGCAGTGCGTGCTGCATCAGTTTCCGGACGCCAACGTGAAGTATCGCTTTCGTTGCCGTACCGAAGGTGTGGATTTGAGTCCTTATGTCGATGAGATTCGAGAGGAAATCGAGCACCTGTGCGCGCTGACGATGAAGGAGGACGAGCTCGATTATCTCGGCAGTCTTCGCTTCATCAAGAGCGACTTTGTGGATTTCCTCAGTCTCTTTCATCTCAAGTCGAAGTACGTCACCGTCACGCCCAGTTCCGAAATGCCCTGCGGCATCGACATCGTGATCGAAGGACCGTGGCTGCACACGATTCTTTTTGAGATTCCGATTCTTGCGATCGTCAACGAGGTCTACTTCCGTCATACCGTTCCCGAACCCGATGAGGAAGAGGGCATGGCGAGACTGCACCAAAAAATCCGCTGGATCAAGAACGAACCCGACAACGGCAATCTCAAGATCAGCGACTTCGGTACGCGCCGCCGCTTCTCCCGGGATTGGCAGCGCAAAGTCATCAAGGTGCTTTGCGAAGAACTCGGTCCGACGTTCTTCGCGGGCACGAGCAATGTCATGTATGCCAAGGAGTTCGGCATCATTCCCATTGGAACGATGGCGCACGAATATCTGCAGGCCTGCCAGGCGCTCGGTCCGCGTTTGCGCGACAGCCAGACCTTTGGCTTTGAAATGTGGGCGAAAGAATATCGCGGCGACTTGGGGATTGCTCTTTCCGACGTGTACGGTACGGAGCCATTCCTGCGTGACTTCGACATGTTCTTTTGCAAGCTCTTTGACGGTGCACGGCATGATTCGGGCGATCCGGAGAGCTGGGGCGAGCGCATGATTCTTCACTATGCGGCCAACAAATGCGACCCGAGAAGCAAGACGCTGATCTTTTCGGATGCGCTCACAGTGCCCAAGGTGATTGCGCTTTACCGGCGCTTCAATCACCGCATCCGCGTCGGCTTTGGCATCGGAACGAATCTAATGAATGATCTGGGCCCGACGCCGCTTAATATCGTCGTGAAGATGGTACGAGCCAACGGCCAGCCGGTAGCCAAGATTTCCGACACGCCCGGCAAGGGGATGTGCGAGGACGAAACCTATCTTGCATACCTGCGGCAGGTGTTTGGGCTGGATCCTGGCGCCCCCGTCGGTTCTTCCAAACCCTGATGTTTCGTTTGCGTAACGTCGCTATTGGCGACAATGGATCGGTCGATTGCTTCCTGCGGTCGGCCGATTTGACGTTTTTGAGACGTGCTGGCATCTGTTTGCAAGGTGCGTGGATAATGTTCTGACTCTGAGATTCGATGGCAATTTTTGTAAACAGATTCCGCACTTTTAGCTAAAATCAACAAGACTTGTGTTTGAAGGTGTGTTTTACATTTTCAGACACGCCTTCAAAATGATCAGTGCACGGAGAAACAAAGACAATGCATGCACTTAAAACACTTTTGGCAACCGCAGCAGTGCTTCTGCCGTCTCTAGCTTCGGCAGCAAGTCTCAACGGTGCGGAACTCGCCATTACTTGGGCAATTCCGTTTGCGGGCATTCTTTTGTCCATTGCCCTTGTGCCGCTCATCGCTCCCAACCTGTGGCACCACCACTACGGCAAGATCGCCGTTGCTTGGGGGTTGAGCTGCGTGATCCCGATTTTCGTGGCCTTCCCGACAGAGGTGGCCGTCGGCTCGGTTGCGCACGCCATGATCGGCGACTACGTGCCCTTTATTCTGTTCGTCGGCGCTCTCTTTATCGTGGCCGGCGGCATTCACATTCGCAGTAGCTTCGTCGGTCGTCCGATCGTCAATGCCGGCATCCTCTTTGTGGGCGCCTTTGTCGCCAACCTTATGGGTACGACCGGTGCTGCCATGTTGCTGATTCGTCCGCTGTTGGCCGCCAACGAAGGCCGTCGCTACAAGATGCACACCTTCGTGTTCTTCATCTTCATCGTAGCCAACATCGGCGGCTGTCTGACGCCCCTGGGCGATCCGCCTTTGTTCCTGGGCTTCCTGCGCGGCGTGACGTTCTTCTGGACGGCGCAGCATCTGATCCTGCCTCTTTTGGTGACGCTCGCGATTCTGCTTACGATTTATCTCGCCATTGACACCTACCTCTTTAAGAAGGAAGTGGCTGAAGGCTCGTTTAATCCCAATGCGGTCGAACCGAAGCCCTTTGGCATCGACGGTGGCATCAATCTGATCTATCTGGCCATTATCATCGGCGCCGTGCTGATGAGCGGCATCTGGAAGTCCGACATTGAAATCAATGTTCTGGGTGTGCACTTGACCGGACAGGGCCTGCTGCGCGATGCGATCTTCATTGTCGTTGCCATCTTGTCCGTGCTGACCACCTCCAAGAGTGCCCGCGAAGCCAACCAGTTCTCCTGGGAACCGATCAAGGAAGTTGCCAAGCTCTTTTTCGGCATCTTCTTGTGCATTGTGCCGGTGCTCGAAATGTTGCGTGCCGGTCACGAAGGAGCATTCGCTCCGCTCGTCTCTCTCGTGACGGACGAAAACGGCGAATTCAACAACGTGATGTTTTTCTGGCTCACCGGTTCGTTGTCGGCCTTCCTCGACAATGCGCCGACCTATCTGGCCTTCTTCAACCTCGCGGGCGGTGATCCCATTGAGATGATGACCACGCACTCGCACACGCTGATGGCCGTTTCCATGGGTGCTGTGTTCATGGGCGCGGTGACCTACATCGGCAATGCTCCCAATCTGATGAGCGTGAGCATCGTGCGCGAACGCGGCGTCAAGATGCCTTCCTTCTTTGGCTACATGCTCTGGTCGGTCGGCATTTTGTTCCCGACGTTCTTCATTGTCGACATCATTTTCCTGTAATCGGAAATAGGCCTGTTCGAAGCGTCGGGCGGGCAGCGACAAAACGGAAAAAGCGGCTTCCTGGGAGGGTGGCCGCTTTTTTTTCTTTGTGCATCAGTACCACTTTTGAGGTATGCAGCTTAAATTTCGCTATAGACAATAGAATGCCGTCCTTTTGAAAACCTATAACCAATCAAAAGGGACAGTGTTCATGAACCGCTCGAACCTCAATGTATTGACAGCGATTCTTCTTGCCGCAGGAGCAATTTCTCCGGCTGCGCTCGGAAACCAAATCACTAATTTCGATTCAATTGACGACTTACCATCTGTGATTGCTGATTACCAAGGTATTACGACAGGAACAGAGTTCATCAAAAATGGCGTGTTAGAGATAACGAGCGGAACGGTAGGTCTCATGGCCTTGAACCGTGATGGCTTGCGAGATGTTCACCTTTGGGCTGAGGGTTTCGCGCCTGAATTAGACGTAAACATTGATTTGAGCCAGTCAGGGAGCTCTGTAGGTGTTCTTCTTGAAGATGACGTATCTCTCTATTTTGATAAGAATGCTTTCATCAAGGCCGATACGGCGGTTCGCGGCAGCGGCACCGGCACCGTTTTTTTGAGCTTTGGGCAGCCGTCCACCTATGACATTGTCGGTGGTTTGGACATGAATGAAGGAAGCATCGTCAGCGAAACAGACAACGCGTTTCACTACGTCGGCATCGGTGATTTGGGAACGTTTAAGGCACAAGCCGGACATTTGGTCATCGGTGAAACGAGCGGCCAAGAGGGCGGTGAAACGTTTCTTCGTATCGGTACGCTGCAGTTGGGTGCCGGAGCAAGCGTGACGGTCGCCGGCGACAAATCCGATGATTCGAGTTTGAACCCCATCAACCGCGTGCTGATTGTTCGGCACCTTGAGGCGGTCGACAGATCACCTCAGGCGCTGGAGACGGCCAGCGATCAGAGGACTGTCAATGTAACAGGGGAAGGAACGTTAATTCTTGGTTCGAGTCTTGCGGACGGTGAGAACATCGAAGAGCTGCAAAGGACCGTTGGCCATGTACTCAACTCAAGCAAAGTCATTACCGGTTCGCTTTCGCGAGCGACGTTGATCACGAGTTCCAATCACGGGATTGTTGATGGAATTTCCGTGATGATCGGTGAGGATGTAAGTCAGGACAAGGCTGCCGAAGAAGGCATCCACATCGGTAACGACGGCCGTTGGATCGTGGATTTCACAAGTGAAGAGACCAAAAGCTTCGCGAGCGATCCCGTGAGCCTGGGCGTTCTCACCGGAATGGATCAGAGCCGCATCACTGCCGAGAATGATGCAGAGCTGATTCTTTACAACTGGAGCGGACAGGCATTTGACATCGGCGACTTTGATCCGAGCAACGTTCACGCTTTCGGCGGCGCTCGCATCCAGATCAAAGACAACATCGCCACGCGTCTGTGGTGCAAGGATTTCGCAGGCCTGCAGGGCTCAGCTCTGGTGGGGTACGTGGAAGGTCTGGCCGACCGGGATAAAGAGGAAGGCATTCTGATGCAGCGCCCGGGCTACAGCTTTATTTTCGACACGCTGCCGGAAGAAAACGTGGGGCGTGACGCATACTCCAACGTGGTTGACGGTGCAATCTTTTTGCCGGTGACGTCGGGCATTGCCACGGCGGCCGAACGCGCGGTTCACGATGCGGTCACAACGGTAATGACGCACGATCTGTCGCTTTTTGAAGGCAAGGGCCATTGGTGGGCACACGGCCAGTCCGGTCGCATTAAGGCCGGTGAAATCTTTTCCGGCGGAAGCGGCGACTTTGGGTTCGAAGCGGATGTGACAGCCGGAGCATTGGGTTACGACTTTGCCATGTTCGGCAATTGGATTACGACGGTGGCCGCATCCTTTGCCGGGATCGACACCGACAGCAAAGGCGTGATCGAACGCACGTCGGGTGACATGTCCGTGGCAACGGTGTCTTTGGCGGCAGCAAGACATTTCGATGACTTCACTTTGCGTTTGGGGCTAGCGTACTCCCGTGCTGCGGGCGACGCCGAACAGCGTTCCGTCGGCCATCGTCTGGACACGGATGTGGACATCGACTATTTGACAGCGGTGGCGCGCGTTACGGCAAGATCGCTTACTGAAAAGATGTTGTTTGAACCGTTTGCCCAGCTGTCCGTGACGACGGCCAAGATGCACGACGGTTCGATTTTTGACAGCGACAGAGACGGCGCAGTGGCCGGTGAAGGATTCAAGACCACTGCGGACAACCGTGTCTGGGGAACCCTGGAAGTGGGAGCCGATGCGGGTTGGCGGTTTGACGTTGCCGACCTTGTGAGCGTGAAACCTCAGTTTGGCGTTTCCATGCGTACTTCTGTCGGTCATACCGATTGGGAAATCGAAAGCCGTTTGTTTGACGGAAGCGCTTCGTCGGCGGCCTCCTACGACAGTGCGCAGCGCTTTGCCGTGCGACTGCAGGCGGGGATCGAGCTTGCGAGCAACGGATATTCGGACTCCAAATCATACTTCTGGAGCCGAAACCATGAAGGCAAAACGGAGCCTTACGCCTGGACTCTGTTGTTGGCAGGCAGTTATGAACGTGCTTCGGATCGGGAGCAGTCCGGCTCGCTTTCGCTTCAGTACCGGCAGCTTTTCTAAAGGCTGACGGAAGGCTTGCGCAGGCGGGAGCGCATGAGCGAGTTCTGCCTGCGCGGTCGGCACATGCTTGCATTTGCCAAAGTGCGTCAGCCTGTGTTTGCCTGTTTCGATTGATTGCAGCATCCTTGACGGAATTAATGGGGCGGTAGAATGTAACGCCTTGGCGGATATTATTTTTTGTCCGCACTTAGTTCGGATAGACAGTTGCATGCCACCGCAGGCCGTGAGCATGCAAAACGAAAAGAAGAGAGAAACATGCAGCACAAAGAAGACATCGAGGTCAAGACCCCCGAGGCAGACGGGGAAGCGGCTCCGGTGGACTGGAAGTTGGCCCGCAGCTTGGTCGAACCGCTTTATCTGGATCAAAAGCTTTACACCGGAGAACCCCGACTGGCCCATGCCGATGGCATGGCTGAAATTCTGAAAGGCGTCCGTAACGACGACGAATTGATCGTTGCGGCCTACCTCTTTTCCGTCACGGACTGCATCCACGATGCGGATCGTTGGATCGAAAAGACGTTCGGCAAGAACGTTTTGCAGCTTGTGCGAGATCTCGAGCAGCTGATGCACGTCAGTCAGCGCGCTCGTTCCGACAACCGCGAGAGCGGTGCTGTCTATCAATCTGAAGCACTTCGTCGCATGCTTTTGGCCATGTGCCACGATTTGCGCGTGGTGGTTTTGCGTCTGGCAAGCCGTCTGCAGACGCTGCGCTGGTTTGCGCAGTCGCGTGCACCGGGGGCAGACGAATACGGTCGTGAAACGCTGGCCTTGTATTCGCCTCTGGCCAATCGTTTGGGTATCTGGCAGATGAAGTGGGAGCTCGAGGATCTCTCTTTGCGCTTCACGGAGCCTGAAACCTACAATGAGATTTCCAAAGAGCTCGATGAAACACGCGAGCAGCGCTTAGCCTTTATGCGCGGTTGCGTTGAGCGCATCCAGATGCTGCTGAAGGCTAACGGTATCGAAGCCGAAGTAAGCGGTCGCCCGAAGCACATCTATTCCATCTACAAAAAGATGGTCCGCAAGCATCTGCGCTTCGATCAGCTCTTTGACATTCGTGCGGTGCGCATCATTGTTGATACGGTGGAGCACTGCTACGAAGTGCTGTCGTTGGTGCACGAAAACTTCACCGTGCTTTCCAAGGAGTACGACGACTACATCGCCAATCCCAAGCCCAACGGGTATCAGTCGCTTCATACCGTGGTGACCGATCCCAACGGACGTCCCGTGGAAATTCAGATCCGCACTCGTGCGATGCACGAATTTGCAGAACTTGGCGTGGCAGCGCACTGGCGCTACAAGGAAACCGGCAATTCCAACAAGGACAAGGGCGCTGAAGCCGAAGAGCAGCGCGTGGCCTGGTTGCGTCAGCTGCTCGATTGGAAGAGCGATGTGGCGCCCCCCGCCGAACCCGGCCTTGAGGACGATCACGTTTATGCGCTCACGCCTCAGGGGCGAGTGGTGGAACTCCAAAAGGGGGCGACGCCGATCGACTTTGCCTATCAAGTGCATACCGAGCTTGGTCATCGTTGCCGCGGTGCGCGCATTGACGGCCAGATGGTGCCGCTCAATACGCAGATTAAGACCGGTCAAACCGTTGAAATCGTGGCGGCAAAGACGGGCGGACCTTCGCGCGATTGGCTCAATCCCGAGCTTGGCTTTGCCGTGAGCGCGCGCACCCGCACCAAGGTGCGTCAGTGGTTCAACGCGCAAAAGCTTGCGGAACAGACGCAGGCTGGTCGCGAACGACTCGACAAGGAACTTGCTCGTTTGGGTAAGACGGCCGTCAAGCTCGAAGAACTCGCCAAGCGCCTGGGCTACGACTCGGTTGACGATTTGTGCGTGGCGTTTGCCAAGGAAGAGTTCAGCCTCAAGGCGCTCGAACAGGCCGTGCAGCCACAAATTGAAGAACCCGAGCCTCAACCCGAAGTGCTCGTGAGAAGCTCTCAAGCGCAAAAGAGCCACAAGTCCAATGTGCTTGTTGTCGGCATCGACAGTTTGATGACACAGCTCGCAAAGTGCTGCCATCCGGCTCCGCCCGACGAAATCATCGGCTTTATTACGCGCGGTCGAGGCGTTACGATTCATCGCATTGACTGCCCCAACGTCAAGAACCTTGTAGCCAACGATCAGGAACGCATGATTGAAGTGGGCTGGGGCAACCAGGCCGAAGCGGTCTACCCGGTCGATATCTACATCGTGGCGCGAGACCGTCAAGGGTTGCTCAAAGATGTGAGCGAAGTGTTTATGCGGGAAAAGCAGAACATCACGGGTCTGAACACGGTCAATGTGAAGGGTGACGCGCATATGCGCATCTCGATCGAGATTCGCTCGTCGGAAGATCTTCGCCGTTCGCTCTCGCAATTGCGTGAACTCAAAGGCGTGATGAGCGTACGCCGCGCCTGATGTTTCCGAGAGCCGTCGGGATTCGTCTTGGCGGCTTTTTTTCACTACGAGGTCAGCGAAAAAGAGAAACGAGCGTCAACTGTTGAGGATGCCGATTTTTCGCATTTTCAGAAAATTTGTCTGAAAAATTGTTTTACAGTAAAATCAATAACTTATGCGTAAACACGCAAAAAAGTTGAGAAAAATTCGAAAAAAGACTTGCATTCCTGAAAAAGCACGGGTATAGTTCGCATCTCTCAGGCACATAGCTCAGTTGGTTAGAGCATCACCTTGACATGGTGGGGGTCGTTGGTTCGAGTCCAATTGTGCCTACCAGAATTTTTTGGAGACACCTAGCAAATGTGCGCGTCTAAGATCGTACGAACGACGAAGACCTGCAAACAGTAAGTCTGCGGGCGCGCGAGGGTGTTGAATAGGAAAAGAGTGCGGCTCACAGAGTCAGCACTCTTTTTTTTATTTCGGCCGCGCGTGAAGCCATTTGCGCAACGCTAAAAACGAAAGGGAATAGAAATGCTTTCCATCACTTTGCCCGACGGTTCTGTTCGTCAATACGAAGGGCCGCTCTCTGTGGGCGACATTGCAGCATCCATCGGTGCCGGCCTTGCCAAAGCGGCTCTCGCCGGCAAGGTTGACGACAAGCTCGTCGATCTGTCTCACGTCGTTGAAACGGATGCCAAGGTTGCCATCATTACGGCAAAGGACCCCGAAGCTCTCGAGTTGATCCGCCACTCGACTTCGCACCTGATGGCTCAGGCCGTTAAAGAGCTGTATCCGACGGCGGAGGTGACGATCGGACCGGCCATCGAAAACGGCTTCTACTACGACTTCAAGTTCGAACGCGCTTTTACGCCCGAAGATCTCGAAAAGATCGAAGCGCGCATGAAGGAACTCGTGAAGAAGGACATCCCGCTTGAGCGCTACACGCTGCCGCGCGACGAAGCCATTGATTACTTTAAGAGCATCGGCGAACACTACAAGGCTGAAATCATCAGCGAAATTCCCGCTGGCGAAATCATTTCGCTCTATCGCCAGGGTGACTTCACGGACTTGTGCCGCGGTCCTCACGTGCCGAGCACGGGCAAGCTCAAGGTCTTCAAGCTCATGAAGGTGGCCGGTGCATACTGGCGCGGCGACAGCAAGAACGAAATGCTGCAACGCATCTACGGAACGGCCTGGGCGAAGAAGGAGGATCAGGAAGCCTATCTCACGATGCTTGCCGAAGCTGAAAAGCGCGACCATCGCCGCTTGGGCAAGGAGCTCGATCTCTTCCATCTGCAGGAAGAAGCTCCGGGCCTCATCTTCTGGCATGCCAAGGGCTGGACGCTGTGGCAGGTCGTCGAACAGTTCATGCGCCGCATCTATCGCGAAAATGGCTACCAGGAAGTGAAGGCGCCGCAGCTGCTCGATCGTTCACTCTGGGAACGTTCAGGTCACTGGGCCAAGTATCGCAGCAACATGTTCACGACCGAATCGGAAAACCGCTACTACGCGTTGAAGCCGATGAACTGCCCGGGGCACATCCAGCTCTTTAACGCCGGTTTGCGCAGCTACCGCGATCTGCCGCTTCGCTACGGCGAATTCGGTCAGTGCCATCGCAATGAACCTTCGGGCGCTTTGCACGGTCTGATGCGCGTGCGCGGCTTTACCCAAGACGACGGTCACATTTTCTGCACGGAAGATCAGATCCTGAAGGAATGCATGGACTTCACTCGCATCGTGCGCGACGTCTATCACACCTTCGGCTTTGAGGACATTCTCTATAAGGTGGCGACCCGTCCGGAAATGCGTATCGGCGAAGATGCCGTTTGGGACAAGGCCGAAGCCGCTCTGATCGAGTCGCTCGACGCCTGCGGTCTGCCTTATGAAATCCTGCCGGGCGAAGGCGCCTTCTACGGCCCGAAGATCGAGTACCACCTCAAGGATTGTCTTGGCCGTACGTGGCAGTGCGGTACGATCCAGGTGGACTTCCAAATGCCGGGCCGCCTCGGAGCCGAATACGTTGCCGAAGACAACTCGCGCAAAGTGCCGGTGATGCTGCACCGCGCCATTCTCGGTTCGCTCGAACGCTGGATCGGCATGTTGATCGAACACTACGCCGGCGCAATGCCTGTGTGGCTCTCGCCGGTGCAGGTCGCCGTGGCCTCCATTACCGATGCACAGGCCGAATTTGCGGCCGATGTTGCACGAAAGATGCGCGAAGCCGGAATTCGTGTCATTGAAGATTTGCGCAGTCAAAAGATCAACTATAAAATCCGCGAACTGACTTTGCAGAAACTGCCCTACATCGCCGTTGTCGGCGACAAGGAAGCGCAGTCCGGCACGGTCAGCGTGCGTGCGCGCGGAGGCAAGAACCTCGGCGTCATGCCTATTGAGGAATTTATTGCCCGTGTGGTGAGCGAAGATCAGTCACGCAAGAACACGGACGATTGATCGACAATTGATCAGAACGCGCCTTAGCGAAGGCGCGTCGGTAAAAAAACTATTTTGGGAGACGTGCCATAGCACAAGATCGCAATCACCGAATCAATCGTGAGATTCGGGTACCTGAGGTTCGACTGACGGGCGTTGACGGCGCTCAGATCGGTATTGTTTCGACTGCCGAAGCGCTTCGGATGGCTGAAGACTACGACGTGGATCTCGTTGAGGTCGCGCCGAACGCCCAGCCGCCGGTTTGCCGCCTGATGGATTACGGCAAGTTCCGCTATCAGGAGCAGAAGAAAGCTCAGGAAATGAAGGCTCGTCAGAAGGTGATTCAGGTTAAGGAAGTTAAGTTCCGCCCCGCCACTGACGAAAATGATTACCAGACCAAGCTGCGCGCTCTGCGTCGCTTCTTGGCCGATGGCGACAAGGCCAAGGTCACGCTGCGTTATCGCGGCCGTGAAATGGCCCACCAGGACTTGGGGGCTCAGATCATGCATCGCATCCGCGACGAGCTCGCTGAAGAGGCCCAGATCGAACTGCAGCCTAAGCTTGAAGGGCGCCAAATGATTATGGTGCTTGCTCCCAAGCGCAAAAAATAAAAATGCGTGTATAATCACACGCTCTTAACGCGCCCTGAAGTGCAAGAAAATTGCACTTCAGGCTTTTTAAAAGTCGGGGCGGGCAAAAGAAGTCGGGAACGAAGTTTCCCGCGCCTGGAGTTCCGACAAATCATAAGGAAATACGGCAAATGCCGAAGATGAAAACTAAGAAGGCTGCGAGCAAGCGCTTCAAGGTCCGCGCTGGCGGTTCCATCAAGCGTGCCCACGCCACCAAGCGTCATATCCTGACCCATCGTTCGACGAAGAACAAGCGTCACCTCCGCGGTATGGTCACCATCCACGAGTCTGACAGCAAGTCGATTCACCGCATGATGCCTTACGCTTAATAAGAGGAGAGGATAGAGATGCCCCGAGTAAAACGTGGCGTGACGGCTCGTGCCCGTCACAAGAAGATTCTTGCCCTCGCTAAGGGCTTCCGTCTGCGTCGCAACAACGTTTTCCGCGTTGCTAAGCAGGCTGTTATGCGCGCTGGTCAGTACGCTTATCGCGACCGCCGCGACAAGAAGCACGTGTTCCGCCGTCTGTGGATTGCTCGTATCAACGCTGCAACCCGTTCCAACGGTATGACCTACAGCCGCTTCATGAACGGTCTCAAGAAGGCTGGCGTGATGCTCGACCGCAAGGTTCTGGCTGATATGGCTGTGTTTGACAAGGCCGGTTTCGCCAGCCTCGTTGCTCAGGCCAAGGCTGCTCTGGCTTAATCCGAGCAGGGAGCATGTGTAGAACCGTTCGCTGACAGTATTGCTGAAGGCGGCGGTTCGATCCAAAAAAAGGGGTTCGGTGCTGAAAAGTGACCGGGCCTCTTTTTTTTTCCGAAAATCCGCCAAAATTGCGTATCGTGTTCCTACGAACATGTGACGGTTGAAACGGGCTTGTGTGCAGTCGAGCAGATTTACGCAGGACCGTATCGAAAAGACAATTGATTGAAATCCACCGGGTGTGTAGAAATGGATGATTTAGTGCAAATCGTGGAATCGGCACGCACCGATTTTGCGGCCGCTCAACAGAATGCCGCGCTCGAAGACGCCAAAGCAAAGTACATCGGCAAGAACGGAGCCATCACTGCGCTGATGCGTGGTCTGGCCGGCCTCACGCCGGAACAGAAGCGAGAACGCGGTCCGGCTATCAATAAGGCAAAGGCTCAGGTCGAGGCGCTTTTGAACGCCCGTCGCGAAGAACTCGCCGACGCCGCCATGCAGGCCAAGCTCGCTGCCGAAGCGGTTGACGTCACGCTTCCGGGCCGTCGCATTGCACGCGGCGGCATCCATCCCGTGATCCGCACCTGGATGCGCATTGAAGAGATTTTTGCTTCCATCGGCTTTGATGTTGCCGACGGTCCTGAAATCGAAAGCGATTGGTACAGTTTTACCGCGCTCAACAACCCTCCCAACCATCCCGCCCGTTCCATGCAGGACACCTTCTACGTGGATCGTTGTGACGAAAAGGGCATGCAGCTGCCGCTGCGTCCGCATACCTCACCGATGCAGGTGCGCTACGCCCGTACCCATATGCCTCCGATCAAAGTAATCGCGCCGGGCCGCACGTACCGTGTCGACAGCGACGCTACGCATTCGCCGATGTTCCATCAGGTCGAGGGTCTGTGGGTTGCAGAAAACATTTCCTTTGCCGATCTCAAGGGTGTCTATACGGACTTTCTGCGTCGCTTCTTTGAAACGGAAGACCTCAAGGTTCGCTTCCGTCCGAGCTACTTCCCGTTCACCGAACCCAGCGTCGAAGTAGATATGGCCTTTACGAGCGGTCCGCGCAAGGGCAAGTGGCTTGAAATTTCCGGTGCAGGTGAAGTGCACCCGAATGTGATCCGCAATTACGGTCTGGATCCTGAGAAGTACATCGGTTTTGCCTTCGGCTCCGGTCTTGAACGCCTGACGATGTTGCGCTATGGCATCGACGATCTGCGTTTGTTCTTTGAAGGCGATCTGCGCTTCTTGCGCCAATTCAAATAATCGGTGAGGAGTTAGAAAAATGTTGTTTTCCGAAGAATGGCTGCGCAGTGTCGTCAATCCCGATTTGACGAGCGACGAACTGGCCGAAGCCATGACTATGGCCGGTCTTGAAGTTGAAGAGTGCTCGACGATTGCGCCCGCTTTTGAAGGCGTGGTGGTTGCCGAAGTTGTCGACTGCGTTGATCATGAAAATTCCGATCACCTGCATGTTTGCAAGGTGAATGTGGGCGCTCCCGAGCTTCTGCAGATTGTTTGCGGCGCTCCTAACGTTAAAACCGGTGTCAAGGTGCCCTGCGCCACGATCGGCGCCGTGTTGCCCGGTAACTTCAAGATCAAGAAGGCCAAGATGCGCGGCGTCGAAAGTTTCGGCATGCTGTGCTCGGCTCGTGAACTCGGCATCAACGAAGACCACCAGGGCTTGTGGATTCTGCCTGCAGACGCCCCCGTCGGCATGAATATCCGAGAATATGCCAAGCTTGACGACAAGCGCTTTGAAATCAAGCTCACGCCCAACCGCGGCGATGCTTTGTCGATCGTCGGTGTTGCGCGCGACGTGCACGCCATTACCGGTGCCCCGCTCAACATGCCCAAGTTCGATGCTGTGGCGCCGACGTGCGAATGCGTCAAACCCGTGCATATCGAGGCTCCGGATCTGTGCGGTCGCTTTACCGGCCGAGTGATCAAGGGGCTCAACGCCAAGGCTCCGACGCCGCAGTGGATGAAGGATCGTCTGGAACGTTCCGGTCAGCGCAGCATTTCCGCTCTGGTCGACATCTCCAATTACGTGATGCTTGAGCTCGGCCGTCCCACGCACTTCTTTGATCTCGACAAGCTCACGGGCGACGTGACAGTTCGCTGGGCCAAGAAGGGCGAAAAGCTTGAATTGCTCAACGGTCAGACTCCCGAACTCAATGAATATTTCGGCGTCGTGTGCGATGAAGCTGGTCCCCAGGCCGTCGCTGGCATCATGGGCGGCGAACCGACCTCAATCACCGACGATACGGTCAACGTCTTCATTGAAGCGGCCTTTTGGCAGCAGGTGGCTATCCAGGGTCGCTGCCGTAAGCTCAACTTCTCGACGGACGCCGCCTATCGCTTCGAACGCGGCGTGGACTGGGCTTCGAACGTGGATCACATGAACTACGTTACCAAGCTCGTGCTTGAGATCTGCGGCACGCCGGAAACCCGCGTTGGCCCCATTGACGATCAGTGCGTCAATCTGCCGGCCGTTCGCGTTGTTCGCATGCGCCCGGATCGCTGCCGCAAGATCGTCGGCGTGGATATTTCCGACGAATTTATGGCCGAAGCTTTTACGCGCCTTGGTTTCGAATTCACGCGCGAAGGTTCGGACTTTGTGGTGAAGAGCCCCGCTTATCGCTTTGACATCGAAATCGAAGAGGATCTCGTAGAAGAAGTCGCTCGTCTGTACGGCTACGAAAAATTGCCCGATTTGCCGCCGCTTGCCCGCTGCGCCATGCGCTGCCCCGCTGAAGGCACGCGCTCCAATCACGCGCTTCGCGTCTCTCTTGCCGGCCTCGGCTACCAGGAGCTCGTAAACTTCAGTTTCGTTCAGGAACAGTGGGAAAAGGACTTTGCCGGCAACGAACAGCCGATTCGTCTGCTCAACCCGATCGCGAGCCAGCTTTCTGTGATGCGCACGCAGCTTTTGGGCGGCCTCGTCGATGTTTTGCGCTTTAACCTCAACCGCAAGGCTGAAAACGTTCGCGTCTTCGAATTGGGTCGCGTGTTCTTCCCGGACGAGTCAATCGGCGACAGCGAAACGTCTGTGAAGGGAGTGCGCCAGCCTATGCATGTGGCCGGCCTCGTTTACGGCGATGCTCACGAAGACTGCTGGGCCGAAGCCAAGCGTTCGGTGGACTTCTTTGATGTCAAGGGCGATGTTGAAAACCTGATCGCTCCCCTGAAGGCAACTTTTGAAGCTGCTACGCATCCCGCAATGCACCCCGGTCGCTGCGCTCGAGTGATCGTCAATGGCAAGGCCGTTGGCTTTGTCGGTGAACTTCATCCGAAGGTGTGCCGTACCTACGAACTGTCCAAGCCCCCGGTGGTGTTCGAGCTCGAAGTGGCGCCGTTGTGCGAACTCGACGTGCCGAGCGCCCGTGCTGTTAGCAAGTTCCAGCCGGTTCACCGCGACATCAGCGTGACGGTGCCCAATGACGTGACCTGCGCACAGCTGCAGGACGCAGTTTCTCGCATCCGTCGCACGAAACCCGAAGCGATGATCATTGAGTCGCTCGATCTCTTTGACGTCTATCGTCCCGAAGCTTCCACCGAAAAGAGCATGGCATTCCGCCTGACGCTTTCGACTCAGGGAGCCGAGGCCATTGGCGAAAAAGAAGCCGAAGCGGCTTTTGAGGCAGTAGAACGGGCGTTTGCTGAACTGGGTGCGACGCTTCGCAAATAACAGGAAGAAAATTTTCCTGTAGAATGCGACACCCTTTTGATTTAATTTGAAAAAACAAGAAAGATGGATAATCAAAGCTCAATCAGCAGCTCGCTTGATGCCATGTTCCCGAACACGGAAGGGACGATGCCGACAGTTACGAAGATGCATTTCATTGAAATGCTCAAGGAACATGTTGGTTTGTCCCGCGCCGAAGCCAACGAGGTGGTTGATTCGATTTTCGACGAGATGCAACAGGCGCTTTCCGAAGGTCGCGAAATCAAGCTCGCGAACTTCGGGACGTTCAGCACCCGCGACAAGCAGGCTCGTCCCGGTCGCAACCCTCGTACGGGCGCGCCTTACGAGATCAGCGCTCGGCGCGTGGTGACGTTCCTGCCGGCACCGTTCATGCGTGATGCTGTGGCCGGATATTCCGGGCCTGTGCCGCAGGAAGGAGCCTGATCGGGCCAACAAGAGCGCTCTGATCCGCTAAACTTTACGGGCTAATTTGCCGCGTGCGGTTTCGGATCAAAAATTTCAGAAAACCGACGCACATTTTTCATGTTCGTCGGTTTTTTTCTCGTCTAGAAGAAAGAAAGTTCAAATGAGCGACAACAATCAGTCCGGTCGTTTTTATTCGCTGCAGGAAGTCTCTGCACAGTGTGGCCTTGCTCCCTACATTCTGCGTTATTGGGAGCTACATTTTCCGGAGTTAACCGCAGACGACTCCAAACCGAAGCACATGTACAACGCTTCGGATATTTCGCTCATTAACCGCATCAAGACGCTGCTGTACGTCGAACACTTGACCATTGAGCAGGCTAAGGGGCGTCTGAAACAGGAGATGGCTTTCCCGGTTGATTACTCCGGCAAGGCAAAGGAAGCCGAAACAGTAGAAGCGAAGGCTGAACCGCAACAGGCTGCGCCCGTTCAGGAAGTAACGCCCGAACCTCAGGTCGGAGTAGCCTCCGAGGTAGTTGCACCGTCACCTGAAGTCGTCGAGCCCGTGCAGGAATCTGCTCCTGAAACCGTAAAGAGCGAAGAGACCGCTCACACTGCAGCCGAATCCGGTGCCATGCCGATGGACGAAATTCATCGCGCAGCGGCTGCCGAGCTTGCGAATCTTCGCGGTGAAGTTCAGTCGCTTCAGTCTCAGCTTGCAGAAGAACGTCAGAAGACGGCAAGCGCTCAAGAGCTGCTGTCGGCCGAAGTCGCTAAGGTTCTGGAGACGAGTCAGGCTCTGCAGGCCAAGACGGATGAACTGGCTCAGGTCAACCAAGCGCTCGTTGCCGCTCGCGCTCAGTTGGCCCAGCTCAATGAAGAACTGACGGCGGCTCGTGGTGAATTGGCGTCGAAGCAGAGCGAACTGGCGACTGCATTGCAGTATTCGGCCACTAACGAAAGCGCACGTGCGGCAGCCTTTGACCGATTGGAAGCCGAAAACGCCTTGTTGCGTGGCAAGGTTTCCAATTTCGTCAATCAACTCAAGGACTTGTCGGCTGTTTTGACGAAGACGAAGTAAGAGACAGATTCGAAAGGAGATCGTCTCTCGACTCACACTTAAAGAAAAATTTGCGGCTTATGCGGTGGATGACTTGAAAATTTTTTTCGAATGCCGCATAATGCGCAACTCGTTCGGGGCGTAGCGCAGCCTGGTAGCGCACTTGCATGGGGTGCAAGGGGTCGCGAGTTCGAATCCCGCCGCCCCGACCATAATTCCAGGAAGAGACGTGTTATCACGTCTCTTTTTTTATTGTTTTTTTCTACGCATTCCCCGCCATTCAAGGCGTTCAGCTCGATGCCTTTCTTTGTAGCGTCACATTAAGCCTTGTCTTCTTTTGTCTACTGCTCGCGTTTTTTGGTAGAAATATAAGTAGTAATTTACGGTAGTAATGAAAAGCCGCAAAACGATCGGCGTTTTTCTTTCTACCAATAAAAATGGAAACTCCTTTATTTTCAAAGCGTTGCGCGGATTTTGGACATGAAAATCGTTGCACCTATCACAGAGAAGAAAATCAAGTCCATTACAAAGCACACGGCATGCGGGGTTGTTCCAGGTTTGTACGTTTGGGTGATGACGCTCAAGAATGGGGAAACCGCAAAGTATTTTGTGCTGCGTGAGCGATCCATCAACAGAACGTTCACTCTGGGCAAGTATCCGGACATGTCTCTCGCAGAGGCCTTCAAAAAAGCCGCAGAATGGAAAGAGAAGGTCAAGCAAGGGGTAGGACCCTGCCAAGGAGGAAAAACAGCGTAGAGACGCGCTCAGGCGCGAGCGCGAGGGTGTTTGTGAGGCGCTCGACATCCTGACGTTCGAAAAACTGATCCAACAGTGGATCGAGTTCAATGAAAATCGAGGCAAGTGGAGCAAGACCTCTAAGAGCAAAACCGAGATCTGGGACGGGTTCTTTCGAAACCATATTCCTGAGTCGTTGCGCGTGTGTCCGGTGACGCAACTGACTGCGCAGATGTTCTACGACGCTTTGGCAGAGAAGTGGCGCACGATGGTCGACACTCCTGAACGCATTCTGTCGGACGCCCGGCAGGCCATTGATTGGGCTATGCGCTCGGAAATGATTTCTCCGATGATCAATCCCTGCATCGTCAAAGACGGCAAGCTCGGGGACTTGTTGCCGCTAGACCGTCCTGCCGGCGGGCATGAGCCGGCGTTGCCGCCAAAACGTATGCCGGCGTTCTTCAAAGCACTGATGGAGTTGGTGCCGGTTAGCCAAACGGCTCGTTGCCTTGCCTTTGCTATTTTGACGGCCGCGCGAAATACGACGGCACGTGAGGCGACGTGGGATGAGATTCAAAAGGACGATGAGGGGAACTGGCTGCATGTGATCCCCAGAGAGCGCATGAAGGTCAAGAGCGAAAAGATCCCGTTTGATCGCAAGACGCCTCTGAGTCCGCAGGCTGTGGAGTTGCTTGAGAACACGCCAAGGATCGGTTTTGATGATTCGCATCTGATCTTTCCGAACATCAACAAGGGTAAGCGGTCGGCTTTTACGCGAGACGCCGTCCGGGCCCTCATCAAACGCATGCACGACAAACAGCGCAAGCTCGACGGCATCGGTTGGGTCGATCCGGATCAGAAAGACAGAACCGGCAAGCCGCGCATCGTGACTCTGCACGGCTGCGCGCGTGCGACCTTTAACACGTGGGCCAAGGATGCGCGAGGATACGGGCACAAGGCGTTCCCTCGAGACCTCCGTGAGAGCTGCCTGGATCACCGCAATGAGTCCTATCAGTGTGCTTACGACCGCGAGCAGGCGCTTGGTGATATGCGAGAGGTGTTTGACGCCTGGGGGAGGTTTTGTTGCTCTGCTCTGTAGAATATGACAACAACAGACACAAGGCAAAAAGACTAGACGAAAGAAAATGCCTATTCCCCAGTTTGATGAACGCGGTCTTCTTCCAGCTGGTGCGCATGTGTGCACTTTGAATGAGTTCAAGGCCTGGGCGGGCTCGATTCCTAATGCCGAGCACCGACTCATGTTGGTGGAGAAGTTTGAGAAATTTTTGAACGATATTGTCAGACCAATAGCGCCCGGGTGGCCTTTGGTTATTGATGGCTCTTTTGTCACAGACAAGGAGCTGCCAAATGACATTGATTTTGCACTCGATCTAACCGATTGCAGCGATCCTGTCGTACTTGGTGAGGCTTTTTTTGCGATATTCAGAGAGAACTCTCAGAATAAGGTTACCTACAGTGTTGATGGGTACGTAAATCTTCCCGGAGCGAACGATTTTCAGGACTTTTTTGGGTACGTCGGGCAAAAGACGGGGGCAATAAAAAAACTGGATTGTCGCGACAGAAAGGGAACTCTTAGGGTGGAAGAATGGTGACTCACGCTGGCAATGTTAGGGCTCAAGTGGCTTTTCTACTAGACAATCTAAGGTCTATTCCAGAATCAGTCTGGGGATCGTTTAGTTCGGAAGATAGAAGGGTTGCACTCGAAGTCTATATACGTGATATTGAGGGGCTAATGACTGGCGAGTTGTCTCTTGCGAAAGTTCGAGACGATTCGGATGTGATTGTCCATGCTGAGGGGCCTGCTCTGTCTGCGGGCAACTGGAGTTTTAGGGCGTTCAACTCTGTTGTTGATTCGCTTAACGGAGTGTTGCGAGGTGTAGTTGCTGATAATTTGGTCAAAGTTAGCTCCAACACATTGACCTCGAAGGCGATTCGCCAGCAGGTAGATATTCAAGTCACGGGCTTTGCTCCTGGGAGCCTGTTTGTAGGGGCCAAGGTTGTTCTTCCGGAAAAGTCAGGACTTTTAGGGTACGAAGGTGTTGAGCAGGTCGTTCGTAGCGCCGTGAATTCGTTGCCTCAGGCTGGCGCAATGGTGACGTCTGAAAAAATCAGCGATGAAATTTCTGATGTTTTGGAAGATCCGGCAGTGAGAGATTCGGCCATTGTGGCAGCGCTAAAGTTGTCTCCTACCGGGCGTATGGGGGTGGATGAAATTTCCGTAAGTGGAGCTGGAGGAGATGGCCTTCTCCGAGCTGTATTAACACCTGAGAAAAAAGAGGTGCTGAGAAAAGCGGTTAAGGCTGGAGCAATTGGAAAGATTTCAGGGCATGAGAAAATCAAGGGTATCGTGAGAGAGGTAAACCTTGATACGCGTCGTTTCTCTTTAAGATCTGAGGATGGTTTCTTGGTTCGTTGCTTCCTGAAGAGCCTTGACCACGTAACGGCTACGTTGATGCTCGACAAGGAGGTCGTCGTTGAAGGGACTGCGCAGAAGGATAAGGAAGGAAGGGTGCGCCTGATTTCGCTTACGGAGTATCCGATCATTACTGCAGCCGTATAAATTAAACCCCCGCCATTTCGGCGGGGTCTCTGTTTCTATGCCGGCTGCGCGGCCTTGTCGTGATTGAGTCCCTTGACCCACTTGAGGATGTCAGACTTCCTCCAGCGCCGGGCGCGTTCCGTGATGTAAAACGGTTGCGGGAAGTCACTATCCGCCGCGTTCGTCTTCTTCCAGACGGTACTCACTCCGATGCCGAGCATGGCCGCAACCTCGGTGTCCGAAAGCAACAGCTGCGCGGGAGCCGGGAACGTCACTTCGTCTTTTCTGCGTGTTCTCATTTTCTTCCCTATCAATCAAAACAAATCCAACCAAAACTTGATGCCGGCGCACACCATTCCTAGCGACAGGAGTGCAATGGCCGCCAGTATGGCCAGCCCAAAAATGATCTGAAACCATTCCTTCATGCCTGCCTCCGTTCAGTGACTGCAAAGCCAAACAAAGCCGCAGATGGCGATCGGCAGGCCGGCAATGACAGAGGCGCCAGCGGCCATGGGGCCGAAGTTGTCGGCGATCCAGTAGTGCAGACCGAGTCCGGAGGCGATGCCGGTCAAGGCTGTCACGTACCAAACGCCGAAGCGGGCGCAAAACTCGCGCGTGCGACGGTGCCAGGCGTAGGCGCTGTCGCAGTACCGGAGTTCTGCCCGGATCATCTCTTTGAGGTCGGTTGAGCCGGCCATCTCCCGCAGCTTGCTGATGTGCGATTCGACCTGGGCGTCTGTGATGATTTTGTCGGTCATTATTTCGTCTCCTGATAGGGCTTCGGCATCTCTGCCCAGGCTTTGATTTGCGGCCAGTCGTTGGCGTCGAACCGGTCTTCGTCACGGTCGTAGAAATCGCATTCGACCTGCGGTTGATCGGCTTCGTTGAGCACACTCACTAAGTACCAACCGTCGTGGTCGGGGCTGAAGTGCGCGCCGTCGGCTTGCACAGGCATCCAGCAGGGCTTCCACAACTCTTTGGCCTGGTACAGCGTGGCCGTGGTGAGGCGTATGTGGTCTTCAACCGCTCGTTCGAGACGTGCGATGTGCAGTTTGACTTCATCGAGCGACTGATCAATAGTCATTTCGGCCGGGGCCGATGCCTTGGCCATGGGGGTTACAAATCTCATTCCGGAATTCCAATAAGTTGTTTGCAGATTCGAGTGACAAGGGTGTTGTGAAGCTTCAGGCCGTCTTTGCCGTAGCTTTCGCATTGGTACTGGATGGCTGCCTTGCCTTCGCCCGGCAGCGCGTTTACCTGGTGCTTCCAAGTTCCCTTGGCGGCCTGGACGTCGTAGGTGGTTGTGATCGATGCGTAGCGGTCGCTGCCTCGCATCTCGGTCGTGACTGACAATGGCCACGTCTCGATCGGGGTGCCGGACTGGCGGCGAGTCAACAGGCCCATGACGTAGTTCAGCTCATGGTCCGTGAGGTATCCGCGCTTTAGCGATGGCTCAGAGCATGCCTGTGACGGGCGGTACGTGACGAAGTTCATCTCGTAGCCCGGGCATTCCGTGATCGTCAGCGACGTTCCGTCGTCACTCTCCCAGCGCGAGATCCGAGATTTGTCGTCTTCGGTCATCTTTAAGGTCCAGAACACCGACTTGGTGATGTGGTTGCAGAGGGTCTTGAAGTTCATGACTTTCATGTGAAAAGTCCGCTTTCGTTTGTGATTTCTCTCCCCGGGTGAGATCATCGGGTTGTCAGACCACCACGTTTGACGTCCGAATAACCAACACCCAAGGAGGGAAAAATGAGTTCTGAAAAAGTTTCTTTAGATGCCGGCAAGACTCTGGGTATGCTGATTCAAGCTGAGCTAATTCGCTTACCGAGCACGACTTTTACGCCTTCGGCATTTACAACCGCGGATAAGGTTCAGTCGGCAGCAAAATTGGATGCTCTGTACCTTCAGACTCTTGTGGATGAACTGAAGAAGCTGTCTCAGTCTGAAAAGAAGGAGTAATTTGCTCATCCAAGTAGCGGCGGACGTTGATCAACTCGTTCGCCGCTATAGCGGCATCGAGAGATCCTTTGCCGGTTGCAGTCAAAACTGCTTCCCAAATCTGATCAGCGTGTTCTTTACTGATTGGTTTTTCGTTTGCCATTTCCTTCTCCTTTCAATGCCCTGGCATCGATGCCAGGGCGTACAACCAGGCGTAAACGCCGCATGCTGCGATTAGTGCGTAGGCCACGCATTTGATGTCTTCAAGCATGGCTACCTCACAGGTTCGTTTCTGAAAAATTGGACGTTGTTCGCGATGACTTCCGTGACCTGCTTCTGGACGCCTTCACGGGTCACGTATTCGCGCATGTGCATCTCGCCTTCAACCCACAACAAGTTGCCTTTCTGGACGTAGGCGCAGATGTTTTCGGCTAGTCGCCCATAGGCAATCACGGCGTGCCACTCGGTGCGCTGCTCTTTGGTGCCGTCGGCGCGGTAGATGGTTTGTGATGTCGCCAGTGAGACGCGAGTCGCTTGCTGGTCGCTGCGGGTTTGACTCAGCTTCGGGGTGTGGCCGACATGGCCGAGTAAGAATGCTTTGTTGATGGATGGCATGTTGTGTTTTGTTGTTAGTTAACCAAAACGGTTGTTTTGGTTGTCTAACGATAGTTTATTTTGTTGTAATAAACAACAGCAAAAACAATCAAAACACAACTGAAACGGGAATTTATTAGTTGTTTCTTTGACAAAAGTCAAAAAAAAACCGCCGAGGAGGCGGGATAGGAAGATTGATTAAAGGGTCGTTGCTGTGCAGCTAACTAGACATAGCCCCAATACCGTGATGTTTTCAAGTTTGGCTTGAGGCACCGTCTGAGGTGGATATTTGGTGTTGTCTGAGATGACCTGAATTGAGCCGTCTAAGAGTCTCTGGATGCGCTTAATGTAACGCTGTCCTTCTCTTTCAAAAAAGAAAACACCGTCACGATCAAAACTGTTGACGCCTTGGTCGACGATGACGAAACCAGTTGTCGGAATGGTGGGTGCCATTGAATCATCAACAGGGTTGATCAACTGCAATGACTGCAAGTTGGCCGTCGGCACTCTAGAAAGAATCCAATTTTTGGAAACTTTGATCATACGAACTAATTCCTTGTCGCCGGCCGAAACAGTTGGAGACACGGCGAACACCGGAATGGTGATTTCATCGGCCGCTGTCGAATTGTCACCAACACCTGCTGGCCGGCTGTTCTTCAGCTCTTCAGGCGAAGAGTTGAGTAGTTGGGAAAGTTCCTTCAGTTTCGCAGGTGATGGTTTCGACTCACCGCGAGCCCATCGACCGACAGCCTGAGGCGTAACGCCCAGTTCGTCTGCCACTTGTTTGTGCGTTAAGTGATGGTTGATCAGCATTTCACCAATGCGCGAAAGCTTCTTGCTTTTCATAGGGCCCTCAGTAGCGGCGTTGTAATAAACAACATGATACGAACGAAATTGCGATTGTTTTTCTGTTGTGTTATCGTGCCTTCGTCGTTGTTAAAAACAATTAAAAACAACAATGGAACAGAAGAAACTCAATATCGTTCGTTTGGTGGTGCTGTCTGTTGGAGGGCAAAAAGAACTGGCAAAACGGCTAGGAATTACCCAACAGTATGTCAGCAAATGGTGCCAGAAAGGTGTTGTTCCGAAGAAATGGGCGGACCAAGTGGCTCAAGTAACCGGCTTTGATGCAGTGGTTTTGACGGGACAACCGAAGGAATAACCATGACCATTGCTTTCATGGACTACATGATTGCGTTGAGAGCCAGCGGCTTGTCTGGACCTGTCAGAAGTGTGGCGTTGTGGATAGCGTCACGCTGCTCAAACGGCTGGAGTGTGTCGCTGGACTTGATTGCTTCAGATTCTGGCTACTCGAGATCTACAGTCAAGCGTGCGATTGATGATCTTGAGGCCATGGGATGGCTAACCCGGGAGCCAGACAAGGTGAAAGGAAACAGCTACGAGCTGTTGATTCCGTTCGGCTCGAAGGTTCAGGGTGAACCTACGATAGGTTCAGGGAGAACCTACGAGAAGGTTCAGAGTGAACCTACTACGGGAAATGGAAGGTTCACAGAGAGCCTACAGAAGGTTCAGGGTGAACCTACGGTAGGTTCAGGGAGAACCTACGAGAAGGTTCAGAGTGAACCTACCTATATAAGAACAAAACAAGAACATAAAAACAACAAAAACCTCGCGTGTGCGCGCGAGGAAGACGCCGCCACCATCAAACACTCGAACCTGAACGAAGGGTTGCTCGCCCGGTGGGTGAGGGAGCTTGTGAAGGTTCCTGAAGCCAAAGAAGAGATTTTGAAGCTCAGCTTCCAGAAGTCTCCAGGTGAGGTTTACCAAGCGATGTTTGTCACGTCGTTGTACACGAGCGAAGCGCTTTTTGAGCGTTTTCGTCCGTGGTTCGTTCGACTTCAATCGGAGGGGCGGCTATGAGTTTCCAAAAGTGCGCAATCGAGGGTTGCCAGTACGCCGGGGTCTCAAGCTACTCGGCCGGGCGCTACTACTGCGATTTCCATGCCGAGCTCTTTGACCGAGGTCCCGATTTCAAGCGCTGCACTGCCAAGGTGACGCAATACGCCTCCTGGTGGGCGGTGAGGGACCTGAAGGCCAAGCTTGGCCGCATCGCCTCCTGCACGCTCGAGTCGGATGCCAAAAAGCTGATCGACGTCGTCCAGCAGAGCACCCTGAGGCAGTACCTGCCCGATCCTTCGGTTTTGGATCGTAAGGAGATCGTCAACGGCATCGGCGAGCGTGTGCCGGAGCCGGCGCGGATGTACGCGCTGCGGGTTGATTCCTGCCTGGTCAACTTCATCGTTGACAAGGCGATTTTCGACATGGGGTTGCCGGTGCTCGGCAAAGGGCTGCAGGGAGATCTGCCGCTTGGGCAGGCATTGAAGGAGGGCACCGATGGCTAGGTTGCGGTGGGTGGCTGCGACGATGCGGGCGTGGGCAGCCTGGACGGAAGGATACGGAACAATGAAAAGTCAGCGACTGGATGGATTGCCAGCGTGCAAGCGTTATGAGAGTTGGATGCCAAAAGATGCAGTAGCCGTCCGCCGAACGCACCAGGCATTGAGTTTGCTTGACGTTCGGGATCGAGAAACCTTGATGCTTGTTTACCTCATTGGTCCCCGGGCTCGAAAGGTCACGGTCGCCGAGATTGCGCGTTGGGCGAGAGTCAAGGACAGCACGTTGCGCTATCGCCTGGCCGAAGCGGAAATGAGGCTTTCTGAACTGCTTGATGACCATGGCGAAGGATCAAACGGAGATCGTTCCGACGACAGCCTCTCAACGATTGCGAAAGGGGGTGCTTGATGGCGCGGCTACGTTGGGTTCAAGCGATGCTGCGCGAGTGGGCGGCATGGATCGAGGGTTTCGGCTGTGAGCTTCATAGCCCGGCACTGAACGACCTGCCTCGTGGCAATTTTTTCGACTCCAAGTTGCCAAAAGAGACGTTTTCGTTGCGGAAAACACAGCAGGCGCTTGATCGTCTCGACCCGGAGTATCAGGAGATTTTGATGCTTGTTTACATCGAGGGACCAAGGTGCAATAAGGTCAAACTATCAGATATTGCGAAGTGGAAAGACGTCAATGAACGTACTTTCCATCATAGGGTTGAAAGTGCAGAGGCGAAATTTTCGCAAGAGATTGATTTTATTGAGAATTCTTCTTCGGAGGGTGAATAAATGGCTTTTTCGCTTGACAGAAAGTGTCCGAGATTGATAGATTTTTTCTACAATTTGGCGAAGCTTGTAAGTAGAGCGAGTTTCTCCAATTGTAGGCCCGAGAGAAAACGGGCTTTTTCTTTCCTGGTGTCCGGACTGTTTTTGCGATGTTTGAAGCGCTTAAACCATATATCGAGGCCGCAGCTAAAAACGTTCCGGCAGTCTTGCTGTTCGTTGTTCTCTTGTTCCTTCTCCCTGACTGTGAATTTTTCCGGGAGGTGAATCGAATGAGAGACGAATTTTCCGCATACTTTCTGTTTGCTGGACTCTTTAGCTTTTGTGTGTTGGCAGTCCACTACGGTGGCAAAGCATGGAACGCTTTCCAAGACGGACGCCGGCGTAAAAAAATGCAGCGGGAGGCTCTGGAACAGGCGGCAAGGGATGCGGCTGAGAAAGAAGAAAAGGCTCGCGAGGAAGCCGAGTTGCAGTGGCGCAAAGAAAAGGAGGAGCTTGACCGTCAAGTTCGCTTGTTTAACCGGCTATCCCTCCAAGAGCGCAAGTGCCTTCTCAAAAACTATGTCGGCAAGGAGAAAAATTTCTACCTTGACAGCGGGGATTCTTCCACGCGAAAGCTTCGGATGCTCAGGTACATCACAGAAATTGGCCTCCACAGCTACTGCTTGAGCAACAAGACATGCGACCTCTTTGATGCCCGGTATGAAGAGCTGAAGGCGCAGGTGGACGAAGCCGATACTGAAAACTGATGTTTGTCTAGCTTCCTTGCCTCAGTTGGTTTAACCTCATGTTCTCTGGCTAGAGAATTGAGGTTGAAAAATGTCCGACTGGGGCAAAATTATTTCTGTGTTCATGCAAGGAAAAGCGGCGATGATCCTTGCGATATTCGTGGCAATTCTTGCTTTTGCGCCTATTGATGCTCTGGAGCCACATAGAGTTTGGAAGGCAGTGGTTGGCGGGGAACCTAACGAAGATGTTCGGCAAAGCATTGATGCATACCAAGTTTGGCTTAGTATTGCCGGAGCCTTAGCGGTAGCCTCAATTGTCGGGAATATCCTGTACTGGCTCAAAGGTGGAGAAGTAATGCAATGGCTCCGCCGTTGGCGAGATCAATCGGGCCGGAAAAAGACTTTCAAACAATTGTCGGAAGCTCAACAGCTGTTGGTCTTGGATTTGTATTTCGGAGGACACGCATCCGGACTCAGATTCGACGATGAGAAAGACGAAATCCGAGAACTTCTGAATGAAGACTTTGTTGAGATAAGTTGGGCGGATTCAGACCTTGGATGTCCTCTGCAGTTGACATCTTCAGCCCGAGAATTCATCCATGAAGACAAAAAGCAAAAGAAAGCTTTGAGAAAAGAGCTCCTGGACAAAGGGCTGCGAGGGAAGATAGACGAATGGGTAGTATGACAACGAGAAGCCCGGCCAGTGCCGGGCTTTTCGGTGGCGTCAATCGCCTCTTTTTCCGTAGTCCCCCGGGCCCGCATCGGGATCAGGGTTCGGGCTCGGGGACGGGTATCTTGGATCGTCTGACATATCACCTCAAAAGGTTGTCGATAAAGAACAATGCGGCAGAGGCCGCGCCTAGCAGTGTTGCAAAACAGGTTTCGTGATTGAGCTTGTGAATATCCTCCGCGACTTTTAGGCTCTTGCGCCGTTCGTTGGTGATGATTCTGTCGAGTTGCCAAATCCAGTCCTGCTTGGCTTTGTAGGTGCCCTCGTAGTAGGCCACGTGTACTTGATCGTTGTAAAACCTAGTGACGGCCTTGCTGGAGGTGCCCTGCAGCATCCGGGAGGCCTTGATAAAGCTTGCAATGGATGCGAGTGCGGCGATGGCCAGTCCGGCCCCGTAGATAGGCATCAGTCCGGACATTGCGGCCAGGCTCAGATCGGCATAGGCGATCAGGGAGAAGAGCCCTGTCGTTACCAAGGCGTTGAGCCATAGGTAGGTTTTGAGGCTGTTCGACTGGATGTTGTCGACGTCGATGGTGAGTATCTTCCATTCGTCAAACGCTTGTTTGAGCGTGATGTTCAGAAACTCGGCGTAGTGTTCGTCAGGTTGATGTTCGGCCATTGGAATCTCACAGAAAAAAATGTAAAGGCTTCCGGCGCTGGGTTTGGTTGCCTTCCATCATACACGGAAGGCCGGCGCCACCACTTTCACGGGAGGATCAGCATGAATGCTGCCCTAATGATCCTGTTGGTCTTGTTGTTGGCTTGGCCGATGATTGATCCTTGACTTGACATTGCAGGTTGATTGGTGCAGTGTCAAAAAATTTTGTTATGATGCAACTGCTAAATAGTTGCAATACATCTCACGAAGTGTCAAAGAAGCAAAAACAGGTAGAAAAGCTACTAAAAGTGCCTCCGCCTACAGACTTGAGTTGGGCAGAACTCGTGGCGGCTCTCGGTGCACTGGGCTTTGACTTTTATCCCAATTCTGCCGGTGGTTCTCATGGGAAGTTCATGCACAGGGATGATCCAAGTCTGAGGTTTATGGCTTCCAGGCCGCATCCAAAGCCTGAGGTAGGTGCTGGAACCGTAAGGAACATAGTGCAGTGGCTACAAGAACGTAACATTGTCTGATTTTGAGGATGGCAATGACAGAGCTTTTAAAGTACAAAGGATATCAGGGAACGGTAGAACCTGATCTTGAGTCTAATATCCTTTGTGGAAAAGTTTTATTTATTAGAAGTTTGCTTGTTTACGAAGCAAATACTGTTCCCGAGCTAAGAGAAAGATTCGAACAGCTTATTGACGAATATTTAGAAGATTGCAAAGCTGATGGAATTGAGCCAGAGAAGCCGTGCTCTGGAACTTTTAATATTCGCATTTCACCTGAGTCGCATAGACAACTGCAAGCTTTTGCAGCTCAGGATGGTGTATGTTTGAATGAAGAAGTAAAGACTATCTTGAACGGATATATTGAGAATAGAAATTCTCGACAATGCCCTGGTTCGTTTGTTGGACAAAATTCAAGTGTCATCGTAAGTCTTCATGAAGAAAATAGCGAAGACTCTATATATGAACCTGAATTTACTCGCGTGCAAGACGAAGCGAAGGAATGTTGATAAATGGAAAAGAATTATTCTTTTGATTATCGATGCAATTTAATCGGTTTTGAAGAAAAACAAATTGAATCGAAATACCGTGAAGAAAACAGAGCGGCAGATATTCGTCTGGCATTTGATCATAAAGTAGAAGATGATCGGAAAACAGGGGTTGGTTCGTTTAAAATGAAAGTCTTCCTTTTGCACGGGAAAGGAGACAAGTTAGGTCAGGATTATGAATTAAATGTTGGGTTTTTAGTGAATTTCGAATATAAGGAAGAGATACCAGAGACATCTGATGGTAATTTTTGGTTTCCTCTGGTTAGTGACCTATACATAATTGCTCAAGACAAACTAAAAGGTCTTGCTGGTAGTCAAGGAATTGCTCGTGTACGTTTTGATGTTCCTCTGCCTTCAGTAGGTTTTGAAGTGCTTAGGAAACAGTTTTTGGAAAAAGGTGATTAGCCGAAAAAAGGCCCGCGTGAGCGGGCTTTTTTGTACCCAAAAATCGCTACCTTAGTACCGTTTCTCTCCTACGGTACGGGGTCTTGAGGTTGTCGAAAGGCAGCCTCTTTTTTATTCCAGGTGTTTGCATTGTGCTGAGTGTTTCCATCCAGGCTAACTGCCGAAGTGTGGCCGAAGACCTCCGTCGACTGTCGAATGACGTTCGCCAAAAAGTAATCGGGCGTGCGTTACGAAAGACGGCATCCAATGCAAAGACCGAAACGGCCAGGGCCATCAAAGACGAGTACAAGATCTCCAGTCGCGTGGTCGGTAAATCGATCAAGGTGAGTACGGTCTATGGTCCACGACCGAAGGCGGAGATCACGGTCAAGGGCAGGCCGTTGCCGATGGCCGCGTTCAAGCCGAAGCAAACGAAAGTTGGCGTCCGGGTGCGCATCAAGGGAAAGGCCCTTGTTGTTCCTCATGCCTTTGTCGCCAAGATGCGATCCGGACACAGTGGCGTATTTGCTCGAGGCAGTTACAAGAGCGTGGCATCTCCCACAGGAAACTTCGGACGATTCAAGTTCAGTTCGGATCGTCTGCCGATCAATGAGTTCTTTACGTTCTCGCTGCCTCAAGGTTTCAACAACAAGGTGGTGATGTCTCGAGTCATCGTCCGTTTTCAGGCGCGTTACCCGATCAACCTGCAGCACGAATACGAATGGGCGGCGGCCAGCTGCGGGTTTCGTTGAACGGGTCCTTCCTGAGACCTCGGTCATACGGGGGAGAACAGCGCGAATATTGACTAGTTACAAGCCCCTTTAGGGGGTTATATCGACATGCCTACACAAGCTGAAATTGCAGAACATCTTGGACTTTCTCAGGCGGCCGTTTCTAAGGCGATGATGAAACTGACGCTCGACTGGAGAACGTCGAGCATGGATGAAATTCGTCTGGCTTACCTGAATCGACTGCGAGCCGAAGCATCCGGACACGTGAGTTCGTCCGGACTCGATCTCGTCGAGGAAAAGGCCAAGACCGAACGCGTCCGGCGTGAGCTCGCCATGATGGAGCTCATGGAAAAGCAGGGCTTGCTCGTCAACATCGACGACATCAAAGGCGACATCACGCTTGCTTTGCTTAACTTCAAGAACGCGCTGCTCTCAAGAAACGAGCGGCTCAAAAGCGCGATCGACGCCATGTACGGCATCGATCTTGACATAACGATTTTGCAGGATGACACACACGAAGCACTCAACGACCTCGCAAGAACCCTCCAGCGCCAGGGCGCGGCTATTGAAATGGATGGCCACAGCACTGCAGCCGGCGTCGAGGATGGGGACAACCGAGTGGGCACGTGAGAACCGATTCCTGTCGCCGAAGTCTGCTGCACAGCCTGGCCGATGGGATGTCTCGGTGACGCCCTGGGTTGCCGGCATGCACGAGGCTCTGGACGATCCGGCCGTGGTTAAGGTGGTGGCGCGAAAGTCCGCGCAGGTGGCCTGGACGGACGGTGTCCTTCTCAACTACCTGGCCAAAAGGATCTGCGTCGATCCATGCCCGATGATCGTGATGTTTGCAAAGGAGCAGGCCGCGAAGGAATTCAACCAGGAAAAGTTCATTCCGATGGTGGAGGTGACGCCGGAGCTCAGAAGCCGTGTTCCGATTTCGAACCGAAAGAGCGCCGACAACCGCTGGGCAATGAAGACATTCCCGGGCGGCTTTTTGAAGCTTGTTGGTTCCAACTCGGCAGCCTCTGTGAAGTCGACGCCGGCGCCGGTGGTGGCCGTTGAAGAGCCGGACGACTGTAATGCAAACTTGGATGGTCAGGGCGACACCATCACGTTGCTCGAAGAACGTACCAAGACGTTCCCGCGCCGCAAGGTGATCTTTGGCGGCACGCCGACCATTGAAGGCTTGAGCCGCGTTGATTCAGCGTACCGCTCAAGCGATCAGCGCATCTTCAAGGTGCCTTGCCCTCACTGCGGTGAGTGGCAGGATCTGCGCTGGGAAAACGTCCGGTGGCAGAGCGACGAGACGGTGAATCACGAGGTCTTTGGTCATGCACTCCCGGACACAGCGGCCTACGTCTGTCCGCATTGTGGAGCCTTGTGGTCAGACGCCGAAAAGAACTCGGCCGTGCGGCAGGGGCGATGGGAAGCTCAGGCCGACTTTCACGGCATTGCCGGCTTCTACATCAACGAGATCTACTCAACCTTTGCCGGCTCGAAGCTGCGCTTTCTGGTTGAGAAATACCTGACGGCCGAAAAGGCCATGAATGAGGGCGACGACTCGAAGATGCGATCGTTCGTCAACAATCAATTGGGGTTGGCCTACGCCTTTACGTCTGACCTTCCGAGCGCGGAAGAGCTCGAGGCCAGAGCAGAGGACTACGACGAACTGACAGTGCCGGAAGGCGGTCTGATCCTGACAGCCGGCATTGACGTCCAGCACGACCGACTGGCAGTGATTGTCCGGGCGTGGGGTCGAGGTGAAGAGAGCTGGCTCGTCTACTGGGGAGAAATCCACGGCCAAACGGCCGTTGCCGAAGCCGGTGCCTGGATCGATCTTGACCGGTTTCTTTCGCAGAACTTTAAGCACGTCAACGGTGCGGCCATGCGCATCAGCGCGGCCTCGATCGACTCGTCGGACGGTCAGACATCAGACGCTGTTTACAGCTTCGTGCGCAAGCGCATGAATCGCGGCTTCATGGCCATCAAGGGCTCGAGCACGGATAGGGCGGAAATCTTCAACTCGCCGCAGACGTCGATTGACAAGAACCGGCACAACAAGGCTTGGAAGTTCGGCGTGCGGCCGTTCATCGTGGGCGTTGACCGAGCCAAGGATCTGCTGCTCGGTGTCGATGCTTCTGCCGGCCGTATCCGATTGACCGGCAGTGGCCCGGCACGATTCCACTTCTACAAAGGCGTTCGTCCAGACTACTTCGGCCAGTTGCTGTCAGAAGTCAAGGCGCCGCATCGAAGCATCAGAAACCGCAAGGTCTGGCAGAAGAAATCGGGTGAGCGAAACGAAGCGCTTGACTGCGAGGTTTACGCCTTGCATGCGGCTCGATCTTTGAAGATCAACTTGTGGGGTGAGACGCGCTGGCGAGCCTACGAGGAAAAGATCCGACAACCGGACATTTTCGGAACCATTGTCGAAAGCGCGGTTCCGCCGGCATCGTCGACGCCGGCGGCCATTGAGCCGCCGCAGTCAGCACCGGCTGAGACTGTGCCGGCACAACCCGCACAGCCGGTTCGCAAGAAGAAACGCCGTGGATATGGTGGAGGAATTTGGTGATCAAAGAGTTAACAAAGGGCGATTCGGCCACTTGGGTGGTGCCGCCTTTCAAAGCGGCAGACGGCTCGAGCATGGACGCCGTATCGACGAAACTGGCGGTCTTTTTGGTTGGTCCAGTCAAATGCAGTTTCTTTGCTGCGGCCGAGGCTGACAGATGGCGCGTCACGCTGGACGCCAAGACTAGCAGCGAGCTTGAAGCCGGCCTCTATGAGGTTTCTTATCGCTTCACGCGTGAGGCGTTTCAGCAGACGACTCGAATCGGTCGCCTCCAGGTGCTGCCGTCGATCGACGAAATCGAGTCCGGTCACGACGTCCGGACGTTGGCCGAAAAGGCTCTTGAGGAAGCGGAAAAGGCTCTGGCCAGTTACAACGAAAAAGGCCAGCGCGTTCAGTCCTACACGATCAACGGCCGTTCGATGACGTTCTCGTCGGCAACCGAGATCCTGGACATCGTTCGCTACTGGCGGCGCCGTGTGCAGGCCGAGAAGAACGGAGGCCGATCCTCAATTATGTGGGTGAGTTTCTAAATGAATCTTTTGAAAATTTTCAAGCGCGACACGTTGCCACAGGTTCGAAAGGAGCCGCGATTTCATCGTCGGTCCTACGGTGGTGCGAAGAAGACTCGCTTCAATGCGGACTGGATCACCTCTACAACGAGTAGTGATGCCGAGCTGCGAGGGGGCCTTCGAGTCCTTCGCAATCGATCGCGGTCTCTGGTGCGCGACAACTCGTATGCCAAACGCATCCGCGATCTGCTCCAGGGCAACATCGTGGGGCAAGGCATCGGATTGCAGTGCGTCCGGACGGATACCGGCGGACATCGTATGGATCGAGAAAACGATCTCATCGAGCAGCAGTGGTGGTTGTGGGCAAATGGTGACGGATGTCACGTCAGCGGCCTGCTGAGTCTTACCGACATCCTGCGTTTGGCTGTGGGCGAGGTCTTTGAAGCCGGCGAAGTGCTGATCCGATTCGTGCCACAGGCCTTCGGTCACTCCAAAGTGCCGATGGCCATCGAGGTGATCGAGGCCGAGCGCCTTGTCGATTCACAGACCACGGTGACATTGCCCAATGGAAACACCGCGCGCATGGGCGTTGAGATGGATTCCTGGGGACGGCCGCAGGCCTACTGGGTCTATCGGGGACATCCGGGCGACGGCATTTTCCGAGGTTACAACAGCTCGGAAATGGTTCGGATCCCTGCCGATCAGTGCTGCCACCTCTACATCTGCAACCGTTGGCCACAGACGCGTGGCGAGCCGTGGATGTCGACGGTCATCCTGCGCTTGCGGGACACAGATCAGTACACATTGAGCGAGATGGTGGCGGCTCGATCTTCGGCCAACGTGATGGGCTTTATCCAGAAGCCTGACGATTCCAACCCGGACGACGTTGATGATGAGGAAGCCGATGAGCGCTTCCACATGGAGCCGGGGATGATCTGGAAGCTGCGTGACGGCGAGTCCTTTTCCGGATTCACGCCAGGGCGTCCGAACTCGGCGGCCGAAACGTTCCTGCGCTTCATGGTGCGAGAAATTGCTGCCGGCGTTGGCGTCTCCTACGAGGCCTTGTCGAAGGACTACTCGAAGAGCAACTACTCATCGAGCCGTCTGTCGATTTTGGATGACCGACAGGGGTATCGAGTGCTGCAGCAGTGGCTGATCCGGCGCTTTCTGTATCCCCTCTTTATGCATTGGTTCCGTGCGGCCACATTGGCCAAGGTGATCGACATCCCGAAGGCCGCGCTCGAAGAAGAGGCCTGGCTGATGTCCGTGCGGTTCCGTCCGCCCGGATGGTCTTGGGTCGATCCGACCAAGGAAGTGGCCGCGTATCGCGAGGCGGTCAAGGCGGGCTTCACGACGATCTCGGACGTCATTGCACAGTCCGGCGGCGGGCTCGATGCTGAAGACGTCTTTAAAGCGCGCCGCAAGGAACTCGATTTCATCAATGAGTTGGGGTTGAGTCTGACGACAAACGAAGAGCAGTCGGCCGACCAACAGGTCATTGAGGTGCCGGACAAACAGAATGAGTAGCGAGCCTGCGGTAAGCAGGCTTTTTTATGAGGATCGAAATGACGAAACGCATTTTGACAACGGAAGAAAAGCCCGGCGTTCGCACCGCCGTGCTTGTCCCGGTCGTTCGAGAGGCTGAAGAGGGAGCGGAAGAATCTCACGAAATTGAGATGTCCTTTTCCTCGGAAGAGCCAGTTGATCGCTGGGGTTACGAGGAAGTGCTCGACCACTCGCCCGGAAGCGTCCGGTTGGGGCAGCGACAGCAGAACATGCCGCTGCTCTTCAACCACAACCGAGACGACCTGATCGGGAAGGTCGAACGAGTGTGGCTTGGCGACGATCGCCGGCTTCACTGTGTGGCGCGATTCGCGAAAACCTCGCGTGGCGCCGAGTGCGAGCAGATGGTACGCGACGGCATTCTCACGAATGTTTCTTTCATGTACCAGATCTATGACTACCGCGAAGAGAGCAAAGACCACTTCCGGGCGACCGACTGGGAACCTTTCGAAGTCAGCCTCGTCACGGTGCCGGCGGATCCGACCGTTGGTGTGGGTAGAGCTCTTTCCCAGACAAACAAGGGCGAAAACGTGCGCTCTGCGCAAGGAGATTTCACTATGGACGTTAACGACAACAAGACCGCGATTGCGGATGCAGTGAGCGCAGAACGCGCTCGTACGGCGGAAATTGATGCGCTTTGCCGTCAGCACAGCGTGGATGACAACTACCGCAACCATGCGGTTTCCGAAGGCCTGACGGTCGATCAGGTGCGTCAGCACATTCTCGAAAACTACCGCGCTCAGGCCGCAAAGCCGGCTGCGTCTATCGCCATCGACATGAGTGCTCGCGAGCGCCAGCAGTATTCGCTGTTGCGTGCTTTCCGAGCGATGGCCAACCACTCTTCCAGCGGCAGCTTTGAACGCGAGGTTTCCCAGGAACTGCAGCGCCGCTACGGTCTTGCCGATACGGGCGGCCTCTACATTCCGTCTGATTTGGGTTCTCGTGCCTGGACGGGCAACGACAGCCTCATCCCGACCGAACACCACGCCGAAGAGTACGTGAGCTATCTGCGCGAGCGTTCCGTGCTCGTTGGTCTCGGCGCTCGCACTCTGAGCGGCCTGCGCGGCAATGTCGACATCCCGAAGGGTACCGGCGGCGCGACGACCTACTGGGGCGTTGACAAGGACATCACGGCCAGCGACTACACGTTTGGCAATGTGACGATGAGCATGAAGCAGGTTGGCGCTTTGACTACCGTTCCGCGCTCGCTCTTGATGCAGTCGAGCCCGGATGCCGAACAGCTCGTTCGAGATGATTTCTTCGGTGCTCTGGCCGAAGCGGTGGATACGGCAGCAATCAATGGCGATTCGTCTAACAGCGATGTGCCGACCGGCCTCATCAACTTGACCGGTGTCGGCACGATTGAACTTGGTACCAATGGCGGTCTTGTCACTTGGGATACCCTCGTTGACATGGAAACCGCAGTTCGCAATTCCAAGGTACGCAACGGCCGCTTTGCTTACCTGGTCAATCCGACAACCAAGGGATACCTCAAGAAACTCTGCGACTCGACCGGCCGCCCGCTCTGGCAGCTCGCCATTGCCGAAGGTGCTCCAGATACGCTCAACGGATACCGCGTGGAAGACTCGACTTTGGTTCCGTCGAACCTCACCAAGGGAACGGCATCCAAGAAGTGTTCGGCTCTCATTTTCGGCGCCTGGAACGAAATGCTTCTTGGCGAGTGGGGTGTGGTGGAAGTTCTGTCCAACCCCTACGGCGATTCGTTCGCATCCGGCGGTCTGGCCATCCGTGCGTTGCAGAACCTTGACATCGCGGTTCGTCGTCCCAACGCCTTCGCGGTCGTCAAGGACTTCGATCCGTCGTTTGTTCCGCCTGCTGACACGGGCGGTGTTGGCGGCTAACAATGTTTGAGGAAGATTGGGGAACCTTCTTCTCGGACTTTGCTCAAGACGCGGTCCTGAACGGTGTTCCGGGTCGCGTCATGATCGATGAGCCGGACACGACGGTGCAGGGAGGCATGCTCATTGTTTCCGAGCGCTCCCTCGTCTGGCCGGCCAAGCAATGGTCGGAAGCAAAAGAGAAGGACATTGTGACGGTTGGTGCGCGGAAGTACCGCATCACGCAACCGCCTCAGGCAGAGGCAGACGGCAAACTGATCCGCGCTCCGGTCAAGGAGGTGTGATGGCTCAGAGGATCCAAATCAGAGATGAGATTGGCCGTCTCCTTTCTCAAATTGACGGAATTGACCACGTTGCGGTCGGCCGCTTTAAGCCGCTAGAGGTGAGCCGGTGCCCGTTTGTCCGGGTGCTGGCCGACTCGGAAACCGGCGAACTCTACAGCGATGCCGGACAGGAGCGCCGCACGTTGTCGCTTCAGATCGAGATCTACGTCGACGACAGTGACGATCCGGAGGCCGAAGCCAACGAGATCGCGACGCTCATTGAAAAACAGCTTTGCCGGTCGGACAGCTACTACCTATCGGGACTCCTCACGGAGCCCTTGAGCTATCAGGGATACGAGCTGACTGCCGACGATGCGCCGGATCGAGAAACCGCTGCGGCCGTTCTCCAGTACGAAGCGGTTTATCTCTTTGAGCCGGACGTTTCCGGAGACGGTGTGCCGCTCAAGCGTGTCTGCGGCGACATCGACATCGGAGACCGTGACGGTCCGGACGGGAAAGCCGAGGCGCAATTTCGTGTTGAAGATCTATACCCGGAGGGTACGAATGGATAAGAAATTTATTCGCATTGAACCGGTCAAGGGACGTTTGGTGCGCGTTCCGGAAACCGGGCGAGAGGTGGCCGAACCGATGAAGGTTCAGGCCACTTCTTTTTGGCGGCGTCGCATTGCTGCGGGCGATGTGCGCAAGGTTGAAGACAACGAGGTGCAGAAATGAGCATCAGCTTTAATCAGATCCCGATCAATCTGCTCACGCCTGGGCAGTACGTCGAGTTCGACAACTCCAAGGCTGTCGGTGGCTTGGTTAATGAAACGGCGCGCATTCTGCTCTTTGCGCCGAAGCTTTCGACTGGCACCGGCAAGGCAAACACGCCCGTCATGGTGACGCGTTCGAGCGAAGGCGTCGATGTCTTTGGGCTCGGCAGCATTGGCGCGGCCATGCTTGAGTCGATCTTTGAAATCACGCGCACGATTGAAACGTGGGTTGTGCCGATTGAAGATCCTTCGGCAGGCACTGCGGCTAAGGGTACGGTGACCGTGACAGGTACGGCAACTGAGAGCGGGACGATTTCGCTCTACGTGGCTGGCAAGCTTGTGCAGGTCGGCGTGGCACTGGGCGACGAGGCTACTGATGTGGCCGAAGCGATCGAGACGGCCATCAACGCCGAGCTCGAGCTCCCGGTGACTGCTTCCGCCGCTGAAGGCGTGGTGACAGTCACGTGCCGGCATAAGGGCACGATCGGCAACGACATCGATCTGCGCACGAACTACTACTCGAGCCAGAAGGATGTCCAGGGCATTTCTGTGGTTTGTGTTTCCTGTACCGGCGGATCCGGAACGCCAGACATTGATGACGCCATTGCGGCGCTTGATGAAAAGCAGTACAACACGATGATCTGCGCTTGGGCGGATGACACGGTGCTTGCTGCACTCGAGGCCGAACTCGACAAGCGCTGGGGCCCGATGTATCAGAACGACGGTCATCTGCACGTCGGCTTCCGCGGCACGGTCGGCGAGATCAATACCAAGCTCGGCACGCGCAACAGCTCGCACGTGACGGTCTGGACGGCTGAGGCCGGAGGCGAACCCGAACCGGTCTACCTTAAGGCTGCGTTGGCCGGGGCTACGTGCGCCTACTACCTCAACATCGATCCGGCTCGTCCGGTGCAGACTCTGGTTCTTACCGGACGTCTTCCGGCAGCAGAGTCCGTACGCTTTATTCGCGAGGAGCGAAACAACATCCTCTCCTACGGCGGTGCCACGACGAAGGTCGATGCCGGCGGCAATGTGGTCATCGAACGTGCGGTCACGACTTACACGCAGAACTCGTCCGGCTTGACGGATCCGAGCTACCGCGACATCGAAACGATGGCCACACTCTCGCGTCTGCGTTACCAGGTGCGTGCGCGTATCTCGCAGAAGTTCCCGCGCCACAAGCTGTGCGGTGACGAAACGGAGATCCCGCCGGGGCAGGCAATGGTCTCTCCCAAACTAATCAAGGCCGAACTTGTGGCCCTGCACAAGGATTGGGTGGATGCCGGGCTTGTCGAGGATACGGAAGAGTTCAAGAACGAGCTCATCGTTGAGCGCAATGCCGATGACGTCAACCGCGTCGACGTGCTTCTGCCGCCCGATCTGGTCAATCAGTTCCGTGTATTTGCGGCCAAGACCGAGTTCCGTCTTTAAGGAGTTGAAGCAATGGCAAAGATTTTTCTTTCCCGCGTTTGGGTCCGAATTGACGGGACGCTCATGGAAACGGATCCGACGACAACCAAGCTCGATTTTGGGGGCTACACGCGAGAAGCAGTGGTTACGGATCAAGGGTTCGTTGGCTACACGGAACGTCCGAAAGAGGGATCGATCGAAACGACGATCCGCGTTGCGTCAGACACGGATCTGGAAGCGCTCCGTAACGCGACCAATATCGTCGTCACGGCGCAGTACAACACCGGGCAGGTGTTCGTGATGCGCGATGCGACGATTGCGGAACCGCCGGCTGTAACGTCCGACGGCAAATGCACGATCCGCTTGTTTGGCCATCCTGTCGAGCAGTCTTAAGGAGTAAGAATGTCACAAGATCGAATTGTCGCGGTCATCGACCTCAAGTACCCGGTGATGAGCGAGGGCGTGGAAATTACCAAGCTCACGCTTCGCCGGCCGCGAGGCAAAGAGCTGCGCAAGATGAACATCGCTGCGTCCAATAACCTTGAGGTGTTGTACCCGGTGCTGGCCGCTTGCTGCGATGTTCCGGAAACGACCATTGACGAACTTGATTTCGAGGATCTGTCTCGATTGCTCAATGAGTCAACAGGTTTTTTCCTCGTTATGACTGGAAGTATTGCGCCGTGATGATGGCGGCTGTTTTCCATTTTCAGCCTTCGGAGATCTGGGAAATGGATGCCTCCGAAATGAATTTCTGGACTCAAGAGGCTGAGAAAATATGCGAGAATTTGAATAGAAGTTCAGATTCAACCATGGGAGGACAGCCGCAGTGGCCGCAGTCGTTTCAGTCGTTTTCGCATCGCTGATGGCATTGGTGGCCGTCTGCTGGGGCGGCTACCACTTGATGCGTGTCTTTGCCGAAGCTTTCAAGTGCAGAAAAGAGCTGCTTAAGGCTTCGCTTGACGCCGGCGGTTACCGGGCAGGGGATTTCCTGCGGCTGTGTTTTGCGCTGTCCGTTGTAGCACTTGTCGTGCTCATTGCCGCGGGAGTTTGGTCGGTTTTGCCTGTTTTGGCCGGCGCGGCAGTTGCCGTGATTCTGTCGCTGGGCATAGTCGAGGCGGCGAAGAAACGGCTCCTTTGATTTTTGCGGGTGTGAGTCCCGCAGTAAACGAATCTTCTGATGGGTGGCTTTGGCCGCCCTTTTTTGTACCATGGCTGAACAAACAACTACCTTACGGGTTGTCGCGCGAGACGACGCTAGCGCGGTTTTATCCCGAATTTCTTCAGGTCTCTCGGGGTTAGGGCGCGGGATCAGCGGATTGAACTCCGGAGGTCTTTCTCGGATAGGGGAAGGTTTGAGAGGTCTTGCTACAGGCGTCGGTACTTCACTGATGACGCTTCAGTCAACGGCAATCTTCGGTGGTGCATTGGCGGCCGTAGCACAAATGACCATGATGCTTCAGGATGCCAGCACATCCGTCTCGCAACTCTCAAACCGATTTGGCGTCGGTACCGAGCAGATTCAGGTTTTCGGAGATCTGATCAAAACCTCCGGCGGAAATGTTCAAAACGCCGCGACGGCTCTGAATCAACTGGCTATTTCCATGCAGACGGCCTCGCGGGATCCGGAGCTTGCCTACGCATTCCGTCAAGTCGGTCTGTCAGTGCAGGAACTCCAACGGATGGATCCGGTGGAAGTGATCCGGCAAATGTCGGAAGCGTTTGCCAATCCTGCCAGCACGAACGAGTTGGCTAAACAAGCCATCCTAATGAAGACCATGGGGCAGGATGGCTCGTACTTCCTGAACACGCTCAATCAAGGCCCGGACGCCTACAACCAGAAATTGCAGGAGATGCGGGCTGAGGGGACGTTGCTGTCGCAGAGCCAGCTGCAAACGGCCAGGAGCTTTTCGAAAGCATGGTCGGATGTCGGCGAGGTTGTTGAGAGCATCAAGCTTGATTTCGGGTTGTCTGCAGCGCAGGCGTTGCTGCCGGTGCTGCAGCAGATCTCCGGGTACCTGAAAGATCCGGAACAAAGCGCTTCCATCCGCGAAGCGCTGAGATCTTTTGCTGAAAGTCTGCCGTCTCTTGCGCAGGGGGTCTTTGTGCTGATCCGCGGATTTGTGAGCGGTTTGAGCATGGTTGGTCAAGCGGTTCAATGGATTGAAGAGCACTTCGGATCCGTTGGGGTGGCAATCGCCGGGTTGATGCCGCTTTTGCTGCCGTTGGTTGGACCTGTCTTTTCCATAGTGGCAGGTGTTGGTCGTTTGGTCACCATGATCCCGTCGGTGGTTACGGCGCTCGGGCCGGTGCTTGGCGTCCTTGGCACTATCGGAGGAGTGGTCGGACGATTTGCTCCGTTGATTTTGGGGGTCGGAACGGCCTTTGCCGGCATCGTTCCGATTGTCGCGACGATTGCCGGCGGCGTGCTGACGATCTACCGCAATTGGGATTCGATTGTCTCGAAGGTAAAAGAGTTCGGATCGTCGGTTTGGAATGCGCTGTTTGGTGACGATGATGACCAGGGAAGAGATGCAGCACAGCGTGCGGCCGGCGTCGGATACGACCCTTATGCGGCGGCCCGGACGCTTCAGCAGCGTGATGCCCGGGCGGAAGCTCGCGTGCGTGTCGAGGTGGAGTCCCGACAAGGATCTCGAGCGGTTATTCGCGAGGTGAGTCGTGAGGGCAATGTTGAACTGGATGCGTTGCAAGGCCTTGTGATGTGTGGAGGTGATTGATGGCTTGGAGAGATGAACTTCGGCCGGCCAGCTTTCGCGGGGTGTCGTTCTATGTAGAGGGCGGCACCCTTACTTTTGGACGACGTCTGGCTATCCATGAGTACCCGCAGCGCGAGAAGCCATACGTCGAAGACCTTGGCAAGAAAGCGCGGGTCTATCGCTTGGAAGCGTTCGTACTCGGCCCCGACTACATGAAGGACCGAGACGCGCTGATCGATGCACTGGAGACGCCCGGTGCCGGGCAACTGGTTCATCCGTATTACGGCTCGCTCGTGGTCACCGTGTCCAGCGACATCGATGTCAGCGAAACGTCGCAGCAGGGCGGCATGGCTCGCATTTCGGCAACCTTTGTCGAGGCGGGCGAACTGAACGCTCCGGAGGTGACCGAGGATACTGTCGCGGCGGTCGAAGAGGCCGAAGGGACGTTCCTTGATGATCTCAAGGACTGGTTTGCTGAGACGTTCGATGTCTCGGGGCTCGGAGACTACGTGCCGGATGCGGCCATGGATGCCATCAGCATGCTGATGGAATACGAGAACATGGCGCTTGGCGCGCTTGGTTGGATTCGCTCCGCCGTGTCGTCTGACCTCAAAGTGCTGTTGCCGGAAGTGCTCGCAAGCAAACTGGCGGCGCCATCTGAACTCGCTCAGGGCATTCTGATGTGCATCAACAAGGCTCAGGTCATCGGCGAGCTGGCCGATTTCAAGGTGCCGAGAATTGAGAGCGAAAACATGAACGGAGAGATCCGGCAGCGCACAAACACTAATGCGTACGCTTTGGAAAAGCTTGTGGCCGGCGCTGTGGTTTCGCGGCAGATCCAAGAGGTGGCGCAATTGGTCCCTGCGGCAGTTGAAGAGGCGCAGGCGGCCGATCCCTCTGCCGGCAAGACCGGCATTGAAACGTCTGCCGGGACAGCTGACACGGACAAGGTTTTTACGCTCGACGATGCGGCTGCGGCCAGAAAGGAAATTGTCGAGCTGGTCGACACGTTGCTCTTTGACGAAGAGTTTGGTGAAGAGCCAAGAACCTCTTTGCTGAACCTTCGTGATGCCGTGCTAGCGCATCTTGATGGGATCACGCCGAGCATTCCGTCGGTGCGCTCGGTCAAGGTCAATCGAGTGATGCCGGCCATTGCTTTGGCCCATCGATTCTACGGGGACGATTGGGGCGAAGACGGCCGCGAGGATGAACTCTGCCAGCGCAACGGCGTCCGGCATCCGGGCTTCGTGCCGGCAGACAAAGACTTGAGCGTGGTTGTCTATGAATAAGGTTTGTTTGAAGGTTGACGGAAAGGTCTACTCAGGATGGCTTGAGGTGAGCGTTCGCCGATCGATGCGGGCGGCTTCCGGCGGCTTTGATCTCAACGTGACGGAGCGCTGGCCCGGGCAATCGTCGGCGTGGCCGATCAAGCCAGGGGCACTCTGTGAGGTGACTGTCTGTGATCAGCCTGTAATAACAGGTTATATAGACTCTGTAAATAGCAGTTATTCTGCGAACTCTCACAGCATTTCCGTGCGTGGCAGAGACAAGACGGCCGACCTGATCGACTGCTCTGCGGACAATATGACGCTTAAGAATCTACGCCTTGGCGAGATCGTGCGGCGCCTGATCAAACCGTTCGGAATTGAGTTCGTAGAAGAGTTTGTTTCTGACCTGTTAATTAAGCATTTCGTGGTGCAGACGGGAGAGTCCGTTTTTCAGACCATCGAAAAAGGCGCGCGCCTTGCCGGCGTGCTGCTGATGTCGGATGGCCGTGGCCGACTTGTGGCTACCCGGGCGAGCATGGCCAAGCGAGTGCAGACGGTGTTGCGCTCTGGTGAAAACATCCTCTCCGGATCCCTGACCGATTCTGCTCAGGATCTCTACTCACAGATCACGGTCAAGTCGCAGGTGTCGATGCCTGACATGAACAGTTTCGACCTGACGGGGTTGCAGCCGGCCGCAACGGTTCTCACCAAGGCCGAGGCAAGTGTGTCCGGATCCATGAAACGCTATCGGCCGTTGATGATTTTGGCCGAGTCCCAGGCAACAAATTCGTACTGCCGGACACGAGCGGAGTGGGAAGCGGCGACGCGTCTGGCAGCTTCTCGGGTTGCTGAAATCACGGTGGTCGGCTGGGTGGATGACAACGGTGATTTATGGCGGCCGAACACGATTGTGTCGGTGGTCGACGAGCACCTGAAGTTGGCCAACGAAATGCTCATTACGGATGTCGCCATGCAGCTTACGGACGCGGGTTCGATCACTCGCTTGCGGTTGGTCGATCCGCAGGCGTATGAGCCGCAGCCGGTGATTGTCGAAAAGGTGCCGCCGTCTTACTCCAGGTACAACTTGAAATGATTGACGAAAGAACACTAAACGCTTTTGTAGCGCGGATGCGCAACCGTATCCGGTTGATGGTCGGCAGAGTCCTACTCTCGATTGTCGATGATGCCAAAACCATCCAAACGGCACAGGTGCAGGGGCTTGCCGGCGAAGTGCTCGAAGACGTCGAGCGCATCCAGCAGTACGGCTTTACATCCGTGCCGCTTTCGGGTGCGGAAGGTGTGGCGGTCTTTTTGGGCGGCGAGCGCTCTGCCGGATTGATCATTGCGACCGATGATCGTCGTTTTCGAGTCAAAGCGCTTCAGCCCGGCGAGGTGTGCCTCTATACCGATGAAGGAGACACGATCAAATTCTTGCGAGGCAAGCAAATCGCCATCACATCCGGCGGCAAGGTTTCGGTGGTTGCTCCGGATGTCGATGTGCAGGCCACCACGCTCAACGTCAAGGCGTCGACAGGGATTTTTGAGATCAATGATCTGACATTTGACACGCCTGTCATGAAGGTGACCGGAGATGTCCAAGACCATGCCGGCGGATCCGGGGCCAGAACCATGATGCAGATGCGAGGGACTTTCAACTCGCATACGCATCCGGAGACGAACGCGTCCGGAGGTTCGACGCAACCTCCCGACCAGGAGATGTAAATGGATATTCGAATGACCTACGACAACATCTCCCAGGCAGGGGATTTTGTCGTGACAAAAGGAGATCTGGCGACCGATCGCGATTTGGAAACGGCCGTTTTGATCAGCCTCTTTACAGATCGTCGAGCGTCGGACGACGACGTCGTCCCGGATGGCACAGACGACCGCCGGGGCTGTTGGATGGATGCTCTGTCGGAAATTCCGCTCGGCTCGAGGATTTGGCTTTTGAATAGAGAAAAGGTCATCCCGTCGACGGTGGCCGCACTCAAGGAATACATCGAAGAGGCATTGCAGTGGCTGTTGGATCAGCACATTGCCCGGGCGGTGACGGTGACATGCACACCCGACTCTCGCAAGCATCAGATCACTGCGGCGATTGACATTGCGAGAAACGGACAGAACCGTCGGTACCAGTACGTTTGGAGACAACTAAATGGCATTTGAAAAACCGACTCTCAGAGAGCTCGTTGACCGAGCGAAAAGTGACATCAATGCGCGCTTGCCGGGTGTCGATGCACGTCTGCCAGCAAGCGTTCTGGGGGTGATTGCTCATGTGATTGCCGGCGGCGTGCATGGGCTTTATGGCTATCAGGATTACATCGCCAGGCAAATCCTCCCGGACACCGCCGACTCCGAGTTTTTGGACCGGCATGCGAGTCTGTGGGGTATGTCAAGAAAGCCGGCCGCACCGGCGGTTGGGAACATCACAATCTATGGCACCGATGCCACCGAAATTTCGGTCGGCATGCAGCTCCAGCGAGCCGACGGGAAGCTCTTTGCGGTCGCCGAAACGACCCGGATCGATGGTACGTCCGCGACTGTTCAGGTCGTTGCGGTTGACGGCGGATCTGATTCAAACACTGATGCCGGCGTCGAATTGACATTGGTCGAGGCGGTTGCCGGGCTCGAGTCGAAAGCAACGGTTGCCGAAGGCGGTCTTTCTGGCGGCACCGATGTCGAGACGGACAGCGAGCTGCGCGAGCGTGTGTTGCAGAGAATGCGCACGCCGCCGCGTGCCGGCACGGCCGCAGACTACGTTGCCTGGGCGTTGGAGTGCGATGGTGTTACCCGCGCTTGGTGCATGCCGAACGCTCCTTTGGAAGGGCAGGTGACGGTCTATATCGCTTCTGACCAGGCAGGCATCTTTCCGAACGAGGCTCTGCTCGAGACTGTCCAGGAATACATCGACAATCTTCGACCGGTGACGGCTGAGGTCTTCGTAGTGTCGCCGATCAAGAAGCAGATCAACATTGTGATCAACGGCTTGAGCCCGGACACGGACACCGTCCGGGGTGCGGTCAAGGCCGCGATCAGCGACTTTCTTTTCAATGTCGCCACTCCGGGCGGCACCATTTTTATCAGTCAGCTCCGGGCGGCCATCAGCGGCGCTGCCGGCGAAGTTGACCATGTACTGGTTTCGCCGACGGAGAACATCGTTTGCTCGACCGGTGAACTGGCCGTTCTCGGAGACGTGACATGGCAATGACAACAGAGAACTATCGGCTGCAGCTGGCTTCTTTGCTGCCTCGAGGAACGATTTGGGAACAGGCGTTTAGCGATGAGTCCGTGATGGGGCAGCTGATGACGGCCATGGCGGACTCTCTGTCGCGAGCTGATGACAAGGCCGAGCAACTGATCGAAGAGGCGGACCCACGTCAGACGACGTTGCTCTTTAGGCAATGGTTGAGTGTGTGGGGTGTTCCCAGCGACTGCATCCGGGCTTTTGTAGAGGCGCTGACTGACGAAAAGCTTCGACAGATCCTGGTTAAAAAGATTCAAGGCGTAGGACTTTCATCCCGCGCCTTTTTAATTGGGTTGGCCGCCGAAATGGGGGCTGAGGCATCGATCGAAGAGAAGCGTGCGTTCAAGTGCCGCAGCCGAGTCGATCAGCGCCTCTACAGCAAAGAGTGGCGCACGCATTGGTTCTTCGTCGTGTTGCACGACGACAGCGGAAAGCCTGTGAATTTTTCATGCCGTAGCCGCGTCAATGAGCGGCTGGCAACCTGGGGGAACTCTGCTCTCGAATGCTTGATCAAAGAGTTCTGCCCGGCGCATACGAAGGTCAGATTTATTTACTCAGAATAGGGGAAATTGGTATGAAATCATATTGGTGTGCGGATAGTGTTGAAACCAAGCCGGACTTGACCAAACTGACATCTTTCGGTTATCCCACGGATGGCAATCCGGAGCAGGGTTTTGAAGCAACTTTGCCTGGCGCGGCCTGGTTCTATCTCGTGAGTTTGATGCGCTCGCAGATTATCTCGGCGTGCTCAAAGACCGAGGATCCGAAGCAGGAAAATCAGTATCTTGAATGTCTGCGATCCTTTGATTGGGCTCTGGAGAAGTCGATCGATGGCTCGAAGATTAAGGCGGCAACGATCGACAATGACCGTATCAAGCAAGGAGTGATCGCTTTTGATCGATTGGCAGCGGCAGCAATTGCAACGGAAGAACAGGCTGTTGCCGGCACGGCGAATAACGTCTTGATGACTCCTGAGATGGTGGCAAAAGCCATTGCTGCCCTCATTCCGCCGGCAATGCCTACCGGGATGATTTTCCCGTGGCCCGGCGACACACCTCCGGAAGGTGCCATCGTTGCTGACGGGCGCGAGCTAAATCGAACAACGTATAAAGGATTGTTCAATATTTACGGTACGAAATACGGCGCTGGTGACGGTTCGACGACTTTCAATGTTCCGGATCTGGACGGTCGCTTTATCGAGCTCACGACGGATGCCGAAAGTGTCGGGCAATTTGTTGAGCCTGGGTTACCGAACATAACTGGCAACTCGTTGCGATTCGGTATTAGCTACTACATTACCGAACCGGATACAGGTGCCCTGTTCATGGAGCAAGATAACTCTGCCACTCACACTAGCCGTGACGCGTCAACGGATCATGCTTTACACAACGCCAAGCTACGTCCGTCTTTCGACGCTAGTTTGTCGTCAGGGATCTACAAGTCGGGGTCGACAGTCCAGCCTGCATCTCTGTTAGGGCTCGCCTGCATCAAATTTTGATACAGGCGAGGCAGCGTAAGGAGGCGGGTTGGACGGTCGAGCTTTTCCCGTACAGAGGGGTCGAAATGGAGGCATCAAAAGAAAGAATATTTTTGTCGGTTGATGCTGTATCTAGGCCACCAGAAAAAAGGAGACCAGAGCTCTCGGCAGATAGCGCACCCGAGTACGACTGTCGACCGAGATCCACATATGTCCCCTGTTTGCCCGTTATGTTCGGTCTTCCGAATAGCGGTTGACGTGCCAAAAATTGAGAGATTTCGGCATGTGCCAGCCCCATTCGAAAGATCGAGCGGTAAACGCATTACGCGCTGTCAGCCTTGAAGATGTCAGGCAAGAAGCCGACTTCTCGGGCACAGTCTGAAACGTACTGGCACCATGAGGCCATGAGAGACCGTCTTTGCGTGAGGTAGTCAGACCGCTGATAGGCACGCGAAACGCTTGACCCGGACACGTGTGACAGACACGCTTCGGCGACCTCGAAGGGTGCATCGTGGTCTGCCATCCAGCTGCGACCGATGGAGCGAATGCCATGCGCGACGAGACGGCCTTTAAGCTCAGTTTCGTGGAAGAACTTGGCCAAAGTCTGCTCGCTGATGTGCTTGCCGGGCACCCGCCCTGCCCAGATGAAAGGCGACTTCGAATGTGGCGATTCGGTCTTGGCCGCCTGGAGGACATCGAGCATGATCGGAAGCATCGGCAGGCGATGTGCTCGTGCCTTTTTCATCTCTGTTGAGGGGATGGTGAGAACGTGGCCATCGATCCAGTCCCACCGAACCTTGACTGTCTCGATAGGACGGAGCAGAGAGAGACATGCCCAAGCGAAAAGAAGCTGCGTACGGCATGGCGCTGACTTCATGGTTTCCATCACGCGCGGGAGCTCTTTCCAATGAACCGAAGGCATCGGCTTCACGATCGGCGCCGCAAAGACTCTGCTCACCCTGTCAACAGGATTGTGGTGGATGTAGCCGGCGCACACGGCCAAGTCCATGACTTCGCGGGTACGCATGAGAACGCGCTTCAAAGTGGCCTGATGCCCTGCTCGTTCGATGCTTTTGACGGTCTGGATGACAAGCGGCGCCGTGACTTCGTCAATCTGGCGCCCTCCGAGCGGCTGGATGATGTACCTCTCCATTCTGCGTTTTTCGTCCTGATAGCTGACGATGCGACCGCGTTTCAAGTTTTTCCAGAGTGTCCATGCATCCCGTAAGACATAGCCTCGGGGCGGTTCTTGTCCAAGCTCTTTGCGCTTACGACGTGCAATTTGTCTGGCCTGCATGAGGCTCAACTCTGGCCAGTGGCCAAGAGCAAGGTCTGTGACACGGCCGCCGGAGCTTATGCGGAGAACCCAAGACTTGGTGCCAGACGGTTGAACCTTAATGGTCAGACCGTGGCCATCAGAGACGGAATATCTTTTTTCACGCGGCTTTAATGCCGCAATTTTTTTAGTAGTAAGGGAGCTATTCATGGCTTTTAAGATCCTTCAAAAAATCGACGAGAACGGTTACTGGATCAAACCGGTTAAGTTTTTTATTGCGCCTGATTCCAAGCCGTCAAAAAAGATGGTCGAGCAGGCGTTGCCGGAAGGCGCCGACGTCCAGAACAACTTTTACAAATGGGATGGCGAAAAGTGGGTTGCAGAAAAGAAACCGACCAACGCCGAAGAGCTGATCGGGGTTGTGATCAAACACTCGAGCCGGACGGAACGAGACTTGGCCGTGCGCAAGTTGATCGAAAAGTTTGCGAAGGAGGACGGGTACCGGATTCGAGACCGAAGTACAAACCTTGATTGGGAGCTCGAAAAGATTCCAGAAGAAGAGATCGAGCTGCAGGCAATCAATGCAGAGTTATCGACTTTTGACCAGAAGGTTGCCAGCCTGAAAGACCGCTTGGCCACTGCCACGCTTCAGGATGACGCCGAAACCGTGGCCTCTTTGAAGGCTGAGTACAAGACTTTGATGGGAGATTGAAATGGATGAAAAACGTTATTGCCCGGCTTGCGGTGCCGAACTTGACGTTGATGGGATCTGCACGCGTGAAACTTGTATGCGCCGAAAGATTCAGTTGCGACAGAAGGAAGCAGCCGAGAAGGCCGAAAACGCCAAAAGCGTTAAGTCGAAGTGAGGATAATTGCCGGCTCGTCGAAGCCGGCATTCCAAACATTGACTGCTCTTTTTCAGAATCTTTTTGGTTTCAAGACCCCGCTAAACGCGGGGTTTTTTATTGATGGAGCTGAAATATGGCCTACGTCAAGTGGTTTTTCCTGCTGATCATCGGCATTCCCTTTGAGTTGTTTGCAAAGGTGCTGTCGCCTGTACTGGCTTGTTTTGTCCAGGCCAATGGGTGGTTGCCTGACTGGCTCTGGATGTTTCAAACGCCAGATAACACGTGTGACGGCGATGCCGGTCATCGAGAGCGATGGCCGAGAGACGGTGTGATCTGGATTTGGCTGCGCCGCACAGCATGGCTATTCCGGAACAGCGCTTATGGGTTCAACTTCTATGTTTTGGGGGTCAAGTATTTGCCCACTGACGCTGTAACGATTGAGGGAGATCCGGGTGTTGGCGATACGTCTGGAATCAGCGGTCTTTGCAAATGGCGGTTGGAGCGCGACGGCAAGTTGTACGCGTGGCAGATCTACTACGTACGTCACTATCGAATCTTTGGCCGTTGGAAGTGCGTACGGTTTGGGGCTGGGTGGAAGCTTTGGGGAGACATTGTTGCCGATCCTCAGTGCCCGCACTGGCTCTATTTTCACCCGATCAAAGGATCGGGCCTTGAAGGAAAGGCAAAGCAATGATCCAAAGAGCTTCAGACATCGCCGCTTATTTCTCAAGTCTTGGACTCGATCGATCCATAACGGCCATTGGTTCTCTGGCCGGAGCGGTCTGGGGCTTTGCTTTCACAGAGGCCATTTGGCCGTTGGTCTGGTGGCTAGCGATTTTCGTGGTCATTGACTTTTTTACGGGCTGGGTGGCCGCATCAAAGACCGGAGATTTTGACTCCAGCATCCTACGGGATGGTGTTCTAAGGAAAGTTCTCATCATTTCCGTCTGCGGCCTCTCACACGGTCTTGACGTGCTCTTTGAGCCAGTCATTGGGGTGTCGATCTTTCAAACGATGGTCATCTGTATGTATGGCCTGGGGGAGTTTGCGTCAATCATCGAGAACCTTGAGAAGGCGGGGTACGGTCAATCGATTCCTCCGATCCTTAGGCGCTTGATCGGGGCTTTGAATCATCGACTTGAAGACACAGTTGAAAAAATTGAAGGAGATAAAAATGCCGACACGCGGCCTCAGAAATAACAACCCGGGGAACATCGATAGGGGTCGAGACGAATGGGAAGGCCAGGAACTTCCCGGTGACGATCCTCGTTTTTGTACTTTCACGAGTATGGCCTACGGGTGCCGTGCTCTGATCCGGACATTGATGACTTATCACTCGAAATACGGTCTTTCGAGTGTGCGACAAATCATCAATCGCTGGGCACCTCCGGTAGAGAACAACACGGACGCATACGTCGACCATGTTTGCCAGCGCCTTGGCGTTGCTCCGGATCATCCCTTGGACTTTGATGGCAACCCGCAGGTCTATTTGCACCTGGCGCGTGCTATTGCCTACCACGAGAATGGGGCTGCGGCTGACAGCATCAGCCTTGGCACGTGGATGGAGGGGGCCGAACTTGCCGGGCTAAAGGTGTGAGCATGAAGACTTGGGTAAAAGTAGCTGCGTACTTAGTGGTTGGGGTTCTGATCTTTGTGTCCGGATACCGTTATGCAGCCTCTATATATAAGGCAGAGATTGCCCAGCTGCGTGAAGAGCATGCTCAAGCAACGAAGGAGCTGACTGATGAATATCGAGAAAGAGAACGGAGCCAAGCCCAACAGCTCGCAGACGCATGGGATCAGGTTGAGCGCGCTAGTGCTGAGTCTGCCGATCTGCGTGCTGATGTTGACCGGGTGCGCAACCAAGCCACTGCCCTTGAGCGTAAACTGTCCAGAGCCAACACCGCTTCCTGCGCATCTGAAAGAAAGTTGCTTGCCGGATGCACAAGCTTGCTCGCGAGAGGCGCAGACTTGGTTGAGCGATGTGAAAACGTGGCTCGAGACAGCGCATCAAAGCACGACGCGGTAGTAGAGCTTCACTTAAGCAACTAAATTTTTGGTAGCAACAAGGGTAGTAACGAGAAAATGGTCGCTCTGAATCCCTTGTAGATTATGGCTAGTTCGAACCGCGCCGCCCCACGAAATTCCAGGAAAAGGAGATGTGCCAATTCGGTTCGTCTCCTTTTTTTATTTTTCAGTTCCGGCCGAAAATTATTTTGGCGAGCGCATGCACAGCGACGGCAACGACACAGAAGAAGATCGCCAGATCCACCGGCATTGCGAAAAAGAGCTCGTTTCGCTCGACCGTGATGTAGGACATTTCGCACATTAGAAGAAAGGCAAAATCGCGACGAACCCAAATCTGAACGGACAACACGATCAATATCGCCAAAATTCCGTACTTGCCGAAAATGACTACCCACCCAGGAACTCGAGTTTTCAGAGACGTTTCCCACTTATCCAGGACAAGCCGCGCGTGCAGCCCGACGTGAACGGCTGCAGCCAGGAAGAACCACATGGAAAGTGACACATGGACCGTTCGATAGGAAAGATCCATGCGCCAAACCTGCGGTGTTACGGAAGCAAACAGAGTCTGCGAGCACATCACACCGGAGATGAAGGAGGCGGCAAAGGTCGCAAGCAAGACGACGTTGGAAATCGTGCTGATACGGTTTTTGACTGACGGACGGCGTGGGCGCCTGACTGCCGTGCCGAACCAGGCTCCGAAGTGTTGCCGCAGCCAGGTGCGATTGACAAGCAAGTGCGTGCAGACGATGAGAAGACTTGCCGTGCTCAGCATCTCATGCAGCGGGTTTTGAGTGAGGCGGTCGTACATAACTACGAAAAAGAGCAACAGCAAAACCGCATCAAGGCGCATGCGCCGAGTCCAATTGAGCAGAGGATCGGCGGTTTCGAAGCAAGAAACAATCCTCATGGCATTTTCTCGGTTTTAACGAGTGCCTACCTTTTTCCCAAGCACGTATGCCATTTGCGGGAAATCGGTTGATTCACACATGCCGCGGGTGCCGCTGTCCGTAGCAACGACTCGCCCGGCATCGGTCCAGCCCATGTATCGAACTAAGGTTTCGTAATGGGACTCCAGAGCGGTATACGTCCAATCGTTGTTGTTCCAGGCCGCGGCAAGCAAGACGGTCTGACGAGGACTGTGAAGTTGGCTATTGATGGCGTAGAAGCGGTCGATCACAAGCTTGAGCTGCGCGGAAAATCCGAAGTAGTACAACGGTGTACTCAGGACAACAAGGTCGCAGTCGATGAGATGAGGATTGAGCTCGAACATGTCATCACGATAGACGCACGGCGACGAGCCCAGACCGCAATGGTCGCACCCGCTGCAGGCTGTGACGCGCCTGAAGGCGGCATCGAATCGATAGATTTCGGCCCCGACTTCCTTGGCGCCGCGAATGAACTCGTCGGTCAGCAAAAAGGAAGCGCCTCGACGATGCGGACTGCCGGTGACGACCGTGATTTTCTTTGGCGCAGAGGCGGCAGCCACAGGCAAGACACCGGCGGCGGCAACCGCAGCGGCGGTCTGAAGCAGTTTCCTGCGTTCGACGAAGCGAATCGGATGTACGAGGTCGGAGACGTTCTGTGTTGACATTTTTTTTCTCCATTGGTGAGCCGAAGGCCGTAGTGAAAGCTTTCGGCTCGGTAAGACAATCCTGCACAATGAGGGCGCTTGAAGCCTGGCCTGCATGAGGCGAGCTGTCCCGTTACTTCGCCTGGACGCTGCGTTTTGCGAGGATGCGATCAAGAACGCTCTGAGCCGTCTTGGCGTAGTCGGCTCCGACTTCCGTTTCGATGACCTTGACGAAATCGCGCATCTGTTCCGGTGTGGTGCCGGTGTTCATTGCGGCGTTGAAGTGGAAGTTCATCTGGCCAGCAGTGCCGGTCATGCCGCCCAACGCGCCGATGGTCGCCAGTTCGCGGCTCTGAGCGTCGAGGTTGTCGCGAATGAAGATGTCGCAAAAGAGATGTTCTTTGAGGAACGTGTCGATTCCGGGAGCAAAGAGCTGATAGCCGGACGGAGGTGGAATTTCGGTGCGACCGCCCAGTTTGGCGCGGACTTTGGCTCCGTATTCACTACTGTCCAAATTGAATTGCAAAGCCAGAAGGTTTTGCAAAATTCGAGGGGGTGACCGAAGGGCCGGCCCCTTTTTCATGACTATGTCAGATATTTAAGGTGCTGCAGATAACAAAAATGGCGAGGAAGCATGTAAATTGGAAAGTCGCTAAACAACCCAACACAGCCCTCGCCATGGCCAGCAATTCTACAGACTTTGCTCTTCAGAATGCACCTATCAGCTTCTTTGCGCAGTTGATTGATCTACTGCCCAAAAATCGCCTACTGGCGCATTTTGACAAACATTGCCCCCGACGCAGTGCCACCAAGTTCAGCGCTTGGGATCATTTCATCGCCCTGCTCTTCTGCCATCTCGCCGGCTGCGATTCGTTGCGCGAACTTGACGACGGGCTGTATTCGGCTTGTGGCAAGCTCAACCACCTCGATGCCAAGCCTATGAAGCGCACAGCGCTTGCCTATGCCAACCAGACACGTTCCTATCGAATCTTCGAACAGTGCTACATGCTGTTGTTGGATTACTTTAAGCCGATGTTGGGGCGAAGGAAACTTCAAAAAGCCTTTGAAATCGCTAGATTCGACAACCATCACCGTCTGTCTGAGCCGCTTTGACTGGGCGAAATATCGCACATCGAAAGGTGGGTTCAAACTTCACACCATCATCGACAATGACCACTTAATGCCGTGCGTAATGAATCTGACTACCGGAAAGGTACACGATGCCGCACTGGCACAAACAACCATCGAGAAACTGCCTGCCGCCAACATAACGGTCGTTATGGATCGCGGCTACAACGACTACTCGCTCTTTGCCTGGCTCTCGAAGCGAGGCACTACATTCGTCACTCGCCTCAAGGACAATGCCGTAACGACGCCGCTGAAGAAGGGGTGCCGCAGCGAGGGTGACAACTATGGCGATTACCAGTTTGAATTCGATAGTCCTGCCGGACGAGAAGCTTGCGGCGAGCTTCAGTTTCGAGTCGTTCAATGGCACGACACAGACAACGACCGCTGGCTTAACTTCCTGACCAACGATATGGATTTGAAACCGGAGCAGATTGCGGCGCTGTACAAGGAACGCTGGCAGATCGAGCTCTTCTTCAAGAAAATCAAGCAGAACCTGAAGATCAAAAGCTTCATTGGCACCAACGAAAACGCCGTCATGAGCCAAATTTGGACAGCTGCCATTGTGACGCTGCTCATCGAGGTGCTCAAGCAGAGATCCTTGCACAAATGGTCTTTTCCAAAGCTTCTGCACTTCGTCCGTCTGAATCTCATGACACACAAAAGTCTGCGAGTCTGGCTTGACTATCCTGATGTACGAATGAATGACGGAAAACGAAACCTGGAAAAGCCTCCGGAGATAGGAATACAGGCGCAATTACCCTTTTAATCGCAAGAGAGGGGCTAATTTTTGTCCCGAAAATGCAAGCCTTTGATTTGAAAGGAGGTGACTTCCGTCTAAGCGGGAATGCATATTTTCAATTTGGACAGCAGTGAAAAAAGAGAATAAAAACAAAGTGTTAAAGTATATTCGGAAGAAAAAAGGAAAAAACGCACAAAAAATATTTGACAAAAGAGTCGGAGGCGATCATAATTCGCAACCTCGTTTGACGGGAAGCCAAAAATGAGTCGCGAACAACGAC
>ERZ791645.155-NODE-155-length-62198-cov-7.685017_pt1 | contig 62198 bp, 40 predicted proteins | sample MGYA00509939_ERZ791645 | MGnify/ENA primary metagenome ERZ791645 (study PRJEB30046, sample SAMN00715249) | human gut metagenome | study: EMG produced TPA metagenomics assembly of the A metagenome-wide association study of gut microbiota in type 2... | reverse complement strand
AGAGGTTTATGCGACTATCGACAAAAGCTACGAGGATATGAAGGACTCCAAGCGCGTCACGGAGGATTCGGCACTGGTAAGCCTGCGCTATACGGCGCGGAACATGGTCGAGACATGCGACGTGCTTTTTACGAACTTCCCCGGTCTATTGGAAAAGCCGGACTACAAAGATCAGGTCATTGAAATCATGCAGGAGCCAAAACAATACATTCTCAAATTGGAAGGAGAAACAGACAATGAACAGCATTAAGACACTCTACAAGCTGATGGAGGTCAGCAGCCGGGATTTGGAGATTCCCGATGCGTACCAGCGCAAGCTGAACACCGAGCGTGTGGCAAAGATCGTGGCCGGGTTCAATGAGCGTATCGCCAACGAACCGAAGGTTAGCTTTCGTGACGGTCACTATTATGTGTTTGACGGGCAACATACTATTGTGGCGCGCAAGCACATGAACGGCAACAACGACCTGCCGATCCTCTGCAACCAGTGGGCCAACGTCGTGCGCTGGGAGATGCGCACGCGCCTGTTCCTGCGTACCGCGGAGTTCCTCTGGCAGGAGGGGCATACGGCTCACGCCACGCGCGAGGAGGCCGTCGAGGAGGCCACGAAGATGATCCACGTCTACGAAAAGTTCGCCACGGAATGGATGTCGCTGCCGGTGATCGTGGGGCACAAGTCGCCCAACGAGCGTTTTGCCGGCGCGGAGGATACGCTGACGATCGAGGCGCTGATGCAGGACGGCAAGGCGCTGCAGAGCGGTACGTCGCACTTCCTCGGGCAGAACTTCGCCAAGGCCTTCGACGTGCAGTATGTCAATAAGGAGGGCAAACTCGAGTATGTCTGGGCTACGTCATGGGGCGTTTCTACCCGCCTGATGGGTGCCCTGATCATGGCCCACTCGGACAACAACGGTCTGGTGCTGCCTCCGAAACTGGCGCCGATCCAGGTGGTGATGATCCCCATCTACAAGGGAGAGGAGCAGCTCGCCGAGATCCGCACCCGCTTCGAGGCGATTGCCGCCGAACTGAAGACCAGGGGCATCTCGGTGAAGATCGACGACCGCGACAACGTCCGCTCGGGCTTCAAGTTCGCCGAGTACGAGCTCAAGGGCGTTCCGGTGCGTCTGGCCATGGGACCGCGTGATCTGGAGAACGGCACGATCGAGCTGGTGCGCCGCGACACGCTCGAGAAGGAGACCGTCCCGCAGGAGGGTCTTGCGGACCGGATCGAGGGCCTGATGACCGAGATTCAGGAAAACATCTACCGCAAGGCGCTTGCCTACCGCGACTCGATGATTACGCGGGTTGATACGTGGGAGGAGTTCAAGGAGGTGCTCGAGACGAAGGGCGGCTTCATTTCGGCACACTGGGACGGCACGGTCGAGACCGAGGTGGCGATCAAGGATGCCACGAAGGCCACGATCCGCTGCATTCCGATCGACGCACCCGACGAGGAGGGCGTCTGCATCTACTCCGGCAAGCCGTCGCACCGCCGCGTGCTCTTCGCCCGCAGCTATTGATCGGCCCGGCTCCGACACAGGGTCGGGACGGACGGAGCGGCTTTCGGACGCCGCATCCGTCCGTCCCGGCTTTTTTTGTCCCCGGCCGATCCGCTGCAGGCGGCAAAATGGGGGACAGGTAAAAAAATCGATGCGACGAACGCTTTTTTTCGTACCTTTATCGCCGTTATTCTCCGAATGCCATGGACAACGAAGCTGAAATCCGGAAACGGAAAATCTATCGCGTGACCTTCATCGGCTTTGTCGTGAACCTCGCGCTCTCGTGTTTCAAACTGGCTGCGGGCGTCCTCGGCCGCAGTGCCGCCATGACGGCCGATGCCGTACACTCATTCTCGGACATGGCCACCGACGTCGTGGTGATCGCCTTTGCCCGGATTTCGGCCAAACCCAAGGACGACGGGCACGACTACGGACACGGGAAATACGAGACGCTCGCCACGATCATCATCAGCCTGGCGCTGGTTGCCGTGGGTGTCGGCATCCTCCTGTCGAGCATGCGTTCCATCCGCACGGTCATCGAAGGCGGGGTGCTGCCCCGTCCGGGCGGTGTGGCGCTCATCGCCGCCGTGCTTTCGATCGTGGCCAAGGAGATTCTCTACCGCTATACGGTCCGTGTCGGACGTGCGATCGACAGCCCCAGCGTTGTGGCCAACGCCTGGCACCACCGCAGCGATGCGCTCTCGTCGCTCGGGACGCTGGTCGGCATCGGCTGTGCCTTCTTTCTCGGCGAGAAGTGGCGTATCGCCGACCCGATTGCGGCGCTCGTCGTCGCCGTCTTCATCTTCAAGATCGCCCTCGACCTGATCCGTTCGGGTCTCGGCGAGTTGCTCGAACAGTCGCTTCCCGCCGAGACCGAGGAGGAGATCCTGCGCATCGTCTCCGCCGATCCGGCCGTCAAGGAGCCCCACAACCTCCGCACGCGCCGCATCGGGGCCTCGATCGCCATCGAGGTGCACATTCGGGTCGATGGGGAGATGACCGTCAGGGAGTCGCACGACCATACGGTCGATATCGAACGCCGGCTCCGCGATCGCTTCGGCCGGGGAACGATGATCGCCATCCACGTCGAGCCTGAGAAATAACCCGTCCGGACCCTCCTCGCGGCGCGATTTTTGTATGACGCACGGATGCCGGTCGCTGAACCGGGGGGAGTAGAAAAATTTGGATTTTTCGGAAAAAGTGTTTATCTTGCGAACGTGAAATATCCGGAAACGGTACGAACTGCTCCGGATGAGTTCAATACACGAGCGACACGATTAAATTTAAAAAACAGGGATTGCCTATCGGAACAGAATTCTACTCTTAGTAACTATTAGGGGGAAAAGAGTATGAACGTGCAAGTATTAAGTGACCAAGTATTGCTTAATCACTACCTTTCGGGGGACCGGAGCGCCATATCCACTTTGATCGAACGTCACAGTCGCCGCGTACGCGATTACATCGGCATGATGGTCAAGGACCGCGATGTCGCCGATGATATCTTTCAGGAGACCTTCATCAAGGCCGTTCGGGTGATCGACGAAGGCCGTTATACGGATAACGGCAAGTTTCTGTCGTGGATCCTGCGCATCGCCCACAACCAGGTGATCGACCACTTCCGTGCCATGCGGCAGGACAAGTCGGTCTCCGAATCGGATGCCGGATACGACATGCTCGGCACGCTGCGTTTCGCCGAGCGTACGGTCGAGGACTCGATGGTCAGCGACCAGATCGAGCGCGACGTCCGCGCTCTGGTCGATCATCTTCCGGCCGAGCAGCGCGAAGTGGTGATGTTGCGTTACTTCTCGGGGCTGAGTTTCAAGGACATTGCTGAACAGACCGATGTGAGCATCAACACGGCGCTCGGGCGCATGCGCTATGCGCTGATCAACCTGCGCCGGATGATCAAGGAAAAAAATCTGATTTTAAGTTGATCTTCGCACAATATTCCTCCCTGCCATGCGTTTTATAGTTGCAGCAGTTAAAACGAAGTGCCTATGGAGGACATGGACAAGAACGATGTTTCAAACAACGGCATCTCCGAGGACGAAGACTTGATCATGCGGGAGGTAATACAGGGTGATGCGGATTTGTGTTATTTGCATCATTACCTCTCGGAAGTTTTCCGAAAAGGGGATAATTTTTAAGGGTTAATTTTTGATGGGAGAAGGGGGCCGTGAGGTCCCCTTCATTGTTTGGCGCCGGCTTCGGACGGCAGGGTGTACGCGAAGCGGCGGCCGGATTACCGGCCGCCGCTTCGCATGTTTTCAACCTTGGGGCAGGGCGCGGGGGTCAGTGCTCCCGTCCCCCGTCGTTCGGGTGGGAGCAGCGCAGCTGGAAGGCCAGCGAGCAGGCTCCCGTGCCGGCGAAGAGCAGCGAGATCGAGACCCATACCAGCACGGCCGTCCGGCCGAACACAAGCGGTTGGAGCAGGATCCATACCGCACAGAGCAGCAGGAGGATGCCGGTGAAGACAGTCCATCCGGCCCCCGGGATCTCCAGCGCGTTCATGTCGCCGCCCAGCCCGATGGTCGCGAAGGCGCGCATCAGCAGCCAGAAACCCAGTACGATCGGGAGAGTGATCTCCGAGAGCGAGACGTTGAAGATCAGGATGAGTCCCAGGATGATCTCGATCAGCCCGCCGACGGCCATCCAGCCGCGGCCGGTGACGAAGTGGCGGTTCATGGCCGAGAGTGCGGCCTCGAGCATGCCCGAGAGGAACATCAGCCATCCGAACAGGGTGGCCAGTGCCAGATAGCCCCGGTTCGGGTAGGCGAAGATCAGGATGCCGGCGGCCAGCAGGGCGACCCCGACGACGGCGAGCAGCCACCAGTAGCGGACGGCCCGCTTCGAATTTTCAAGCAATACGTTGATTCGGTCCATAGCAAACGGATTTTGCCTTCGTCAGCGCAATTCGTGTGCCAACCCGGCATGCCGCTCCGGCCGGGGCCTGGCGACAAAATGACCCGGGAGCGCTCCAATGAGGGCGAATATCCGTTATCTTTGCGCCGTTATCGAGGATCGGATATTATGGCGACTACGACAAAGGAACTCACGGCGGGGCGTCCGCTGACGTTGATTCTGAACTTCACCCTGCCGCTGCTGCTGGGCAACCTGCTGCAGCAGACCTACTCGCTGGTCGATGCCGTGATCGTGGGCCGCTTCCTGGGAATCAATGCCCTGGCCTCGGTCGGAGCCAGCACTTCGGTCGTCTTCCTGATCCTGGGCTTCTGCAACGGTTGCTGCGGCGGATTCGGCATCCCCGTAGCCCAGAAGTTCGGCGCCCGAGACTATGTGACCATGCGGCGTCTGGTCTTCGTCAGCCTGAAACTCTCTGCGGTGATGTCGGTGGCCATTGCTCTGGTTACGAGCCTGCTGTGCGGCGATATCCTGCGGATCATGCGGACTCCCGACAACATCTTCCCCGGGGCCTATGCCTACCTGCTGATTACCTTCATCGGCGTTCCGTGTACCTTCTTCTACAACCTGCTGGCCTGCATCATCCGGGCTTTGGGTGACAGCCGGACACCTTTCTGGTTCCTGCTCTTCTCGACGGTGCTCAACATCATACTCGACCTCTTCTGCATCCTGGTGCTGAAGTGGGGCGTGGCCGGAGCCGGCATCGCTACGGTCGTCTCGCAGGGACTTTCGGCGTGGCTCTGCTACCGCTACATGATGAGCCGCTTCGAGATTCTCCGGGCGCAGCCCGGCGAGCGGCGCTTCAACGGGCGTCTGGCGCGACAACTGCTCGGCATCGGGGTGCCGATGGGCCTGCAGTTCTCCATTACGGCGATCGGCAGCATCATGCTGCAGAGCGCCAATAACGCTTTGGGTACGGCCTGCGTGGCGGCCTTTACGGCAGCCATGCGCATCAAGATGTTCTTCATGTGTCCGCTTGAGAGCCTCGGCATCGCCATGGCCACCTACAGCGGCCAGAACTACGGTGCGGGTCGTCCCGAGCGCGTCTGGCAGGGCGTGCGGGCCAGCTCGCTGTTGATGATGGTCTACTGGGTCTTCACCTTCGCGGTGCTGATGACCGCTTCGCGGACCATCGCCCGGCTCTTCGTCGATGCCTCCGAGACCGAGATCCTGAACGACACGGCGCTCTTCCTCCATGTATCGGTCTCGTTCTTCCCCGTGCTGGGTCTGCTCTGCATCCTGCGTTATACGATCCAGGGGGTGGGTTATACCAATCTGGCCATGCTTTCGGGCGTCTCGGAGATGATTGCCCGGATTCTGGTCAGCCTCCTCGCCGTACCGGCCTTCGGCTATATCGCCGTTTGCTTCGGCGATTCGACGGCGTGGATCTTCGCCGACCTCTTCCTCATCCCGGCCTTCGCCTTCGTCTATCGGCGGTTGCTGCGGATGAAGCGGCCCGATGCTGCGGGACCTGCCGGCCTGTGACCGACGGTTTTCCCCGTCTCCTGCCCCGAATGCTCCCGAATGAAAATCGCCCCTGCCGCATCCTGGCGGCAGGGGCGATTCGTTTCAGACGGAAGACGCTTCTTGCGTCTTATTCGAAGTCTTCGCGGAAGAGTCCGTAGTGACGGATCAGGCGGGAGATCTCGGGATCGAGGTTGCCGCGGAACTTGAGGTTCTCGCGTAGCTCGACCGCACGCAGGAAGTACTTGACGGCCTGCTCCTCGTCGCCCAGACGGGCCGCCAGGATCGCCAGCATGTACTGCAGGTCGGCCGTCGATCCGGCCTCGGGCTCGGCGCGCAGGATCCGGTAGGCCGCGGCATCGTAGCCGAGCGACATGTAGGCCAGCGCGGTGTTGCGGTCCTCGTAGGGGCGCAGGATCTCCAGTGCCTCCTCGTAGCGGCGCTTGCGGAGCAGATCCACGGCGTGCATATAGTTCGAATCGACCTCGGTGGTGTATACCGTGTCCTGCTTCATGCCCCGGCGGTGGAGGTTGAAGCGGAAGTCCACGGCACGCATCTGCGGGTAGATCACGCTGCGCATGCGGGCATACTCCTTGGGATACTTCATCCGGATGCGCCATTCACGGGTGTCGGGGTTGCCCTCCCAGCGGATCATCTCCAGGATCTCCTCCCTGTGCGTGAGCAGCGTGTCGGCCTCCACCAGACGGTAGAGTTCATCCCAGTCTTCAGCCAGCCACGTCGTGCGGAGCAGGTTCGGCAGGTCGGGCAGCCGGTCGTCACTGTCGGCCAGCACCTGACGGCCCTCGTCGTCGAGCGTGTAGCTGCCCGCAACGCGGAGCGAGTCATAGAGTGTGCGGAACTCCGATACGAGCACCTGCCGCAGGGCCTCGGCCCGGTCGCGGGCCAGGCGGTCGTTGAGCACCCAGGTGCCTTCGGGCGATGCCGTTGCGCGGAGCGTGATGCTGTCGATGATGTAGACCGGGTCGGTCATCAGCCCGTGGGTCAGCGAGCGCACGGCCGCAATCTGTCGCCGGTTCTCCGTCAGCGTATCGACCAGCCGGGCCTTGCCGACGGGGAAGGTGAAGAAGAAGCGGGCGTTGGCCTCGGCATCTCGCAGCACGATCCGCTGCATGTAGCGGGTCCGCTCGTCGAGGAACGAGGTCATCGAGGCTACGTCGTAGGTCAGCGTATCCGACCGGGTGAGTCGGTAGGTGCGTCCGCTGCGGTCCTCGACCTCGCCGGTCAGGTAGAGACGCAGCTTGGCGGTGTTCTCGTCGGCCTGCACCGGCTGCGAGTAATAATAGTCGATCTTTCCGTCGGGTCGGACGACCACCGTGTCGAGCCGGGCGTTGGGCAGGTAGGGGTGGCGGACCATCCGCCCGAAAGCCTCGGGCTTGCCCTCTTCCAGCCGCCGGTTGCGGGCAATCGCCCCCTGACGCAGCACGCTTTGCCGTACGGCGGCCGTATCGAGGTCATTCAATTCGGCCAGACGGTCGTTCGCCGCCTCCTTGCGCGAGCGGTAGTTGGCGAGCATCGTGCTGTCGCTCGTCTGCTCCAGCAGCCCCTCGATGGCGGGACGCCGGCGTCCCGTGTAGGCGAGGCGGTCGGCCGCCAGGTCGCGCAGCTTCCGTTCGCCGGCCGTGTATACTTCGGCGTAGACCTTCGCGGGCTGTTTGCTCAGCGAGCGGATGTAGGCCTCCCGCTCGCGGTCGCCCGCTGCGGCGTAGTCGCCCTCGATGCGGGTGAAGATCTCGCCTCCGGGCAGTACGTCGATCCCTTCGTAGCGGTAGCGCGGGGCGAAGTAGTCGTTCAGGTGGTCGAACTTGTCGTTCGGGTCGGACGTGTAGGTCGTGTTGGCCTGTACGATCCGGTCGGTGGCGTAGACATACCGGCGCAGCCGTTTGTAGCGGCGTCGGCTCTCCCCCTCGGTGGCCCATCCCACCTTCGGGTCGAACATCGCCTCGTCGGGTGCGAGGCTTCCGAGCCGCTCCGCCGCATCGGCATATTCCGCCCGTTCGGCCGCCACGCCGTTCATGTAGCGGCGATAGGCCCCCTTGTCGGCGAAGCGGTCGAAGTAGTCGGCGCTGTCCACGATCCGGGCAAGGTAGTCGTCATAGCGGCCGTATTCGCGCTGCTGCATGGCGCGGTAGCGCTCGCCGCTGTATACCAGCGGGTCGAAGGAGAGTGTGTCGTCTCCCTTGAGCAACTGCGGTCCGATGACCAGCTGCCAGCTCCGGTCCTGCAGCTCCTGCGGGACGGTGACGATGAACTCGACGTTGATCTTGCCGTTGCGCTCGACGAGGTTGCGGCGATTCGCTGCCGAGATGACCACTTCATCGATGTTCACCGACATGATCTTTTCGCCCGAGGCCGAATCGAGGGCCACGGGGGTCAGGAAGAGTTCGGTCCCGTCCTGCTTGCGGAAGGTGATGATCCGCGGCGGACGGACCGTGTCCGCCGCGCGGTAGGCCCTCTCCCGTTTGGTCCGGGCAGGGAGATGCACCTCTGCCTCGGGGTCGCTCTTGCTCAGCTTGCGGATGTTGCCGCAGCCGGAGAGCAGGGCTCCGGTCAGAAGGACCGCAGCCGCATATTCCATCCATTCACGTTTTCTCATCTGGGTCGGGTAGGGTTTATTCGTGCTGCGTATCCACTGCGCCGTTCACATCGACCGTGAAGACGCGCCGTTTGCCGCCGGGCGAGGTCTGCACCTGCCGCAGGACGAGCGTCGCGTCGGCCATCCAGCTTTCGTAGGGAACCTTCATCTCGTAGCGGAACGTGCGGTCGGTTTTCCCGTCGGCATTGATGGTCAGGTAGGGCTGCCGCTCGGCCCAGTAGGCGCCCGAGAGACGGCGGCGGCGCTCCATCATGTGCTGCTGGTAGCGGCCGTTGATGAGGATATGCGGGAAGAGCTTCACCGAGCGGCGGTCGGGGGTGCTCAGTTCGGGAAGGATCGCCCAGCTCTGCGAGCGGGTCACGGCGTTGCGTGATACGGAGACCTCGAGCACCAGGTGCAGTTCGCCGTTGCGTTCGGCCAGCACCTTGCGTGTTACGGCCACGTCGCCGACGATCTGTGCGCGCAGCGATGCTGCGGTCAGAAGAAACAGGATCAGAATGCAGTATCTTTTCATCGCGTGGTTCGGTTTTATTTCTTGGAGTTGAACAGGTAGACGAACGAGACGCCGAGTTCCGTGGGAATCGGCAGGATCCGTTTGCGGTTCGTGTAGGAGGCGGCCTTCGGCCCGTTTACGGGTTCGGCATGGTAGCTCAGACGGGCCAGTCCGGCACCGGCCGAGAGCTCGATGTTCCAGTGGGGGCTGACGTAGAACTGGTAGCCGATGCTGATGCCTGCCCCGACGAACGACCCTTTATAATAATGTGTGGGCAGCCCGGTGAGGATGCGGTTGCCGATAAACGGAAGCTTGAATCCGCCGACCTCGAACTCGCCGCCGATGGCATGCACGCCGAAGTAGAGCCGCGTGTATTTTTCGGTGACCCAGTAGCGGTATTCGGGGCGGAGGAACCAGTGCTGGATCTTGTTGTCCGTGCCCAGAGTCCACGGGTTGTAGTTGGCCGTCATGCCGATGGTCGAATGCTTGCCGACGGCGATGTCGATCCCTATGTTCGGTGTCGTTGCAGCCCAATAAAGCAGGTTGGTTTTCACGGCAACCTGCTGTGCCGATGCCCCCAGCCAGCAGAATCCTGTCAGCAGCATCGTTGCAAAAAGTTTCTTCATCATATCTGTTTTGTGGAATAGTTCCCGTTGGTCAAAGCCCCGGATTCGGGAAGGGAATAACGTACGACTCTCGCTCACCATCCTGTTCCTCAGCTTGTACGGGCGCAAAAATGGAGATAAAACGAGGGAAAATGGGTATCATGTGCGATACGGATATCCGAAACGGTCCGTATCATGTGCGAAAGGGGGCTGCAGCGGTGCGCAAAATGGCTCCTCTGAGAGACGGAATCTGTTTCGAGAGGAACCTCGGTCTGGAGTTTTTTTTGAATTTCGCCCTACCTTTTGGACTGTGTTTTTTGGAAAATTCAAAAAAAATCGCGATAATCGTAAATTAAATCGGGACGAATGGTGTGTTGGGGAAAATTTTCAATATCTAATACCGAGAAAAGATGAAAGGTGCAGACAAGATGTTGTTGTGCACCGGACTGATCTCCACGGGATTCGTGGCGAATGCCGGTGCGGCGGAAAAAAATGCAAAGCCGAATATCATTTTCATCCTGTGCGACGACATGGGATACGGCGATCTGGGATGTTACGGGCAGAAATACATCCAGACGCCCAACCTCGACCGCATGGCCCGCGAGGGGATGCTCTTCACGCAGGCCTATGCCGGAAGTCCGGTGAGTGCCCCCTCGCGGGCGTCGCTGATGACCGGGCAGCACTCGGGCCACGGGCATGTCCGCGGCAACCGCGAGTATTGGAGCGGCGAGGTGATGTACGGGCAGAACAGGGAGTATGCCGTCACGGGACAGGAGCCCTATGACCCCGACCACATCATCCTTCCGGAGATTATGAAGGGCAACGGCTACACGACCGGCATGTTCGGCAAGTGGGCCGGCGGTTACGAGGGTTCGGTCTCCACACCCGACAAGCGCGGCATCGACGAGTACTACGGCTACATCTGCCAGTTCCAGGCCCACCTCTATTATCCCAACTTCATGAATCGCTACAGCCGTTCGGCCGGCGATACGGAGGTTATCCGGATTGTTCTGGAGGAGAACATCAAATACCCGATGTACGGCGACGACTACCGCAAGCGCCCGCAGTACTCGGCCGACCTGATCCATCAGGAGGCCCTGGCGTGGCTCGACCGGCAGGACGGCAAGCAGCCCTTCTACGGTTTCTTCACCTATACGCTGCCGCACGCCGAGCTGGCGCAGCCCGACGACGAGATCCTGAAGCACTACGAGAAGCAGTTCTTCGTGGACAAGACGTGGGGCGGCAGCGAAGGATCGCGCTACAATCCCGTGGAGCACACCCATGCGCAGTTCGCGGGCATGATCACGCGCCTGGACGGCTATGTGGGCGAGATCCTTGCCAAGCTCAAGGAGAAGGGACTCGACGAGAACACGATCGTGATCTTCAGCAGCGACAACGGCCCTCATGAGGAGGGCGGTGCCGATCCCGAGTTCTTCGGGCGTGACGGCAAGCTGCGCGGGCTCAAGCGCCAGTGCTACGAGGGCGGCATCCGCATTCCGTTCATCGTGCGGTGGCCCGGACACGTCGAGGCCGGTGCGGTGAACGACCACCAGTTGGCCTTCTACGATGTGATGCCGACCTTCTGCGAACTGATCGGCGACAAGCGCTTCCCCAAAAAGTACCTCAATTCGGAGGTCGAGGGCGACTGCTTCGACGGCATCTCCTTCGCTCCGACCCTGCTGGGTGACGACGAGCGGCAGCAGAAGCACGATTTCCTCTACTGGGAGTTCCACGAGACGGACCAGATCGGCGTCCGCATGGGTGACTGGAAACTGGTGGTCAAGCGGGGCGTCCCCCATCTCTACGACCTGGCCACCGACCTGCACGAGGACCACGACGTGGCGGCCGAGCATCCTGACGTGGTGCGTGCGATGAAGGAGATCATCCGCCGGGAACACCGTCCGAACGACCTCTTCCCCGTGACGCTGCCCGATTTCGACTGATCGCATGGCAGGAACCGGGATCTTGCCCGGGTTTGAAACGAGAAGGCTGCCCTCCGATTGTCGGAGGGCAGCCTTCTTCGTCAGGCGGACCGCTGTGCGGCTATTTGAGCCGTTTCAAGCCCCGGTCATCGGCCGTGGCTTCTCGGATCGAGAGGGCGAAGCCGCCGCCGCAGGCCATCGTGACCGGAAGTTCCGAACGCGAGTCGATGCGGCCCGTGCGGATTTCGTAGGCTTCGGGGTTGGTCCGGTAGTCGGCGTCGGGGGCGTCGGCGTAGAGCGTAGCCACGTAGCTCTTCCCGGGATCGAGGAAGTCGAACCGAAGATCCACCGTGCGGCGGTTCTCGTCCGTTACGCCGCCGACGAACCAGTTGCCCGACCCCTTGGCCCTGCGGGCAATGACGATCACGTCGCCCGGCTCGGCTTCGAGGTAGCGGCTTTCGTCCCAGTCTACGGCGACCTCCTTGATGAAGCGGAAGGCATCCATGTACTTCTCGTAGTGTTCGGGAAGGTCGGCAGCCATCTGCAGCGGCGAGTAGAGCGTCACGTAGAGTGCCAGTTGGTTGGCCAGCGTCGCATTGACGTGCGAGTGGTTTTCGGGGTTGAGTTTCGAGACATCCATCGAGAAGATGCCGGGGGTATAGTCCATCGGGCCGCCCTGCAGACGGGTGAAGGGCAGCAGCGTCACGTGTATGGGTTTCGTGCCGCCGAAGGCCTGGTATTCCGTGCCGCGGGCCGACTCGTTGCCGATCAGGTTGGGCCAGGTGCGGCACAGTCCCGTGGGACGCACCGCCTCGTGGGCATTGACCATGATGTGGTGTTTGGCAGCCAGCTTCACGGCGTGGAGGTAGTGGTTCACCATCCACTGCCCGTAGTGGTGTTCGCCGCGCGGCAGGATATCTCCCACGTAGCCGCTTTTCACGGCATTGTAACCGTAGCGGTTCATCAGCCCGTAGGCGGCCTCCAGATGACGTTCGTAGTTGCGTACCGACGACGAGGTTTCGTGGTGCATCATCAGCCGCACGCCCTTTTGGCGGGCATAGTCGTTCAGCGCCGCGATGTCGAAGTCGGGGTAGGGTGTGACGAAGTCGAAGACGTAGTCCTTCGTGTGTCCGAACCAGTCCTCCCAACCGACGTTCCACCCCTCGACGAGCACCTGGTCGAATCCGTGCTCGGCGGCAAAGTCGATGTAGCGTCTTACGTTGTCGTTGTTGGCCGCGTGGCGCCCGCTGGGCTTCGTGGCTGCGTAGTCCGTCACGCCGAGCTGCACGGAGGGAACGTCGCGCGTGTAGGCCCAGTCGCTCTTTCCGGTAATCATCTCCCACCAGACTCCCACATACTTCACGGGCCGGATCCACGAGGTATCCTCGATGGCGCAGGGATCGTTGAGGTTGAGGATCAGGCGGGAGGCGAGGATCTCACGGGCGTCGTCCGTCACCATGACCGTGCGCCACGGCGTGTGGCAGGGGGCCTGCATGTAGCCTTTCCAGCCCTGTGCGTCGGGGGTCAGGTGTGCGGTGAAGACCATCGTCTCGTCGTCGAGGTCGAGGTGCATGCACGGGTAGTCGATCAGGGCGGCTTCGTGGATGTTGATGTAGAGGCCGTCGTCGCTCTTCATTTGCAGGGCGGTCTGCACGCCCGTGGGCGAGAAGGGGGTCTGCGACGAGTTGGGCGTGATGGCCTGCTCCATGAGCGAGCGGATCTCGGAGAGACGCGACTCGGTGTAGTCGTACTCCTGGGTGTCGTAGTCCCCGGGGATCCAGAATGCCGTGTGGTCGCCCGTCATGGCAAACTGCGTCCGCTCCTCGCGGATGGTGAAGTAGGTGAGCTGCTTCTGCTCGGGAAACTCGTAGCGGAACCCGAGCCCTTCGTCGTAGAGGCGGAAGCGGATGGTCATCTCGCGGCCCGATTCCGCCTGGCGGAGCGTTACGGCCATCTCGTTATAGTGGTTGCGGATCGACGACTCCTCGCCCCAGACGGGCTGCCACCGTTCGTCGAGCGAGGAGCGTTCGACGCCGGTTTGCTCGAAGCGGTCGTAGAGCGATACGGGGGCGCCGTAGCCGCCCTTTTTGATTTCGGTTCCGAACTCCAGCGCCGGTGCATCGCCGCGCAGCTCGAGCCCCATGGCGCTGGGCCGCACGGCGGCACGCCCCCTGAAGTCGAGGGCATAGGTCGGGGCGCCCGTTTCGGAGAGGCGGAAGGTGAGTTTCAGGTCGCCGTCGGGCGAGAGCAGGGTCTCCTGTGCCGAGGCTCCGGCCGCGGCAAACAGGACGGCCAACAGCGGAAGTATTCTTTTCATCGGGATGGTTGCGGTTTATCGGTTCGACGGACGTTTGAATTCGACGACAAGTGCCTGACGGGCTCCGACGACGGTGTTGTCGTCCACCGTGGCGACCTCGCCCGTGAGGACGTTGCGCCCGTCGTGCAGCCCTTCGGCGATCTCGGCATAGTGTGACCAGGGCACCTGCTTTTTCCCGCGTGAGTTGTTGATGAAGACAAACACCGCGTCGGTATCGTCATAGCGGAAGTAGGCGTAGGTGTTGTCGCGCGAGAGGAAGTGCATCGTGCGGCCGTTGTGGATCACGGATTTGCCCCTGCGCCACTGGAAGAGCCGCTGCGTGTAGTCGAAGAGCTCCTTTTCGAGCCCCGTGCGCCCTTCGGCCGTGAAGAGATTCTTCGCATCGCCGGTCCAGCCGCCCGGGAAATCGACGCGCAGTCCGCCGTGTCCCTGCGAGAGGTCCTTCGAGGTGAACATCATCTCGTCGCCGGCGAAGATCTGCGGGATGCCGCGCATGGTGGCGAGCATCGTCATGACGAGTTTCAGCCGCTCGGGGTTCTTGCGCACCACGTCGCCGATGCGGTCCGTGTCGTGGTTGCCGGCGAAGATCATCATTTTCGAGAGGTCATGGTAGACGAAATCGTGCGAGAGACAGTCGTAGATGCGTGTCATGCCTTCGCCCCAGCGGAGCGAGTCGGTCGGCACCGCGCGGCAGATGGCCTCCTGCAGCGGAAAGTCCATGATCGAGGGGAGGTGCGAGTCGAATCCGTCCTTGTTTGCGTTGCCTGACTGCCAGTAGGCCAGCTGCGGAATCGACGATGTCCAGCACTCGCCCACGATGTTCAGCGCCGGGTACTCGCGGCGTACCGAGGCGCACCACTCGCTCATCGGCCCCTTCTCGTTGTAGGGATAGGTATCGACGCGGAATCCGTCCAGGTCGGCGTATTCGGTCCACCAGACGGCCCACTGCTGGAAGTAGCGCAGTACATAGGGGTTGTCGAGGTTCATGTCGGGCATCGAGGGGACGAACCATCCGCTCTCCTGCAGGTTGAGGTCGTATTTCGAGGCATTGGGATCCATGTTCGTCGAGAAGCAGACGTTCGTGCCCGTGTACTCGGGGAACTGGTGGATCCAGTCCTCGAAGGGCAGGTCGCGCATCCACCAGTGGGCCGTGCCGCAGTGGTTGGTCACCACGTCCATGATCACCTTCAGCCCCTTTTCGTGGGCCTCGGCAACCAGGTCGCGGTACTCCTCGTTCGATCCGAAGCGGGGGTCGATGCGGTAGTAGTCGGCGCAGGCGTAGCCGTGGTACGACCCTTCGGGCTCGTCGTCGAGCAGCAGGGGTGTGGGCCAGATGACCGTTGCCCCGAGGTCGGCAATGTAGTCCAGATGGTCGCGGATACCCCGGATGTCGCCTCCGTGGCGTCCGAAGAAGGCTTCGCGGTCGGCCTTCTCCTGCGTGTCGGGGGTCGAATCGTTTTCGGGGTTGCCGTTGGCGAAGCGGTCGGGCATGACGAGGTAGATCATGTCCGAGGTCGTGAAGCTTTGGCGCTGTGCCGAACCCTCGCGGCGAGCCGCGATCTCGTAGGGCATCTTGAACTCCCGCCCCTCTTTCGAGAAGACAAGGTAGTAGGTGCCCGGTGCGGCCGCGGCATCGATGGCGACATCGACGAAGAGGTAGTTGGGGCTGTCGGCCTTGTGGGTCGCCGTGACCTTCACGCCCCGTCCCCCTTCGATGCGGACTCCGTAGTCGGAGATCCGTTCTCCGGCGACGAGCAGCTGCAGGGGCGTCTGCATCTGCGTCCACCACGAGAGGGGTTCGATCCGTGCGACCTCACCCGATGCGTCGGCTATCGAGGCGGGGTCGAATGCCGGTTGTGCTGCACAGGAGAGCATGCCGGCTGCTGCAAGTGTCATCAAAATTCGGTTCAAGGTATTGTTTGTTTGGTAAAGTTAATATGAAAGTCGGTTCGTGCGTTCGTTCGGCGGCCGGTTTTCGGCCGGATCACTCCTTTTCGGGCGTGAGCACCAGCCATCCCCATGCGGGAAGTACGGCCCGGCTGCCTGCGCTGAGGATCTGTCCGGTGAAGAATTCGCGGAGCGGACCTTCGGTCGGCAGCCCGACCTCCTGCTCTGCGGCCGTGAGGTTGGCGATGACGGTCACCGCGTCGCTTCCGGTGCCGCGCGTGAAGCCGAATACGCCGTCGGGCAGGCTCCCCTCGGCCGGATAGCGTGCTTCGGCACCCCGTTCGCCGGAGGCCAGTGCCGGGTGTTCGTGTCGCAGGCGGGCCAGCGCCGCGTAGAACTCCCCGAATTCGTTTTCGCACCATTGCGGCACGGGGTCTTTCTCGAAGAAGGCGAAGCGGTGGTCGTAGCCGATCTCCTGTCCGGTGTAGATGAGCGGCATGCCCTTGGGCAGGGTGAAGGTGAGCAGGGCCATGACGCGCGCGGCATCGCCCATGCGTTCGAACTCGCTCCCGGCCCACGAGTTCTCGTCGTGGTTCGAGGTGAACATCAGCCGGAACGCTTCGCGCGGGGTGCTTGCCGCATCCTTTTTCAGGTACTCCTTCAGCTCCGCGACACCCCGCTTGCCCCGGGCGATGTCGTTCATCAGGTGGTGCAGTTCCCAGGAGTAGGAGGCGTCGAAGGCCCCCTCGTGCAGTGCGGGATCCTCGCCCTCGGCCAGCAGGAAGATCTGCGGGTAGTCACGCCGCAGCGCAGGCAGCGTCGTGCGCCAGAAGTCTATGGGTACCTCGCAGGCCATGTCGCAGCGGAATCCGTCTATGCCGCGCTCGAGCCAGAAGCGCATGGCGCGCTCCATCTCCTGCCGCATGTCGGCATTGTCGTAGTTGAGTTTGGCGATGTCGGTCCAGTCGTACTGCACGATGGTGCGGCCCAGCGAGTCGCGGACGTACCAGTCGGCGGGCCGCTCGGTGATCCACCGTGCGTCGGGCGAGGTGTGGTTGGCCACCCAGTCGAGGATGACGCGCAGCCCCAGCTTGTGGGCTTCGGCGACGAAGCGGTCGAACTCGTCCAGAGTCCCGAATTCGGGATTTACGGCACAGTAGTCCGAGATGGCGTAGTAGGAGCCGAGAGTTCCCTTGCGTTCCTTGACGCCGATCGGGTGGATCGGCATGAGCCAGATGATGTCTGCGCCCATCCTTTCGAGACGGGGCAGCTCCCGGGCCGCCGCCGCGAAAGTCCCCTCGGGGGTGTATTGCCGCACGTTCATTTCGTAGACGACGGCGTTGTAGCTCCATTCGGGGTGGGCGGCCGTTTCGGCCGGCGGTGTCGTCGTGCAGGCCGCACAGAGGGCTGCAAGCAGGATCGAAAGCAATCGTTTCATCGTTCGGAGCATATCAGAGGGTGAAGACGACCGAGGAGTAGCCGCCCAGTGTGAGCAGTGCCTCGCCGTCGTTTTTCTTCAGTGTCACCGTTCCCGAGACCCCCACGGCCTTGCCGAGTGCATCGGTGAGGGTCAGCGTCTGTGCCTTGTCCGAGAAGTTGTGGGCCACGAGCATCCGCTGTCCGTCCTTCTCGCGGTACCAGACGGCTACGGCCTCCTGTGCGGCATTCCCGTCGTTATAGACCGGGTGACGGGTCATCTCGCCTTCGGCCAGTGCCGGGTAGGTGTTTCTCAACCGGGCGAAGGTGCGGTAGAGGTTCAGCAGCGATCCTTCGTCCTCATCCTGCGCCTCCACGGAGATCGCTGCGGTCAGCATCGACTTGTCGATCTTGCCCGAGAGTGCTCCCGAGGCGAGCTCCTTCGCGGCTTTGTCCCACAGGATCGGGGTGCGGACGTATTCGTCGCCGTTCTGCTTCGACCCCCAGTATCCGAGCTCCTCGCCCTGATAGATGTAGGGGGCGCCCTGCGCCGTGAGCAGCACGGCGGCAGCCACGCGCAGCCGTCCCTCCACGCGGCCCAGTGCCGTGGCCGTGCGGTCTTCGTCGTGGTTCGAGAGTTTCGTGGCCTCGATGTAGTCGGAGCGGTACTGCCTGTAGGCGGGCTGGTATGCAAGGATGTCCTTGACGAAGTAACGCCCGATGCCGTTTTGCAGGGCCCAGGAGAGCTTGTACCAGAACGAGAACTCGAACAGGGCCGGCAGTCCCTTGTAGTAGGGAGCGGCGTTGGCGCCGTCGTCGAGCATCTCTCCCACCATGTAGAAGTCGCCCTGTCCGCCGTTGGCGTGGTAGGAGTCGTTCATGCGGTCGTAGAACTTCTTGAGGAAGGTGGGGTTCTCGTCGTTGTAGGCATTGTGGTAGATGTGCTTCACGGCGTCGAGACGGAATCCGTCGATGCCCATGGCCACCCATTTGTCGGCTGCTTCGGTCACGGCCTTGAATGCGGCCGACTGCTCGGCCTCGGCTGCCTTGCCGTAGTTGAGGTCCGCAAAGGCGGCGGTCCAGAAGTGCGAGTGATAGAGTGTCGGCATTGCGAACTGGATGTTGGCCGCCGAACTGCTCGACGTGAGCGTGAAGGGTTTGCCCATCTCGAGGATCGTCCGGTTGTCCGGAGCTCCGAATTTGGTTCCTGCGGCCCACGAGGTGGCCGAGGTGCGGATCAGAAAGCCCCAGTCTGACGCGAAGTCGAGCGTCAGGTGGTAGTGCGTGTCGTCGGTGGTGTGGAAACGTGCCATCTGCGCATCGCCGTAATAGAGGTATTTGCCGCCGGCCGAGGTGTCGGTGTTCTCCTCGTCGGGGGCGTCGGTCGTCTCGGTGACCGTGACGGTCGGCGCTGCGGCGTTCGTCCAGTCGAGTTCGAAACGGAAGCGTCCCGCAGCCCCCGCATCGCTGTCTGTCGAGAACCATTGCCCCGCATCGTAGCCTGCGGCGCCTTCCGTGGCGATCTGGTCGATCTTCCCGGCCGCAATGTCCGACTGCGGGTCCTTCGAGAAGATGTAGTAGCTGCGGAAGGGGCTTTCCGTCGAGGAGACGGCCTCCCGGAACCAGGGATGGTCCTTGGCCGTGTGGTTGAGCACATAGTCCAGATAGATCTTCATGCCGCGGGCATGTGCGGCGTCGATCAGCGCCTTCAGGTCGGCTTCGGTGCCGAAGGTGGGATTGACCGCCTCGTAGTCGAGCACGTCGTAGCCGTGGTACGAGGCCGAGGGGTGGATCGGCGAGAGCCATATGGCCGAGACACCCAGTGCGTCGAGGTAGTCGAGCCGTCCGGTGAGTCCCTTCAGGTCGCCTTTCGTGTCTCCGTCTCCGTCGGCGAAACTGTAGACGAGCGTCTGGTAGGAGATGTCGGCGCGCTTGACGTTATCCCAGGCATCGGGTTCGGCCACGACCTCTTCGCTGCCGGCCGGCGTGTCGCCCGCCTGTTTTACGGAGATCGCCACCGGTTCGCATCCCGGGGCCGAGACGGTCAGCGTTGTCGTGCGTTCGGCGCCGTCGTTGGCCGTTGCCAGGATGTGGAACGACGTGGAGGTCCGGCCCGAAGTTCGTTCGGGGGTACACCATTCGGCTCCGTCGCTTGGGGTCAGCGTCCACGAACCGGCGTCGGTGCGCAGGTCGATCAGCTGGCTTCCGCCTTCGGTCCCGAACTCGATCTTGTCGGGTGTCACGGTGAGCAGCGCGCCTCCGTTGCCGGAGGTCTTGTCCTCGCTGCACGAGAATGCCATTGCCAGGAGAAGCGGCAGCAGCAGGTAGAGCAGTTTTTTCATCATCGTTAATCGGTTCTTGTTTCTCTATTCGGGGCCTGCGGTCCGGTCGGGGGCCGCAGGCCAGAAACGGAGCGGAGGTGCTCCTCCGCTCCGTGGATGCGTCCTATTGTACGTCGGCCGGGGTCTTGCCCGGGCTCATGACGTAGATCGTGCTGTTGGCCAGATCGAAGTAGATGTCGTAGGTGCCGTCGAGCTGGACCTTCATGTTCTGCGATCCGCCGCTGGTGACCACCGCGACGGCCGTGTTGATGTCGATCGCACCGCCCGAGGCCGTACCGTAGTTCTTCGAGTCGTCCCACTCGTTGTTGAAGCGGATCTTGAATTCGTCGGCGGTCGTCAGTGCAACGCCCTTGCGGACGAGGTAACCCTCCTGTTCGCTCATCGACAGGTCTCCCAGATCACCCCAGCCGGAGATGGTGCCGATCAGGCCCCACGTCTCGGCGACGTATTCGGGTTTGACCCCTGCGGCCATGACGTAGGCGCGTCCGGCTTCGGGCAGCAACCAGTAGTCGTATGTGCCGGCTTCGGCGATGACGGCGTTCACCTTGTTGGCCGATACGGCGAAGGCCGAGCCGACCGTGCAGGTGTACATTCCGTCTCCGCCTGCCAGCGAGGCGTCGGCACCGAGCCACTGCGACTCGTCGCCGCTCTTGAAGAGGAACTGCGAGTTGGCGGCAACCTCCACTCCGGCGGCCTTGTAGGCGACGATGTTCGAGCTGGCGCTCTCCATCGGGGTCGGGCCCCAGTCGGGAGTGGCGACGGTCTGTCCGTGGATGTACCAGTCGGCCGTCTCGGGGTCGGGCTCCTCTTCGCCTCCGCTCTGCCCGTAATCGTCGGCGTTGAGCTCGTAGGTCATCGCCGCCGAGTTGTTCAGATTGACGTAGATGCGGTAGTTTCCGGCCGGAACCTGGATGTTGTCGCTGCCGTCGAGCATGCCTTCGGTCGAGGAGCCGAACGAGGTGTCCCAGGCTCCGTCGGCGCGGAACTTGATCGCACCGGACACCAGTTCGACATCGGCCCAGAAGCGCTGCGTCTTCGTGTCGAACTCCATCACGACGTCATTGTCCCAGCTGCCGACGCCGTCGCCCACGATTCCCAGCTGGTCGAACGACAGCTCCTTGGTGAGCGTCAGCGATTCGCGGTTGAAGGCGAAGCGGTAGAAGCGCTTCGAGTAGGCGGTGATGTTGCCCGAGTTGCCGGCCGAGATCAGCTTGATGGAGGCCGCTTCGGCTTCGGGGGCTTCTGCTTCGCCGTCGGTACCCCAGTTGCAAGAGTCGTCCCAGCCTCCTATGCCCGTCAGTTTGAAGCCGTTGGCTGCTTTCTCTCCGAAGTCGATCATGCCTTCGTAGTTGATCTCGTCGTCCGAGAAGCTGAACAGGAACTGCGAGTTCGAGTGGTTCCATCCGCAGTAGTCGCCGATCACCCAGACGGTCGGGTAGACCCGTTCGGCCTTGGTGACGGTCATGGTGACGGCAACGGGGGCCGAGTAGAACTTCTCGAAATCGGTGCCGATCGTGGCGCTGATGTAGAAGTTCACCTGGGTGGGGGTATCCGGTTCAACGCCTGCGTCATAGACGAGTTTGGTGTTGATGCTTTCGTAGGGTTGTTCGGTGGAGGTATCCGTAAGGTCCGCGAACAGAACTACGGGGTCGCCCTCGCCGCAGGAGGCCTCGAGCGAGTAGTTGATCTGTGTGGAGACGCCGAAATCGGCGGCATCCCACGTGAAAACCTGGGTCTCGCCCATGTTCTCGGAGGTGATGACGATCTCCTCGGGCAGGTTGTGGAGCACGGGAGCCACCACATCCTCCGGGGCGTAGGTGTGCATTTCGTCGAGATCCTGGCAGGCGGCGAAGAGTCCCGTGGTGGCCGCCAGCATCATCGCATATCTCTTGATTTTCATGGTTCTTGAAGGTTTTTAATTATTCTTCGGTGGAGGTGCCGGCTCCGTATCCGGGGTTCTGGTGCAACTCGGGGTTGGAGGCCAGCTCGGATGCCGGGATGGCGAAGATCTTCATGTGGTCGTCGAATCCCTGACCGCTGAAGGAGCCTCCCTTGTAGGTCCACAGGAACGACGAGGAGGTGAACTTGCCGTAGCGGATCAGGTCCGTGCGGCGGTGACCCTCCCACATCAGCTCGCGGGCGCGCTCCTCGATCAGCCACTCCTGCGTGATCGACGTCGGTGCGGTTACACCGGCACGTGCAGCAAGTTCCTGGACCTTGGGCAGCGCCGTGTTGGCCTGTCCGAGGTTCATGCAGGCCTCGGCATAGATCAGGTAGATCTCGCCCAGACGGATCATCGGGAAGTCGATGTCGCTGTAGGCCTTCGAAGCGGCTGTCGCAAGGTATGAATCCTGGTCCATGTTGTGGGGTATATTGTTGAACTTCAGGCAGCTCCAGCCATTGAGGAAGACGTAGAGCGCTCCGTCCATCGACTCCGAACGGCCCTTGATGTAGAACATCCTGCCGCGCTTGTCGTTCACGTCGTAGGTACCGGCCGAGTAGTCGGCGTTGCGGACGTTGAAATACTTCTCGACATACTCATAGGGTACGCGGATACCGCCCCATCCGTTGTTCACGCCGTTGATCATCTGGGTCGAGGAGACGTCGGTGGCTGCAATGGCGGCCAGCGTCAGGTAGCTCGTGCCGCCGTAGGACTGCGTTTGCTCGGCGTCGTAGGAGATGCCGAAGAGAACTTCGTTCAGGGCTTCGGGATTCTCGCCGTTGTCACCGCGGAACAGGTCGGCATATTCCGGGCAGAGCGAGTAGCCCATCGTGAAGATATCCTCGCAGGCATCCTTGGCCTCCTGCCACATGGGTGTTCCGGTGTAGACCTCGGCGTTGAGGTACATGCGGGTCAGCAGACCCAGCACGGCTCCCTTGTCGGCACGCGGGTAGTTCGAGCGGGCGGCCGGCATCGGGCTGTCGTCGGCCGCCAGGGCTGTCAGCTCCGAGATACAGTAGTCGAAGACATCCTTGCGCGAAGCCTGCTTGGGGTTCACGCCGCCGCCGAAGGGCGAGTTCTCGGTGGTGAAGGGCACGTCGCCGAATACGTCGAGAGCCATCCAGTAGAAGTAGGCGCGCAGGAAGCGGGCTTCGGCGCGGAATCCCTGGATCTTGGCGGCCAGTTCGCTGCTCACACCGCGGTCGGAGAGGCGGTCCGAAGCGGTCTGGCGCAGGTATTCGTTGGTGTAGGCAATGCCCTGCAGCGTGCGGACGTAGACGGCATAGGTGGCGTCGTTGTCGGCATCGGACCACGTGTTGGTGTTCATGGCGCGCACCCAGGCGTCGTTCTCCCAGGCGCACTTGCAGGCGTCGGAGGTCACCTCCTGCACGGTCCAGAAGGCGCGGACCAGCTCCGAGGCGCCGGCATCGCTGACCTGCAGGTCGGTGGTTTCGTTCGAGACGAAGTTGAAGTAGAGTTTCGTCAGTCCGGCGATGTAGCCGCTCTCATCGGCGCCGTAGACCGTTTCCGAGGTCGAGTCGGAGGGGTTGAGCGGCAGGGTGTCGAGGTCTCCGATACAGGCGGTGAAGAGCATCGAGGCCCCTGCGGCGATCCAGGCTATGTGTTTCATGTTTCGTTTCATGGTTCTCTTTCGGTTTTAGAAATTGACGTTCAGACGCAGCGAGTAGGTGCGCGGGCGGGGCCAGATCGAGCCGTCGATGCCGTTCACGCCCGGAATTTCGGGATCCACACCGCTGTAGTCCGTGATGACGAAGACGTTCTGCACGCCGAAGGCCACGCGGATCGAGCCCTTCCAGCTGCCCACCTTGTCGAAGGTGTAGCCGAGGTTGATGTCGTCCATGCGGAAGAACGAGGCGTCCTCGAGGAAGTAGTCCGAATACCACTGTTCGCCGCTGTTGGCCTTCGTGAAGCCGGTCTTCTCGACGAGCTTGGCGAAGTTGGGCAGGTTGCCGGCGTTCAGGTCGAGGTTCGAGGTCGAGTTGGCCGATGCGAAGTCGTTGAAGACCCAGTTGCCTACCGAGCCGTGGCCGTTGAAGCCGAAATCCCAGTTGCGGTAGGAGAGTTTGACGCTCACACCGTAGAAGAAGTCGGGGTTGGGGCTCTTGTCGGTCATGTAGCGGTCGGCCTGCGTGATCTTGCCGTCCTTGTCACGGTCTACCAGGGCGTTCTGGATCGGGTTGCCGTTTTGGTCGTAAACCTGCTGGAAGCAGTAGAACGTATAGGGGGAGTAACCGACCATGTGGCGCTGGAGCAGGTTGCCCGTACCCTTCGAGATGCCGCCCGTCTGGATGCTGTAGTCGGGATCGTCCGTGTTGTTGAGTTTCGTGAATTCGGTGTGCTGGAATGTGCCGTTCAGTCCGATCATGAGGTTCCAGTCCTCGGTCTGTACGGGGATGACGTTGAGGTTGAACTCCACGCCGCGGTTCTCCATCGAGCCGATGTTCGTCAGCACGGTGTTGCCGAAGTTCGAACCCATCGGGGTGATGACGTTGTTGAGCAGGTCGTCGGTCTGGCGCAGGTACCAGTCCACGCTGCCGTTGATGCGCCCGTCCAGGAAACCGAAGTCGAGGCCGACGTTGTAGGTGGTCGTAGTCTCCCACTTGATGTCGGGATCGTAGGCGGCCGGGGTGAGGTAGAACATGTAGCCGGCGCTGCCCATGTTGTACTGTTTGTAGACATCGGTGGACATCGAGTAGCGGGCCAGGTAGGGATAGTTCTGGAAGATCTCCTGCTGTCCGGTCTGTCCGGCGCCCAGACGCAGTTTGAGCGACGAGACGGCGCGCACGTCCTTGAGGAACTCCTCCTGGGCGATGTTCCAGGCGAAGGCGGCCGACGGGAAGAGGCCCCAGCGCGTATCCTTCGAGAAGCGCGACGAGGCGTCGTCACGCAGCGTGAAGGTGAACAGGTATTTCGAGGCGATCGAGTAGTTGATGCGGCCGTAGAACGACAGCAGGTAGCTCTCCTGGCGGTTGAACGGATAGCGCGAATCCTCGCCCTTCTGCTCGTGGGTCTCGTTGAAGTAGGTCACCGTGTGGTCCGAACTGTAGAAGTGCTGCCACGAGTAGCCGGCCATCACGTCGAGGTGGTGGATGCCCCACTCCTTGTTGAAATTGGCGTAGAACTCGAGCAGCTGGTTGCGGCGGAAGTTCGTCGTCCACGAGTACTGGCCCCAGCCGCGGGCTTCGGTGTCGGTGTAGGCCTGGAACGATCCGGGGTTCACCCCGTCGTAGGTCTTCGCCGAGGAGATGTCCATACCGAGGTTGAGGTTGAAGCGCAGGGCCTCGAAACCGTGTACCTTGTAGTCGATCTGCGCGTTGCCGATGAAACGTTTGGCGCGCGCCGTGTTGTCGCGGTCGTAGAGCTGCGAGAGAGGTCCGGCACCCAGCAGCGTGTTGGGGGTGAACTCATCGCCGCGGCCCGAACCGTAGTTCCAGAATCCGTTGGTGGTCGTGTAGTCGATCGAACCGTCTTCGTTACGCCAGTAGGGGTCGATCGTGGGGTTGAAGAAGGCTGCCGAGCCGACTACCCCGCTCGAGGCGTAGCGCTGCGAGGTGACCACACCCTTCGCATTCATATTGACCGTCAGGTGCTTGTCGAAGAAGTTGGGCGAGAGGCTCAGATCGAGGGTCCCGCGTTCGTATTTCGAGGTTTCGAGCGTGCCCTGCTGGTTGGTGTAGCCCACCGAGGCGCGGTAGGGCATGCGGTCGTTGATGTTGCCCGTCAGGCTGACATTGTGGTCGTGCGAGATGGCCGTCCGGAAGATGAGTTCCTGCCAGTCGGTGTTCTTGTCGCCCATCATGGCGTGCACCTTGTCGCCGGTGGCGGTTCCCGCGGGGAAGACGCGGTCCACATAGCTGCGGAACTCTCCGGGGGTCATCACGGGCAGCTCGTCGGAGTTGGTCTGTACGCTCACGCTGCCGCTGTACGACACGCGCGGGGTGTTGCCCTTGCCCTTCTTGGTCGTGATCATGATTACGCCGTTCGAGGCGCGCGAACCGTAGATCGCTGCCGCCGAGGCATCCTTGAGTACGGTGAACGACTCGATGTCGTTGGGATTGATCGTCTCGAGCGGGTTGGCCATACCCGTGCCGCCGTCCGAGGCGATGGGCACGCCGTCGATCACGATCAGCGGATCGTTCGAGGCATTGAGCGATGCGGCGCCGCGGATGCGGATCGTCGAACTCGAACCGGGACCTCCGTCACCGGGAATGATGTGTACGCCCGGCACCTTGCCCTTGAGCATGTCCTGGGCCGATACGACGGCTCCGCGGTTGAACTCCTCGGCCTTGACGGCTACGACCGATCCGGTCATGTCGTTCTTCTTGACCGTACCGTAGCCGATGACCACCACGTCGTCGATGCCCATGGCATCCTCTTCGAGCGTGAGTCGGGCGAGCAGCGACGACGAGGCTACCAGCTCGGCGGTCTTGTAGCCGACGTAGCTGACCTCGATCACCGATTCGGGCGAGGCCACACGGATGGCATAGTCGCCGTCGATTCCGGTCGAGACGCCGTTGGTCGTACCCTTCTCGACCACGGTCGCTCCCAGAATCGGCATTCCCGTTTTGTCTACAACTACGCCTTGTACCTCATAGCCAGCGTTTTGCGCCAGCGTAAGGGGGGGGGTAATCAGGCCGGTCAGCAAGATTCCCACACACATAGTCAAAAATTTTTTCATAGGAATTTTGGTTGGTTGATAAATTGGTTTCTTTCGGGTTCGGTTTATCGGGCCGCCTCCTCACGGACGAAGCCCACGGAGAGGGCAGCAAGCAGCATGAACAGGCCGGCCAGGGCCAGCATCCACACGGCATTGCTGGCAAAGCAGTATTTGACGATGGCGCCTCCGGTCAGTCCGATGACGATCTGCGGGATGGTGATCGTGAAGTTGAAGATACCCATGTAGACCCCCATGTGTCGGGGTTCGACGGCCCGCGAGAGGATGGCATAGGGCATGGCGAGGATTCCGGCCCAGGCGATGCCGATGCCGACCATCGGGATCATCAGCGCATACTGGTTGTGCAGCAGGCAGAGCCCGGCGAAACCTGCGGCGCCCAGCAGCAGGCAGGCGGTGTAGACGGGCCTGTTGCCCCAGCGTGCGGCGATGCGTCCCAGGAAGAGGGCGGCGATGCAGGCCGGAATGGGGTAGGTGCCGTTCAGCACGCCGACCCAGGTCTGTGTGGCTCCCGCCGAGAGGATCTCGCCCGTTGCATGGTCGGTGACAACCCCCGTGATGGCGGGCTTGAGGTAGGTCCACATGAGGAAAAGGGCGGCCCACGAGAAGAACTGCGTGACCCCCAGTCGGACCATGGCCTGCGGGATGTTGCGCATCAGGGTCATGAACCCCGGGCGCGGGCCTTCCGGCTCGGGCTTCAGGTCGTTGTAGCGGGCGAACTCCTCGGGCGGGTACTCCCTGGTTTTGAACGAGGTGACCAGAACGGTCAGCAGCAGGATGGCGCCTCCTATATAATAGGAATAGGCGATGTGTTCGGGAACGCTTCCCGGCTCGGCTTCGTCCGAGACGCCCAGTTGCGTCATGATCAGCGGCAGGATGGCTCCGATGACTGCCCCGAGGTTGATCAGGAAGGTCTGTACCACATAACCCTGGGTTTTCTGCCGGTCGTCGAGCATGTCGGCTACCAGGGCCCGGAAGGGCTGCATCGTGACATTGAACGAGAGATCCATGAAGAGCAGGATGAAGGCTCCCATGGCCAGAGGGGCGAAAGCCAGCAGCCGCGGGCAGTTGGGCATGAGGGCCAACGCCAGCGCCGAGACGATCGAACCCCCCAGGATGTAGGGAATGCGGCGGCCCAGACGGGTCCACGTTCCGTCGGAGAAGAGCCCGATGATCGGCTGGATGATCATGCCGGCCAGCGGTGCCGCGAGCCAGAAATAGCTCAGGTGGCTTACATCGGCACCCAGCGATTCGAAAATGCTCGACGTATTGGAGTTCTGGAGCGAATATCCGATCTGTACGCCGAGAAATCCGAAGCTGAGGTTCCAAATCTGCCAAAAGGAGAGTTTGGGCTTGTTCATTCGGTTGCAGGTTGTGTTTTAGGTCATACAAATATTAATAAAAAATCCCGATTTTGAACCCTCCGGGCGACGAACGGAGGAATGGAGGCGACGAATGGCAGGATTTTTCCGATGAGCGGTCGGGCGGCGGATTTGGTCGTTTCGCCGAAAATCACTACCTTTATTCTAACTTAAGCAAATACCCCGAACCGAAGAACTGATCACCATGCGGTCGTCCAAAGTCTCCGTAATCATCCACCTGTTTGCGGCCCTTCATGCCGTCGTCGCCTTGTTGTGCCGGACCGCGGGGGTGAACGACGAACTGGTGCTTACGCTGCTGACCATTGCGTTGATCGTGTTGATCTGTCTGCGGCGGGGACTGAACGTCGAGTTTACGGCCGCGAGCGTCATCGTGGTCAATGTGATCGGTTACCTGCTCGGTACGGGGGGCGCCGCGTTGATCGAGCGGGTCGTCCGCTCGCCGCTCGCCGTGCATGCCGTATCGACCTTCCTCACGACCGAGATTCTCGGCTGGGGCATAGTCTGGTTCACCAAATTCTTCCGGCGCGGCGACGATGCTGCGCGGCCGGCGACGTGGACGCCCCGCATCGGGCTGGTGCTGCTGGCCGTGGGGGTGATCTTCGCCCTCCGACTGGCTTATGTAGAACTCTTTGCCACGCCCTCGTTCTCGGTCGAGCGTTTCTACCAGATGGCCGACCTGCTGGTGTCTAACTCCGTGGCGCTGATCTTTCTGCTGGGAGTCAATGTGATCTACGTGCGCCACATGCGGCGGCACTCGGATCAGAAGAATGTCGTCAAGGCGTTGTCTCTCACTTTGTTCGTCTTCGTGACGACGGTTTGTGCGACGTTGATTGCCGGGCTGCATCTGCCCTTCGGCTTCGATGCGGCATTCTCCTGGCGCGAGTTCCTCCAACTGTCGATCATCACGCTGCTCTTCGAGGCGACGCTCTATTCGGTCGTCTTCATGGTCGATTATGCGCTGGTTGCCCGCTCCGTGCTGCGGACCGAGCGGGGGCGGACCCATCAGGCGCAGTTCCTCTACATGAAACTCAAGCAGCAGGTCAATCCCCATTTCCTGTTCAACTCGCTCAATATACTCGACTGTCTGGTCTGCGAACAACGCACCGAACAGGCGAGCGCCTACATCCACAAGTTGGCGGGGATCTACCGTTACATGCTTCAAAACGAGGCCGAGCCGCTTGTACGGCTCAAGGAGGAGCTGGATTTCGTCGGGATGTATGTCGATTTGCTGCAGGTGCGTTTCGCCGACGGTTTTACCGTCCGGCAGGAGATCGACGAGCAGGCTCTGATGCGCAACGTCGTCCCCTGCTCGATCCAGCTGCTCATCGAGAACGCCATCAAGCACAATGCGGTGGATACCTCCTCTCCGCTCGAGATCCGCATTGCGGTTACGGCTGACTCGGTGACCGTGACGAACAACCTTCGCCCGAAGCTCTCCGCGCCGGCTTCATCCACGCACGTGGGACTGAACTACATCCGGCAGCAGTACCTCGATCTGGCCGACCGGCCGATCGGAATCTGCCACACGGAGACCGAATACCGTGTCACCTTACCTTTGTTATGATACCGCTATTATGAGAGTATTGATTGTTGAGGACGAGATCATGGCCCGGCAGAGCCTGGCCCGTGCGCTCACGCAGCATTTCCCCGACCTGCATATCGTAGGGACGACCGGATCGGTACGCGAGACCGTCGGCTGGCTGCGGACTCCGGGGAATGTCGCCGACGTGATTTTCATGGATGTGGAGCTCTCGGACGGCGACTGTTTCGAGATCTTCCGGCAGATCGACGTGACGGCCCGGGTCATCATGACAACGGCCTACGACAGCTATGCCGTGCGGGCTTTCGAGGTGAACAGCATCGACTACCTGCTCAAGCCGATCGATCCCGCAGCACTCCGGCGGGCCGTGGAGCGCTGCCGGGCAGGAGGCGCGGCGACCGATACGGCGCGGCTGCTCGAGGCGGTCGCTCCGCCCCGCGGGCGCAAGCAGCGTTACGTGGTGCGTTTCAACGACCGGATCGTGCCGGTGAAGACTGCCGATATCGCCTATTTCTATTCCGAGGAGAAGAACACCTATCTGGTGACGGTGGACAACAACCGTTACGTGATGGACCTCTCGCTGGACATCCTTTCCGAGGAGCTGGACGAGCGGAACTTCTTCCGCATCTCGCGCAACTGCATCGTCTCGATGCAGGCGATCGCCAGCGTGGTCAAGTATCTCGGCAACCGGCTGAAGATCATCGCCCGGCCCCATCCCGATTTCGAGATGGTCGTGAGCCGGTCGCGCGTGGACGACTTCCTCCGCTGGCTCGAAGGCGAGGAGTGAGCGTATGTCCGTAAGGTCTCCGTACTGAAAGCGCCACGGTCCGGGTCCCCGGACCGTGGCGCTTTCGTTCGGTTTGTTCTGCCGGGCGGGCTCAGCGGCGCCGGCTCATGGCGATCATGTCGCGCATCGTGGTGTTGAAGTCCTCCTCGGCGAGCAGCCGCTCCAGGGTCAGGTGCATGCGGTAGCGCCAATAGTAGCGCGGGATGGCCGGGACGTTGATGCGCTCCCGGTCGGGCATCTGCAGGCGCAGCCCTCCGTCCATCGACAGCCAGTCCTGCAGGGGCAGGATCGTGAACATCGCCGGCGACGAGAGGTGCATGCCGATGATGCGGCGGCAGATCCACGGTTCGCAGAACCACGGCGTGTCGCCCTCGCCGTGCAGCACTTCGTGGTAGAAACGGTTCGTGACGTTGCGGTCCTCCTCCCACCAGGCCCGCAGCGGGTTCATGTCGTGGGTCGAGGTGGTGCAGACACTCAGGTAGGGGTAGTGCGCCGGATCGGCGAACGTCTCGGAGAGTGATTTGGGCATGCGCTGGATTTCGAGCGAGAGGATCTTCAGCGCCCGCATCGTCTCGGGGACGCAGTCGGGGATCATGCCGAGGTCCTCGCCGCAGGCGAGCATGTCGGTGGCTCGGAGCAGCATCGGCAGCTTGCGTAGGGCCGACTCCTGCCAGAACCGGTCGTGGCGGCGGTAGAAGAAGTCGTCGTGCAGGCGGTTGAAGGCCTCCTGCTGTTGGGGGGAGAGCAGCTGGAAGGAGAAGGTCGATTGGGCTGCGATGCGGGGGTGGTAGTGTCCCTTGCGGTAGGGGTCCTCGACGAAGAGTACGTCGTCGAGCAGAGCCAGGAATCCGTCGCGCAGGCGCTTCGACCGCTCGTCGTCGCCCGGGAAGAGTTGCAGCACCCTGCGCTGTGTGGCGCAGGCCGGCTGCAGATGCCCGTTGCGGAGGTATTTGGTGCGAACCTCGCCGGCCAGTTCGCCGAACAGGCGCTCGAGGATCCACCCGTCGGTCGGCGGAGTCGTGTAACGACCCTCCGCGAGGTCGAATCCCATGCCGCGCAACTCTTCGGCCGGGTAGGGCATGGCGGGGTTGAAGTGTCCCAACAGTCCGTGGACGGCATCGACGGGGATCTCCCAGATACGGAAGAAGCCGAGGATGTGGTCGATGCGGTAGGCATCGAAATACTCCGACATCTTGCGCAGGCGGGCCCGCCACCAGGCGTAGTCGTCCCGCGACATGCGCTCCCAGTCGTAGGTCGGGAATCCCCAGTTCTGGCCGGCGGCCGAGAAGGCATCGGGCGGGGCTCCGGCCTGCGAATCCATGTGGAAGAGGCGCGGAAACTGCCAGGCGTCGGCGCTCGTGCGGCTGATGCCGATCGGCAGGTCGCCCTTGAGGATGACCCCGCGGGCGTGGGCGTAGCGCACGGCCTCCGTGAGCTGGAGGTGCAGGTGGTACTGGATGTAGCAGTGGAAGGCAATATCGCTGCGCCGCTTCCGGCAGTAGACCTCCACTTTCGTGCGGTCGAAGTGTGCGTAGTCGCCCCAGCGTGAGAAGTCGGCGGTGCCGTATTCGTCGCGCAGCGAGCAGAATGCCGCATAGGGCAGCAGCCATTCGCGGTTGGCCTCGAGGAACTCCCGGTAGTCGCGGCGGGCCGCCGTGCGCGCCCCGTGGCGGGCGAAGGCTTCGCGCAGCAGCCGCATCTTGGCGCCGTTTACCCGTTCGTAGTCCACCTCGGGAAGTGCGTTGAGTTCGCTGCGCAGGCTGCGGTATGCATCATCCTCCTCGACGCCGGCCTCGGTCAGCCGGATGAACTGCGGGTGCAGCGCGAAGGTCGAGTTGGCGTTGTAGGGGTAGGAGTCCTCCCAGGTGTGGGTCATCGTGGTGTCGTTGATCGGCAGGAGTTGGATCACGCGCTGCTGCGTGGCGACGGCCCAGTCTACGAGCAACTTCAGGTCGAGGAATTCGCCGACTCCGAAACTCTGCTCCGAACGGAGCGAGAAGACGGGGATGGCCGTACCGGCGCTGCGCCAGTGGCGCTCCGGAATGCGGGGCTGCAGGGAGGCCTCGATCAGCCGTTCGCCGTCCGGGGCGACGCCGTTCCAGATGCGGTTGGCACCCTCTTCCCACAGAATGGGGGTGAGGGTTGTACGGTCGGCGATCAGAAACTTGTATTCGCTCCCCTTCGGGAGGGCCAGGCCGAGTTCCCATTCGGGAAAGCGGGTGTCGTCGAACGGGACGATCCGCTGCCAGTTGTCGAGGCGGTCGGAGGCGATGGCCAGCGTTTCGTCGGGCCACAGTGCCGGAACGGTCATCCGGAAAATCGCCTGTGCGGCGGTTTTGTCTTCCCTGCGGCGCTTTGCGGCCGGCCATGCTGCCCGGCGAGCGAAGATGCCGCGGGTGTAGGCCACCGTGCGGAACGGTGCGTCGGAGCCGATATCCTGCCAGCGGTCGTGGATCCGCAGCGCCCTGCAGTCGGAGAACTCCGCGGGGCGGAGCGTGTGGGGATACCATTCGGTACGGACCTGCGCATTGTCGCGTTCGACCGCATAGCGGTATTCGAGCCGCTCCGCTCCGGAACGCAGCTCGACACTGGCGTGCCAGATACCGTCGTCGGTGTACCGCATGGCGATTTTCCGTTTCCCGAGCAGCAGGACGAGCTGTTCGCCCCAGCGGGTACGGTATTCGATGTCGAAATAGAGTTTCATAGGTTGGTCGGTCTCTGTCGATTGGATTTGGTTCTGTCTACACAAAAATAGAAAATTTACGGAGAAGCTGGAATCTACTTTCACTTTTTTTCTTCGGAAAGGGGATTGACCCCTGTTGCGGATAGGGGCAGGAGGCCATTGTCCCTATGGCAGAAGATCCGGAACAGCCGGGTCCCTGTCTTTCAAAGACCGGGTGCACGTCTCTTCTGCGGGCCTGTATTGGACAAAAAAGTTCATATTGTACTATTTTTGGACCTAAAAATTTGGTTTTATGGGAATAATTTTTTTAACTTTGTAATATGACGGATCCTGTAGGGTCCATTCAGTTTCATATGGAAAGAGATTATGGTTTTTATGCTGCGAAGCCGATGACCGGATTCCTCCGTCGTCGGTCCCGTCGCGTGCCGGCCACGACTCTTCCCTATGTAAAGAGGGCATCAAAAAATTCCCCCCCCCCTTGCCGGATCGGTTGATGGCCGGTCGCGGGCGCATGAGCGGCGATTCAATTCTCTTTCGCCCTCCTTTATCTCTTCGGAATCCCATTCTGTGTCACATGCTTGCATCTCGATGCCGGGCATGCGTTCCTGCGGCTTTGCCCTCGGAGCCGTCGATTCTTCCTTTGAATCCGGAGACAGGATCCGTGTCAGCTCTGAGTTGCTGACGCTGGTTTTCTCTTCTTCCCTTTTATGCCGCGAAATGTGCATGAAAGGAGCCGCAATGATTCGGCGGAGAAGAGAAACATGGACGGAATAGATCCCGGCCGGGGCCTGTTTCATTTTGTTTTCGGGGATCCGCTACCTCTTGAAAAAGGGAGGTTCTTGAACTTTTTACCCTGTTCCCTTATTTTTTAACCCTTTAAATTCCTGCCTATGGTAAAGAATTTACTCTTATCGTTACTGGCGGTTTTTTGTTTGATGACGGCCTCGGCTCAAACGCAGACGGTCAAGGGTCTGGTCATCGATGAGACCGGAACACCGATCGTCGGTGCTACCGTAGTTGTCAAGGATCGCCCGACAATTGGTACTTCCACCAGTGTCAAAGGAGAGTTCGAGCTTTCGGGAGTGCCCCAGACGGGAAAACTCCAGATCTCTTATGTGGGTTACAAGACCCAGGATGTCGATGTCGCAGCCAATATTCGGGTGCAGCTTGAACCCGATGCGCAGAATGTCGAGGCGGTCGTGGTAACGGGTATGACGCAGATGGACAAGCGTCTGTTTACGGGAGCCGCCGACCAGCTGGTCGCCGACGACGTGAAACTGGCCGGTATGGCCGACATCAGCCGCGGTCTGGAGGGGCGTTCGGCCGGAGTGTCGGTGCAGAACGTCTCCGGTACGTTCGGTACCGCCCCCAAGATCCGTGTCCGCGGAGCCACGTCGATCTACGGCAGCTCCAAGCCGTTGTGGGTCGTGGACGGTGTTATCATGGAGGATATCGTCGATATCGATGCCGATGCCCTCTCGTCGGGTGACGCCACGACGCTGATCGCTTCGGCCATTGCCGGACTCAACGCGGAAGACATCGAAAGTTTCAACATCCTCAAGGACGGATCGGCAACCTCGATATACGGAGCACGAGCCATGGCCGGTGTGATCGTCATCACGACCAAGCGGGGCCGTGCCGGCGTGAGCTCCATCAATTATACGGGTGAATTCACCTACCGCATGATTCCCTCCTACCGGGATTTCAACATCATGAATTCGCAGGACCAGATGTCGGTCTACATGGACATGCAGAAGAAGGGCTGGCTCAACCTGGCCGAGACGATCACCGACTCGGAGAGCGGTGTGTTCGGGCGCATGTACCAGATGATCGCCGCCGGACAGCTGGGCAACGACGATGCCAGCCGCGCCGGCTATCTGCGGGCTGCCGAGTACCGGAATACCAACTGGTTCAAGGAGCTGTTCAACAACAACGTCATGCATACCCATTCGGTCAGCCTTACTTCGGGTACGGAGAAATCCTCGTATTATGCATCGCTGAGTGCCATGATGGATCCCGGATGGACGAAAACCAGCAAGGTGGAGCGCTATACGGCGAACATCAATGCGACGTTCAATATCTTCAAGAACCTGTCGCTGAACCTGATCTCGAACGGATCCTACCGCAAGCAGAAGGCTCCCGGAACCCTCTCCTCGGCGACCAACTACGTGACGGGCGAGGTCAAGCGCGAATTCGACATCAACCCCTACTCCTATGCGCTCAACACGTCGCGCACGCTCGATCCCAAGGAGTTCTATACGCGCAATTACGCCCCGTTCAACATCCTGCACGAACTCGACAACAACTACATCGACCTGTCGGTAGTCGAGACCAAGTTCCAGGGTGAGTTGAAATGGTCGCCCGTGGCGGGTCTGGATCTGGCCGTTCTGGGTGCCGTGAAGTATCAGGCCTCCGTTCAGGAGCACAACATCACGGAGGCGTCGAACCAGGCGATCGCCTATCGGACCATCGAGCCGACGACCGTCCGGGACAGCAACCCGTATCTGTATACGGATCCGGACAATCCTTATGCCGTACCGGTTTCGGTCCTGCCGCGCGGCGGTATCTTCGAACGGACCGACAACGAGATGATGTCGTACGATTTCCGCGTTTCGGCCACCTACAACAAGACCTTCGCCGGAAAGCACATCGTGAACCTCTACGGCGGTATGTCGGTGAACAAGATCGACCGCCACAACACGTGGTTCCGCGGCTGGGGTCTCCAGTACAGCAACGGCATGGAGCCCTACTACGATTATCTGGCCTTCAAGCAGGGTACCGAGAACCTCAGCAACTACTATACGATCGGCGATACGTTCTACCGCGAGGTGGCCTTCTTCTTCAACGGAACGTACTCCTACAAGGGCCGTTATACGATCAACGGCACCTACCGCTACGAGGGTACCAACAAGATGGGCCGAAGCCGCCGGGCTCGCTGGCTCCCGACGTGGAACATCTCCGGTGCGTGGAACGTTCATGAGGAGAGCTTTTTCGACAAGATCCGTCCGGCAATGTCCCACTTGTCGCTCAAGGCATCCTATTCGCTTACGGCCGACCGCGGTCCGTCGTATGTCACCAATTCACTGGCCGTCATCGAGTCGGTGACTCCGTGGCGCCCGACCAGCGGCGACGGCGAACCTGCCCTCGAGGTGACCAGTCTCGAGAATGCGCAGCTGACCTATGAGAAGAAGCACGAGCTGAACCTCGGTCTTGATGCCGGATTCGTGAACAACCGGATCAATCTGGCCTTCGACTGGTACAAACGAAACAATTTCGACCTGATCGGCATCGTGACGACGCAGGGTATCGGCGGTGAGGTCTCCAAGTACGGCAACGTGGCCGAGATGAAATCGAACGGTGTCGAAATCAGCCTCTCGACCAAGAACATCCAGACGAAGAACTTCAGCTGGACGACCAACTTCATCTATTCGCACATCCACAACGAGGTGACCAAGCTGGAGACCTCGACCCGGGCCATGACGCTGGTTTCGGGAACCGGATTCACAATGGAGGGCTATCCGGCCCGTTCGCTCTTCTCGTTCCAGTATGCCGGGTTGAGCGAGACCGGTCTGCCGCAGGTGGTCAATACCGAGGGCGAGGTGAGCTCCGATTCGTTCAACTTCCAGGACAGTGACGAGAAGAACCTGCGGACGAATCTGGTCTACTCGGGACCGGTCGATCCGACGGATCTCGGAAGCTTCGGCAATACGTTCCAGTACAAGGGATGGCGGCTGAATGTCTTCATGACCTATTCGTTCGGCAATGTGGTCCGGCTCAACCCCGTATTCGACGGGTACTATTCGGACCTGGACGCCATGCCCCGCGAGTTCAAGAACCGCTGGATGGTGGCCGGTGACGAGGCGATAACGAATGTCCCGGCAATCGCATCGAAGCGGCAGCTGCAGCAGAACTCCTCGCTCAAGTATGGCTACAGCGCCTACAACTATTCGACGGCCCGTATCGCCAAGGGCGATTTCATCCGCATGAAGGAGATCTCGCTGTCGTATGACTTCCCGAAGCGGCTCATCTCGAAATTGAGGCTTTCGTCGCTGTCGCTCAAACTGCAGGCAACGAACCTGTTCCTGATCTATGCGGACAAGAAGCTCAACGGTCAGGACCCGGAGTTCTACAACACCGGCGGTGTCGCAGCTCCTGTTCCCCGCCAGTTCACATTGACGGTTCGAATCGGTTTGTAATTAAAATTGAAAGGATATGAAACGAAATATCATCTGTTTTCTGAGCAGTTTGGCCTTCGCCCTGGCTTTGGTGTCCTGCGGCGATTTCCTCGACAAGAATCCCGACCTGCGCACGACGTTGGATTCGGAAGAGAAGATTGCCAACATCCTGGTCTCGGCCTACGTGAGCGGATCCGGCAGCTATCAGATCGTGGCCGAACTGTCATCGGACAACGTCTGCGATCGGGGCATTACCAAGAACTACAGTCAGTTCTACGAGGATGTCTACGAGTGGGCGGAGAATGTGACTACCGGTAACGACTCTCCGCGAAACATCTGGAGTGCCAACTATGGTTGCATCGCCAATGCCAATCAGGCCCTTTCGGCCATCGAGGAGATGGGCGGAGCCACGACGGCGGCTCTGAAGGCCAGCAAGGGCGAAGCCCTGCTGTGCCGGGCCTACTCGCACTTTGTACTGGCCAACCTCTTCTGCATGCCCTACAATCCGGCTACGGCCGACAACTATCTGGGCATCCCCTATATGGATCATGCCGAAACCGACCTCAACCCCCGCTATGACCGGGGTACGCTCAAGGAGGTCTACGAAATGATCGGAAAGGACATCGAGGAGGGTATCCCCCTGATCGATGACACCTCCTATGCCGTGCCGAAGTATCACTTCAACTACAAGGCCGCATGCTGCTTTGCTTCGCGTTATTACCTCTTCATCCAGGACTGGGACAATGCGATCAAGTATGCGACGGAGGCGCTGACCTCGAATCCGACCTCGCTCCTGCGGGATTACGATGCCATTGCGGCGATTCCGAATGGCACAAGTCGCCATCAGGCATACGTACAGTCGTCGAGCTCGGCCAATTTCCTCGTTCAGGCGGCTACTTCGAGCGCCGGAACGGTGTTCGGATGGTACACGACGGCCGGTCGCTATGCACACGGTAAACTGCAGGGTACCTATGAAACCGTACAGCCCAAGTATGGCGGTCCCTGGGGCAACAGTGTCTATTTCAAGGCCGGTCATGCGGTGCTTGCATCGTCCGGGAAGTACATCCTGCCGCGTATCTGGTATACGTTCCAGTATACGGATCCGGTTGCAGGAACCGGTTATTCGAAGGCCGTGTCCGTTCTGTTCTGTATGGAAGAGGCGCTCCTGAACCGTGCCGAGGCCTATGTCATGAAGATGCAGGAGGATCCTTCGGCTCTGGACAGTGCACTGGCCGACATGAACATGTATGCCTCCAATCTCTTCTCGTCGGGATTCACGCCCATGACCGAGGAGTCGATCAAGAAGTGGGCGACGGAGACCTATCCGAACTATTCGGAACTCTACGTGGGCAAGACCTCGGAGACAAGTCCGCAGACGCTCAATCCGAAAAAGAAACTCTTCGCTCCTCCGTACAATGCGCTGGAGAAGGGCGGCACGCAGGAGAGCATGCTCCAGGCTCTGTTGTTCATGCGCCGTTACCAGTTCCTGCACGAAGGCATGCGCTGGTTCGATACGCGCCGCTTCGGCATAACGGTCTACCGGTATACGCTCGACGAGGACGATGAAACCGTGCTCCAGATTACCGATCAGATCAGTGACGAGGATGGAACGCCTGATCCCCGCCGCGCCCTGCAGCTCCCGTCCGACGTCATTGCGGCCGGCCTGACCCCCAACCCGAGAAATTAAAAACGAATGCATATGAAAAGATATCTGATCATCCTGCTGCTCCCCGTCGTATCGTTCTTCTTTTCCGCCTGTTCGGACGACGATGAGCTGAGTTCCACCAGCGTGGTCCGGGAGGCAACTACCGAAGAGAATGATTTCGACCGTTGGCTCACGCGCAACTATGTGGAGCCATACAACATCCTGTTCAAGTATCGGTTCGAGGATATCGAGTCGAGCATGGACTATTACCTCACGCCGGCCAGCTACGAACAGTCCGTCGCCATGGCCAAGCTGGTGCTCCACATGTGTCTGGAGGCTTACAACGAGATTACGGGCGATACGGAGTTCATCAAGGCCTATTTCCCGAAGATCCTCTATCTGGTCGGGTCGTATGCCTACAAGACCAACGGATCGCTGGTGCTCGGAACGGCCGAGGCGGGGGCCAAGATCACGCTGTACAACGTCGATGGGTTGGTGCCCACGGCCGTCAATGCGAAGACCTCCTATTTCAAGACGCTCCACCATGAGTTCGGACACATTCTCAATCAGACGAAGCCCTATTCGACCGATTTTGCAGAGATCTCCGGCCCGGACTATGTGCAGGACCAGTGCTTCGAGATCTATACGTCCGATGAGATGGCACTCAAGGACGGATTCATTTCGCCCTATGCCTCGAAAGCAGACAGCGAGGATTTCGTCGAGTTGATTTCGCTCTATGTCAATCGTTCGGCCGAGGAGTGGGAGGAGATGCTGACGACGGCCGGAAGCAGCGGCCGGGAGAAGATCGAGGCCAAATTCGAGATCGTCTACAACTACATGAAGAATAGCTGGTCGATTGATCTCAACGAGTTGCGCGATATCGTACTGCGTCGTGCCTCCGAGGCTCCCTACCTCGATTTCGAGTCGCTCGACTGACCCGGTTAATTGAATGGTTTCAGAACAAACGATCAACGCATATGAAAAGAACAACGATCATATCATTTCTGGCGCTTCCCCTGCTGTGCACCTCGTGCCTGTTCGACGAAGAGGACTTGTTCGACAAGACTGCTTCGGAACGTATCGAGGCGGCCAAGGTTGAGGCGAAAGCGGCTCTCGAGAGCGCCCCGAACGGGTGGCATGTCCGTTATTTCCCTTCGGCAACGCAGGAGTTCGGAGGCTACAACGTGTTCTTCAAATTCGCCGACGGACAGGTTACCGTTGCGTCCGAGACCGAAAGCGATCCTTCGACAGCCGAGACGAGCCTCTATTCGCTCGGCGAGGACCTGGGCGTGACGCTCAATTTCGATACGAAGAACTCGGTGATCAACTATTTCGTGCATCCGCGCAATCCCGACGGCCTGGGTTCCACCTACAAGGGAATGGAGGGAGACTACAAGTTCATGGTGATGGAGACCTCGCCGGAGCGGATCCGTCTGCGCGGTATCATCTCGGGAAACTCGTACATTCTGACTCCCATGGCTTCGGATGCCGACTGGGCCACCGAAGTGGAGACCTATCAGAACTGTGCCGAGGACATGGAGTTCAACTCCTATTCCTGTGTGGTGAACGGCAAGACCTATTCCACGGTGCGCACGAACCGCCGGCTGACGATCCGGATCGACGACCAGAATACGGTCTACGCCCCGTTCATCTACACCAAGACGGGAATCAGTTTCTACGAACCGATTACGATCGACGGTGTGACGGCGCAGGATTTCAACTTTGTGGATGAATACTATTTTGTCGAGGCAAACGGTGCCGATTTCAAGATCATGACTCCGGAGCCGATCCGCTCCGACATTACATTTGATGTGGCGGTTCCCGAGGAGGCGAAGACCTACAAGAGCGCGGCCGTCGAGGTCAAGCCGTCGAACGACACCGAATACTACTACATCGGGACCATGCTGCGCTCCGAGTACGAGACCTACCGGGAGAAGAAACTGCTCCAGGAGTTGGTCGGTGCGCTCAACAGCCAGATCGGATCGGGCGACGACGTGAACGAGTTCGCGAAGAAGATGCTTTATCAGGGCGATGGCTCCTACACGCTCAACTATCCGAGCTTCTACGACGAATATGTGGCGATTGTCTTCGGTTGCGCCGTATCCGAGGGTTCGATCCTCTCCACGACGTCGGTGACTGCGGTTCCCTTCTCGGTCGATGCGTCGTTGCTGCCTGAAAACACCAATGATCTGTACAAACGCTGGCTGGGCAAATGGGCCGTTACGAGTACGTCGTCCGAGACGAGCGGGACATCCTATACGTTCTACATCACGATCAAGCCCAATGCCATCAATTCGAGTTTCAAGATCAACGGATGGGGATATACGGTATATGCCAATCTGGTGGATATTGCCGCTACTTATTCCGGAGGCAACCTGCGGGTGACCGGAAATCAGGCGGATCTCTATACGACCTCTACCGGAACGATTTATCTGGCCAACCGATATGTCGATCGGGATACCGGCAGCGATTATGGAATTGTCAATTCGACCAATGCCTCCAACCTGGTGGCGACATACAGCGAGGATGAACCGGGCAAGGCGACCATGGTCGGACGTAACGGCTCGCTGACCAGCGGGGTGAACTTCACCATCACCTGCCTGGAACTCTATGAACGCAGGACCGGCTCCACCTCATATTACTACCTGCCGATTGCGGAGGGTTACACCTCTTTGGACTACTTCGTCGGACCCTATACCATGGTGCAGCTTGTGGATGCCGAGGGCAACGAACTCTCGCCGGCGGCTTCGGCAGCGACGAAGCAGCAGGTACCCTTCTTCCCGGCTTCGGCGATCGGGATCTCCGGATCGGAGCAGTGCAAGGCTGTCGAGTAGACGACTCTCTGGAAAACAAAGGGTGGATCCGCATGCAGGATCCACCCTTTGTTTTGTGGCTTTTCGACACGGTTCCCGGAAGACCTGGCCGATATGGCAAGAGGATCCATCTATCGTTGGGACGACGGTTTGCCGACGACTCGAATAACGGCCGTTCTGCGGAGAGTCGGGGACGCCGCGATGCGATGGCCGGCTTGTGACAAGCGGGCGAATCCTTGGATTCGCCCGCTGCAGTCGCCTTGTGCGGATAAAGAGAATTCTAATATGTTATGTCATCTTGATTCAGGTTTTATGGTGCGCATTAGCCTGAAGAATGAATGTTTCTTATTGTCTATAATACGGAAGTAGTGTTTATTATTCATTCGTTGATTAAATAAGTACTTTTCCGGTCGAACATCCATTCGTATAGGTATTCTGCGCCTTCGATATTGATGATGAAAACAACCCGGTTCCCTCTTTTCCACTCGACATGGACGAATCCGGATATAGTTTCCCCGGGATAGATTGTGTTTTTCTTCAGGTAGCCCATTTCTTTGATGTTTTGTTCATCTTGCAATGCTTGGCTGAAATTAGCGATTCGCTGTTGTGATGCCATGTTGGCTTGGTAGGCCGCTGTCGGGTTATATGTTGTTGTGGTATATGTCGAGTAACTTCCATTTGAACTGTATCCGTAGGTCGTTGAAGTTGAGTAGCCGGCTCCGGCCATGGCCATTCCTTCGCTGATTCCCATGAGAGCCGCAGACCAATTCTGTGCGCGTTTTACTTTTTTCATGTATGCATTGTACGACCAAACCGGCAGATTATTTGTTTGGTTGAGATCGTCTACCGAATAGGCTGTGATGTTGATCTCCGGAGCGAACTCGATCGGAGTTGTTGAATTGTTTGAGAGCCGGAGATCAATTCTGTGCCATTTGCCGTAGTCCCGGACAACCGAACTCGTTAAGGCAATGGTCAGTCCGTTTTTGTAATACACCTCCCAAGGCTTCCCGTCCCGGTAATCGGTGAACCGTTCAGCAATGGCTGGGGTTTCCCAGATGAGCGAGTTGTCTGCGCTTCGAAACTTGAGCATATTGCCTTGTTGGTCTGCTAACAAATACCAGTCATGGATCGGTAGTCCTGAATCGTATTCTACAATTCGACAACTACCGTCTTCTTGATAGGTTTTATGCAGGCCGGAAAGGTTTCCGGAAAGATAGAAGGCTTCGAGTCTCAGTTCCCCGGTTTCATCATATTGTTTATACTCTCCTTCGAGATGCCCGTTTGAATAGTACATTTCTTCATGAAGTTGCCCGCTGGGGTAATATGATTTATTCGTTTTGTCGAATCTGCTCCTGCTGTCGTCCAACGTGTCGATTTGAAGGAAATAGCCTTCCCTTCGGATTCTTCCCGTCATATAGAAATCTCTGAATCTTTTGTCTGCAGTGGAGTCGGCAGGATAAAATGCGATTCGCAGATAATCGGCAAACGCAGGATTTTGTGCGGCTGTTCCCGATTCGTTGTAATAGATCGAGTCTATTTGTCCTTGCTGTTCTTGGGCTGAAAGGCCGCTGACAATTGATCCGAACAGTGCGCAAAGTAAAATGTGTTTCATGTGAAGTATTGGTTGGGGATATTTTTTTCGAAGAAGGGCTCGATTTATCTGTAATGGATATTGTTATGTAAATATAACGAATTAAATCGAGAAATTGAAGTTTGTCTCCTTTTTACAAAACAAGCGGGCGAATCCAAGGATTCGCCCGCTGCAGTCGCCTTGTGCGGATAAAGGTACTCCGATACAATAGAAACCTATCTGTATATCAGAATATTAAACGAATTTTCAAGGCCTGGTTGCCGCCTTGCCCACCGATTTTCTGCGCTGCGTTGCATCGCGCCTGTATCTTCCTGTCAGACAATGCAAAAGTAGTAAAAATTCCGGAATCCTCCAAATGCGGAAAATTTTGCGGAAGCAAGCTGGATTTTGCTCTTTCGCTGCGGCCTATCGTTCCCGTTATTGGGTCGGCACGACTTAAAAACCGAGCATTCGACGGCGGTAGTCGAACGTTTGCCTGTATTGCTTTTTCAGCTCCTTCGAAAGGAACGAACGTTCCAGCAATTCATAGGTTAAAGGCTGGTCGGACAGGAACAGTTCGATTTCTTTCCTAACCACTTTTTCCGGAAGTCCAATGCGTCGTCCGAACTCCTCAAAGTCGGCGCGCCGGATGGTACGGGTGTCCGAGAAGGCCATACCTTCTCTGAATAACCCCTTGTCGAGGGCAAATATCCGGGGCTCCCGCAGTTGCAGCGCTGTATTGACAAGGTCATAGGCCGGGGAGAGCCGATACTCCCCGTTGTATTCAATCAGGGAAAAATTTTTCAAGTGGGCATCATCGTTCGACGTAACGAAATTGAACAGGATGAGTCGGAAAAAACGCTGGATATCGACCAGGGCTGCTTTGACGTAGCGGTGAATGATCCCGGCGCACTCTTCGTAACTGGCCTTGTCGTATTTGTAGTTGGCTCCTGCGTTGTCTTTGGTATATCCCAACAGGGCCGCGAAATCCTCCTGCTTGTATTTTCCCCGGTTATGTACATCGAACCGGCGCGTAATATATGCCGGTTCTTCGTTGTCGAAAAAACACAGGCCATTGGCTGCCGTCTCGATGCCGTATACTTGAGAAGCAATCTGCATCGTTACATGCTCATTGGCCGCGCAATACTCCCGATTGATGATGTGATAGCTGGTGGGCCGGGGTTTCAGAATGAACAGTCCCTGCTCCCGTTCACGGGTATACCGCAGCGTATCAAACACGTCTATGACAACCGAGAATTTGGGCTGTGCCCCCGAGAGCGATATGCGTCCCACGTTTCTGATGGCGTCAAGGACTTCCGGCGAATCCGCATCCGGGCTGGGCCCCGCAAAGATATGTGATACCTCCCGACCGTCGAACAGCGCCTTCCGTGCCGCTGGCGAGTAGGTGTTGTATCCCTTTTGCAGGGTTGACGGGCAGACGTTCAGTTTTGTCATGGCTCAATCGGTTTTACGGTAATGGCACCTACGGTGTCGAACTGGCAGGTGGCCAGCAGGATGCCGAAATCGTCCTCGGCATCTATGTGGAGCAGTTGGGACTGGATCTGCCGATTCTCTCCTTCGGAGAGCATGTTTGCAAATACGGGGAAGAGTACGTTCGAACGGTAGGGCTCGGCCTGGAGCGGAAGCGTCAGACTGACGGGTCCGCTCTTTTCGTTGAGCAGATACGCCTTGTCGTAGGCGAAACAAAACGTGCGATTGTCCTCTTCAGTCAAAACTCCGGCTTTTATTCCGTGCAGGTAAACTTCACACCGTCTCATGGTTCAAATCCTTTAATTGAGCAACCAGTTGCAACCCGAGCACGTTGCATATTGCGAGCAGGGAGGTCATCCGCGGATTGCCCGCCCCCCGTTCCACGGCAACGACCGTATTGATGCTTACTCCGGCCAGATCGGCCAACTCCTGTTGCTTGATCTTCAACAGGTGCCGGCGCTCCTTGATTTGTTTGCCCAATACGTTCATATTCGTATTATATTGTGATTTTATGCAAAAATAATGTTTTATATTGGTAAAAACAATTTATATTCACATTATATTGTGAATATGGCGCTTTTTGTTATGGATTCTGGTAAGATATGTATGCAAATCATAATATATTGAGATTTTGGAGATGGAAGGCGATGGGGTGATTCTTGTTTTTGATGTTGTGTAATCTCGTTTTGTTTATATTTGTCTGTCGGTATCGGCGAATTATGGAATGGGTTAAGTCTATGAAAAAGGGGTGCATATCAGAATATCGGTCAGAGTCTGCGACTTCGGATCGGCCAAAACAGCATGACATGGAACAAGATTACCGGTTGGCTGTCTTGTCGGCAGCCATTCGGGCAGGGGGAGCTAGTGGCGAGGCAGACGGATTCAATCCCCGACAGTATTTATTGCAGCTGAAAGAGCAACGATCGAAGTAGCGATACCGGTAGTTTATTAGAGATTTCCAGAAATCTGGAATTCAGTAAATCTCTACATCCAGGATTGAATATTTATCCAATTCCGGGGTGATATGGGAGGTTGTTTCGACAGGTCGGTAGAGGAGGATATAGTTAGACCCGCATGAATTGTTTCATGCGGGTCTAATGGAATGTTCGGATCATTGGAACGATTAACCGGCTACGAGACCGCCGTCTACCAGGTAGTGGGAGCCTGTGCAGAAGCTCGAGGCATCCGATGCGAGGAAGTAGACCACCTCGGCCACCTCTTCGGGGCGTCCGGCGCTGCCGCGCATGTAGAGCGCATTCTCCCGACGCCAGTAGTCCTCGACGCTGCAGTGGTTCTCCTCGGCAAACTTCACGAACAGGTTGTCGACCAGCGGCGTACGGATCGTGCCGGCGCAGACGGCATTGACACGGATGTTCTTCGGCCCCAGGTCGATGGCCAGGCTGCGGGTGATCTGCCCGAGGGCCCCCTTGGTCATTCCGTAGGCGAAGCTGTGGGGCTTGCCCACGAACCACTGGTCCGAAGCGTTGATAACAATCGAGCCGCCGCCTGCCTCGATGATCGGCGGTATGGCCTCCCGCAGGGTATTGACCGTGCCGTAAATATTCGTCTGGATCATCAGATCGAGCTCCTCGTCGGCAATGTCGAGGATCGTGTTGCAGCGGTGGATACCCGCATTGGCAAAGACGCTGTTCAGCGTGCCGAACTTGGCGACGGTATTCTCGACCGCCCGGCGGATGTCACTCCGCGTGCGGGTGTTGCCCTCGGTGAAGAGCAGTCGATCGGGGCAGTTCAGCTCATCCACGAGAGCATGGGCCGCTTGGGTGTTGATATCCATAAAGCCGACGTTCCAGCCCTCGGCGATGAATTTCCGGATGGAGGCGGCTCCGATTCCGGTTGAGCCGCCGGTAATAAAGATCGTCTTCATGTCTTTGTCAGTTTGTGCGTTGTTCTAATTCCTTCATTTGATGGATAAATGCGATTGATTCTCGTATTCTATTTATTGTCAGTTTTGATCTCAATGTGTACTTTCGGCATCCAATGATTGAATAAAACAGTATTATTCTTCAATACATGTTTGAAAGTTTCCGAAAGAGCAAGGAATTTCATTAACACAAATATACTTTTTTATGATGAAATATCATAAGTCCTTTCAGTCGCTTGATTTATTTTAATAATTTAGCCATTTGATTCATACATCGTTTTTTTTGTTCCAGATTGGGGTGGACGTAGAGATTGAGTGTCGTGCTGATATTCGAGTGTCCCAATAATACGCTGACGGTCTTATAGTCGCATTTGCTTTCGATGCAGCGAGTAGCAAAGCTATGTCGTAGCCCATGAAATTTCATTAAAGGCAGCCCAAGCGATTGCATGAACTGCTTGTAGTAGTTCCGATAGGTGCGCGGTTCGGTGGGCTTCGGATCATTGGTCAAAACGTAGAAACAGCCGTTGACGACTTTCTTGATGGGACGGATTATTTTCAACAGATCTTTTGTCATGGGAATCTCTCGGATTGAGTTTTTTGTTTTGGGGGTATCGAGAATCACTTCGGTGTGTTTTTGACCTTCGTCTACAATATAGATTCGTTGGATTGTCTTTCGGATATGGATGATTCCGTTCTCGACATCCAGATCGTCCCAAGTCAAAGCACAGATTTCGCCAATCCGGATTCCGGCGCTCAAACAAATGTAAATACCGAGATTCTTGAATGTAAAGTGGTTTTGTATATGCTCCATAATGAATCGGTGGTGCGAACGGCATAAAATATCAATCGTATGTTTGTTGCGTTCGGTAGGGAACTTAATGTCGATTTGCCGATATTCGATCATTTGATTTTTGACACCGAAGCGGAGTATCATTTTCAAGACAATCAGAATATCCTTGATTGTTTTATGGCTTAATCCCTCTTCGAGTTTCTGGAATACGAACGCTTGTACGTTCGTTTCTTCGACGAGTGTCATTTTCCCGAATACCGGCAAGATGTGGTTTTCAATCAATAATGTGTAGGCTGCGAAGGTCGAGCGCTTTACATACTGCTTTTTGTCCTCTTTCCAAAGAGAGACAATCTCTGAAAGTTTGGTTTCTGCTATCATATTCTGTAAGGTTTGAATAATGTAGCAGGAAGATAGAAATAAAAGAGACTTTTGAGATTCGGTATTCGTTAATGTTCCCCCTTTGAGATTCCCGGAGTTTTCCGGGGAGTGGAGATATTCTTCATTGGGAAATGAATGCGATATATTATGCGGATACCCATTTGATGGTCAAGACATGCAAGAAAGTTATGGCAATGTTAAATTACTAAGAGGAATTAACATTACAGAAGGAGAAATCCGGCATTCGAATGAGTTAGATAGATATTATTCTGGGGATATATCAAGATTAGGTAAATACATTCTAAAAGAAGGAGATCTTGTCATAGGTATGGACGGATCAAAAGTGGGGCGTAACTCTGCAATATTAACTATTTATGAACAAGGATCCTATCTTGTTCAGCGAGTTTGTCGCATTCGATCTCAAAAACACAATGTAGAATATATTTTTCAGCATATAAATAATTCAAAATTCCATAAATATGTAGATTCCCTCAAAACAGCGTCTGCTATACCACATATAAGTCAATCAGATATTCAAGATTATACAATATCATTTCCTCCGACAGCCGAAGAACAAATAAAAATTACAAGTTTATTATCTTTACTTGATGCTCGTATCGCCACCCAAAACAAAATCATTGAGAAATACGAATCCTTAATTCAGGCGATGTGCGATACTTTAATAGAATCAGAACAACATAAAGTTGAATTGTCTTTTAATGATTTTGGAGAACCGTATTCCGGCTTATCAGGTAAAAGTGCAGAGGATTTTGGCGAAGGCTGTCCGTACATAACGTATATGAATGTCTATCAGAATCGAATCATTGATACGTCTAATGTCGGTTTAGTCAAAATCAATGAAATAGAACAACAATCGGTTGTCCGTTATGGTGATATTCTTTTTACCTTGTCATCCGAAACGCCGGAGGAGGTTGGAATGGGAGCTGTGTACTTGGGAGAAACTTATCCCTTATACCTGAATAGTTTCTGCTTTGGCATTCATATTATAGATGAAAGTAAGATTTTTCCACCATTCTTAGCATACTATATTTCAACCCAATCGTTTAGAAAAGCTGTTTTCCCCTTGGCACAAGGTAGTACACGCTTTAATTTGCAAAAGGGTGATTTTATGAAAAAATCCTTTCCTTTTCCAACGGTAGAAAGACAGATCAAAATATACTCAATCCTCAAAGCATATTCAGACAAACTTTCAGCTGAAAAGAGGATAGTCAAATTACTTTATGAGCAAAAAAATTATCTCCTACACCAGTTGTTTATATGAACATCTGACCAAGTAGGTGCTGTTTCTCTTTCTCATACAAACACAGCAAATTTTTCTCTATTTCAATCTTTCGCTGGATACCTGTCAAAGCATTCGCAATACAAACAGCCTCATGTTCTGTTTTAGGGAGAGGTATAGAATTCTCCAAAAAACGGGGGTTTGTAATGTTGATGGTGTTCTTTGCCCCTTTTTGTATGAGTGGATGCAAATAGTTGAAAGCATGGTTGGGCTGCATGAAATAGAAGTGTAGAATAACTCCGATGCTATCACTAACCGGTTTATAGACACCATACAAAGGTGAAACAGCAACAGCATTTTGGATACAACTGCGCTTGACTATTCCATAAGGGAAATTACCCGTTGGACTTTTCGTATAAACAATGTCACCATAATTAACGACATTGTAATGTGATGTTTCTTTTGCCGCAAAAGATCTACCCAGATATTCTATTTGATTTACAACACCCTGGCTTACAGATACGGAACAAACGACATGGCCATCTGTATTTTTTTCGTACCTCTCTTTCAAAACTTTACTTAACTCAGTTTTCTGCCAATTGCCATTGTGCATTCCATCTACCTTTTTTCGATAAATTATCGCCTGAATTAAGGATTCGTATTTCTCAATGATTTTGTTTTGGGTGGCGATACGTTTGTCAATAAGTAAAAGCAAAGAGGTGATTTTTCGCTGTTCTTCAATCGATGGATAGTAGACTTTGATTTTTCTGAGATTCTCTCCATATAAGTGAACAACAGAAACACCTTGGGCAATACATGCAATTTCTCTTTTGCGTACACCATTTAACTGATAGGCAAAGAATCCTCCATCCTGCGACTGCAGTCTAATAATATTCAAATCGCCACCTAACAGGATGTTGTTATATGGTACACATCGAGCTGTTGAGATATCAATAGCTGTTTCTCCAGAACAAGGTATTATAACATCATTTGCTTGGCTTTTTACTAACCTAGAAGAATTTAAAATTGTTTTACTATAAATATCATTGATTATCTCAAACTTATATTTAGTATATAATTCTCCATACAAAATACATGGAGAGCCTTTTGCTGATAATTGTTCTTTAGAGATGCCATGACTTTTTGTAATTTCTGCAATCTGACCTAAATATTTTTCCCTCCACTCTCCGGAAAACTCCGGGAATCTCAAAGGGGGAACATTATTCGTGTTATTCCTGTTGGTCTTTATCTTGGTCATATAGTTACTTGAAGATTTAGGATTAAGGATGGCCGAAATTTATTCGACAATTCCCAACTCTTTGAGATATACTTCGATTTGCTTGTCCAGATCGGCGCGTTTGGCTTCCAGTTCCTTGATCTCCGCCATTACAGCGTGGATATCGATCGGCTCTTCCTCCTCGAACGTATCAACGTAGCGCGGAATGTTGAGGTTATAATCGTTTTCGGCGATTTCCTGTAAAGTCGCGCAATGGCTGTATTTTTCGACCTCCGAGCGATTGCGATAGGTCTCTACGATCTTACAGATATGCTCCGAGCGAAGTTTGTTCTGCGTTTTGACTTTCTCGAATTCGCGTGAAGCATCGATAAAAAGGATGTTATCGTCTTGTTTGCGGCATTTCTTCATCACGAGAATGCAGGTCGGAATGCTTGTCCCGTAGAAGATATTGGCTGGAAGCCCGATAATTGCGTCAATGTAGTTTTTCTTTTCAATCAGGAACCGCCGGATTTTGCCCTCGGCAGCACCGCGGAACAATACACCGTGTGGTGCTACGCAAGCCATCGTACCGCCGTCGTTGAGGTGGTAAAGCATATGCAGGATAAAAGCATAGTCCGCCTTCGATTTGGGAGCAAGCACACCGGCTTTGCTGAAACGATCGTCGTTGTTGAATTTTGCCGCAGCACTCCAGTCTGCTGAAAACGGAGGGTTGGCAACCACGGCATCAAATTGCCGATCTCCGAATTCGTCTGCTTCGAGCGTATCCCCGTTGCGGATGTCGAAATCGTTATACTTGATGCCATGCAACAGCATATTCATGCGGCAAAGGTTGAAGGTGGTCGGATTCTTCTCTTGTCCGAAAATCTCATCAGCCTGCCCGCTTCGGGCCGTGCGGAGCAGAAGCGAGCCGCTGCCGCAAGTCGGGTCATAGACGGTTTTCAACCGTTGTTTGCCCGTGATGACGATTTCGGCGAGAATCTGGCTGACCTCCTGCGGCGTGTAGAATTCGCCTGCCTTCTTGCCGGCTCCGGCTGCAAACTGGCCAATCATGTATTCGTATGCGTCGCCCAGAATATCGATCTCCTGTGCATCCTTCAATCCGAAATCGATGCCATTCAAGGCCACGAGAACGTCACTGATCAACTTGTTCTTGTCATCCGCGGTTTTGCCCAGTTTGGGAGATGCCAGGTCGATGTCTGAAAACAGACCGCCGAAATCATCCTCGCTCTCCTGACCGATCGTACTGTCTTCGATCTTTTTGAGAGATCGCTCCAAGGCTGGCAGAATGTTCTCCTTGTGGTCGATCATCGAAATGATGGTGGAATAGAGATACTCCGGTTCCACAAAATAGCCCAAATCCTGTACGCATGCCTCTTTCAAATCGGCCTTCAATTCTTCGTCATCACTGTTCCATGCCTCCTTGAAGGTCATTCCATCTTCTTTCAGTTCCTCGTTGGCATACAGTTCGATCTTCTCGGAAAGGTATTTATAAAAGATGAACCCGAGGGTGAAATACATAAAGTCGCTGGCCGACATGTTGCCACGCAGGGTGTTGGCAACCGTCCAAAGCTGGCTGCGCAGTTTTTGTTGGAGTTCTTCTCTCATATTTGGATCTATTATTTATTCCCAATTAAACATATTGATAATAATGCGGAGTTTCCCCAATACCCGTTTGAGAATATTGCGCCGCTCCTTTAAGCCAACTCTCTTCTCTTTGATGGCATTCTGGATAATCTCGGGCTTCTCGCGCTGGAGATAATCGTATTGCGACAGGTACTCTTTCAGGGCATTCAGACTCAATCCTTCCTCCTCGGACAGTTGTTCGATTGCTCGTTCCCTGGCTGCGCTGACGTAATTGGTCAGTCGTGTTTCAAGGTCGATGGAACCGTCTGCTTTGGCGCGATTGAATCCCGCTTTGTCGTCATCGACATTCTGTTGAATAAATCCGTCGATGAGTTTGGCCTTGTTGCGCATCGACGCATCCCGGATCATCGTGTCGATGATTTGCTGGCGCTTTTGCTGGTAATCTTCGCTGTCCGGGTTCAGGTCGGCAATCAATTCCAGAATATAGGCAACATTGATAACGTCGCTGTGCAGGAGTTCCAGGCAGAAATCCACATCGTCGATTCTTTCGGGTTCGGATTCGGTGGGTGTGGCGCCGGGCGTCTCCTTCTCCTCGTTTCCCGTGTGTCCGATGGCAATATCGAGGTATTTGGATCGGAAATCCATGTACTCCTGCTCGGACATGATGAAATAAGGATCATCCGCCTCGTACTCTTCGTAGACCTGTGCCTCGATTTTTCCCCGGATAATCTCCCGGAATGCCAGGATGAAAGCTCGTTTCTCGGATTCGCTCTTCAAAGCATCGATGTAGCTGACGTTGGGGTATTTCTCCAGGAAGGAGATCATTTTCAGATTTAGCTCCTTGCGGACTTTTTCAAATGGTTCGCGGATAATATACTCATTGGGTTCGTTGTTACTGAAGAGTTTGATTGCGGCGTCCACATTTGCCTTGAGATCTCGGAAACATACGATTTTGCCGAAACGTTTTTTCTCGTTCAGTACACGATTCGTGCGGCTGAAGGCCTGCAGCAGTCCGTGGTACTCCAGATTTTTGTCGACATAAAGCGTGTTGAGTTTCTTGGCATCAAAGCCAGTAAGGAACATACCGACGACCAGCAGCAGATCAAGCGGCTGCATATCCTTCCTGCGTTTTTTCATGCGCTCGTTCACGTCGTCGTAATAGGCGCTGAAATTATCGGTCGTGAAGGCTGTGCCGAACATCGCGTTGTAGTCGTCCATGATGGCTTGCAGTTCATCGGCTGGGACCTTCGAGTTGGCGAACCCTTGATTCATTCCTGTTTGTTCGTCATCCTGGCTGGCGTTGGCTGCATAGGTAAAGATGGCCCCAATCCGGATTTGGGGATTCAGCTCCTTGAATATCTTGTAATAGCGGAGCAGCATCGGCACGGACTGGATGGCAAACAGCGCGTTGTATTCGCCGTCGAAGGTTGACTTGTTGAAGTTGTTGAGAATGAACTGCGCAATTTCTCGCATACGCGCTTCATTCTCATAATCGGTTGTTGTGTTCCCTTGGTAATATTCGACCAAAAATCCCAGGACGTTCTCATCGGCAATGGCGTCCTTGATCAGATACTTGTGCAAACATTCGCCGAAGACCTCCGCTGTGGTATGCTCCTGTTTGGCATTCTCGGCAAAGATCGGGGTGCCCGTAAAGCCGAATATTTGCAGATTCCTGAAAAAATGGACGATATTTTTGTGGCAATCGCCGAAATGGCTGCGGTGGCATTCATCGAAGATCATGACAACCTTCTTGTCGCGCAATGCTTGCAGATGTTTGTTGTAATAATCTTTGGTGACGGCACAATTCAGTTTCTGGATGGTAGTGATGATAATCTTTGAGTCGCCACTCAACCGTTTGATCAGTTCGTAGGTGTTATCCGTACTATCAACTGCTCCCGGTTCAAATGCCTCGTATTCCGATTGTGTCTGTGTGTCAAGATCATGGCGATCTACAACGAACATGACCTTGTCGATTCCCTCAATCTCGGAAACCAGTTGTGCTGCCTTGAACGAGGTCAAAGTCTTTCCCGCGCCGGTCGTATGCCAGATATAGCCGTTCTTGTTGGTGTTCTCGACCTTATCGATAATTTTCTCTACGGCATAGAACTGATAGGGGCGCAGGACCATCAGGCATCTCTCTCCTTCGTGCAAAATCACATATTTGCTGATGATCTTTCCCAGCGTGCATTTGTCGAAAAAGAAGTTGGCAAACATATTCAGGTCGTTGAACGGCCGGTTTTCGGCATCCGTCCAGTTGAAGGTGAATTTGTATCCGCTGTTGGGGTTGTTGGCAAAATAGCGGGTATTCACACCATTTGAGATCACGAAGATCTGAATGTAGTCGAATAGCCCGTGGAACGAGGTTTTGTGGTAGCGTTGGATTTGATTGTAGGCCTGCTTCAACTCTATACCTCGTTTTTTTAATTCAACCTGCACCAACGGAAGACCGTTGATCAGGATTGTCACGTCATAGCGGCATTGTTTGCGGCCTTCGACGGTAATCTGATTGGCTACCTGGAATTCGTTCTGACACCACTTTTTCTGATTGAGAAATTCGACCCAGATGCGGTTCCCGTCTTCCGTTTCCAAAGGGTAAAGATCCCGTAATTTTTTTGCTTTCTCGAATCGGGTGCCGCCTTCCAGATAGATGAGAATCTTCTCGAACTCCTTGTCGGTAAATTGAGAACGTCCGAACTGTTGCAATTGTTTCAAGTTGTGCTTTTCAAGCTGTGTCTTGAAATTTGCCTTCAGATTCTCCTCCTCTTTGATGATGACGCGTTCATAGCTATTTTCAACCAGCGTCTTTATCAATCCGGATTCTAATGCGGCTTCGCTTTGGGTTGTCATTTTAATAGGAATATTAATCTATTCTACAAAGATAAAAATATTTCCTTAATGAAACACATTGAGGTTAGCGCCGTCGCCCGCGGCGTCTGCGCTGCTGTTCCTGCTGGGTTTGTTCCACTTCGTCGGGATCGAATCTCGGGCGCAGCAGGTCGTCCAGCAGGTAGCTGAACGAGGGTGTCAGGGTCGGAGCCGATTGGCGTTCGGGAGCATGCGCCTGTCGGTTGTTCCGTTCCAGTGCGGTGTCGATTTTCGAATAGCTGAACTGCCGGTCGATCTTCGAACCGTTGAACGGGTAGCCGTTTTTGGCAAACACGACACCCTGCACGTCGGAGGTGCCTCCGCGCATCCGGAACTCCGTGGCGATCCCCTCGCGGCGCAGGGCCGCCGTCAGCTCCTCCCAGTTGCGGCAGCGGGGGACGGTATCGCACAGGGCATGGTAGATTTCATATTTTGTCTTGTCCGGTTCGCGCAGCCGGTACTCCTTGACCTGCTCCTTGCCCGATGCAAAGTAGAGTCCGTAACGGGCGGTCAGTTGCTTGCAGAGCCGCTCCGAACGGTAGCGGTCGTTGCGGTCGGAGATCGTCCGTCCGTCGTTACCCACGCGGTTGAAGAGAATATGCAGATGGGGATGTTCCCGGTCGCGGTGGCGGACAATGATAAGTTGTGTATCCTTGATCCCCATCCGGTCCAGATACTCCACCGCAATGGAGAGCAGCAGCCGGTTGTCCAACCGGGCGGCATCCCGGGGCGAAAAGGAGAGTACGACGTGTCCCACGGGTTTCGAAACCCTGGGATTTTGCGCAGCCTGCCGTTCGAACCCGCGGATGATGGAGGGCGTGTCCTTGAACAGAACGCCCATTCCGGCCAGGCAATCGGCGCCCTTCCCGGGACCGAAAATGTATTGAACGGCTCCGCTGAAGGAGCCGCCTTTCGAGAGTTTGGCAATCATGGCAGTTTGTCGATTCGGGTGAGCAGCGCATCAATTCGGTCGACCAACGCCGCCAAAGTGGCGGTATCGCGTCCGTACCCTGCTACATGCGCCATGCGGGCGAGTTGGTTGAGGTTGTTCGCCATGCCGGTGAGCTGCCGCAGCAGGGTGAGCATCTCGGGAGTCATCCGGGCGCGGACGATGCTCCGGGCAAGGGCGCGCCGGGCGTATTCGGCACACACGAGACCGGCGACCCGTGCCTTGCGGCACAGGGCGTCGTAATCAGTCTCGGTCAGGCAGACGACCAGCCTTCGTTTGAGTCGTTCCGTTTCGGGTTTGGGCGGACGGCCGCCTCGCGGGCGGTTCGGATTCTTCGGACTTTTCATCTGTGTAATGTATAATAGACCAGCGGGATGGATTCAGGAGGTTTCGAGTGTCTCGAAACATAAACTTGCTTTTATTACAACCCGGAATCTCCTTCCGCGGTTGCCGAAGCCAGTTTTTCGCCGAAAGCCTCCATTTCACGGCCGATCACCGTCTCGGAAAATTTGGCGTAATGGCGGGTCATGTTGGTGTTCGAGTGCCCGAGGATTTTGGCCAGCACGTCGATCGGCATTCCGTATTCGACCGCCATGCAGGCGAACGTATGGCGGGCGCAATGCGTGGTCAGCACCTTGTCGATGCCGCAGACGATGGCGATCTCCTTCATAAAGGCATTCATCTTCTGGTTGCTCGGCAGGGGCAGCACCCGTCCGCGGGCCTGGCAGACTGCGTCGTGCTCGTAGCGGCGGAGGATCTCCAATGCCATCGGGAGCAGTGGAATGCGGCTCATTACGGCGGTCTTTTCGCGCGGCTTGTGGATCCACCAGCGCCCTTCGTCGTCGCGCGAGATGTGTTCGCTCCGCAGGTGGTCGGCATCGGCGAAGGCCAGTCCCGTAAGGCAGCAGAAGACAAAAACGTCACGGATACGGGCCAGCCGATGGTCGAGTTGCTTGCGGGTCAGGATTTCCAGTTCGCGGGCCGTGAGGTGCTCTTTGGCCTGCGCCTGATCCTCCTTGAGTTTGTAGTAGCGGAAGGGATTCTTGGCGATCCATTCGTTGCGCAGGCAGTAGAGTACGAAGTTGCGAAGACAGTCCATGACGGCCACGGCGCCGTTGTGGCGGCAGCGGTGGGCCGTTTGCAGGAAGAGGCTGAATCCGTCGAGAAACTCGTAGTTCATTCGCTCGACGGGAATATCCTCCTCCGGGCCGCGCTGGGCAAGGTACTGTTTCAGATAGCGCAGTAGCCGTTCGTACTTGTCGGCTGTCCGCTGGGTGATGCGCACGCCGACCTCTGCCTGCCGCCGTTGGACGTAGTCGCCCAGCCCCGCGATCAACATCATGGTGTGTTTGAGCGGGTTGAAGTAACGCTGTTTGATTTGCAGGGCATTGGCCTCGAAACCTTCGGCAAGCAGTTTGCTGCGGATGTCGAGAATCTGTACACGGAATTCGTCAAGCATTTCGTTGATCTTCAACGACAGACGGCTGGTCCCCATCATCCGTTCTTTTCGCTGGTTCCACAACTCGGGGCGTCCCTCGCAGTTGAAATAGATCTCCTGACGGAAACTGCCCGTTGTAATTCGGGCATAAATGGTTGCGAATCCGTCTTTTTTCGTTCTTCCCTTTCGCATCAGGAAGAGAATCCTGAAACTCTCTTGTCTCATGGTTTTGTAAAATTTAGAGGTTAACAAAACGCTGACAAGAAAAATCTATTGCGATGCAAAATGCATCAGTTCAATGCATTATAAACAAAAAAGGTGGCAGTTTGCTCGCTTGGCTCCCGATTTGACCCCTTTGCCACCAAATTGCCACCCGAAGGTTTTCGGCGAAATACTTTTCGGGAGCGGAGGTCGGGATGCTAGCTGAATTGTTTAATATGTTGATATACAACTGTTTTGCTTTGTTTTGCATCCGGGCTTCCACAAAAAAAGGAGCCTCGAAAAAGGCTCCTTTGTGCGGATAAAGGGACTCGAACCCCCACGCCGTAAGGCATCAGATCCTAAGTCTGACGTGGCTACCAATTACACCATATCCGCATCGGTTCGACAAAGATATGGAAAAATTCAGAAAACACAACCGAGTCAGGGGATTATTCGGCTTTTTTGCATACATTTGTATGTCATTTTTTAAGATATGCCGCAACAGATTACCCTCGTTCTGACCCCCAGACAGGCTGCCGAGCCGGAAACCTATACGGCCTTTGCCGCCCGTCGCCTGGGGATCAAGGATACCGACATCGCCCTCGCCCGGGTCGTGAAACGATCGATCGATGCCCGCCAGCGGCAGGTGAAGGTAAACCTGACACTCGAGGTTTTCGTCGATCGGGAGCCGCTGCCCGCTCCCGTCCATTTCGACTATCCCAATGTCGAGGGACACACCGAAGTGGTGATCGTCGGGTCCGGTCCTGCCGGCCTGTTTGCGGCGTTGCGGCTCATCGAACTGGGACTGCGTCCCGTTATCCTCGAACGGGGCCGTGACGTCTCGTCGCGCAAGCGCGACATTGCGCTGATCAACCGCAACGAACGCATCGATCCCGACTCGAACTACGCTTTCGGCGAGGGCGGGGCCGGGACCTTCTCCGACGGAAAACTCTTCACGCGCAGCAAGAAGCGCGGCGATTACAACAAGGCGCTGCAGACGCTGGTCTTCCACGGCGCCACCCCCGAGATCCTCTACGAGGCCCATCCGCACATCGGGACCGACAAGTTGCCCTACATCATCCGCAACATCCGGCAGACGATCATCGATGCCGGCGGTGTCTTCTGTTTCGGCCGGCGGGTCACGGACCTGATCCTGCGCGACGGACGCATCCGGGGCGTATGCTGCGGCGACGAGCGGATCGAAGGCGCCGCGGTCGTGTTGGCCACGGGCCATTCGGCTCACGACATCTACGAACTGCTCCATGCCCGGGGTGTCCGCCTCGAGGCCAAGCCTTTCGCCATGGGGGTGCGTATCGAACACCCGCAGGCGCTCATCGACTCGATTCAGTACCACTGCCCGACGCGCGGAGAGTATCTGCCGGCGGCATCCTATTCGCTGGTGAGTCAGGAGCAGGGCCGCGGCGTCTACTCGTTCTGCATGTGTCCGGGCGGATTCATCGTCCCGGCAATGACCGATGCCTCGCAGTCGGTCGTGAACGGCATGTCGCCCAGCGGCCGCACGTCGCCCTTTGCCAATTCGGGCATGGTGACCGAGGTGCGGCTGTCGGATTTCGCCTACCTCCGTTCGGAGTGGGGCGAGCTAGCCGGGTTGAAGTTCCAGCAGCTTTTCGAGCAGGCCGCCCGCCGCGAGGGCGGAGCGCATCAGATCGCACCCGCACAACGGGTCTCGGATTTCGTCTCCGGGCGCAGCAGCACAACGCTGCCGGCGACCTCCTACATTCCGGGCATTGTGCCGTCGCGTCTCGACCGCTGGATGCCGGAGTTCATTGCGCAGAGCCTGCGGCAGGGCATAGCGACCTTCGGACGGCGGATGCACGGTTATGTGACCGACCAGGCAGTGGTCGTGGGTGTTGAGTCGCGAACCTCGACGCCGGTGCGTATCCCGCGCGATCCGGTGACGCTGATGCACCCCGAAACCTCCGGCCTGTTCCCGGCCGGTGAGGGGGCCGGATATGCGGGTGGAATCATTTCGGCGGCACTCGACGGCGAGCGCATCGCAGAGGCCGTGAAAAACTATATCGGGTCATGAAACAGCCAGACAATTGCCCGGAGATCTCGGTGATCATTCCGGTCTATAATTTGGAAAACTATCTGGTGCCCTGCCTGGAATCGGTGGTTGCACAAAGCTACCGCGATTTCGAGGCGATCGTGGTCAATGACGGCTCACGGGACGCCTCGGGTTCCATTGCGGAGTCGTTCGCCGCGCAGGATCCGCGCATCCGTGTGATCACCACGCCGAATCAGGGCGTTGCCCGGGCCCGGGAGACCGGGCTGAAGGCGGCGCGCGGCCGCTGGATCTGTTTCCTGGACGGTGACGACCGTTGGGAACCGGACATCCTCAAGGAGCTGGTCGCAGCTGCCGGGCAGGGTGACGGCTGCGACATCGTGTGCTGCGACTTCAAGCGTGTGCGGGATTCTTACGAGTCGCCCGTGCGGGAGCGCCGTTCGGAGGAGCTCTCCGGCTTCGGATATATGGAGGCGACGTTGAGCCACTCGATATCCGTATGTCTTTGGGCGAAGCTTTACCGGCGAACGTTGTTCGACGACCGCCTGCGCCACCATCCGCTGCCGTTGGGTGAGGATGAACTGCTCAACATGCAGATCGGCATGCGTCAGCCCCGTGTCCGGTTTGTGGATTATGTGGGTTATGGTTACGTCCAGCGGGCCGGGTCGGCCAATCGGCGCAATGTCGATGTGGACTATTGTGCCCGGTTTGCCGAGGCGGTCGATTCGGAGTTGGCTCGCTGTCCGGGGTTGCCCGCTGCGCAGCTCGTCTTTTTCCGCCTGCTGAGCCGGGTGCGCTGGTATCTGGTTTGCATCCGCAAGAGCCGCAATCCGTGGTGCGGGGATTCGGAGTATGCCCGTTGGATTCACCGCGAGGTTCGCGGCCGGGGGACTGACCTGCGCCGCTACTATTCGCGCTGCGATCTGTTCCTGCTGTGGCTGGACCGCCGGCGCTGGCTGCGGCCCCTGGCGGTCGGGTGTGCGACCGTGCAGCGTTGGGGCAACAGTTTGCGCCGACGTTTCGCGCATTGATTCGAAAAAACGGAATGAATTAAAATCGAAATATGAAGAGGTATCTTTTTTTTGCAACATTGCCTTATGCCTATCCGATCCTTCGTCCATTGGAGGATGAGATTCGCCGAAGGGGCGACGAGGCAGCCTGGTTCATCGATCCGGAGTGTCCTGTATTGCTCCGTGAGGATGAGTTGCAATTGAAAACCGTGCAGGAAGTCATGCAGTTCAACCCGATTGCCGTCTTCTCTCCCGTACGTTATGTCCCCGACTTTTTCCCGGGGGTGAAGGTCTCCGTGTTTCATGGATATGCAAACCGGAAACGGTTTGAAGCGGTGGACGATCACTTCACGATCCGCGGATGTTTCGATATCTATTGTGCTCAGGGTCCGAGCAGCACGCCTGTTTTCAAGGAGTTGGAACGCAAATACGGCTATTTCAGGGCATACGATACGGGGTGGCCCAAGGCCGATCTCTATTTTACGCCCGAGATGCAGCGGCTGCCGCAGAATGAGCGTCCGGTGATTCTTTATTCATCGACATTTACGCGGGGCCTGACGTCTGCTCCGTTGTTGGTCGGAGAGGTAGAGCGGTTGGTGGCGGAAAAGCCCTGGGAGTGGATCTTCATGTTTCATCCGATGCTCGATCCTGCCGTGTCGTCGCGTTATGAGCGGATTGCTGCGACATACGGCAATGCCCACTATGTCGGCAATACGTTCGATATGGAGCCTTTGCGCCGGGCCGATGTGATGTTGTGCGACAGCTCATCGATCATTATCGAGTTCATGTTCCTCAACAAGCCGGTTGTTACGTTCCGCAATTCGCATCCGGGTCCTTATCTGCTCGATGTCCGGGAACCGCAGGAGGTGGGTCCGGCCATTGAGCGGGCCTTGACCCGTCCGGACGGCCTGATGCGCGAAATTCACGATTATACGATGTTTCACGAGCCGCATCGCGACGGCCGTTGTGCGGCGCGGGTGCTCGATGCCGTGGATGACTTCCTCGAGCGCGGGCATGTCGGTTTGAAGCGCAAGCCGCTCAATCTGGTGCGGCGATGGAAGATGCGGCGCAAGTATCATTACTGGCCGCTTCTCGAACGGCTTTTTTCGAAATAGCGACAAGCGCGGCAACCTTGCTGGTTGCCGCGCTTGTTTTGTCGTGTTCACCGGACCGAAGCCTGAGTGCCTGTCGGCAGGATGATGGGCGGATAGGTGTAGGTGTAGGGCAGGTGGCTGTCAAGCCCGAACCGGCATCGCGTGCGGTGCTCGCGGATACTTTCCAGATAGCGCTGCTCGTTTGTCGGGCAGTTCTCGCGGGAGCGTTGTTCGTGGTAGAGGTGGAACGCGACCCCGCGGAACTTCATGATGCGCTGCCGCACCCCGCTGTTGTCGAGCCGCAGCCCCAGTTCGGTGTCCTCGTAGCCCCATCCCTCGAACGATTCGTCGTAGCCGTTTACCCGGATGGCGTCTTCGCGCCACAGGGCCATGTTGCAGCTGCGCGGTGATTTGCTCCCGGCGATCATGCGGTAGATGATGGCCATGAACGGAATGCGCATGACGTTGTTGCTGCACCGGACTCCCTTGGTCAGGGCGGAGAGCGACGTGATGGCTCCGCTGAGGACCTGACGGGTGAGGGCTTCGGTGATGATGCCGCGTGACCCCGAAACGTAACATCCCGGTTTGGCAAAGAGGATGTGGTCCTGTACGAAGTGGCGTTCCAGGATCAGGTCACCGTCGATCTGGATGATGTAGTCGCACGTGCTGGCGGCAATGGCCTTGTTGCGGATCGTGGCGACGCGGAATCCCCGGTCCTCGTGCCAGATGTGGCGTACCGGGACGGGCGAGATCCGTTCGAAATGCTTCACGACGTCGCGGGTGGCCATGCCCGAGCCGTCGTCGGCGATGAGAATTTCGTCGGGCAGGATGGTCTGCTGCATCACGCTGTCGAGACACAGGTAGAGGGCGCGGGGCCAATTGTAGGTGGAAACAAGCAGGGATACGGTCATCGTACAGGAAAATTGATGGGGTGTTCGAGACGGTATGGGTCGGTTACTCTTGTTGCAGGTCGCGTTTTTGTCCGGCTCTATTGACGTATGCGTGGTTCAAACTCATTTCGCAAATGTAGTGTTTTATCCATATCCGTCAAATTTTTTTCATATTATTATAACAAGCCTTCGGTGCAAATACTGCATCTGAGGCTGTAGAAAAATTCATACCGAGGTCCGTCTGAAACGATAAGGTGCAGATTATCAGGCGTATGCATGCTTGTAGCTGTCGGGCATATTAAAAAATATCAAAAAATATCAAAAAAATTTAATAAAAACTTGCGCGGTTCGATTTTTCCCCTTATCTTTGCAGCGAAGTTTTAAGGTTCATTTAGGTTAGTAGTTTTAGGTTGGT
>ERZ791645.153-NODE-153-length-62467-cov-6.941293_pt1 | contig 62467 bp, 61 predicted proteins | sample MGYA00509939_ERZ791645 | MGnify/ENA primary metagenome ERZ791645 (study PRJEB30046, sample SAMN00715249) | human gut metagenome | study: EMG produced TPA metagenomics assembly of the A metagenome-wide association study of gut microbiota in type 2... | reverse complement strand
ACGAGAAACATTACAGAGAATAATTCCTAAACAAAAAGCGTTAGTCTTTGTAGAGATGGAATAAATAGGTAAATCCCTACAAGGCTTGTATTTACAGGCTTTGTAGGGATTTTTTTAGTGTGAATGGGTACGTTTTGGGTACAAATTTATTAATATTATTTTTCTCACAGTAGGTTTAAAGTATTATTTTATATTCACATTCAAGCAAATCAGAGTCATGGTCTCTGGTATCATCTTGAATTTGTTTAACAAGTGTGAGTAAGTAATGTCCATGAATGTTTTTCCAGATGGCGACATCACCTATTCCAATGTCCCTGCATCGTGAGGAGTAATCTTGCTTAAGCAAAATGTCCTTCTGCATATTAGATATATTTGAAACGTTTTTAATTCGAGCAATGCAATCAATATCATCTGAATCTGAATATGCATGTATGATTTTATCGCTACCTTTACTCCATTTAGTGCTAAATTTCCATTCGTTATCGCCAATAATATACACTCCATTATTATTGGAATAGTCAAATGAGAAAGAACCATTTATTTCCGGAAGAGAACTATCTGGATGGAATGTGATATGCTTATTGTTGTCTTGTTTTGTTACATATCCATAAATAATTAATTTTTGTAGTTTTCGTTTTGTAGCAGAAACAGTAATATTTAAAGAGCCGGTAATATCTTGAAGAGTTGCTCCAGGATGCTTAATAAGGAAGCAAAGTAATTTTTCATCAATGTTCGATGCAAGAGAATCAACATAATTATCAAGTTTTATCTTTGCTTCTGAATATAAATTATCATTATCTGAGGATTCGGTAAGAGATAAGAATAAATTGCATATATTTTTAAGTATTTCAAATAATGTGGAATTAACAATTTTATTATCTTCTGTACTATGAACAAGTGAATTACGATAAAGGCGTAATTCGTTTATTTGTGCATAGCATTTTTGAGAAATAATATCAAGGTCTCTTAATATGCTAAGAGAATCAAGAAATTGAAGATTAATATTGTTGTTTTTTTCAGGAAGCTGTTTTTGAGCATAATTTTTAATGGCCTCTTCAAGAACATTGTAATAAGTTATAAATGAAGCAAAGCTTTTTTCTTCCATAGTGTGGTTTGTAGTATACTCGGAATCGAACAGTTCTTTTTCTTTCTCCTTTTTAATTATGATATTGTTTGGATTGGCATCTTGGATAAAAATATATATTTTTATAAGTAATCGAATAAAAATATATATGGATTCTAACATAAAAAATATAGTTATTTCTAAATGCTTATTTCTATATATTAAAAGAACGAGTAGGCTCAATATAATGGTGAAAATACTCAATATTGAAATCGAAATTAGGTTATCAAAATTCTCGGCACGGATTTGATTGGCGTAGTCTAATGATGATTCCTCACTGTCACCAATTTTTTTGAATTTATCGTCAATTAATGTATAGGCAGCAAGAGTTAAGCCTAGGAGACTGCCAGTTATTTGGGCTATGGTGGCAAAGATATATAATAATTGATTTTCATTAAACCAAAAGGGTTTATCTATAAAATATGTAATAAATGAAATTATAAAATTTACGATAATACTTAATCCAATAACCCTAAAATCTTTTTTACTATTTGGAAACATATATTGCGCTCCTAAAAATATTATGTTCATGAGTTTTACTGTTATTTCTGAGAATTTAATCCTAGTCTATCCATTACCTCATCATGTGCCTTCTGAATTTTCAATCTATCCTGCCATGCCTCCGATTCCGGATAAATATCCATCCAAACATTGAAATTAGCTTCTGCTTTCAGCAGAGCTTCCCCACGTTTTTTCACATCTTTTATTTCATTACATTTCTCGACTTCATCCATATATTTTTCATAGCGTTCTAACCATGATCGCATCAGCGATAATGTTCCAAAGCTGATGCCTACCATATCATTTCCGTCTTTATCCTGATATTCAAATAATGAACCGTCATACTGGCGGAATATCTGAAAAAGTCGGTGTATAGCTTTTATACCATCAAAGTCTGAATTTGCAAGGACTTCAGGGTTGACCGCAAGTGCCTCTGCTATTTTTTCAAGGGAAGATGGTTTGGGGTTTCTTCTGCCGCTTTCGTATGCACGAATGTAGGCTTCGCTTGCACCGACCATTTCTCCTAACTGCTTTTGAGTGAGATGTCGTTCTTGTCGGATGCGCCTTATATTTTCACCAACTGTCATTGTGATTTCCTCCTGCTTTAAAGCTATGGATGTTTCAACATCATATATAGCATACCACACAAGATAAAAAAATAAAAGAAAAAAGATATTAACACGAAACAAATGTTACGATATTATAAAAACGAAACAAAATGATACTATACAGAAACGAATGAAGAAAAGAACACTATGAACGAAAAAATTTACTACAGTGCAGAAGACATTGCAAAGATGCTCGGTGTTAGCATGGGAAAATCCTACAAGATTTTGCGAGAAATGAATAAGGAACTTGCTGGAAAAGGCTTCCTTACAATCGCAGGTAAAATTCCGGTGGAGTATTTTCGTGAGAAATGGTATGGCGGAGCCAAGGAGGTGAGTGCATGAGCTGCAGTGCAAAACGAGATCCAAATGGAACGTGGCATATTCAGTACCGGTGGACAGACTGGACGGGAACCAAGAAAAAATCCCAGAAGCGGGGATTTAAGACAAAGAAAGAAGCTGAGGAATGGTATACGCATTTCATATTGCAGCAAACTTCTGATCCGACCATGACATTGAATGATTTCTGGGAGATATATAAGGCAGATATGGAGAAACGACTGCGGAAAACCACTATGAAGCAGAAAGAATATGTGATGAAAGATAAGGTTCTTCCGTATTTTGGAAATACGCCTATCAATGCAATCACAGCTCCTATGATACGAAAGTGGCAGGGAGAAATGATTGATAAAGGATTTAAGCCGACTTACCTGAAAACGATAAATAATCAGCTTAGTTCTATTCTAAATTATGCGGTGCGATTCTATGAATTACGCTCCAATCCATGCCACAAGGCAGGCAGTATGGGAAAAAGCAAAGCGGATGAACGCCCTTATTGGACGCTGGAAGAATTTCAGAAATTTTCGGATGCAATTATGGATAAACGAGATTCTTGGATGGCATTTCAGATATTGTTTTGGACAGGTATGCGTATTGGAGAATTACTTGCTCTGCAGGTGAAAGATGTAAATTTTGAGGATGGAACTATCCGTGTAGATGAATCGCTTACAAGGCTTGATGGAGAAGATCTGATTACAGCTCCAAAGACAGAAAGCTCGATGCGAGTGATAACTATTCATAAGGAATTGCAGGACGAGATTCGGGAATATATCAGCACATTGTATCGACCAAAACCGGGAACCAGATTGTTTGCTGGAAGAACAAAAAGCTTCTTTGAGCATGAGATGGAGCGTGGCATTAAGCTGTCGGGAGTTAAGAAAATTACAGTACATTGTACCAGACACAGTCATGCAAGTATGTTGGTGCAGATGGGGTTCAGTCCGATTGAGATTGCCAAGAGGCTGGGACATGGAAAGGTGACAACAACGATTGAAACCTATTGTCATCAGTCAAGGGATGCGCAGGAGAAAATTGCAGACCGTCTCGGAAAAGTGGATCGAGGTGAGGAAGATGGCGTGTAAACGGGAGGATAGATTTCGGCACAACACAATCGCATTCTGGCTGAGTGATGAAGAAAAATCAGAAGTTGAGGCAAAAATTATATTATCGGGAGTGCCGAAAGGTGAATATTATCGAAAGTCAGTGTTAGAGCAGGAAATTAAGGTAGTGTCAGGCAATTATATGTCATTTCGATTATCAAAGGTGTTAGAGCGGATATGTGAGGAATTGCACAATGGAAATTCAGAGAATGAGCAGCTTTTGCTGGCTTTGCTAAAAGAACTGATTGCATTACAGAAAAATGCCCCTGCTGGTAACAGGGACATGAAAGAATAAAAAGGATAAAGCCTTTCTATCCACAACAAATTTATTATAGCAAAGGCTTTCTCCGCAGGTAAGGAGAAATTTGTGATTTGAATATATTTTCAGAAGTAAAAGAGCAGCTAACCATAAGACAGGTAGCGGAAAGTTATGGACTTCGTATCCGCAAAAATGGTGTTGCCTGCTGTCCATTCCACGATGACAGACATCCAAGCATGAAGGTGGATAAAAATTATCATTGCTTTGCTTGTGGTGTGGGTGGAGATGTGATTGATTACACAGCAAGAATGTATGGATTATCCCAATACGATGCCGCAAAGAAATTGATTGAGGATTTTGGATTACATGTTCAGACAGAAGCTATGAGCAGAGAAGAAAGGCAAAGGCTTCGCAGGGAAAAAGAGGAGCGCATGCGCGTTATTCAGATTAAGAAAAAATTTTACAGATGGTGTGAGGAAACAATAGAACTGTTAAAAGATGCGTTGGTACAGATTGAAGATAGTGGACAGGTTCTTTATGGCAAGCCACCGGATGTAATGTTTTCTGAGGATTATGCAATGATGCTTCATGCAGAACCAATCATCAATTATTGGCTGGATATTCTCTGCATGGGAAGAGAGCAGGAGAAAAAAGAACTATTTATGCAAGGCAGAAAAGAGGTGGAGCAGGTTGCAGGAAATGTCAGAAAATGGAGCAGATGTATCATGGGACGATGTCGGGAAAGTGCTTGAGGAGGAAATGAGCAGTGCAGAGGATATTCAGGCTGACCTTGTAAGAAATAATAAAGGGAATATCTGTCAGAGCATTGATAATTGTATGACCGTTTTTCAGCGCGATCTTTTGTTAAAAGGCGCCATCAGAAAAAATGAACTTTCCGGAAAAATAGATATTGTTGGTGATCTTGGATGGGAAAGAACATCTTCCAGTCTGACGGATACCGATGTGTACCAGCTTCATTGGTATCTGGAAAAGCAGTACGGGTTAAAAAATGAGAGGAACATCAACAAAGCTATGAATATCGCAGCCAGCGAGAACCGGTATCATCCGATTCGGGAGTATCTGGAGCAACTTGTATGGGATGGAAAGCATCGAATTGGAAGATTGCTTCCCAAATATCTGGGAGCCGAGGAGGATGCCTATACCAGAGAAATTATGCAGCTTCTTATGCTGGCTGCGATACATAGAGTATATGAACCGGGATGTAAATATGAAATTATGGTGTGTCTGGTGGGTGGACAGGGGGCAGGAAAATCTACATTTTTTCGGTTCCTTGCAATCAAGGATGAATGGTTTTCGGATGATCTGAAACGCATGGATGATGATAATGTGTACCGGAAAATGCAGGGGCATTGGATTATCGAAATGTCAGAGATGATGGCTACGGTCAATGCCAAGAGTATTGAAGATATTAAATCATTTATCAGCAGACAGAAAGAGACTTATAAAATTCCTTATGAAACGCATCCAGAGGACAGACCAAGACAATGTGTGTTTGTCGGCACATCAAACAGCATGGATTTTTTACCATTAGACAGAACCGGCAATCGCAGATTTGCACCGATACTGGTACACCCGGACAGAGTGGAGAAGCATATTCTTGAGGACGAGAAAGAGGCAAGAAATTATATCATTCAGGCATGGGCGGAGGCAATGGAGCTGTATCGAAGCGGTCAGCATGAATTGAAATTATCCAAAGATACGGAAAATTATCTGCGCCAGATGCAGAAAGAGTTTATGCCGGAGGATGCGAAAGTCGGAATTATCCAATTGTGGTTGGATGAATTGTCACAGGATTATGTATGCAGCACCATGATATACAAAGAAGCATTTGACCATGAATACGATACGCCGAAGGACTGGGAATTAAAGGAAATCAATAATGTCATGAACAACAGTATTTCCGGTTGGGAGAAAATATCGTCCCACCGATTTGCGGAATATGGCATACAAAGAGGATGGCGCAGGATAGCAGATAAAGAAGAATTTCATAAATTGCCGGAACATGCAGAAACGCCATTTGATAAAAAATAAGTTTTTTGATCCCAGTTTACAAATTCTGTTTACCGCCTGTGTATGCGAGATAGTAAACACTATGGTTTACGGAAAATCCAGTAAATACGCAAGGTATAGCAGTTGTAAACAATGTAAACGGGAAAAACAGCAAAAGAGTATTGTAATAACAAATGTAAACAACAGGAGGAAAAATAGATGCAGAAATTCAATTATCAGAAAAGCAACAAAGCAGCAGGAAAAATTTATATAGGTCTGGATCATGGTTATGGAAATATCAAGACGGCGCACCAGGTATTTCAGACTGGAATAGAGTGTTATGACGAGGAGCCGATTGTCAGTACCAATTATGTAAAGTATAGGGATAAATATTACGTGATTGGTGAGAGCCATCTGGTATATCAGGGCAATAAAACGGAATCGGATGATTCCTATATTCTGACACTTGCAGGACTGGCAGAGGAAATGAAGTACAGAGGATTGCATGAGGCAGATGTGGTGCTTGCAGTGGGATTACCGCTTGCATGGGTAAAGACGCAGGCTGCGGAATGGAGAAACTATCTCATGCGTGAAAAGGAGCTGGATTTCTCATTTCGCAAGGAATGATACAAAGTCCATTTATGCGGCTTGGAAATCTTTCCGCAGGGACTTGCAGCAGTTCATAATCAAGGCTCTATGCCGGGCATGAATATGTTGGTTGATATAGGAAATGGTACTATGAGTATTTTGGAAATTCATGATGGCAGACCTATGGAAAACAGTATAAGCACAGAAGTGTTCGGAGTACATCAGTGTATGGAAAAGATACAAAAAGAAGTATCAAAACACAGTGGTGTGGAGGTGCCGGAGATGCTCATTGAACCGCTTTTGAGGAATGGAATCGGGGACAGGACAGGTGCAGTAGCTATGACGACCAAGCGGATTGCGGAAAACTATACAGCGGAAATTATGAAGAAACTCACAGCGCATGGATATCGGGAAGAATTGGTACACCTTTATATCATTGGTGGTGGAGGCTGTCTTTTACAAAATTTCTCTGACTTGACAGCCAAACCGGAAGTAACCGTAATCACAGATATATGTGCTAATGCAAAAGGTTATGAGGCACTTGCCATGATGAAACAGAGAATGAGAGGATGATTCAGATGCGGAAGGAATACCGCTCAAGTAACGTGCGCTTCTGTATGGATGATGAAAATCAGCGTAGAACATGGGAATATTTGCAGAGTATTACAAGAAAAGAAGGATCTTACGGGAAAATACTTTCAGACGCATTTGTTCAGATATTGGATGGAAACCATGCAATAGAACAAGAAGCATTGCAACAAAACCTTTCAGAGTGTGTAACGGAGAAGATGCTTTCCATGCAGTTATCAACGCTAAAGAGAGAGCTGCTAGAGGAAATGGAAAGTATATATGGAAATGCCATACCTGCTGCTTCACAGACCGGAGATCATAGAGATGAGATGGAACAAGAAGCAGCAGGAGTGCCAGAGACAGATATGTCGAATGCAATGATGACGATGGCACTTGCAATGGGTGACTGGGTACCGGAATAGACATATCCGGTACCGTCAGCCGAAGCGAACGCTGGAAGGGGATTATCTGACGGAGTGAGCAATCTGCCATGTATTTTATGGCAGATATGCCAGCCATAAGGCTGGCAAGAGCCTCGCAGAGCCCTCGGAGAGCGACTTATGTTTTGATGCCTGCGTCAAAACTAATAAGGAGTTACTTTTGACAAAAGTAACAAAAGAGCCAGCGGAGCTGGCGATACTTCTCGAACTGCTAATGTTCGAGAAGGTTCCTATAAAGCAGTATTTAGAGCATGAACAGAAGAAAGAAGGTAAAAAGACTGGGAGCAAAAACAATTTCATTTCCAAAAGGAAAGGGACATCTGACACATAATAACCGCGAGTTTATCAGTAATAATGTGGTACCCGAAAGGACAGATTGGAACCGAATTTATATACAGGAATCTTTGGAACAGGCGTATGAGAAATGCTTTGGGCAGGCACTTATGGAGTATAATGCAGGACAAAAGCGTAAGGATCGTAGAAAGGAAAATTATCTGAAAGAAATAGAGAATTCCGGTAATAAGGAAAAGACATTCTACGAGAATATCGTTCAGATAGGCAAAAAGGATGACACTCCTGTGGTGGGTGCAGATGGAAAGCTTACTGAGGAGGCAAAGGCAGCTATTGAAATATTGGAGCAGTATGCAAAAACGTTTCAAGAGCGTAATCCCAATTTGTATCTGTTTAATTGTGTTATGCACTTGGATGAAGCAACGCCACACTTGCACATTGATTATATTCCGGTTGCGAATGGCTATAAAACAGGCATGAAAACACGCAATAGTCTGACTAAGGCATTGCAGCAAATGGGATTTGCAAAGGCGGTCAGCAAAAAGGAAAATGAAACAGTTGCATGGCAACAGAGGGAGCGAGCTTATTTGACAGAACTTTGTCAGGAAAAAGGGATTGATGTCGAGGTATTGGGCATACAGAGAGATAACCTTACCCTGCCGGAGTATAAAGCTGCGATGCGGAAAGTGGAAAAGTTGGAGCATCAAGCAGTGGAAATAGAAGAAAATAATCAAAGGCTGGCAGGACAGGCAGAGAAACTTGTAGATCAGATCGCAAAGCTGGATGAGAAAGAAAAAGATAACAAGAATGTGCTGAAAAAATATGGTTTGAGAGCAGATACCCTAAAGACTATAGCCAAAGAAACAGAGAAAGATACCAAGAAATTGAAAAGTGCGGCAATTCCAGTCAGCAATATTTTGGGCAGTGAAGAATATGTCAAGGTAAAGAAAAGCGACTGGGAAAAAATCATAGATGCTTTCGGTAGAGCTGTATCCAGAAATAAGTTGTTGGAGAAATACGAAAAGAAGATTGTTGCACTAGAGAAAAAAGTATCAGATGTGAGTGGACTATTGGATAAAATGAAGCAGTTTAAAGGCGACCAGATGCTGCATCATTTCAAAGGGAAAATAGATATTGGCACTGGCAACGGAGGTTTTCTCAGTCAGTTAAAGCTGCAGAATGAAATGAGACTGACGGACGAAAGCTGGATTAACTATCAGAAAGGCAAGGGGGATGAAGAGTTCCAGAAGTATATGGAAGACCTGACAGATATGCAGAATCATGTTTTGCTTTATCTGCAGAGCTTTTGTAGTCTGGAAGAGAAAGGAGTGCAGGAACGACGGGAACAGCAGGTGGCAGATAAGAAAGAGAGCAGATCGACAGCGGCGATAGGGGTAGATAAACAGGTAAATGTCAAAGATGTAGAGAAAGCGGAAAGAAAATCTGTACCACAGAAGAAGGCAACGGTAGGAAAAGAGAAAAAACCATCTATCCATGAACGACTGGAGATAAATAAGAAGATTGTTCAAGAAAAGCAGGGAAAAGATAAGCCGGAGAGAGGAGCTGATTTGGGTGTAAGGACAGTGTAAATATATTAAGTGTCAGAAGTCACGGAGAAAATGTGGCTTCTGACATTTTTATATTTACCAATAACTAAAATCGTCTGCTATTACTTGAGATTTGTTTGTCCAATAGTGATTTTTGATAACTTTTGTTTCTGATACGGAACTGAACAAATTTTTTAAGTTTGATATTCTTTGCTTAGGCGATAAGAGAAAAAGTTACTCTTTATGGAAAGGGAAGACTACTATAAATATTTTATTACCTGAAATGCTTATAAGTATTGTTTCTGTGAATGTGAAAGATTGCTTGATTTGAAGAATATGAATCACCATATCAGTGAAAAACAGGGAGGTATATGTTATGTGGAATTGGGATTATGAAGAAGAAGGTACTAATATTCGTGATGGTGTTAGAGGTACCGTAACAGGTGGATGTAGCAAAGGTATATTCCTTGCCTTAGAGGATGGACAAGAGGCTTTCGCTCACTTTGGAGGATTAAATCCTGGAACAACTGTATTGTGTACTGTATTAAAGAAGGCTACTGAGAAGTGGAAAGTACTTGTCAGCATTGATTCTATCGAAAATGTAGCAATTGCTTAAGTGACTGTAAAATGGAAGTGTCGAAGATTGATATTAGGGTATTATGATGCTATAATTCAAACTAGAAAATTGTAGTTATTTGCAAATTTAGGGTATATGGGATCGGACAAGATCAGTTCGGCTGATTGCGGCTAAATCTTCGAAAATTTAGTTAAGTGTTTTCTGAGAATTTTGGAGAAGAGACAGAAGCACATTTGCTAGTCGTAATGCAATTTGCATCATGATAGATATTCTGTTGAGTGATACTAGTCTGAGGAAAGGGAAGGTAATATGGATTTGGATACTATTTGTAAGGAAAATTTTAATATTGAAACCAAGATGGAAAATCAGGTGAATGTTAGCGATTCTTCGAGAGAGCATATATTCTTCGAAGAATATATTGATATGCAGGAATTTGCAATTGGTGAACCTGATCAGGATAAGCTATATTGTCTTGGAGTAATTAATATTTTGGAAAATAAGGTTGGATTCATCACTGATACTTATTTTAATAGAAAATTTGTGAAGGATAACAATATTAGTATTGGAGATACTGTAATTTTCGATCCACAAAAAGTTAGATTTTGCAAAGAGGATTTTAAGCTTCAAACCGTAAAAAACATATATTTGGTGAAGTATGTATTAGGTGATTATGTTGTTAACGAAAAAACAGAGAAAGAACAGCGTACGATAAATTATGATTTCCCAATAGAAGTTCTTAGAGTGTTTTCAAGAAACTTAACAGCGTATATTCATGTACAAGATAAAGGTGTTATCTGCAGATATAAGAATGAGGTGCGAAAAGAAAAGATGGAACTCGATGAACAAACGAGAATAAGTATTCAGTCTGAGTTGCTTAAGAGTATGGGAGATTCAAATATATTTTTTGCACCTTCATTTCCTCAAATATTGAAAAAAGTTGGAATTGAAAGTTATAAAGTATATGCAGAGAGTATTGGAGAATTTGTTGAAATATATATGACACCGCAATTTTGTTTATGTAAGAACCTTGAGATGAATGGGAAAGTTCACCCGGGAGTGATTTTGTATTTAAATGGACAGGATAAGGAAGAAGTGTTAGCTGGTATTTCGTGTACAAGAAAAAAATTATCCGTAAGTAATATTGATAATGCTATCAAAGAAAAGCTTCAATGTGAATTGACTAAGTATATGGAAAATAATCCTGTGTTGTTGGCATCGGCATTACCAGTAGTTCTAAAAAATATAGGAATTGAAGACTATAAAAAATATGCAACATCTGTAGAACAATTTGTTGAGTTATATTTGACACCTAAGTTTGGATTTGAGAAAAATCTTGAGCTTTATGGAAAGATTCATCCTGGAGTTATTATTCTATTAGACGGCAAGGATATATCTGAAGTGCTGTCAAATATAGTACATAATGATGAAGGAAAAAAGAAGAATAGTTTGTCAAATTCAATAATATCTGAAGAATGGAAAGCAAAGATTGTCGAGTCTCTTAGAGCAGCTGCAGCTGAGACTGGATTTATTTATGCATCGGCAATTCCGGGCATTCTGGCAACAATAGGGATTCTTGATTATAAACAATATGCTTCTTCCATTGGACTGTTTTGTGAGAAATTCGTAAAAGGTGATTTTGAGTTTAAAGATAAAGTGAAAATTGATGGAAAAGTTCATTCAGGTGTTCTCTTTTTAAAGAAAGAATTAAAGGATATCGAAAGAAAAGAAGAATTTTTATCGTATGAGGATTCTATTTTTGATGACTTTAGAAATAATGAAGGAGTTCGTTTCGGTATTATCAATGTATGTACCGGAAAGAATGGTTTTATTAACCAGGAATATGTGGATAAAAGAATATTTCCTGATTACATCTTAGATGGAACTCAGTCTACTATATTTGAAACACCAAACGTGAAGTTCAAACCTAGTACAACTAAGTTAAGAACAGTAAAGTATATTTATCTTGTTGCTTACTATGTGAAAGGAACTGTTATTAATACTAAGAATGGAGAAGAACAACCGGCACTCGATTATTCCCAGCCTGTAAGTATTATTAAGTCTGTTACAAAGAAAGAATATGCCCATATCAAGATTACAGAAACGGGAGTTTTAATAGAAAAAATAAAAGGGCAGGATGCAATAGCACAAGAAGAAAAAGTTAATGAAGTTGATATCCAGAAGAAATATGAGTATTTACGAGAATTATATCAGAATCGAAACTACTATGATTTTTTAGCTTCTGATTTTTTTAAGGAATCGGTGTTTTGTAAATTGCCTCAGGATATTCAAAATGCTGCACTCAATTGTGCAGCGAAGATTATTTCTTCTGACGATGATGTAGAAATAAATCTTAATAGATTTCAAAGAGAACTGATTTGTAATGTAACCGCTCAGGATTTTATTAAAAAGTGGAAGCAAGGATCAAATTTTAATCAGGATATAATGGGAGAATGTGCAGAATCGTCGGTTTATGCTTATGATTTATCAAAACATGGCCGATATATTTTTGAGTGTCTTAATAATATTGGGTATTCTAATGGCCGAAATGATAATTATCCAAATCTGACAAAACGTTTTGGTCTTTGCTACAATGAAATACTTCCTTATATGTTTTTTATCCGTGCTGTTGCTCAAGAGAGTCGTCCAGCAGTAGAAAGATGTATTAGTGAGTTTATTCAGGTAGTAAAAAATGTGCAACAGAGTGATATTTTCTATTATGTTGAGGATAAAGCCCGATTGTTTATGTTTAAAGATTTCCTTGTAGCGATAGATAAATATGTTTTACCGCTTAATGAACTGCCAAGATTGATGAAAACATCGATTGCTTCAGCATTTGTAGATGTTGGGCAGATGGAACAGTACAATGAAATGGTTGGTATCTTTGCATCGACAGATATGAATATCGATCGTAAATTGTTGGATTTATATTTTAATTTTGACAATTGCACAGAACAAAAGATAAGAGATTTGCTGAAGGGCAATGTAAGCATTCAATTATTACAGAAAGTAATTTCTCTTGTTTGGGAGCGATATCATGATGTTGAGATACTTCCAGAAGAATTAGTATGTGTTTTATCATGGATTTGTGTTTATGATGCATCAGCCTCAATAGATGAAATATTGCGTTATCATCTTGTTAATAAAAAGTTTGATAAATTGCAAAAGATTGTTCAATTGATGAATTCGTTCGGGAAAATTTGTTCTATGGCTGAATTAGATCCGTCAATACATATTATGGCATCATATATTAGATTTGTGATTTGCGAAGACGTATATGGCGAAAAGTTTCCAGACAGATATTCTGAAATTAAGGAAGAATGGAAAAAATATTCGATAAACTTTTATGATTCAATAATTTCGGAAACAGGGGAGATTAATGATCAGACTGAGAATAGGTACCTAAAGTTGTTTAGAATATTTAAACTGGATATACCAAATCAGCTCAAGTTACAAAATTCTTATTCGGATTGGTATTTGAATCAATTTAGAGAGACAGGTGTTGAAGAATATAGAAATTCTTTGAATAGATTATATGAAAATGGAGCATATAAGGCATATTGTGATTTAGTTCTTGAGTATTGGAGTAATGGTGGTGAAAATCGTGAATTGCTTGTTAGACAGTATGTAAGCTCATTACTCGAATTACAAAGATATGATGATGCTATTAATTTTCTTCAACAAACTGCTGATGTTGAAAAGAGCATCAGAAATGAACTTATTATACGTGTTCTGGCAGAAAATTTCAGGAATTATGGTTTGTCAGAACTTGCGTTCACACCGTTTGGAACTGATTTTTCTGTGGATGATGCAATCGGATTACTTCTGGCAGAATACAAAAGTAATCAGTATCACTTGATTACATGCTTGATTTCTTTATATTGCGAAAAAAAAGATTATGTAAAAGCTGCTTATTTGTATGTAATATTTCAGTCAAAGGCTGAAAATGGATATACACGCCTATATGCTCAAATACGTAGAAAAACATCCTCTTTTTTGGGTAAATTGAAAAATCACTATGATGTTGTTGAGTTTGCTTTTTATGCATTACGTCCTGACGAAATCATTACATTTTTGGAATGGACTGAAAAGATTTCTATCCCTGCATTGAAAGGATATAATGCGACGCATCCATTTGCCTTCTATTATGAAAAGCTTATGAATGAACCGACAGACGAGAAGAGTTGGATTGATTTCTATTCTCATATTATTAAGAGAATGGATGTGAATGCATGGTTAATAGTCGTGTGCGAAACGATTATGAATCAGGTGTTTAATTATGAAAATAGCATTAATTCATCCAATGCAATTAGGAATGTTATTAATACTTTCCGTTCGGAGGAATTACCATTAAATGTTTTGCCATATGTTTTTAATTACATTGTTCGGAATAATGATGTGGTATTATGTGAAGATTTGACGCGACTTCTCAGCAATAGTGATACATATCAAAGGCTGATCGAAGATAGTCTTTGGGCAGATAATTATAAAGAGGAAAGAGAACACTTTAAAACATTCTGTTTGCAGAAATTCAGTGAGTCAGGCAATGAAATTTACTACAAACTTATGTCGTTACTTGGAGTAACATACGATATTAAAGAACTGGCTGTTTTAGCGCAAACAGCGGGAGATAAATCGTTTCTTTATAGGACTATCTGCAAAGATTATGTAAATTCAATAAATACGGTAGAAATAATTGAACTGCTGAATGATATGGAATGGAACAATATGACAACTAGGGATTTAAAGATGTTAAATCTGTTAAGGTTGCTCTATAGAGAGGAAGAGTTCTTTCAGTCAGACAAGTTGTTTGGAAGTGAGGTAGATATATACAGATTCAAGACGGATTGTGCAAGAATCTTATCTGTTTTTCCAGATAAGGAAGTTTTATTTGAATTTGATAAGAATTGTGTAAATAACAAATACAAGCTATTGGTTTATTCGTATATATTTAACATTATGTATGATGAAGATGTATATCATAAGTACGAATATAGCTATGAAAATTTATCTGTTGATGCTGGGCTGTATTATACATATATGCGATTTGTAACAACAGTGTTTGAAGCGCAGCTCGAGTGGAATAGAGATTATCCGTTTTTTTATAAAAAATGGAGATACCTCAAACTTTATTTAGCAACAATATTATATGCTGACAGTATTGTAGATGACCATAAAATACTTGAAGTAATGGAGCAGAACGGTCATTACGATAGTCTATATTCCGAAGGATACAGACCGTTTATTGAGAATGTGAATAAATTTTGGAACTCGGAAGGAATTTCTCAGGCAGATAAGAAGTGTATTTTATATTCTCTTATGATGGGAAGAATGGGTGATTTTATTCAAATGAAGGGGGGAGAAATCAGATCATATTCGCAAGATGATAAACTCCTTCTAAAAGAAATTATCTCACAGCTCGATTATCGAGAAGTTAATCTAAGTTTTTATCAAATGTATTGGCCGAGAATTAAGAAAGGTGATTTTACTGAGGCAGAAGATATAGCAATGGCTCTGTCAGACTATACGCGTGATGTAATGGTAGCAGTGCACAATAACGGAGCTGATAAAGAAGTGAGTGAATTATTCGAGTCTCTTGCATTACTTGAAAAGCCGTCTGATGTGACAAAGGGAGTATTTCAATTAGAAGAAACTGCGTTCTTAAAACACAGAGAGATATTACTTCCATTATTGTGTTCAAGACAGTTTGTTTTTTGGATATATGGCAGTACCAGAACACTCGTTGTGCAAAGAAAAGCGGAACCGGGAATGCTAAAATACACGGCTATGACAGAGTATATTTCTAAATACAATCCAAATGAAGCAAAAGCTGTTCAAGGGTATTTATTAGCACTGAAAGCTTGTTTGGATAAAAATAGAGAAGAGGTCCTTTCTATTTTGCAAAATACGGATATCGAGTCAGATATTCCTGCTCAATGGAAGCGAGAAGCGAATAATATCAGGTGCTATGCGGAAGGAAAAAATAGTACATTTAGAGCGGATACTACTATTGTTGATAGCAGTCTGAAGAATGAGCATGTTGATGTCAAACTTGGTTTTATAGAAAGACTACAAAAAGCACATGATATAGAAAGAAGACGATTGGATGCTGAAAATGCTGCAGCTTTGTATGAGAGATATCTCGAACAAAGCATGGATTTTCAGGAAAGAGTCAAGGCCTGCTTGAATCTGATTTTAAATTATCCTAGGTTAGATAAGGAAAAGAACAGAGCGTTGCCACTTCCAACTAAATATGCGTTGATATTGTCTTTGGGGTTGAATGTGATTGAAGAAGGTTATTTCTTTAATACTACTGACAGAATGGCTATCCTGTTTGAGTTATATTCTTGTAGAAAAATGTTCAGAGATAATGCAGATGGTAAAAAGCGGCTGGATAATTTATTGGGACAAAGTTTAAAGACTAATATTTCTCTTGAATTATGGGTTAAGTATCGTCAAATTATCAAAGAGTTTCTTGAAGATAACCATATGTTGATGGATTTTGCAATTCTCCAAGAAAGAATTCTTGAGAAATGTGCCATTCTTCTTAATGAAGACACTTCTCAGGAAAAGAGATATATGGGTCTCAAGCAATTACTGGAAATGTCTGAAGATCTCGAGTCTCTGTATTCTAGGAATGTCTTTGATGCAATAAGAAGAGTGTGTAGTAGAATTGAAGACAGTCCTCGACTTTCTATTGCTGTTGTTAATGATAATCAGCAGATGACTGATGGATTTGTTTATTTTATGATTCAGAATATTGGTAAATGTACAGTTACACTTTCTGATGATTATATAGTTCTCTTTAAACAAGAAGGACATCCAGAACGAAAAATTGCAATCGATAGTATTAGAGATTTGCAGAGTGGATTTATTACTGGTGGAAAAGCAAAGCTGGTTATAAATGGATTAGAAGACTCGGTTTCAGTTAATTTAGCCGTATTCAAACGAACTAATATAGAAAAAAGAGAAAAGTTATGTGATTCAAGCGAAATACTCAATATCAGTGACATAGTAGATCCACTTCAAATTACTAGTATAAATCGATATAAGGTTGGATCGGATAGTGCGGTTACTGATGCAGATATGCTTTTTGGAAGAACTGAAATTCAAAACACTTTAAAAGATATGATTCCAGCTGGTGTAACAGTTTTGTATGGTCCATCAAGAATTGGTAAAACATCAATAATGAACTGGGTAAGAAATATATTTGCAGTGAGTCAGGGGAATGTTATTAGTATTAGTTTTGGTGGAGAAGGAGGAATGGGTAAAGAAAGCGATTATCAAGAGGATTTTGTAAATAGGAATAAACATCTTCCCGTTCCATATGACGATGACGCTCAAATGGCGGAATACCTAATGGTAAGTACTATTATTCAAAGTATAACCGTAATGAAACGGCGATTGAGATTGCCTTCCATGAAAAAAGTATCAAATGATGTGTTATCAAGGATGGTCGAAATTCTTCAGGATAGAAAAATGAGCATAGATGATCGTTATTACTATGTAAACGAATTGCTTAAAGAAGAAGACTTGGAATTGTGGCTATTATTAGATGAATTCCAACAAGTTGTTGAACGATGGAAACCAAAAGCCTCCTGTGAATTTGTTAAAGTTTGTAAGATGCTTTTATATGATGGTGAGAATAGTAATATCAAATTGATTTTGAGTGGATCAGACGATTTGCTGAGACATATGGTACTTGAAGATGAATCTGTATGGAGAGTAGCATTTCCTGAATATGCAAGAGTATCAGTGGAACCATTAAAAAAAGATGCATTTTGTGACATGATTATCAAAGATAAAAAATTATTAGGAACAAATGTATCTTATTCAAGTTCTGCGCTTGATGCACTTTTTTCATACACTGGAGGTGTGGCATTATACGGAAAAGAAATCGGCAATGTTATTTTGGATGATATGGAAAGTAATCCGGTGAACTATCGTGGAAGAAATATAGTTTATGCTTCTGATGTTTCTGAAGCAACTCAGCGATTGCTTAATAGACAAGCATCAGAATTAGACACAAAGGCTAAGGAAGGTATTCGTGAAATATATGATGCAGTGACAAAGAATCTAAAACCTGATACAGATATGCAATATTTATGGTATATTGCAAAATGGCTCAAGAATAATCCGAATTATGATAGCTTTGCTGAAACTATATTCACCAATAATGGTGAATTGCGTGATGAAAAAGAAATGCATGATTCGCTGGAAATTGCTGTGGCAAGAGGCATTTTAGATTGTAAAGAGTCTGACACAGATGGAGTAAACAATTATGTGTTTCGAACGATTTTTTATTATTTTGCTTTTTTAGGAAGTGCAAAAAATAAATTAGATGAGAGCAAAATTTTCAATCAAGAGGATTCTGGAGACATAGAGGAAGTAATAGAGGAAAATGCACTTACTATGATTGAAAAATTTGGAGAATTGTCTGACAGCGATCAAATGACAGTTTTATCATCGGTATATCATCAAAAACTTAATCCGGAGGCAAGAGAAAGTTTCAGAAAAGATATTGGCAATCAAAATCATAATGGTGATATAGTTCATGGTTTGAAAGTTGGAACGCAAAATAATATTCAAGTAAACATTCAAAATATGACCAACGCTTTGACAAATATTATTTCTGGCAAAAATCTTCTTGAGTCCTATGAACAGTTGCCGAAACTAAAAACATATTTAAATTCAGTGTTATCTGAAAAGAAACAGCAAGCTCTGAAGGATAAGTTTGAGGAATTGCAGGATACACGCCTTTCTGCTGAACAGAGGCTGTTGATAGAGGATGATATTTATGAAGTTAGTGCACCTGCAATTGATGCTATGGCCGGTGATTATGTTGCAGCTGAAATGAATGCCATTATGAATGGTTCATATTCTGCAGATGGCGAAGTACAGGATGAAGAGGCATTTTACAAATCTATTGGTGGTTCTAAGGAAACATTAGACGAGTTAAAGCAATTGCTTCCAAGTGGTATTCAGATTCAGTTTGATTTTGCTGTGATGCTTCACAAAATATTCTATCAGCTGAAGAGTGAACAAAATGTGGATTATTGTCCAGTGGCCATTCTTTACTGCAAAATGGTAGAAGGTCTTTTAAAAGAAAAGCATTTTGAGATTTATATTAAGAAATTATCAAGAGGTGATTTTCCGAAAGTACGACTAGGCAATCGTGATTTTGAATGGAGTTTCTTTATTGATAGGAATGGAGAAATTGATAGGGAAAAGGTTAGACGAAATAGAAAAAAACTAACTCTTGGATCGTTTTCTTTCCAATTGGGAAGAATCGTGAACCCTAACGATTTCGATAGTTCTGTGATTGTTGATGAGAATGTTATTGAAGCGTTGGCAACACCGGTAGGTGCTGATGATCCCAATACAAGGGATTTGCAACTGTGGAATAAGCATGCAGAGATGCTTCCATGGATTAGAGAGTATCGAAATAAGAGCGCACACGAACTGACACCTATTTCGCATAATGATATGGATAATATTTGCAAGCTTCTTTTTTCAAGGAAAGAATTAGATACTATTCTGAAATTGATACAGCGACAGTAATCAACAAAGTATATGGTTATCTTGAAAAGCGTGATGTCAATTGATTGATACTTGGCATCACGCAGTATTTTAAATAGGAGGGATGTTATGGGGATTATTTTAGAAAAGTCAAAACTTGTGTTTGACGAGTTGATAGGCCCCAATTCGTTTGATGAAATATTCAAAAACAGTATTCGTGATTATTATGCGTATGGGTTTAAATCCTATGATCAGTTTTTAAAAGGCAGCCAGACTATCAATAACCGATGGAAAGTGTTCAGCAAAGTATTAGGAGAGAAGTGGTTTTTTGAAAAACGAAAAAATGGAAGAAGTCAGATAATACTGAAAACAACCCCTTCAGGAGCTGATAATCCTGTTGATGATTTATATTTTATGCATAACTTAAGCCAGATAGGAGATTATCTGAATTATCTGATTGATCTAGACGCAAGATCCCGAGTGAGAAGTGGTATAGAACAATTACCTGTAGATTGGGAAGAGTTAGAATCAGTAGAAGGAAAAGATGGAGTTCAAAGCCTGGAGGATGCGGACTCGATAGAGTATGCTATTATTTCTAACTGGCAAAATATTCTTGAAAATGGATTTGAGGGAAAAGAAAAGCCATTTCCTGTCAGAATCAATCGACAGATGAATATCTGGTCCAGTAATACTAGGTATATGCCATCAAGTTTCCGAGATAAATATGCAAATCTGAGTAATCGTACAGACTACCTGTATCGGTTGGGGATTCTGGGAGATTTACGTGATGATACTGAAAAGAGAAATCAGTGGTTAAAATCCCAATGGGAAGAGTATGATCCAAATTTTAAGAAGTATTTTTCCAGTCCTACATCAGGGAATCATTATTGGTTCAGGTCACCATTGACCATGAAGAAATTTTGTGAGAAAGCAGCTGCAGGAGAGGTTACACAATTATCAGATGCAGAATTTTGCAAACAATTAAGGTCAATGTGCAATTTCTTTTCTCAGTATTATCCGCTTGGAGAATTAGGGACTATTTTGTCCGAACGTTTAGGTGGCAAAGTAGAAGCCCCTGATGTTGACGGCATACGTTTTAAGCATAATTATTTACAAAAAACGCTGTATGACTATAATCTGATAGATATCCTTATCGCAATTGAAAACCGTTATTTGTGTCTGGTCAACTATTCACATGGAGTCAATTTACGGTCTCATGTTGAAATTGTAGTACCTTTGGAAATAAGGATTAGTGTTACAAATGGACGTGAGTATGTGATGTACTACGATATAACACAAAAAAGAATCAAAGCGCTCAGACTTGAGTTTATAGATAAAATATCAGTGTATTCTCATGTTGATTCAATTGAATTAGTACAGTACATAGTAAGTAAGCAAGGCAAAAAAATCTATAAGGAAGAGAAAAAGCGAGAACCCATCCATATTGATAGTAGTATCGCCGAAAATGTGACTATAGCACATAAGATGCTGCCATACATATGGGGAACAGAAGTATCGGAATGCAATGTGACTAGTGATTGGCAAGAACGATTAATAGATATTACACTTCCGATTACATACGAGACTAAGAAGGAATCATACATTGCAACTCGAATAAATAAAGAGAGTCGTAATTCCGGCGCAGATAAGACAATAACACTGTTCCCAACGAAAGAAATAAGAAATTGGGTTAGAAGTTTCTATAAGAGGATTGATATATCAGAAGAGGAAAATGTAGGATCCTTTGACGTATATTCAGATGTGAATGCACTGTGGAATGTATATTTTGGAAAAGAAACTCTGCAAGGTGGAGGCGTTCCGGAATATAAAAAGAGTGATGAAACAGAATATATTGAGTACATTTATATGATTAATGGTATTATTGTCTCTGAACTAGAAGGCCATAGTGCGTTATTTAATGAATTATTTAGCAGATATGCAGTCGTGTTGGCAGATTCAGTTCTGGCCTGTTCATCTGATAATAGTAAGCAGTTTGATGATATACTCAGAGATAACATAAAAAATGCCTTTGATTATTATTCCGAGAAAGAGGCAGAGAAAGTAAAAGACGAATTAAAGCGAATTGCATATTCATCGGAATTGCTTGATGAATCAAATAAACCGCGGTTTTTAATTAAAGAGGCAAGGTACCTTTTTGATGTTCTTCCGCTTACAAAGATGGAGGCGAGATGGTTAAAAACTGTACTTGAGGATCCTTTGGCAAGAGTCTTTTTGAATGAAGAACAAATTACTATGATACTAGAAACACTTAATGTGGCTCCATATGAAGTGGGTTCATTTATGATGGAATCAATTAATTATTTTGACAGATATAATCTTGAGAATCGACTTATTACTGGAAAAAAGAAGATTTCTCAAGAAGGAAGGCATACTGAACGGGAGATATCTTTTCTGAAAATGATAAATCAAGCAATCGAAAATGAGCAGATGCTTAAGATTGTATTTAAAAACTGGAAAGGAGAAAAAATTTATGTAACCTGTGCTCCGGTATGGGTCGAGTATTCTCGTAGAGATGATGTTTTTAGACTTTGGTATATCCATAGAGGTAAAAATGAGATTAGAATAATTAATATCTCAAGAGTACTGCAAGTTTGGGTTCAACAAGAGCACAAATTTGATAAGAACGAACAGCGAATAAAGCTGCAAGAATTGTATGCGAAGACTATGACCAGTATAAAAGTTGAATTTTATCAAGGAGATAAGAACCTTCAAGACAGACTTTTGACGGAATTCTCTATATGGAAGAAGAAGTGTACTTATAATATAGAAACACAAAAATATACAATGACGCTCTATTATTCTTCATTGGATGAAAAAGAAATTTTAATCCGGTTACTGAGTTATGGTCCATATATTAAAGTTATTGCTGATGAGGATAACTATGTTTTAGCGGAGTTAAAAGAACGGATTATTGTACAGCGAGAGAGAATTCAAGAAAAAGAATTCAGTAGGAATAGGGAGTAAACGATGCATAGAAAAGAATTCGAAGAAACCTTTATTAATAGTGGATCACTTGCAAATATGACAAAAGATGAGGTACTCCGATTGCTGGGTAAAGAGGTAGCAATGATGATCGGGTATAATCAGAATAATCCTCATCATTGTTATGATTTATGGGAGCACTCTATAAAGACAATGCAGGGATTAACCTGTGATAAGGATAATCAATTAAGGGTAGCAGCTTTTTTTCATGATATTGGCAAACCATCTGTGGCAAGAGTAAAGGATGGAAGAACAGTTTTCTATGGACACGCACAAAAATCAGTTGAGATAGCGAATAGCCTGCTGAATAGACTTGGCTATATGAGTCATGAAATAGAGCAGATTTTATTTTATATAGGGCATCATGATGATTTTATATCATGGATATTACCACAGGAGGAATACAATCATAAGAACAAGTATCTGATTGAAATAACAAAAGACAATTTGAAAACTCATATCAAAAAGACTGAACTTAAAGAGCATTTTGTACTAAAAGAAGAGAATTGGTGTTCGCTCCTTGACTTATGTAAAGCGGATGTAAAGGCTCAATCAGATGAAGTTTGGCAGAATGGGAAACTGATCGACACTAAAGTACACAAACTAGCAAAAATAGAACTGTTAGCAGAAACATTACATAGGTTAATAGGATAGGTAACGTATTTGGGATTATTTCGGCAATGCAACATACAGCCATAGATTCTGGGGTTCCTAAGTCAACAAAAATTGACTTAGGAGCTCTTTTTTTGTGTAACTATTTCTTCCGATACAAAACTGAGGATATTTTGAAATTTTTGTATTCTATATCTGTACTTCAGAGATGAACGTACCGCCTGGTGGCTGGGGCGTAGAGTTCAACTGACAGCGACCGCAAAACGGCTAAAGGTTTACGGGGTGAAACACCGATGTGTTAATAATGATAAAAAATGTTGTAAGGAATGAAAGGAGAAAATTCCATGCGTAAATATGAATACTCTAATGAACTTGCAAATCTCGTTAAGAAATTTCTCGTTGATGATGACTGGCATTTCGCTTTTGATGAGAACACCGGAGTGTTTGAATTTGGTCTTAGAGTTAAGAGCAAGATTCAGAAGATCAATTATATAGTGGATGTTCATAAGGATGAAATTGTTGTCTATGGTATGTGTCCGATTGGCGTTGATTACACTGACAGCAATATGATGGCGCAAATGGCAGAGTTCCTCTGTCGTGCTAATTATGGGCTGAAGAACGGCTGTTTTGAACTTGACTTCCGTGATGGAGAGATTCGCTACAAAAGCTTTATTGATTGTGAAGCTGTGATGCCTTCCAACGAGGTGATCAAGAACAGTATTCATTGTACTGCGGCAATGTTTAAACGTTATGCACCTGGCATTGTCGACATCATCTTCTCCGGTTCCTCAGCTGAGGAGGTTATCGCTAAGTGTGAGAAATCTCCGGAGGCTGAACTTCGATCCATGATTACTGAGGCTGTTGGGGAAGATATGGAAGGAACCGATATTGAAGCGATGATTGCTCATCTTGCAACACGACTCGGTATTACAGACGACTCTGATGATGAGTCTGATGGGGATATTGATGTAGCTTCTGAAGAAATCAAAGTGAATCCATTTGACGGAAAGCAGGAAGGAGGTGCAGCTTAATGAATATTATTGAGAAGAGCTCTAATGGAATCTCTCAGGTTTCAGCTGATGCAAAGCTCATGTCTAATCGCAAAGTATTCATTGAGGGTGAAATCAATGCCGAATCTGCATGTGAATTTGTGAAAAAAATTATGATTTTAAATATGCAGGATACGAGCAGACCGATTGACCTTTTAATTAATACACTTGGTGGTTGCATTAATTCCGGAATGGTATATTACGATGTTATTCAGGCGAGTAAGGCGCCTATTCGTACATTTTGTATTGGCAGAGCCTATTCTATGGGTGCGGTTTTACTTGCTTGTGGTAATCGTCGATATATACTTCCCAATGGAGAAGTAATGATTCATGAGCCTTTGCTTGGAAATCGTGTTGGAGGAAATAGTTCATCGATCAAATCTATCGCTGAATCCCTGCTGGAAACAAAACGTAAAATGAACCAGATTTTGGCAAAACATACTGGACAGACAGAGGAAGCTGTAGAGGAAGCAACAGGATATGATCACTATTTTAACGCAGAGGAAAGTCTGAAATTTGGTTTGATAGACGAAATTGTGGATTTTGGAAAATTGTTGGAGGAATGCTAATGAGTAGTACAGAGAGAATGATTCTTGGAAACAATTGCATTTACAGTGGCAATCCGAAGGAGACTGGACTGAATCGAAATGTACTCATCGTTGGGGGGACAGGAAGTGGGAAAACAGTTTCATTTGTTGAACCGGCTCTTATGGAAGCACTGAGGGTCACAAAGCCAAATAATAAAATTGTTATTCTTACCAAGCGAGATTTGGCTGATAAATATATGCCTTTATACAAGACTGAGGGTTTTAAGGTTTATGATCTCGACTTCTCAAATCCAGAAAAAGGGAATTGCTGTTATGATCCCTTGGCATACGTCAAATCAGAGGAAGATATTTCTGATTTATGCCATAGCATTGTAATGGCAAATGAGCGTAAAGAGCATAGTACAGCAGATCCTTTCTGGGACGATAGTTCTGAGCAGTTGTTAGGTGCAGAGACTGGAGAAACATTGATGACCAAGGATGAACCAACTTTTGCGGATGTACTAGATTTGCATTTTAGCTTGAAAATCGAGGAGTCTGGATGCGGCATTACAACTTCACTTGATCCCGTATTTAGGAAGATCGAAAAGGTGGCACCTGATTGTTTTGCGATTACATGCTGGAAGACCTTCAAAGAAGCTGCTCCGAAAACGGCAAAGTCGATTTACGTTTCTATGAATCCAACATTAAGAGCATTTACTTCCAGCATTAGAAACAGTATGAGAACCAAGCCGTCCATTAATTTTAATAAGTTTACGAGCGAGAAATCCATTCTTTTTATTACGACAAGTCCTGTTAAAAAGGCACTTCATGGCCTGGCCAACATTTTTGTATCACAGGCAATTTCCGAGTTATTCACAATTGCTGATGAGAGCGAAACGGGAGTATTGCCTATACCTGTGGATATCATCTTTGATGACTTTGCCACCGGCGCAAAGGTGAGCGAAATGCCGGAGAAATTAAGTATCTGTAGAGCGAAAGGAATTGCTTTTCTCGGAATTCTTTTGCAATCAGAATCTCAGCTGAAAAGGATGTACGGTGAAGCTGAGGCAATCGAAATCATAGACAATTGCGATAGTTATGTGTTTTTCGGTGGGAATAACTATGAGACAGCGAGATCACTTAGCCTGAAGCTCAATGTGCCGCTAGATGAAATTTTATATCTTCCAGTCGGACAGATTGTAGTATTTCGCCGTGGACAGAGGCCTGTATTCTCTACGAGGTTCGACACTTTCAATGACGAATTCTATAAAGAGATAACTCAAACGAAAAAAACTGATCAGCGATCAGAGGAAGATCGTTGATTGGTATAAATCGATAACTATTCTTTCCGATACCGAACTGAGTGAAATCAGAGAGTTTAGTATGATTGACTTATGAAAAGCAAAGGAGTGTGAAGTAAATGGGAACATTGATGGAAATCTTCAAAAAAGTAAAGGAGCCTCTGGCAGAGGAACGAATTCCGGCAAGATGCAGCGTAACCAAAGAATCCTTTGATATCCTTTTGGGACATGAGAAAGGAAAACTCACCATGCTTCGCGGAGAACGAAACTACAACGTGGATGTAGCGAATAGTTCAAGAGATGGTGCTAAAGTTGAATATAAAAAGATTAATCTGACGAACGGACTTCAGGTTGGGCGAACGTATCACTGCCCTGTCTGTGGGAATAAGGATATCGTTCGATGTGGTAAGTGTAGACGTATTACCTGCTATGACGGAAAGGGGCACTTTACCTGTGCATACTGCGGTAATTCTGGCAAGGTATCTGGAACTATGGACAGTATTGAGGCTTATGACAGCAGTGGTATGAAGCAGTCTGGCATAAAGTATTACCCTGGCGATAAGGGAGATAAGGTGGTGTGAGATGATATTTGCAAAAAAGCATAGAAAAGAGTATTTTGAGAACTTTTATTTCCGATAGCAAAATGAGAGCTTTTTCCGTATTTGATATAACAAACATGTAAGTAGTCGAGAGACAACAACAGATAAGAAAGAGGAGGAAATTCAATGAAAGCAACACTTGAGACCGTAACAGGCGTAACCATTAACCGTGATATCGATACAGCAGACAGCCCTATGGGTATCATTCGTAAGTTTTATGAAGAGGATGCAACTGCAGCAACGCAGATTTTCTCGAACCAGAAGGCGATTGATCAACTTATGGATGGACATATCGATGAGGCGAAGTCAGCATTCGAACTGCTCAGTATCGGGGGTGATTCTATCAAGGCAGACTGGAAGACAGCGTTGTGTAATCAGCCGGTGATCAAGGAAGAGATGGCGCACATCGAGAGTGAGGGACAGGTTCCAGCATTTGTGGTAAGCGTGTCTAGTATCGTTGCAGTCAAGTAACCGCTATCTAGGAACAAAGATGACAATTCTTTTCTTCAGATGGCGTAAGGAAGGTGCTGTCGGAAGTTGATATAACAGATATGTAAGCAGTCAATAGATAATAATAGATAAAAAAGAGGAGGAAACTCAATGAAAGCAACACTTGAGACCGTAAGAGGCGTAACCATTAACTGTGATATCGATACAGCAGACAGCCCTATGGGCATTATTCGTAAGTTCTATGAAGAGGATCCAACTGCGGCTACGCAGATCTTTTCAAACCAGAAGGCGATTGATCAGCTTATGGACGGACATATCGATGAGGCGAAGTCAGCATTCGAACTGCTTGGCATCGAGGGAGATTCGATTCGTGCAGATTGGAAGACCGCACTGTGTAATCAGCCAGCGATCAAAGAAGAGATGGCACACATCGAGAGCGAAGGTCAGGTTCCTAAGTTCGTGGTAAGCGTATCTAGTATCGTAGCGTAAGAAGGAGGATGAGAGTATGATGAAAGATTACACAATGGACCTTACTAAGATTGCAACAAGTATTGTGATTGATTGCCTTGGATCCGGTCTTACTTCCAATATATATTATAGTGCTGACGGCAATTCGATCATTATGGAGTTCAATGGCTATCCACTGAGAAATTCTAATCGTACTGGTAAGGTGTATGTACAGTTCCCTAGATCTACTTTTTACGTAAGAAGGGGTAACGTACACTACACTCCGATTCAGCAGGCACAGTGTAGATATTATCAGGAAAGTATGGGAAATCAGTTTGCACATCCGCATGTGTACAATGATGGACATCCTTGCTGGGACAACAGTAAGAGAGAGAGGCCGGTAGACTTTATCGCTAATATCATTGAAACCCTTTCTCTTCAGAACGTCACAAAAGATTCTGTTACAGTCGGTCTTTGTGCATCCGGTGTCATGGGGGTAAAGATGGAAGCCCTCAAGAATGCACAAGCACAGCAGAAGAAAGTAATCAGAACTTTAAAGTGCAAGTCAATTATTTCTGATCGCAGAAAGCTTGAGAGCTATGTTAATAAACGTTGGTGTAGTAAGATTACAATGCTCATGAATGCAGCCTAAGGGAGGAGTTTGAATGAAAAGAGATATGAATCAGAATACTATGTCAGGTCAGAAGGCTGACATTATTATTGATAAATTAGCAATTGGTAAGATTAACGGCATGATCTACCGCGATCTAATGCATGAATGTGGCGGAATTCTTCTTGGTAATATTTCACAAGATGTCGTTACAGGTAAATATACCGCCCATGTTTGCGACCTGTATGAAGAGGAAAGAATTGGTACATCGAGTACATTTGAGTTTACAACCGATTACCTGATGAATGCAGTGAAGTATGTTAAAAAGAACTGTCCGGATATGCATATCATCGGAAACATCCATTCTCATGCCCAGTATCAGGCGTTTTGGTCCGGAGTTGACCATGAGATGATGCGCCAGTCCAGAGACAACAGTGTCTATATGGTAGTTTCTCCACGCTATGGAACTTGGGAAGCAATCTTTAAGGATATGGAATTTAAGTTTTATGAGTGTGATATGTCCATTGCTGATGCAGCTGCCTGTGAGCATATGTTTGCAAAGTGCGTGACTCAGGATGACGAAGAATTCTTTGCTGGGGGCAAGAAGGTAAAAAAGTCTGCATTTCATACGATGCGTAATTATACCGATACTCAGAAGGCGGAGCTTGATAAAAGATTTCTGCATTCGATTAAGGAACTGGCAGGAAAAAAAGTTCTGATTGTTGGTGCCGGTACTATTGGTAATCTTCTTGTTGAGTATGCAATGAACAGCGGTGTAAACGATATTACGATTGTGGATATGGATGCCTACGAGTATTGGAATTTGCCTAGATCCAGTATGGTTAATGAGACCTCGCTGAGACGCCCTAAAGCACTGGAGCATGCTAAAGCTGCGGCTGAAAAAAGTTGTTTTTCAATTAATGTAACTGGTATCAATGCGAATATCTGTGATCTGGGTTGGGGATTTTTTGAACAGTTCGATTTGGTGCTTTCACCTGTAGATAGTGCTGCAGTTCGTCACTATATTGATCGTGGCTGCAAGTTGCATCATATTCCACATATTACCTGTGGAACAGGAACCATCGGCGATCAGTTTACGGGAAATGTAGTAAGCTTTCCTGCTGATTCAGTCGTGGATCTTGAGTATGTCTGGGGAAATGGTTATCGTCAGACGTTGGAAGAGCGCAGAAGCTGCAGTGATATTCCTGATGAAACGCAGGCGCAGGTTATGGGATTTTCGGCCCAGATTGCCGGTATGACCATGGATCTTGCTTTGAAGTATCTGCTTGGAAAGAGTGAAGATGTGAAGACCGCATGGAAGTACATCTTGAATTCAGTTGGAAATGGATTTGTTCGTGACAAGGCAGCACTCAGAACTTTTAAGTACGGAAAACTTCCATCTGAAATCAAGAGTGAGTTGTTTGACGTATTAGCAGAAAACGAAGGGATTCATTGCATTGAATTTGACAGAACACATCCGAAGCATGAACTATGGGAGAAGATGAATGCAGTTTTTTCGGAAGATATTCCTTTATATAGACTTGATTTGGAATGGAGTTTGAATATTCCTGTAGCCTACAGAAGTACCGATGCCTATGCCAAAATCGAAGTACCGGAAGGTTGTGGTGTGGATCCTGTTCTTTGGCAGCTCCCGAAAGAGCATATTTATCTCGTTGAGGGCGAAGAGCATGATTATCTTGTGAAACTGTGCTTTACGGATAAGGAGGCGTAATAGAAAGAAGAGATGAATAATGAAGGGGAGAGGTCAGAAAGGAGATACCTCTTCCCTGCTTGATTATAGAGGGACATATCATATGGATAGAAGCGAGTATATTCGCCAGAATATTGAGCAATTTCATAACAATACTGTAGCCAGCCGCTACAAGCAGCCGGGGGTGACTGATCAAAGTGCAAAGTTGAGTAATGCTGGTTTCAATAAGCTGATGGATTCTAGAGGGATTAGTCAGGAGGCTCGTAGTGATCTTAAGAATTCTTTTTCATCCAATAGCAGAATGGAAGTTCGTCATGCTCATGCAGGAGAACGTTTTGTTACAACGCATGGCATAGAGAAAAGCTCCGGAGTATTTGTATCAAAAGAATCATTAGGAAACACTCCTGCTGACAGAATCAACAATGGAGCATTGCCGTATACAAATACTGCAGAATTTGAGACTACCGTAGAGCTTGGAAGAGATCAGAATCTGATAATTGGAGAAATTGCCCCACAGAGCAAGTTTTCTATGATGGATCCAGAGCAGCAATCGCGTGAGGGTGGAGCAATTCAGGTTGTGACAGATGGTGGTTACCAAAATGGTGCAGTAATCAATCGAGATGCAAAATTTCCGGCGGTAATTGAACAAACGGAAGAAAAATCTGAATCGAAGGATAGTGCGGTTCAGCAAGAAGACATGCAGATGGAGAAAGGAAAAGAGCCAATGGAGAACAGAAGCGATTTCGATGAATCCTTTTTAGATGCAGAGCAGGAGGCTATTAGTACACAGGATATGGATGCAGGAGCTATGTCAGATGCAAATACAGATGGGATTGGAAACGAATAAATACAGAAACAATGAAATAGTATAACCTTTTCTTCCGATATACCAATGAGGGAGAAAACGTATTTTCATATAATCATTTTGTAAACAGCAGATAAGAGTTTATTGAAAGGAAGGAATAAGAGATGAGTAGAAAAATCGCGATGATTACACGTTTACTGGAGCATCAGGAATGCACTTTCTGTCACTGTTTTTCACAGAATGGTTATATGCTCCGTGATAGCAACATGACCAGATTTGTCTGTGAGGAGTGTTATGAAACAAGCGGCAATAGAGACTACCCACTCGCAACAAAGGTAGTTGAACTGAGCACGAATGCTATTGAACAGATCGCTCCGGAAGGCAGAAAACCAGGCTTTCATGCTGGCTATCTTATGGGAAAAAAGGAGGTTACTGATGCTGGCTATAAGATTGTAGTGGAAAAAATGATTGATAGCGTTCAGGCAGGCAAAGGAACCGCCAATTTTTTTACCAAGGATGATGTTATGAATCTGAGAAAGATTTCCAGAGCAGAAGGAATTGCTATTGTAGGCCTTTATAGAACAAGTCCAAGTGGATCTCCGGATTTTAATCTTCTGGACAACAAGACTCTGGATGACATGCTTATGGATATCATTTATATGATCGTCGGAGGTAACAGCGAGATTCAGATTGCAGTTAAAGATAAACATAGTCAGATTGACGAGATTGGAGTGATTCTTACATGAGCAGATACATTGCCAAGAGGGTAGCACTAAACACAATGAAGGAATGCAAGCAACCGGGATGTGGGTGTTTTACACAGAAAGGTTATTACATTCAATACCAGAATGGCAATGTTGACAGTATGCTGTTTGTTTGCGAGAGCTGCTATGACGAAAAGTTCCGTGAAAAATGTTATGCAGGAGATTTCGACGAGGAAAGATATATCGTCAAAGAGAACACATCAAGATATCAGCCGATTAATCTCCTGCTAAGATATCTGATTCGCTGGACAAGGAAGACGGCTAAAACAGCAAGAATTGCTACGATACTGGCTGTATTGATTCTGGTGACAGCCTTCGGGCTGAAAGAACATCCTTCAATACGGACAGAGCTGAGCATGCCTCAGTTGCATGCACAGTTAAATACAGATGTGCATTTTGCTTTCCACGATTTTGAAAGGCTAACCGATAGATTGGAAGCAATTGCAGGCCAAATGACAAATGTTTTCACACATGGAGGAAGAGAAAATGATTAACAAGATTCTTGAACTTGGTTTTATTGCTCTGGCAGCCTATTCCTATATTTTTGCACTAATCAGCCTGATCTTATTTGTTGTTGCAGTGGTTGCTAACGCATTTATCAAGAATGGAAAGTTCGATGTGGTGGAGATCCGAAAACTTCTTTTCAACAACATGATCTTCATGCTGGTGTTTGCTCTGCTTGATTACTTTCTTGTATAGGGAGGCATGATATGGTTTGTAACACACTCAGAGCGGCGGCATCTGTGTTAGCAGAACATATGGCAACGAAACGTGACCAGAGTATTTCGGTTAACGTGATGCCAGAGGTTATCAGAGGGGGATCTGTTCTTCACGAAGTGTGTGAGGCAGACCCTCGATTGATTTTATGTATCAAAACACTTCAGCTTCAAGTCGAAGATTATGGCTTGTGGGCAAAACTGATACTTCAAGTCGAATATACAAATACTCTTTCTTCGTCGGTAGTGAGGATTGAATCGATTTCTGAACTGCGAGAGGCGACAATCTATGCGGCTAGCTTACACAGAAGAGATTTACTTATTGTGTATCCGGCTCACCTGCATGAGCAAATCCAGGGAAAGAAAAGTAACCTGCTGGAATCTCATCAGCTGTTGAATTGTTATGTATCAGGACTATCGTCCGAAATAAAGCGAATGGAAGAATGCAGGTATATGGCGCAGGTCATTCATTTTCAATATTCCTGCAGCTACAGGGAATGGATAGACCGAAAAGCAAAGATAACAGAAAAGATCAACGAGATAGTTCGCCAGGCTAAGCTGAGTGGTATCGAGGATTGGAGAAAAGCATATGCGGTTGTCCGATATTGTGTAAACAACTGGCACTATGGGCGTATAGAAAACTCTCCGAAACTCGAATATACCGCGTATAGCGCAATCATAAATAACACGGCTGTTTGTATGGGCATATCTCTGGCAATCTGTTCCATCTTTAAAGAGTTAGGAATTCCCTGCAGGTATATACGTGGAACACGGAATGGAGAAGGGCATGCATGGAATATGGTATTTCTTTGCGGTGGTTGGTTTTATATAGATGTCACTGATGCAATCTGCAGAAAAGATCCTCTATATCATTGGGGGATGGTTCATCTTCTAGATCGATCAATTTTTGAAAGTAGTTCTGAGGTACTTTCCTGTAATTGTACTCCGGAATTTATAAGAAAAATGACATGTTAGAAATATTGTTAACTGTTTTTACCGATATGCGAAGGACGATATGTTGGCGTTTCGATATATTGATAGTGCGGTTAGATAATAGTTTTCAGAAAGGATGAGAATGGATGAATGAAATCATGAGTTTGATGAATCGTGACATCAGCGGTTGGATGTGCTCGGGAGATGACGAAGCAGTAACGGCTATTGTCTTTAAGAACCTTCTGTATAAGGCTGCTGAGCAGCATTTTGTGCAGGTGGTAATTGCTTCCGAAGATATGCTTCCGGCTGTTTCTCAGATTGTTGAATCTGATTCAAGAAATAAAGGTTATCTGCCTTCTTATGCACATCGTTACTTCCCTGCTTTTTCAGGCAGTGATGTCGATATGAAGGAAAGAATGGTGGAAATCCTGAAAAGGTGCCGTGTTGATCAGGAAAAAGCTGATGATGTGATGGCGTATATTGATTTCCTGACAGAACTTGAAAGTGAAATTGGGGAGGCCCATCATACCAGCGATGAGGCACTTCTACAGAAGTACCTGCGTGCCTCTGCTGTTGAGAGAGCACTGAATACAGCAGTTGTTAACGGCGAAATGACACAGGATGAATGCAGAGATTGGTTTGAAGATTATTCAGATTGTTCTAGTGGCCGTATTCATTTGAAGAGGATTCTGAATCGCCTTGATCGTAGTTTTTCTTTGAAGAAGGATCGCAGTAAATCTATTTCTACGCTTGGGCAGGGGGATCGGCTCTGCTTCATCATCAAATCTGATATGAGTGAAGAGATGAAAGAACTTTTGTTTGAGATGATTGGATGGGACATTCTGGAAGCAAAACGAAGCGGCAAGCAGGTAAGTCTGATGGTGTTGGAGGGATGCAAGAAATATGGTAATGAGCTTCTTCGGCTTTTGAATGTTTCCTCGTCCGATATTAATTTTAACTTCTTTGCGAAGGATTATTTCTCGGGACATACAGCTGACTGGAGTGAACAGATAGATGAATATTTCCGAAGATACATATACACAGCTCATTCAAGGATGGAAAGCTGCGAGGAGATTTCGTCGAAGAGATTTGGACAGATTCCAGTAGTGCGAAATTCGTATGCCTGCGATCGAGACAGAAGGATTTCAAATAACCGAATGCTGGACCGGCTTCTGGACACTAATCGAGTGGACCACTACGTGCAGCATGTTCCAGTATGGGAAGCTCAGTATCGTAAAGAGGAAATACATGATATGCAGAAAGGAATCTGTTTGGTTCAGGCAGATACCTTTGAGGGTTATGTTGACTTACGAAGATAAGGAGGAAAGAAAATGAGTATGGACTATAGTGGAACTCCTGGAGAATACATTTACTCACATAATGCTACTGGCAAGAGTGCTTCAGGAATCATAGCAAATGGCTCTACCACTGAAAGAGATCTTGGTGCACAGAGAAGTGCGGGAGGCGCAGATCGTCAGGCAGGAGATCAGGGCGGACACCTTATTGCTGATCGCTTTGGTGGCCGAAACGACCCAACAAATCTTGATGCGCAGGCTGCGAATGTCAATCAGAAGGATCAAGCGAATGTGGAGAGAAATGTTGCCAATCTTGCAGCAAATCCGAACAACACGGTTTCTATGAATGTTTCCAATTTTAACAGTGTCGGTGAACGACCGGATGCAACAATGATCAATGTAGGAGTTCAGGATAACACTACCGGTGCCATTGATGAGCAGCATATTTCTTTTCAGAATGCTAGTCATGAAATGCAGCAGTCTTGGAATGATACCGCCAATCAGGCGGATCAGACGGTTGATTCATCGCAGAATGCTGGCATGACGGATGAACAAATAGATATTGCTAATGACTTATGTGGTGCAGAAGATGATGTCGATGACAGACTTGGTAGCGGATGGGAGCATACTGATTTTGATACGTCCTTTTTGGATGCCGGAATCACTGAAAGTGAAGCGCCTGCAAGTGCCGAAGTATCTTCCGGTGAATCAGAAGGAGCAAGTGAAGGTGCTGGAGAAGATAACTCTGGCGAAGGAGGTAGTGGAGGAGATGATGACGGGCTTGGAGAATAAAGTTTTGTATGTTGACATGGATGGAGTCCTGGCAAGGTGGGAGGTCGCATCTTATAGAGATGTGTCCTCTGAAGGGTTCTTTCTTTCCAGAAAGCCAGAGTTAAATCTGATTGATGCAGTACGTCTTATCTTTGAGTTGGATGTGGATGTACATATTTTAAGTTCAGTGCTGGATAATGAATATGCGATCAAAGAGAAAAAAGAGTGGCTAAGATTTTGGCTGCCATGGTTGCCAGAGTGCTGTTGTCATTTCATTCCCTATGGGAGCGTCAAGATGCCTTTATGCAGAGAGAAGATTGCTTACCTGTTGGATGACTATACCAGAAACCTTGTTCACTGGAGTGGTGTGGGCATTAAATTTTGTACAGAATGCAATGATAGTCGTGGAGCATGGGACGGGCATAGAATATATGCCACGGATACATCCCCGGAAATGGCCAGGAAAATACTTATAATAATGAAGATGGATTAAGGGAGGATACGGTATGTTACAGATGCAAAGTAGTGAAATTACCTTACTGGAAAGACCTAATGTGGAGAAAAACAGTAAAGCACCAGTGATTCAGTTAGCACCAGGTTTCATGATAGATGATTCTATTCTTGAAAAACCAACACTGTTGATTGGACAGGTATCAAGTGGTAAGTCCTATTTACTGCGCAATGCAATTATGCCACGAATTTTTAGTGACATGAGAGCGCAGGATGCTGCAGTGATCTTCGCAACCAAGAGAGAGATGATTGGTGGATTCTATCATCCGGAAAACGGAGATCTTCTTCTCGAATATAATGCATGCAAACCAGAGTGTATCTGGAATATTTTTGCAGAGATGGAAGCTTCAAATGATCCGGAGAAGACACTGGTTGAGCTTTGTGATGTCATGTTCTCCAAACATAAGAATACAGTACAGCCTTTTTTTACCAATGCACCAAAGGATATGTTCAAGTCCTTGACGATGTATTTGTATGAAAATTATGAGCTACAGACCGGAAAGAAGCCTACTAACAGTACTCTGATCGGATTTTTTAACACAGTCACACTTAAGGATTCTGTGGTGAATGATAAAACTAGAAAAGGTTTATTAACCTTGATCAAAGAGGTGACTAGACTGCATCATTTATCGGATTACCTGGGAGAAGGTGGCACTGCGCAGGCTCTTGGTGTGCTCGGCGAGCTGCGAACCGTGTTAAAGGAAACATTTCAGGGAGGTGCTTTTGTAAAGCCGGGAACATTCTCTGTGAGACAAGCATTAAGAGAAGGTAAGAAGGTATTTCTACTTTTCAATTACGCAGAGAGCACAGAGTCAAGTATCGTTTTCTTTGATATGATCCTCGACCAGATGATCAAACAGAGTCTTGAGGAAAATGATCAGAAGGTCTGGTTCTTCCTGGATGAATTTAGCCTTCTTGGCCATTTACAATATCTTCAGTCAGCCTTAGCCTACGGCAGAAGCAACGGCTTTAGGTTGATTGCAGCGGTTCAGTCAGTACAGTTACTGGAAAAAAATTATTCAGAGAGTGAAGCTAGCTGTATGCTGGGGCTTTTCCCGAATGTTTTTTGTTTCTTTACCAGTGACTACAAGAGCAGACAGTTGTTGAGTAACCGATACGGAAAAAATCTGGTGTCAGTAATAGGCTATGGCGGTGGAAAACCAGAGTTAAGAGAACGTAGCGTGATCCAAGATGCGGATTTTTACAAGATTGCATTACCGGGTGACTGTATTGTTTCATTAGCTGGCTATTCTCCGTTTTTCTTCCGTAACCATAGGAGATAAATTTTGAATGTGAGGTGATTAAGATGAAGCGAAGAGGATACATTATATCGGCAGTATTGATGGTGATTGACCTGCTGTGTTTCGCTTTCGGAGGTGTATTTATTGCTCTGGCGGCAATTATCTATGCTTTGGGAATTGGTGAGCATATCGCCTGGGTAAAATACAGAGTGATTCCATGCGACCCATCTTTGGGAGTTAAGCATGCGAAGCTGGATAATTGTTATCAGAGAGTTAGGGAGAAAGTCGCAGCTGAGGGCCATAACCTTCCTAATAACATAAAGGTGTGCCTGATTCCAGGAGATGAAATGAATGCTTACTGTTTTGGCGCTAGAAGTATAGGCGTGACAGAAGGAGCCTTAAATCTGGACAATAGGACCGTAGAAGCCATCATTGTTCATGAGCTTGGTCACCTTACGAATGGGGACAGTGTGCTAAACATGGTACTTATCGTAAACTGTCTTGGAATCATAGCTGTCCTTGCTTTTTATCAGTTTGCATTGATTGCCTGTGTTTACATCATTATGGTAATCTGCTGTATGATGGGCTTGTTTCGATTCTCGTTTGCATCCTACTTTATTACAAGCAAGATTTCCGGCTTGATTCGGTTTGTAATGGAAGCAGCAAAGACTATCGTTCTCCAGGTGAGCAGATTGGTGATTTCTGCACTTGGGCGTAGAAGCGAATTTATGGCTGATCGTTTTGCAGCAGACATGGGGTATGCATTCTATCTTAGAAGATTCCTGGAACGCTTTGCACCAGATACAGGAGCATCAGGCCAGACCTTTTTATCCGTATTATATGATACACATCCGAGTTCGGCGCTTAGGATACAACAGTTAAATAGCATTGACGAGCAGAGAATGCTGCCGTGGGCATAGAAATCAATCCAGAGTACAGAGTTAAAAACCTGTATTCTGGATTTCCTTTTTTTGATAACTTTTGTTTCCGATACGGAACTGAGAGAAAAATGCAGTTGTTTTAAAATCTACATAGAAAGTGAGGGAGATAACCAAGATGAGAAATCCAATTCAGAAAACCAAGATTACACAGCTCAAAACTAGTCGTGGAATAGAACGTAAGATGGCCTTAGAAAAGGGTGACATCTGGGTCCGTCCCACAACGTATATGAGTTTAAAGACTGTGTACAATCGTAACCATAAGAAAAAGGAAACCAGACAGATGATTCTGGAATACAGGGAGGTTTAAGTATGATCAACGCAACTGCATTAAGACCGGTATCTGCTGAAAACATGAATGTTGTATCCAATGTATCTAACGTACTGACAAAAAGCAGTCAGAACATCAAAATCGAGTATTCCAAACAGGCTGCTCTTGTTCCGCCTGCGGTAGAGAGGCTCGCACTTAGAATGCTCAAGCTGGACGCTGAAATTAGAGGCTTTCTCAACGAACTGCGTATTCTGTTTGGCGCTAAAAGAGAAGATTTTCACTTCAGCCTGAGAGGTGTTTCCAATGAAGGAAAGGCAGGTATCATCGATCTTTGCCAGAATTTATATGGTGTTATTGCTGAGGTTCGCTATTGTGAGGATTGCGAGATGCTCCATGGTCGACTTGTGTTAAGTCCTAAGGCCCTGATGTTTATCAATGGCCAGTATATGGAGATCGCCATCCGCAAGGTGGTGGGTGACGTGCTTACTAAGCTGGAGAAGAAGTATGGTAAGCAGTTCAAGCTCTATGCGAATACGAAAGTGGCAACCGTTGATGGAAAATTGAAGAACGAGTTTGATCTGATCATCGAGAACGTTACAGATGCCCTTGTATACGTGATCGAAATCAAGTCCGGAAAGCAGTTCCGTGACTATGATAAGCTCGCTCGTATCGGCCGTGAGTACGGTATCGTACCTAACAGATTGCTGCTTGTGCAGAACTATCTGACTACAGAGCAGATGGAGACGGTTGAGTACTTTTGTGAATACTATTGTGCAAATCTGGAGCAGGACAACCTGGAACATAAGCTGATTACAATGCTTGAGAATGACCTGTAAGAAAGGGGAAAAGATATGATGAATTATACAAAATGGAATGATCCTAAAACCTATGAAAGAATGACTGCAGAACTGGCAGCGTATACCGTGCCGGAGACCCCGATTTTTGCGGCAAGAGACGATGAGCATATTGAACATTCACGTGTACAATACTGCATGACAAGCGTAGATGAACTTCGTGAGCTCCTTGGCAGCGTTGATTATGCAATTGTGGAGCAAGTTGCTTGCTCTAAGTATCTCAATTCTCTCCAGATTTTTGAGTATATTACCCTGAGAGGCTATGACGTTGATCGTCCTAAACTGAGAAAGCGTATTCTTAAATTGATGAAGTATCGTGTGATCCAGGAGAACGAGATGGTGTCAGCTGGTGCAGAACATGGACTTAAGTATTATGAGCTTGACTATTTCGGATATCAGCTTGCATTGGAACAAGGTGTTAACTTCCATATGGGCAACCGTTACGTGTCTTTTTCAAAGAGAAGAGAGAAGGGTATGCCTGATGATACTGCCTGTGATGTAAAGAGAATCCTGGTTGGCAATCAGATTATTCTCAACCTTATGATGAGTAATACGCAGATGCAGCGCTTTGGTATCATGGAGACTATGCGTGCTACAAATCTTGAACTGGCAGGGAGCAGTTGCATGATTAGAACAGCCGCAACTGTAAAGATCGATAACACCTCAGTGCTGGTTTATGAAGTGATTCGTGATACTCCGGATTCTTATGAGAAGTTAATGAGCAAGCTCGAACGCTACTACAATCTGATTCACAATGAGACATATCTTGATTCTAATTATCATGGGGATGCTTCATATCCGCAGATGATTATCTGCGGTGAATCTCGTGATCACAACATCAAGATTGCAGAGTATTTAAGAGCAAATGGAATGTGGAGTGAGGAAAACACCATTCTCTTCACAGAAGACCTGCTGAATATGAAGCGTTCTTTAGTGTCTATCTACGCTTTGGCAGATGATAATACACAGAATTGGTATGCCCTTCCGGAAAGAAAAGAATCTTTCCGAGAGGCAGCCTGAAAGGAGGATATGTATGATTTCCATTGGTAATATTTTTAAAACCAATCCGGCAGAGTTTGATGAAGTTTGGGTTATATGCTTTGCAGTCGATGAGTTGAGAAGTCTGTTTGAGGATTTTGATAATGTTTTTCATGTTCCGGAATTGGCGCCAAAAGAAAGCCTGTTTAAAGAGTATAGAAGTATGGTTCATTCAGGACTGTGGAACAAACAAGCCTTTACAGAACACTATGTGCCGAGATTTTTAAATGATATTCAAGGCTGTGATGCTTCTATGAAACTGATTAGAAAGCTTGTGGCTGTAAGCAACGAAAAGAATATATGTCTTGTTTGCTTTTGCCCTGATGATGAGGAAAAAACATGTCATAGATCAATTGTGGCAGGAATACTGCTCAATATGGGAGCCTCCGTTGAATGCAGTGATGCTTACCGTGTTTACCAACTGGATGGTAGCTGATTAGATAACTCATTTTTCGGATATGGAACTGAGCAATGTAATAGGAATTGTTAAGATAATGTTGCCTTAAAAGCAAACCATCGTGAAAGAGAGGTGTTGTTAATCATGTTTTATCTGAAACAGGATATGAAATGCGGTTGATAAATTCCAGATCGCAAAAAGTTAAGGTCATTAAGGCAGTACGTGAATTAACTGGATGGGACTCAAGGAGGCAAAAGCCTTTGCAGATGCTGCACCTGATGTGCTACATGAGGTCGGAAACAAGGTTGAGGCTATGCATTATCTATGCATTATCGTGCAGAATTTTCCCCAATAGACGCTCGGGATGAGAACGCTTAAACACAAATATTGGTTTCTGGTGACCGGCTATAGTCTGGTCATCAATTTCAGAAAGGATGAAGGATAGACACATGATTAAGAGTAAAAAAGGATACAAAATATCGGTTCTGTTATCTATAGTATGTTGGCTCACGTTTATCTGGCTTCGAACATTTACATATATGGCAAGTTATGATGAAGGAACTGGAGTATACAGTTTTTTGATATTTGCAGTTATAACTCTGCTAGGAACCTTCTTCTACTGGTCCCTACTTAAGCCAGCGGAAAACGGCAGTTGGTTTTCGATTCTTTTTGATGATGAACCGGAGGACTATATAGAAGAGATGCCTGGTGGGGATGGCAAAAGATGGTGCATATTGAGAAAATCCATGCTTGCAATGGGAAGCTTAGCGTTTCTTTGTCTTCTGTCTTTTGTATTTGAAATGTGGACAGATATTACTGTGTTTACAGATTCTACTTATATTACGATAGGATTTCTCAACATAAATAAAAAATATATGTTTGATCCAATTCTCTTTATTGTATTTCCATTGTGGACGCAGATGATCTTTAGAGGGATCCGTGAAGAATACTATAGCATGAAAGCAGTAATATCAGGTGTTATGCAGCTGCTAATGCTTTCACTGATCTCATATCTGCTTTTTATGAAGTTACCAAACATCTGGCTGATTGAGTTGGCTGCTATTGAAATTATTACTGTGATTGTTGCAGTCAGAAAATATGCATGGAGTTGTTGCAATAAAAAAGGCAATGTACTTGCCCTCATAGGGTTATATATATTCTTTTGGGGTGCTTTATTAGTTGTGTTTTATCGTACGGGTATGTCATTTGATCAGTATTCGTATGGCAAGGATTGGAGAGTCTATCAGAATAATATAAAGCAAATCATTACCGGAGCGTCTGCATTTGGGTGTTCATCTGAACTGATTTCTAATAGTACGGTAACAGCTTTTCTGGCTGATAGAAATAATTACTTCCTTGCTGGACTATATTATGGCGGTTGGGTAGTTGGGGTGGCTATTGTCATAGTATTGCTCTTGTTTCTGATTGCGTCATATCGACTTTTAGGTAAAAATATAGTCTTTAACAGAAATTATCTCGTGTATAAAGCTGCCTGGTGGACGTTAGCAATGAGGGTGATTTGTGGGATTCCATATAGCATAGGTGTTCTTCCGATTCCAATCGCTCTTCCATTTGCGGGTAGAATAGGATTTTACATGGACACAATTGCTTTGGGATTGTTAATCTGGTCTGTAATCGAATCAAAGTGTATTGATGAGAGTTTTTATGCTGATAAAAGAGTATCCGATATATTTGAAGGGGCAGAGATTAAGCTTATGGACTGGGATGAGGATAATGTATTTAAGATTGTACTGACTTGTGCTGAAGAAGCTACAGTGATTTGTTTTGCTGAAGAATATAAAGAGCATAATGTAATGGTACTAAGACCAATAGATTTGGATGAAACTTGTGTGCTTATTGTTGAAAAATCAGCTGATACAGATCTTTGGCATGATGTTGAGGACGACACTGTTAGAAGTGAAATACTTCAGAAATATATGGAGAATAATAGACCTGATTGTATGGAGGTGGTTGAATGATTAAGAAGATGAAGAATTGTTTTACAAATAACCAGATATTAAGTGTTGCTTTGGTGATCTTTGGGATTATAGTTGCGTGCTTGGCATGGAAATATACACTACATATTGCCACAGGTGCTGTTCCAGCGATTAACCAGATGAACGAACAAATTGCATATGAAACAGATTGTGCGAAGAATACATCTGAAGAAAATAGATTTGAGTATACCCAATTTGGCACTATATACCATGCCCCCACGGGTATTGATGTAGGACCGTTCAAGTATCTGTATACGGATGAATTCTATTTTTCCTGGGAGAATGTTGCAAGATACATCGGCAATAACGGGAAATACGGATACCTCAAGAAAGATGGAAACCTTTTGACGGATCCTATTTTTGTAGAAGCAGCTGAATTTGCAGATGGAACAGCAAGAGTTCAAGAAACATCGGGAAAAATTTATTACATTAATGAAGAAGGAAAAAGAATAACCAAAGATTATCAAGATGGATCACTAACATTTGAAATGCAAGGATTATATTGCAGAGTTCAAGAAGAGGATGGTACATGGGAAATTATTAATCGTGACGATAAGGTCATTTTTTCTGGTGCAGAAATGATTGGAGATTTGCCAAACGTAACGTGTTTAGGAAGTGCAATAGTCGATGGAAAAGCAGTTTTGTTTGAATTACTTCCGTTTGAACAAAACGAAGAAGAAATAAGAATTATTGCAAATTATGAATCTTTTGTGAGAATTTCCTGTGTTTATAATGGTCAATTTGCTTTTGTTTGGACAGAGGACAACCTGATGGGAGTTGTTGATTATGATGGCAATGTAATTGTGCCACCAGAGTATCAAAAAATTGAATATGCATATCGGGGAGACGATTATACAATGGATGAACTTGTTTTCATAGCTCATGGTAACAATGGAATAATTCAGGTGATCAATGCAAGAAACCAGAAAAAAATAATAGAAAGCTGATTATTGCATCAGGGATATCCGTGAGAGCAAAGATACATTTGTTTAATAATTGTTGAAGAGCGCAGATTAAACTGGCTGAGGAAAATTAATAAGTATATGGAGGAGAAATAAATTGACTGATAGACATAAAGAATTTGCAGAAGCAATGAGGAATATTATGCGTCATAATGAGGAAAAAGAAAAGAAACAGAGGAATGTTGATAATGATTTTGATGAAGAAGACTGTTCCTTGCAGGAAATTTTGGAAGCTAAGTTCGATGAGCTTTTTGGAACAGCACAAAACGATGAAGAAAATTCATAATTAAATTTGAGGATGCGAAAAAGAAAAGATGTTACTGGTATGTACGATGATTAAATAACAAAATAATCAGTAAATGCAACAAAAATTAGAGATGAAGAGAGTGGAGTCTATTGAAATTCTTGATTCCAATACATTTTATATCGGATTCTTTAAGTGAGACAAAAGATAGGAATTTATACATTAAAGAGTTTCCTGATATGTAGAATATCGCTATCTACAAAGTTGAAGAAATCTGTATAGAAAAATATAAAAAAATATTATGAAAATGTGATTATACGAGGAGTAGAGAGAAATGATAAAATGGAAATTTAAAGATAAGTCAGAACAGATAACTCGGACATCTTTGAAAGCAAAAGCTATAATTGGAGTAGTACTGTGTGCGATACTGATAAGTATTTTTACAGCTGATGACTGGCAGCAAAAAAGATTTGCAATACTACAATATGGTTATTGTTCTATGGAACAGAGGCAGTATGAGGAAGCAATAGTAGCTTTTAAGGAATATTTAAATGTTGATTCTGATATATACTGGTATCTGATAGAGTATAGCAATAATGAAAATTATTCTAGAAAAAAAGTCAAGGAAAGCTTGGAAAAGTGTATGTTATTACAGAAAAAATATTAGAAAGAGTCGAGGAATAAATGGAGGTACCATGTTGGCACCTCTATTTTTTATAGAATCTTTTCTGCTTTGGATACTGGAATTTGCATTACCGGAACATTGAGCAGTGCGGTAAAATTCTGTTGAATGATTCCAAGTATTTTCTGTTTTTTATGCAATTCTTGTTGTTCACAGATAACAATAGCTTGTTCCAATTCAAGGCTTTCAATCCGCTTCTGGATTTTTTCGGAGCTTGGGATTTTGGTGACGCCCAGATCCTGAAGCTCTTTTTTTAATGAATCGTGAAGCTGATATTCTGCCTGATGCTTGGAGCGGTACGCTTTTGGATTTTTTGCGGATTTACAATCTTCAATTACTTTACGACAGAGCCGGTAAGAATCGCAGTGTTTTTGAATGAGTTTCTGCGTACCCAGTTCCGTACTGATTTCTTCAATCCGCTGATCGACAGCTTTGACAGAATCTGTTATATCGGAAATATGTTGCTGGAAGTTTTCATAGTTCAGCAGGTTATTTTCCGAAAGATAATTAAAGGTTCGGGCAGCTTCTTTCAAATTATTGAGTTTTGCCCATCGTTCAAATCCTTCCCGATTGCCGGTAGTGACATACGTGGAAATATTGATATACAGTCGAGCTTCTCTGGACAGATGCTTTGGTGCTTTTGTTTTATAACGGTTTTTCTCCAGACGGACACGGACATTTTCTTCCGTATAATAACTTCCCAGCGATTTCATATAAGTGAAATTTTTCTGTTCTGGTGCACGGAAAGAAAGATGCTTTCCCTGCCGGATTTCATATCCTGCCAGTTGCATTTTCTGCAGAAATTCATCATAGTTAATGGAAGACCAGATAGCTTTATCTACAGCAACACGTACTTTGGCTTTCCAGCTGGTTCCACGATGATATTCCATATTTTCTTTATAACTTTTCCCTTTTTCTTCTGTTGGCATACTGGTGGCAAGTCCATTTTCCTGGCAGATGCGATTACTGATTCGGCAGATTTTATGATAGCTGCGTTTATTGGAAACATACTTGTGATGGTCAACGAAGCTGGCAGCATTAAAGATGATATGGTTGTGAATATGATTTTTATCAACATGGGTGCTGATCACGTACTCATATTTTCCTTTTAGTACTTCATCTGCAAATTGCTGTCCTAGCCGATGAGCGGTTTCTGCATCTACTTCGCCAGGCTTGAACGACTGGATCAGATGGAATGCAAGATTATTGCCTTTATCCATTCCGTTCTTTTTTGTCATTTCTCGTGTCATGGCAAATTCCAGATCAGCTGTTTCCGGGGAACAGCCAAAACTGGAAACCAGCAGTTTTTCATCAGTCTTATCTGGATTGGTGATGTAGTCCAGAGCTTTTTTGTCCGTTACTTTAATGGGGAAGATCTTAATATACGCCATAGTTCTTTCACCATCTCTTTCAGTTCTTTCATTTCTTCCGGATACAGATCACCGGTGGTATTCACTTTCTTTGCAATCTGGTTGATATTTATACCAATCTTGTGCATTTCCTCATACTGCTTTTTCAGTGGAGTAGTGTCTGTGTTGACGATATAACCATCGATTGCCATTTTACGCAGATAAGCTCCCATGTTCTTGGTTTTGGATTCAATCATCTTTCTGCGGATCAGTTTCTTTTCTTCTGGTGTGACACAAAATAAAATCTGTACATTTCTTTTTCTCTTTGACATAGGCGATTTCTCCTTATTCTGGTACTTCGTAGTTGGGTATTTTTGCTTTTTCAATTTAGGGCTGGATTCCCTAAATTGCCGGTTTTGCGGAAGTGTATATACACTTCCTGTCCTTGCTATTTACCGGTGGCAGAGCCGCCGGAAGAGAGTCTTTTGAAAAGAACCCTCTATAGATAAGGTATTCAGAGAAGAAAAATAGGACATCGCAGATCTGAAGTATGACGAAAGAAGGATTCTATGGTATAGTAAAATTTAAACGAGAAAAGAAGAAAAGAGGTTATACCGATGTCACGGAAAAACCATGAAATGATAGATGGAAAATTACTGCAAACCGACAAGAAATATGCTCAGTTGAAATTAAAGCAGAAAGAGAAGATTGCAGAATGGATGTTCCAGGCAACCAGGAATTATTATACGAAAAAATACACTTTCCCAAACGACAAACATTTGGAAGAAGTGGTGAATGCTGTGTATGAAAAAATTGAAGAGGCAGAAATCTGGATTCCATATGAAGAGGTGTTCAAGCATTATAAATCCAAACGATCGGATATCAACAAACGTGTCAGAAGATCTCTGAATGAAAAAGAAGAGAGCCGGATTGAAAAGGTCTGCTTTATGAATATGTGTATGATCCAGGATGACAAAGGAAATGTGCTGGCATTGGATAAAGTGAATGACAGCTATACCGGGATAACTTTCCCAGGCGGTCATGTGGAACAGAATGAGATATTTCAGAAATCCATGATCCGGGAAGTTTGGGAAGAAACAGGTCTTACGATTGAAACACCGAAGCTCAGCGGTTTATATCATTGGCATAAGGGCGGTGTACATTATATGATTACGCTGTATAAGGCTGACAGGTTTACTGGAGAATTGGCAAGTTCGGAGGAAGGCCGAGTGTATTGGATCTCACTGGAAGAATTAAAAACCAAAGAATTGGCTACAGGTATGGAATACGTTTTACAGATCATGGAGTCAGAGCAGGTGAATGAGTGCTATATGCATCTGGAAACGGATGGATATGTGGGAGATTTGTATTAAACGAAGTATCTACTTGGGATAAAATAGTTGTTGTGATGAAAATAGGAGAACAATAATGAATGAAAAATTAGAAATGGCAAAAAATTCCTTATATAATGCAAATGAAATAAAGGATATTAAAGAAAATCCAGTTGTTGAGTCAGTTTTATTGGCACCTATAAAGGCAATCCCTGTTTTTGGGGATTTAATTGATTCATCAACAAATAAGTTATTAAATGATTTTCAGCAAAAGAAAGAACAGGAATTGTTAGATGTTATTTTGCAAGATGATCATTCTATAACATCGGAAATGGTAAATGATGTAGAGTTTATCATCAACTTTGCACGAGCAAAAGAAGCAGTGCAAAGATTGGCAACGACCGATAAAGTTGAGTATTTTGGAAATCTTATACGAAATGGTTATTTGCAAGGGGAACATATAGATGGTAGTATTTTTGATGAATATATTCACATATTGAATACTATGTCGTATAGAGAAATACAATATTTAGTTGAATACAAAAAATATTGTGAAGATTCATCTAAAAGAGGTAAATCAACGAAGCACATAAATGGTAAAACATATAGCAACAAATACGAAGCGTTTCGCAATGAATATTCAAAGCAAATAAAGGTATCTCCAGGAGAAGTTGATTACGTGTTCTTACATATTAAACAAACGGGATTCATTGAGGAAGAATTTGAAACAGAGTCTGGAGATGTAGATGAAAATGACAATACATTTGATTCATTGGATGTTGAAAGTAAGGGATATTATATAACAAAAGAGTTTCTGGATTTTTATGAAATGGTTTTGAAAAGAAATGAAAATAATGGATAAAATAAAAACCAAAAAGCTGCTTCTCTTGGGTTTAGAACTTGCAGAAGTAGCTTTTTAGATATTGAATTAGTAATTTTCTATAATTCCCTGAGTAGGGATATCTTTTAAAAAGTCACTGTTGGCAGTAATCGGAGAATCCACGATCTGGACTCCGTTGCGTTTCATCATACGGAATTTAAAGTCCAGGAGCTCCGGTGGAACTTGCAGTTCAGCGGCAGCTTGGAAAAAGGACATATCAGCATTGAGCTTCTCCAGGACGTCTTCATCTTCCAGGAGATAATCCGCAGCAAAGCAGTTTGCTTCATATTCACATTGCGACACTCCATCAAATAATTCAAAATCATGAAAGCATTTGACCTGTAGAGTTTTCTGGTGAAGGACTGCATGACCAATCTCATGGATCAGGATAATTTGTTGTATGATCTCCAGCAGGTCGCAGTTAATGACGATGCAGGTCTTACGGCTTTCTCTCATACAGAACCCTTTACAGCAGTTGGAAGCAGTCCCCAGTGGAATTCTTTTGACGATGATCTTCATTGCAGCTGCAAGCCGGAAGGGGTCACTTTCTTGATATTTCATTTTTACTTTATTTACAGTGTCTCTGATACATTTTGAACTCATAAAAACACCTCGACATTTCATAAGATAGTTTGCTACAGGTTAAAGTGTAACAAAAGTGGTGTACGAAAAAAATGACACCTATGACTCTTCATTGTTCTTCGTGTTTTTCTTTTTCCGTCCAAATGTCTTTTTTGCTTCCATCTTACAGGAAAGATATGCTTTGGTTACAGCTTGATAGAATGCATCTTTGGCTTCTTCATCCAGTTCACCGCCTGCAAAAAGGGCACGGTTGGCTTCTAAGATTTCATTGATATCTCTGGCACCTTTTTCACCAAACTGCCCTTTGACTTCATCAATATAATCCATTTTTTCAATTCCATAGGTAGGATCGGTAATTTCGTCATGCTTCAGGTAGTCATAGGAGACATTCAGCGCATGGGCAAGTTTTCTCATGGTAGAGATTCGTGCGATAGTACCAGAACTTTCATAAGCTGCAATTGCACGCTGGGAGACGCCGACCAGTTCTGCAAGTTCTTTCTGCGTCAGATGATTCTGTTCCCGTTGAAATTTAATCTTGTCTGAAAAATTCATAGTGAGGTCCTTTCCAAGTTTTTTGAAATCGTAACTTCATCAACTTAATAAAAACTATTGACAGAGGTTCATAATATAGATAAAATACAAACAAATGTTCGTGAAGTTAGTAGAAATTATAATTCAAAAACTTCACAAAGTCAATATGAAGCAAAGAAGTTTTATCACTATATTTTGAAACTTTTATGGATAGGGAGAGAGCAGGTGTTTTGTGATGACAGCTAAAGTATATGTAGATGTCCTGGCGGTGTTCAGCCGGGAAGGAGAGTTGATTCCCACGGCATTTGTCTGGGAGGACGGGCACCGATATGAGATTGATAAAATATCAAAGCCGGAACGGTGCACTAACCGAAAAGGCGGTGACGCTGGATATCGTTATACCTGTCAGGTGGGTGGAAAAATCTGCCACCTGACGTATGAGGAAAATTATAAATGGTTTATGGAACGTAAATAATGGCATCCCGAAAGGGAGCCCTGAATCAGGGTTCCCTTTGGAGAAATAAATATTCGATGAGAACATCAGCAGTCGGGGATACATCCTTTCCCGTGAGAACCGATTGCTTTCAATAGATCATACAGTTGCCGGTCAGCCAGAAGTGGAAACTTTCCCACAGCGGATACTTCTGCGGAATCTGCATGAAGAGATGTTATGGCAGTGACAAGCTGTCGATGGAACAGAAGATACAATGATTGGTCTGGCTGTGAAAGCAGTCGGGAAGGAGGACAATTATGCAGAGAATACAGGATATGTTTATCAATATGGAAGAAGTGGCAGAGGATGCGTACAAAAACACAGAGCTATTACTAGGACAGTATACCAAGGTAATGTTCCGGATAGAGAAGAATCTGGTGGACATAGATTACGAGTTGTATGCAGAAGAGGGCAAACATCTGAAAGAAATGCTCTATGAGCTGGTGGATTTTGATGCAACAGCAGAAAAGCGTAGAATCCAGGACAAGCTTCTGAATAATGATATGAATCTCTGCCTGTTGGAGATCATGAGGGATTCTCTGATTGCATTAAGAGATTATCCGAAGAATGGGCAGCTGTATTACCGGCTTTTGAAGTACAGATATTTTGAATCTGGCAATACAAACGAGGATGTGATGCTGATGCTGGATGATATGCCGAGTACGACCTATTATCGGAATCGTAAAAAAGCTATCCGGTTGTATGCGACAATGCTCTGGGCATTTACAAGAGCGGAGAAAATACAGAACAAGATGGAGGAAATGAACTGGAAGAAAAGTGGAAGTAAATTGGTAGCAGACCGGCAGTAAACTGGCAGGTGAATGGCATTACAATGAAAATACGTGCATGTTAGAATTGATATGCTGAGAGAAATAGACCTTCGTAGACATTTGTTTTGCGGAGGTTTTTCTTTTCTCAAATTTAAGGCGTCAGGCTGTGCCCGAAAGGGCATGGCCTTTTTTTATGCCCCAAAACAGGTTGCAGATCTGATGTGTGTTTCCTTTTTTACGGGCAGATGCCGGAAAGGAAAAGCATATCACCATGCAGAAAACGGGCAGGCATTATGCCAGATATCCATGATTTTCGATTTGTCACAAAGCAAATCAACCAAATCGACAAATCGGAGGAAGAATCATGGAAGAAAGAAAATACACATTTTATGACAGATACCAGAAAGTGAAATATGATAACGTGACAGCAGAGGAACTGGAAGTTCTTAATACTTCTTATAATAAGGAACATTATATGTTTCATCAGCAGCACCGGAGAAATAATACTATATTATTCTGCGGATTACAGTCGGAAATCAGTAGTGCAACAGACTTTATTGCTGACAGAGATCAGAATATTGCAGCTGACATTACAAATGAGATCTTTTTCAAGGAGTTGTTCAGTGATCTGACAGAGAATGAAAAGAAGATTGTGAGTGATTATTTCATCATGGGGAAACAGCTGAAAGAAACAGCAGAGGAACTTGGAATCAGCACCCGCCAGGTAAGCAGAAACAAGAACAGTGCTTTAGCAAAAATGTTGAAGAGAATGAAAGCAGCTGGCTATGAATCTTATGCGGAAGCGGCTGGTGATTTTCTACAGGAGAGTGATTATATCCCAACACTGATGGAGACGCAGAACTCTATTGTGAAAAGACGATCAGGAGAAGTGAGATTGCCATCTGATTATAATGGTAATAAATAAACGTAATTGAATATCCAATCATCAAAAGGGGCACTGGAGAAATCCAATGCCCTACTTTAATTTCAGTATATCATTCGGTGTGCAATCCAGAAATTCACAGAGCTTTGCAAGAATTGTGAAGTCGATTCTGGTTACTTTATTTTTACAGTAGTTGTTAAGCTGTGTACGCTGTAAATTGCAGGCTTCGCATAGCTTATTTTTGCAGATATTCTTTTCTTTCAGCAGATTTTCCAAATCCATATATACAATCATAACGGTACCTCGTCTTTTTCTAAAATTATAAATACAACTGTATTGAAAAATAAGCTGTGCTGTCATACACTTGTATTATGATACAGGGGTATGAGGGAGAAGGAAGATGAAAAAAAGGTGGTTTATCTATCTGATAATCGGTATAATAATGATTACAGGTGGTTGTTTTGGATATTTGCAATATGGGCGTGACATGGATGTGTATGGCTCCTATGCAATGACATCGGACAATTACCATGAGGAGCGTTTGACAGTAGTGGTGAATAAACTGTATGTAGCGGATCAGAAAGCATGTGCAGAAGAAATTGTGAAACGCTGCAGAGAAAATTCATTTAAAAGTGTGCGGTTCAGCTATGACCAGTCGGTTCCGAATGCGTTATATGTGACAGTGTATTCATCAAAGCGGCAGGCAGAGAAAGGAAAGCAGATGTTTTCATTTTCTTACTTGCCAGAGGACAGTGAGAAAACGTATAATATTGTTAACGATTCGGATAAATTTATGCTGAAAATAGAATAAGCATTGGGGAAAGGAGGAAGCCGTGTGTATGAGTGAGAATATGAAAAAAGTAATACCAAAATGTTATATATATGGATTAGAAAAGACAAAGATATGTAGACAATGTCGTAAACCATTGAAATTAGTACAAATACTATATTCAAAAGAAGACATTGGAACTTCTAAATCTTATTCAGCACGATATTGCGAAAATTGTGATGTATATTACATAAAATATAGTGTGTATATGGCACACAGATATGAAAAGTGGGATATACAAAATAAGGATGCACTTCCAAAATACCAGAACCAATTTGCAATTTTTGATTTTGATAAATCACAAGAAAAAAGAAAAGATACTGAAGAAGATATGCTAAAAAGAGAAAAGGAACGAAAGTTTCAGGACTTCCTAAAGAGGAGACAAGAAAGAATAGAGCGTGAAAAACAGGAAGTAGAAAATAACATTTCCATTCAAGATTTTGTAATACGAAGATCTACCTTTAAATGTCTGCATGATAAACACCAATTAAAGAATATCGAAGGAATTATTAGTGTTGTTAATTCTGACGGATATATTGAAAAACATGTAATTCCTGCAGGTTATTGCTCTGAGTGCAACTTGTATTTTATAATGGAGAGTACATACGAGAAAATAAGGGATGTGGGAACACCTTTGTGTAGATTGACAGATGAAAAAAATTATTTACAAAGCAATACAAATTTGAAGGGATTAAATTTGGCAAAAGAGTCTGTGTTGATGCAGTATGGGTACAATGTCTCACAAGAAGAAGGATTGTCAGAAAAGAAGCGTAGAACAATTTTAGCGAGTTTGATAGATAATAATATTTTGACCAAGAATGACGTTATAAGCTATTTAGACTTTTTTATAAATCAGAAAAAGAGTCGGTCACAATATGAAAAAGCAATAGAAAAGTGGGAAAATGATAGAGATTTTATATTTTCTTACAAGCGTGGAACATATGCAATGTATGGAATTGGTGGAATAAGTAATGCTAAATCATTGACTAAAGATAGAGAAATAGATAGAAGCTAGTTCAAGAAAAAGAGTGATTCAGCTATGCTCAGTCGGTTCCGAATGCGTTATATGTGACTGTATATTCATCAAAGCGGCAGGCAGAGAAAGGAAAGCAGATGTTTTTATTTTCTTACTTGCCGGAGGATTGCGATGGAACGTGTAATATTGTTAATGATTCGGATGAGGAATAACACAGCTGATGATATAGCTTAAAAGAGGGAGTGAAAGAATGGTAGAGGATACATTGTTATCAGGTGAATCGAAAAATATAGAGTATAAAGTTACCTTGCCAGATAAAAGTGAAAAGTACATGAAAACAATCGTAGCTTTTGCCAATACACAGGGTGGAAAGCTGATTGTGGGTATAGATGATAAAACACATCAGGTTGTAGGTGTGGATAACGATATCTTGTTTCAAATGATGGATGGAATTGCAAATGCGGTTTCTGATTCCTGTGTGCCGCAGATTATCCCTGATATTGAGCCGCAGACTGTGGATGGGAAAACGGTCATTGTCGTATCCGTAGAAGCAGGGAAGAATCGTCCGTATTATCTGAAATCAAAGGGAAAAGACAATGGCACTTATATCCGTGTGGCAGGTACATCCAGACAGGCATTTCCAGAGAAAATAAAAGAACTGGAAATGGAAGGAGCCAGAATCTCATGGGATGAGCTTACCTGCGTGGGTTATCCTGCTTCGGAAGAAGCTACAGAAAAGCTTTGCCAGGATATTGAAAAGTTCCGGAAGAAAGCAGGAATGGCAGAACATTCCGTAAAGAAGGAACAGCTGATAAACTGGAAGATTCTGAAGCAGAGCGAGGGACAACTTCTGGCAACAAATGCTTATGCATTGCTGACATCAGATTATTTTTCGTTTTCCAAAACACAATGTGCGGTCTTTAAAGGAACAGATCGTGCAGTATTTCTGGATAAGAGAGAGTTTACAGGATCGATTTATACACAAATTGAAGAAGCGGTAGATTTTGTATTGAGGAATATCAGACTTGGAGCAACGATTAACGGACTGGTGAGAAAAGAAAAATACGAACTTCCGCCTGAAGCAATCAGGGAAATGATTATCAACGCCCACTGTCACCGTAATCTGTTGGATGAATCATGTATACAGGTTGCAATTTATGATGACAGGCTGGAAGTGACTTCTCCGGGTGGCTTGTATAATGGTTTGACCTATGAAGAAGTTATGAACGGTCATTCTAAGATCAGGAATAAAGGGATTGCCAACATATTCAGCCAGATGGGACTTGTTGAGGCATGGGGAAGCGGAATAAAAAGAATTCTGAATGCAGCAGAAGAGTATGGACTTCCGAAACCGAGATTTCAGGAATTTGATAATATGTTTCGGGTAGAGTTGTTCCGAACAAACCAAGTTACTGACCAAGCTAACCAAGCTACTAACCAAGCTAACCAAGATCCGGAAAAGGCAGAACAAGATATTGAGAATAATGTATTGAGTGAGAAAGAAAAAGATATTTTAAATCTTGTGCGTATACAACCATCGATTACACAGAAAGAGATGGCGAAGGTTTTAGATTGGAATCTTGCTAGTGTGAAGTATTATATAACCAAATTGAAAGAGAAGAAATATTTGACGAGACAGGGAAGTAGTCAAAAAGGAAAGTGGAAGATATTGAAAAAATGCAATTGACACTTGTATCAATTCGTGATAAACATATGAAATGTAAGGAGGAGAGAAAGATGCCTAGAAAACCATCATTAGACGGTAAAGATTCTAGTCTGAGAATCCGTATGTCTCCAGAGCAGAAGGAGAAGTTGGTATCATACGCAGAACGGCATTATCAGACGATGAGTAATGTGATATTCCAGGCGTTGGACATTCTTTACGCAAGAGAAGAGCAACAAAATAACAAAGAGTAGAATGGAGTTATTTTGGAGTTTATCTCTTCATGAACAGTACGGAAAATATAAATTTAAGAACAAACGTTCGATTGCAAACTATCTAATTATATGCCTTGCGTGCTATAAAACGTAGTCCGCAAAGGAGTTTGAATAACGGATTAAAATGCCGAAAGCCTGTATTTATGCGGGCTTCCGGCATTTGTTTTATCAAATGGCTCTAGTTTGGCTCTATTTGTGGGGAGAGTAATAGCAAGATTAAGGAGAAATTATGAAAAAGATAATTATATTAAGAGGTAACTCTGGAAGTGGAAAAACAACAGTAGCTAGAGCGTTGCAAAAGAAATTTGGATACAATACAATGATGATTTCACAAGATGAGATTAGGAGAAATATCTTGTGGGTAAAAGATGGCGTTGATACTAAGGCATTACCACTTATGATAGAACTTATGAAATATGGGTATGAGCATTGTGATGTGGTTATTTTAGAGGGCATCATGTATGATGAGTGGTATAGTCCTTTGTTAAAAACGGCAAATGAATTGTATGGAATAGATATATATGCGTACTATTTTGATATACCATTTGAAGAGACGATCAGGCGGCATAATACACGAGATAAAAAACAGGAATTTGGTGAAGAAGATATGCGTAGATGGTGGAGAGAAAAGGATTTTTCATCAGTTTTTAATGAAAAAATTATTACATCTGACATTGATGCAGACAGTATTGTTGAAATGATATATATAGATTCAGCAAATGAAGGATAAGGGTATTACGTATGGCAAGAACAGAAAAAGTGATAATGACAAATATGTGTATGGTGTTTAGTGAAAATAGGGTACTTGTCCAAGATAAGATTGATGACGATTACTCTGGAATAACATTTCCGGGAGGACATGTGGAAAGAGGAGAATCATTTACAGATGTTGTGATACGCGAAGTGTGGGAAGAAACTGGATTGAAAATTTCAGAACCAAAACTTTGTGGGATAAAAGACTGGATGAAGGATGAAGAAACAAGATATATAGTGTTATTATATAAGACAGATAAGTTTGAAGGAATAGTTACTTCGTCTGAAGAAGGGGATGTATTCTGGCTGACATTAGATGAAATGAAGCAGAGAAAACTTGCTTATGGAATGGATAAGATGTTGGAAGTATTTTTAAATGACAATATTAGTGAGTATTTCTTTTTTGAAGAAAATGGCAAATGGACAGAAGCGTTGAAATAGTTTAAATAAATGCAAAGGAGTTTTAAGTGGATATTTTATTTAAGAATGATCATTTTGTATTTTCATACAGAGTTGGAGGTATATTGATACATAATGGCAAAATCTTGTTACAGCGTCCGAAGAATGATGATTATGCTATTATTGGCGGACACGTTGCGGCTATGGAGACAAGCATGGAACTCTTAAACGGGAATTTGAAGAAGAGCTTCATGCTAAGATAGAGGTAGATAATCTGTTAGCAATCGGAGAAATTTATTTTCCATGGGGTAAAAGACCCTGTCATCAGATATGCTTATATTATAATGTGCATCTGGTGGATGATAATATTCCATTAGATGGAGTGTTTCATGGATATGATGAGCTGGATAATGAAAGAATTGATTTGGATTTCTGCTGGGTTTCACTAGAAGATTTAAAGAAGGGTACTAAGGTATATCCTTTAGAGTTGATACCATATATCCTTGAGCCAGGGAAAGAAATTGTACATTTTGTTTCAAAGCAGATTTAATTGGATTTATGTGGAGAAGGGAAAAGAGATATGCTAGAAGTCAAGTTTTATGATTCAGTGGATGATTCATTATTAAAATTTGCAGTAATCATCTCACAGAGCAATGGCAAGTGGGTGTTTTGCAAACATAAAGAAAGAGACACATACGAAGTGCCAGGAGGACACAGAGAAGCTGGAGAAAATATTGTTGAAACAGCAAAAAGAGAATTACAGGAAGAAACAGGAGCTGTCAAATTTGAGATAAAACCAATATGCGTATATTCGGTGATAGGTAAGACTAGAGTAAATGATACCGGTGAAGAAACATTTGGACTTCTTTGTTTTGCAGAGATAACAGAGTTTGCGAAAGAATTACATAGCGAAATGGAGAAAGTTGTGCTTATGGATGATTTGCCTGAGAACTGGACATATCCGTTGATACAGCCGAAATTGATAGAAAAGTATTTACAGATGAAAAATTTTGTTGATGATACATTATAAGAAGAGAGGAGATTGAGATTTGGTAAATATAGGAGAAATGATGAATAAAGCGATTATGGATGGCATGTTGCAAGCAATTATTATATTTATACAATATATTATACCGTTTTTGACAACAGCTCTTGTTGTGTGGGTAATTAAGAAAATTATTGAAAAATTCACATATGATTTTTCAACCATATCAGGAGACTCTAGAAGAATAGCAAGGAAAAAAGCACGAAAGATGGGCAACATAGATGATATACAGATGGAAAGTGCCAGACTGATTATTGAAGAGCAGTGGAAAGACATATATGCTTCAAAGGATGGGATGAAAACATTTATTGAAATATTTGATGATATATTTACTAAATGCATTAATTTATATAAAGACAAGTTCTTTCATGAATTGAAAAGCACAGATGTACTGTGCAGAGCTGTAAGAGATTGGAACCATGATACGGATAGGTTTATTCCATGGCCAAACAAGACTAATAACAGATGGAATCCGCCTGGAAAAACATATCTCTATTTATCTTTTTCAGAAAAAGAGAGTATTTATTCCGATAAGTTATCCTTAAATGAATATATATGCCTACAAGAAATTAGAGCTGAAAAATGGGAAAAATTTTCGTTTTGTAAATTTGAATCTATAACAAAAGGGAATATTTTGGATTTATCGTATAATGCTGTTTCATTTGGACAGTTGAAAGGTATTGTTTCAGATTATCAACAAGAGATGACTCAAAAGATGATAGACGAAATGATGTCGGACCCAAATTTGATAGAAAAATATGCAGGAAACAAGCGAAAATTCAAACGAGACATTAAGAAAAAGCAAAAGAAGAATCCGATAGATGAGAGTATTATTCAGGAATCCTATGCAAAGCAATATTTAAAAATGGTTTGTAATTGTATATATAAAAAGGTTGATGAAAGTAGTGAAGATAAAAAGGAAAAGGCATATAAATCTTTTCACATTTTATCAGAATATTTGGAAAACAAAGGTGTAACAGGAATTATTTATCCTTGCACGAGAGACAATAAGATTTCTGGTAAAAATCTGGTGTTATTCAGAAAAGAAGATGCTGTGCCAGTTGAAAATTCAATAAGGGAAATTATTTATTAGCATTATCAAGTAAAGGAGTGAGGTTAAAATTGGATAGTAATGATTATGAAGAGAAACTGCGTGAAATTAGAGCTGCATTAAATAGGATTCCTAAATATATGGAGAATCCTGAATTTAAAAAAGCAATAGAAAATACGCAAAGAGTGGCAGCTGCATTGGGAAATATGGTCGTGGCAATTTCTCAAAGTGAAGCGGTTAAAGCATTTGGTAGATTAGCTGAGCAACTAAGTAATATTAAATTACCACAGCTTTCAGAAGAGGCAAAAGAAGGGCTGGAAAATTATCATTATTTGAATAAGTTGGAAAGTTTACAATGTCCACTATATTTTTGGGTTAGCAAAGACCTTATGAAAGAATTAGCTCCATATACAAGTATATCAGAAGAAAATGAAGACGAAATAAGTACGATTGTTTGCAAATTTTGTACTGCTGAATTTATAGATGGACTGCTTGTGGATTGGAATAATTCCACTGTAATGGATAGGAAAAGGATTCCTATATTGCAAGAGGCTATTAGTTTATATAATAGTGAATTAAATTATGGCTGTGTGTCAATTTTAGCTTGCCAGCTTAATGGAATTATCACAGACATATATAATATGCAAAGAGCATATGGGAAAGAGTTTGATTTAGAAGATGTGAAAAGGGCATATCAGAGTTTTAATCCACAAAAGAAAGTTCCGACAAGAATTAAGAAAGATAGTGAAAAGACACAATTATTGTGGTTTATATCAGATGCTGAAGAAGGACTTATGTATTGGATTAAATCAATAGAATACATATATAACATTATTTTAACCTCTGAGGACAGTATGAATCAAAGTAGTCATCCATGTAGAAATAAGATTTGTCATGGAATACAATTAAACTTTGGAACAAGAGAGCATGCATTAAAAAGTATACTTACTATAGATATGATGATTCGATTAGGAGAAAACCTCAAGCACATTAATGAGAATAACGCAGAAAACTAAGGTACACTAAAAGAGTAGGGGAATTATAAGGTGTAAGTTTGTGCGAAATGCAAGAATCATAAAAACTAAAGACAAAAGTAAATGACTATTGTATAATAATCCTTATAAAAATTCAGGAGAGGAATGATGTAAATGGATATAGATAAAATTTTTAGTGCAATTTGGGAAGGAAAAGAATGGATTTTTAGTGGAATTGGTGTAGTGGCATTAGGCTTTATTGGAAAATGCATAATAGGAAAAAAGTCTGGTGAGAATTCAGATACATATATAGTAAAATCTAAAATGCACGATAATAACAATGTTTTAGGTGGAAACAATATTACAGGTAAGAAAAATCAAATTATTCAGAATGATAATAGTAATGCGATTTCTGTAAAAGGAAATGGTAATGTAGCTGGGAATGGAAATAATATTACAAATAATTTTATTTATCCTAACAATGACAATAATTTGAAAGAAAATGCTGATTCATGGTTTTCTGAAAGGTTTAATGTACTACTTTCGCTTTTAAATGATGCAAGGGGGTTTTTTGAAAAAGAATATACAGTTGAATATGTAAGCTCTCTTATTGGGTTAAAAAATGTAGATGAATTAAAAGTTTATTTAAATCAAGGGAAAGAGCCAGATGATGAATTTAAGAAGAAATTTGTTGATGTATTTGGCGTAAATGAAGAGTGGATGGTACATGGCAGGGGTGAATTTCCGTTTGCATCAAATATTAAATTTTTATATGATAACCCAATGGATATATTGCGAAGAGAAGATTTGAAAGTCATCAGTAAATTTATTGTTGTTATTGGAGATGTAGAAGGAAGAAGACACGCATGTATTATAAGAAAAAGAGATGAATTATGCTATGAATTATATCCCAAGTATTTTGTCTTAAATTCAAATGTTGGTGGAGCAGGAACAAGACAATTGGTTGGTTTGTATAGATTTTTAAGAGAAGCAGATAGAATAAAAAAACTTGCTTGTGTTGTGTATGATGCAAGCGAAGAACAGATGGAAAAATTAATGAAGGGTGAGTTTCAGCCAAAGAAAGTGGAACAATTTAAAGTGGCAAGTAATTTTTTCGATAGTTTTATGTGTATAAGCGAAAAGGAAATAGAGAGAAATAAGAATTTTTGGGATGAGGAATTTATTTTAGTACAACAAATAATTGCTGCAAATATTAAGGACTATGATAGAATTAATCAGGAGTATGATTTAAAACTCATTAAAAAAAATCTTGGAGAAGATTCTCAAGAAAAAGAGGAAGAAAGCAATGATATTGATTCGTTTGATGCGTCAACACCTTTTTTTAGTTATAGATTTGGAAAGGCATTTCCAGGGGTGCGGGGAATAAAAGAATTTACAAATCCTAAAGAATGTGTTGATAGATTACAGATTCTCTTGAAAAAACCACTTAGTGGAAAAAAATTAAGAGGTCCTATATGGTGGTTTAGAGGAGGAAGTAATTTAGATATCAATAATTTTGAAAGAATTTCTGATGATAAATTTTTGATGGATTGTGATGAGATAAAAGTTAAAAGAATTGTTGTATATGCAGCGGGAGAGTATTATAAGAAATTTGTTTATGTAGAAGCTTATCCTGAAGAAGAAACAGGTTTATACCAATATGATAATGAACATATAAAATCATGGGCGGATAAATATGGCTATTACAAGGAAGAATATGCAGAATATGAGAATAAAAGAGTAACAAGGTCAGAGTATGATGATGGTGCGGCTGTGATTGATGGTAAAGTTGTTGATTTAAAGGGAGAAGCTAAATTAAGAATTCGTTATATTACACCATATAATTTTATTATCTGTGCACAATTCAATCCAATTAATAATGATAATTATGATGATATGATTGTAACATTGTTGAATGGCATATTAAAAGGTCAGAATTCTGTCGAGGAAATAGTAGAATTTGTAAATAAAATGCCAAGAGATAGAAGAGATATGTAGGCAATAATTTGGTTGAAAATGTAGTGGGATTGTAGTACAATCAAGTTAAGACAATCCTACTGTGTCAAAGGGCAAGCATAACTTTCATTTGAAAGGCAAAAGAGAATTTTATTTTTTATAATCCCAAGAATCTGACATAGTAGAAATACTGTGTCGGGTTCTTTTTTTAATGACCTGAAAGTGGCATAAATAAAGGATTTGAACAGGACAGTAGAATATATTTTATAAAATGTAATGTGTCAGGAGAGAAGAGAGAGGATGGAAAATAAAGTTTCTCTTAGCCCTTTTTAATAAAATAGGGTTTGCCCTTGACAGGACTAAAATGCCGAAAGCCTGTATTTATGCGGGTTTCCGGCATTTGTTTTATCGAATGGCTCTAGTTTGGCTCTATTTGTGGGCGGAGTAATGGAAGGAGAAAAAATGTGGAAAAGTAATAAAATTGCAATATTATATTCTGTGATTACTTTATTTACAACTTTTATCTTAGGGCAAATATTATTAATTTTATATCCTGATGGTAATACAACTGGCTCATCAGTATTGTTTATTTTGATGAATCTGATTCCAATGATTGTTGCTATATTTTTTTCTAAATATGAGAAAAGAAAAAATGTATTAAAGGACATGTTTTTACAGCGTGAAAAATTGGCAACATATCTTTTGGCAATAGGTAGTGTTATTTTATACTATACCGTTTCCATAATATTAAGAAATGTAGAATTTACAAGTGGAACACTATTGGCTTTATTAGCTTATATTCCTTGGTCGATATTACAAGGTGGTCTTGAAGAATGTGGCTGGCGGTGGTATCTACAAACAAAGTTAGAAATAAATAACTTTGCAGTTAAAATGCTTGTAATATCTATAATATGGTATTTGTGGCATATACCAGTATATCGATTACCCTGGATAACAGCAGGTTCATCAAATTATTTGATTTTTTACTTAATGATATTAGGTAATACTTTTATGTTTGGTGTAATAAAAGAAAAATCCAAAGGTGTTTTGCCATGTGTTGTAGCACATATGTTAATAGATTCTTTCGCGGTATTAATGCTAGTACAGAGTAATTTGATGTCAATAATTATATTGGTGTCAATAGAAATAATATTTAGCTGCCTTTGTGCTAACTTGAAAAAGTAAATTTCAGTGCAAGAGTAAAATGTTTGTATGTGCGAATTTTAATTTTATTTTAGGAATATACGATGTAAGGTTTATTTTCCTTGCATAAATGTCAGTTCATATGTTAGGATACCATTTAAGGAAAGTACCCATGACAGGGCGTTAAGCGTCCGGGGGACGCTTGTTTAGCGCCGACCGGAGCGGAGCGTAGAGGTAGCCTCCCGAGTTTTATGATACCGGGCAACCGGAATACATAGGAAGGGGTGCTAGGTGCCAGTGGCACCTGTTTAGCACCGACCGAAACGGAGTGTAGACGTGGCGCCGATGACGGCTTATGAGATCATTTCGATTTTCATTGGGATATTAGCAT
>ERZ791645.142-NODE-142-length-65836-cov-9.209741_pt1 | contig 65836 bp, 70 predicted proteins | sample MGYA00509939_ERZ791645 | MGnify/ENA primary metagenome ERZ791645 (study PRJEB30046, sample SAMN00715249) | human gut metagenome | study: EMG produced TPA metagenomics assembly of the A metagenome-wide association study of gut microbiota in type 2... | reverse complement strand
AGACTTGGAGAAAGGAGATTTCTATGAAAAACAAAAATCTTTCATAAATTTGATATTAAACACTTTTATGATATTTATGTTACGTTTTTGATATAAACAAAACGTTTACATAGTTATAATATATACAGAAACAACAAAATAAATTGCTTTTAGCGAAAAATTTTATTGAAAAATAGGAGGAAAAGGTTATGAAGATCAAAAAATTTGTAGCAGGTCTTTCAGCAGCGGTTCTCGCAGCAACAATGATGTCAGTTTCTGTTTCGGCAGCAAAGCTAGGCGATGTTGTTCACCCGTCAGAGGAGGACTCAAAAATGAATGACTCATATTACTCTATCGGAGCAATGGGCTTTTATATGGGTCAGGACTGGACTTGGAATCAGGGCGACTGGGTAGGTATCGATGATGCTGGCAAGATAACTGTTGAATATAAGATAAGCAAAGTTATCACCGACAAGACAATGTCAGGCAAGGGAACTCTTGGAGATATGGGCGTTATGGTGGCAAATCTGCCTGATGATATTTATCCTGTGGACGTTAAGATATCTGACGCAAAGTTCGTTGCCGAGGACGGCACAACAACGGTTTTTGATTCGCTTAATTCTATCACTTCATTGGACGAGGACCCAGAGGGCGGAATAAGAATACATATCAGACCAACTGACGAGGTGAATGAGGAAACAGGCGAGGTAACAAAGAAAGCTTGCCCTGAGGTCGCTGGCTGGGAGAAGGAAGGCGCTTTCAACGGCGGCACACTTTCAATGACGCTTGATTTCGGTGTTGCATCTGCTGAGGGCGGAGAGTCAAAGGCAGATACTTCAAAGGCAGATTCAAAGTCTGATACTTCAAACTCAAAGGCTGATACGTCAAAGAAAGACGTTTCTTCATCTAAGGCAGATGCAGGCAAGACTTCTGCAGTAGCGGCTACATCTTCAAAAGCATCTGACGATACATCTAAGGCAGTAGAAACAGGTGCGGCTGTTGGCGGAGCACTTGCTGTTATCGCTCTTGCAGGCACAGCAGTGATCGTTGCAAAGAGAAGAAAGTAATATTCGGAGGTATGGCTATGAATAATGCAAAAAGAGTTTTGACATTTGCCCTTGCAGTTTGCTCGCTTTCAGCATTTGCATCTTGCGGAAGTTCAAGTGATTCATCAAGCAAGGTAGTTGACAAAAAGCTTAAGGAAGATCAGCAGCAGATAGTTCAAAGACTTGCTGATGATATGAAAGATGTGAGAGATCTCAAGAGCAACGAAATAAAGTGGTTTTCACATTGGGATATCAACCCTACTGAGGCAGAGGACAAGGAGATAGGTGCTGACCTTGCTTTGTTCAAGACAAAGTATAATGGTAAGATAAACTGGGTGCAGACCACTTGGGAAACTAAGTTTGACGATCTTGCGGCACTTGTAATGTCAAATGATTCACCTGATTTCATCGGTGCTGATGATATGGACGTTTTCCCTAAGGGTGCTATAAAGTCAATGATAGAGCCTATCGACGATTATATTGATCTTTCAAAGCCTCTTTGGACAGACATAAAGGGTGCGACAGATCAGTTTATGCTTGGCGACAAGCATTATGTGAGCGTTATCAGAACAGACCCTGCATATGTTTTTGTATACAACAAGCAGACAATGGAAGATAACGGCTATGACGATCCTGCTGAGCTTTTCAAAGAAGGCAAGTGGAACTGGGATACATTCACAGAAATGTGTCTTGATTTTACTGACGCTGAAAGCGATAAATACGCTCTCGACGGCTGGTATTATGAAAAGGCTTTGCAGCAGTCTTCTGGTGTGCCGCTCATCGGTATCACAGACGGCAAGCTTGTAAATAATATTTCTGACCCTATGATAGCAAAGGCTCAGAATATGATGTATGAGCTGCAGAAGAACAATGTTGTTTATCCAAAGCACGAGAACAACTGGAAACTCAGAGGCGACGCAGAGGGCAGCGGAATGGCAACAGGTCTGACGCTTTTCTATCCTATCGGACTTTGGGCACTTGAGAATGCTCCGTCAACAACTGTAAACTATGGCGATGTATCAAAGGGAGAGGTAATGTTCGTTCCTGTTCCTTGCTCGGCTGATAGCGATAAACAGTATATCCCTTCAAGAGTACACGGCTTTAGCATTGTAAGAAACGCTCAAAATCCTGAGGGCGTGGCGGCTTTCCTTGAATGCTGCCGTTATGCGGAGCTTGACGAGGCTGCACATCAGATAACCCTCGACCAGTATAAGGACGATTACGGCTGGACAGATGAGATGCTTGAAATGAGAGATACTATATATGATCTTTCCGCACAGAACCCTGTGTTCGACTTTGAACAGGGCGTATCTGCCGACCTTAACTCTATTTGCGATACTGCAATAAGAGGAACAATGAATCCGCAGGAGTCAAAGAGCTGGTCACAGGTCGTTCAGGAAAATGAAAAGGCTATAAATTATCTTATCGACGAGGCTATGGCTTCAATGAATGAGGCTAAATAATATCTAATTATCAGAAAAAAGGGCGGCATTTCAATTTGCCGTCCTTTTTCTATAAATATGAAGCTTTACTTGTGTCTGTAAATGTGATATAATAATCTAAAAAGCAGGGGGTGAAAGCTATGGAAATAAACAGAGAATTGTCTAAGCGGCAGTTTATGCAAAAGGAAAATGACTATCATCATTCACCATATGAAACGGAACTGGAATTTTACTCTGCTGTGCGGGCGGGCGACCTTGAAACGGTCAAACGCTTGTATACGCCGCTGGATACAAACGGAAAGGGCAGGCTCAGCAAGGACGACCTTAGAAACGTCAAGTATCATCTTGTCATAACCATAGCTATGCTGTGCAGGTTTTGCATCGAGGGTGGACTTGACCCGGAAACTGCGTATACCATAAGCGATATATACATTAATAAATGTGATGAGTGCCGCAATGAAGAAAGCGTTATGGCTGTACACAAAGAAGTCATCGTTTATTATACAAAGCAAATGAAAAAGGCTGCGTCACAGAACGTTTACTCAAAGCATATCCTTATGTGCTTTGACTGCATTTTCGATAATATTTACAAGGGCGTGACCGTGAATCAGATAGCTGATGAACTGAACATAACGCCTCAGTATCTTTCAAAGCTTTTCAGAGAGGAAGTTGGCGTGAAGATCTCTGATTTTATTATGTCTAAAAGGATACAGGCGGCTGAAAATATGCTGAGATATTCTGAATATAGTCCGCTTGATATAGCCAATTATCTTTCTTTCAGTTCTCACAGCCATTTTATTGCCTGCTTTAAGAAACAGACGGGACTTACGCCGAAACAGTATAGAGATCAGTTTTTCCGTGCAAACTGGAACAAGCATAGCACAAGCAGATCGAAAATATAAGTTGATGTTAATAATCTGATATTTGCGTTACTTTTCTGATATAAATATCACTTTTGTTGATTTATAATACTTATAGAAGATAAAAATCTGATATTTATTCGGAGGTAATGAAAATGAAAAAAGTTTTGGCTATGTCGATTCTCACAATGATAGTTATGTCTATGGGAAGCTGCGGTGCTTCATCTGACAGCAGTTCTTCGCAAGATGTCAGCAGCAAGGCGGAAACGGAAAGCAATTCTCCATACACGGTTGAGGCAGATTTCAGCAAGGGTGCGTCAAATGATTTTTCCATTTCAGCAGGCTGGTCAAATGGTGATCCATTCAACTGTTCGTGGAGCGAAGATAACGTAACTTTCAATGACGGAAAAATGCAGCTTACCATTGACAGTATGGGCGATTCCGAAGCGTACAGAGGCGGCGAGTATCGTTCAAAGGAGAACTATGGCTATGGACTTTATGAGGTTTCAATGAAAGCCATAAAGAATGACGGCGTTGTATCATCATTCTTTACATACACAGGTCCGTCGGAGGATAATCCTTGGGACGAAATAGATGTTGAAGTCCTTGGCAAGGACACAACAAAGGTGCAGTTCAATTACTACACCAATGGTGTTGGCAAGCACGAATATATGTATGATCTTGGTTTTGACGCTTCTGAGGATTTTCACACTTACGCATTTGAGTGGAAAGAGGATAGCATAACTTGGTATGTTGACGGAAAAGAGGCATACAAGGCAACGGAAAATCTGCCTGTTACACCTGGTAAAATAATGATGAATGCATGGAACGGCATTGGCGTTGACAGCTGGCTGAAAGCCTTTGACGGTACAGTTCCGCTTACAGCGGAATATGAGTGGGCAAGGTTTACGGCAGAAAAGTAAAGTGATCCGCATATTATGCTTGCTCTTATGTCTTGATTTTTTTAGTTAATGATATTGATATTTGAACGACCCCATTTGCTAGGTCAAAAAGTCTAGCGAATGGGGTCGGTTTATTTTACAAAGATAAACTCATATATTCACTCTTCTCAAGAGCCTGACTATTTATGATATCATGAGTATATTTCTGTATAGGGGTGTTTTTTGCTATAATTTTCATTTATATTCTCACATCTCAACTTCTCGGTTATACGCCTCTGCCCCCTCGACATACAGCGTTCTCATTTCTTCAAACGAGTCGCTTGGGGATATGATAACGCCGTCTTTGCCGAACTTATTGAAATAGTATTTGACTTGGATAGGCGGGGAGATGAACTCGTTGACAGCGTTGGGCTTGGGCTTTTCATTGCCTTTCAGTATGGGGCGCTGATAGAGTATTTTGCCGAACATTTCAACGCCTTTTTCGGTGAGGTACACTTTGGAGATATCGCTCTCATCACTGCCAAAACGTGGGTCGCTGAGTAGGTGCTTCACGGACTTGACGTGACCCTCTTTCAGCCGTTCGTATTCGGTGACGGAGGAGTATTCCTTTTGGCTGAGCTTTTCTGCGATGCTTAGTCCGCTCAATCTGCTTATGCGATAGCTGTCGGCTTTGAACTCTTTGCCTGAGCTTTTTTCGTCGGACAGGCAGACAAGATAATTATACATCTTATATTCGTCGCTGACGATACGGTATGGGATAAGCCTTATGCGGCGCTTTTCACGGCTGTACATATTAGAATATGCGTAAATGAAGCTGTAATATCTGCTGCCGTTTTGTTTGATGACTTCATTTATTTTTATGATATTGTCGGCGAAAAGGAGCCTTTCACGTTTGCAATCTGACAGCAGGGCATAGTCCTCGTACACGGCTTTCAGAAATCTTCTTAGGGTCGAGCTGTACACTTTGTTTTCATAATAAAGGTCATCACTGCTCAGTGTATCGTAAAGGTCACGGCATATGCTGAGCCTTACTCGCACTGCATTTTCGGTCTTGGTCTTTTCGTATTTTGCAGAGAGCTTTGAGATAAGATAGCTTTTTATTATCTCCTTGCTTTTATCATCAAGGCCGTCATCGATCTCCTCAATCTGCCATTTTACGAATGCGTTCAGAAGTGGGATACCGATATATTTATAGTTATCGTCACTTTTGTATTTTAATGATGCGATATATGCTGAATCAAATATACTTGTGAGAAATGAGGACATTGATACGCTGCCGTTAGGGGAAAGACTTGTTTCAAATATTGACTTGTCCTTGATAATGACGGAATAAGCAGAGGGTGAGAGGGGTATGGATTGCACCTCTGCGATATATGGTACGCCGTCCTCACGCTTGGGCAGAAATGTGCTTGGGGCCATGCTCATTTTTATCACCTCTTGTATCCATTATATCACAAATGTACTTTTTGTCAATATCATAGAAAATTATTTTGCTGAAATTGTGATATAAATGCCGTAAAAACGTGATAAATGTGCAAAAACATAGACAAAAAAGTTTTTGAAAATTACACTTTTGTTGACGATGATAAGGTGGTATAATGTATACAGAACAAAGGACAGGAGGTGATAAAAATGGGAAAGACGATCCTTACGGCTATCATTGTAGCTGTACTTGACTGTGCTATCGCAGCTGTCAAGGAGCTTGGGGAATGAGATGAAATAACAACAGACGGGAGGTGATGAAAATGCTTTATGTAAAACAGCCACTTTCTATTGACATTTGTGTCTGAAAATGGTATAATATATATGTATTAAAGTGTCGATAAAATAAGTTTGGTGTTTTATTACAAAATATCATTGATTATTTTGTCAACTTTGACCTACTACACTAGTGCAAAACTTGTTAGTGATGATAAACTTGTTCCATAACTACTACACTGGTGCAAATTTGCACTAGTCTAAAACTTGTATCATCGTGTTCTATTATCTGGCAATCTACTACACTAGTGCGAATTTGCACTAGTCTAAAACCTTTTGTGCTATCATCAAGGTGTGTTGAACCTACTACACTGGTGCGAATTTGCACTAGTCTAAAACCGGCAAGGTCTATTCCTATGATTTTGCAATCTACTACACTGGTGCGAATTTGCACTAACTAGCAAAGTTTAACATCAAAACCAACAAATAAAAAAATCCCTTAACGCTCAATGCGCTAAGGGATAACTAATATAAGGAGTGATATTTATGGCAAAAAAGAATAAAATGAAGCCTAGAGAACTGCGTGAGGCTCAGAAAAAAGCCAGACAGCTCAAAGCGGCTGAGATAAATAATAACGCTGCTCCTGCGATCGCTGCCATGCCTGCTGTAGAGGTCATTGCACCTGCGGCAGAGAAGAAAAAATCCTCCGTCAAGGCGGCAGGAATGAAGTCTATTCTTGTCAGCGAAAATAAAATGTACATAACCTCTTTCGGCAAGGGCAATTCTGCTGTGCTTGAATATGAGGTGGATAAGATGGATAATAATAACTACAACAAAACTCAGCTTTCCTCTGAGAGCAGCAGCAATATCAAGCTTTGTGGTGTAACCAAAGTAAACATCACTTTTTCAAGCAAGCATGGCTTTGAGAGCGGAGTGGAGATAAATACTTCAAACCCTACTCACAGAAGCGGTGAAAGCTCGCCTGTAAGATGGGATATGCTGGGGCTTAAATCGGAGCTTGAAAAGCGCTTTTTCGGCAAAACTTTTGATGATAATATACATATCCAGCTTATTTACAACATTCTGGATATTGAAAAGATACTTGCGGTGTATGTGACGAATATCGTTTATGCGCTGAATAATATGCTCGGTGTAAAGGGTTCAGAAAGTCATGACGATTTTATTGGGTATCTTTCCACAAATAATACTTATGATGTTTTTATTGACCCTGATAACAGCAGTTTATCTGATGATAAGAAAGCGAATGTCAGAAAAAGCCTTAGCAAGTTCAATGCCCTGCTGAAAACTAAGCGCCTTGGCTATTTCGGTCTTGAAGAGCCAAAGACGAAAGATAATAGAGTTTCGGAAGCATACAAAAAGCGTGTTTATCATATGCTTGCAATTGTGGGTCAGATAAGACAGTGTGTTTTTCATGATAAATCGGGTGCAAAAAGATTTGACCTTTACAGTTTTATTAACAATATTTATCCCGAATACAGAGAAACTCTTGATTATCTTGTAGATGAGAGATTTGATTCTATAAATAAGGGCTTTATCCAGGGCAACAAGGTCAATATCAGCTTGCTTATTGATATGATGAAAGGCTATGAGGCTGATGATATCATACGCCTTTATTACGATTTCATTGTGCTTAAATCTCAGAAAAATCTCGGTTTTTCTATCAAAAAGCTTCGTGAGAAAATGCTGGACGAATACGGCTTCAGATTTAAGGACAAGCAATATGACTCTGTGCGCTCAAAGATGTACAAGCTTATGGATTTTCTGCTTTTCTGCAACTACTACAGAAATGACGTTGCCGCAGGCGAAGCTCTTGTGCGCAAACTGCGTTTTTCAATGACCGATGATGAAAAAGAGGGGATATATGCTGGTGAAGCGGCAAAGCTTTGGGGCAAATTCAGGAATGATTTTGAAAATATCGCCGACCACATGAACGGTGACGTTATCAAGGAGCTTGGCAAGGCTGACATGGATTTTGATGAGAAAATTCTTGACAGTGAAAAGAAGAATGCGTCTGACCTTTTGTATTTCTCCAAAATGATATATATGCTCACATATTTTCTTGACGGCAAGGAGATAAACGATCTTCTTACAACGCTTATTAGCAAGTTTGATAACATCAAGGAGTTTTTGAAGATAATGAAAAGCTCTGCTGTTGATGTTGAGTGTGAGCTTACGGCGGGCTACAAGCTGTTCAATGACAGCCAGAGGATAACCAACGAGCTTTTTATCGTAAAGAACATTGCTTCCATGAGAAAGCCTGCGGCTTCAGCGAAGCTTACGATGTTCCGTGACGCACTGACTATACTCGGTATAGACGACAATATCACGGACGATAGGATAAGCGAGATTTTAAAACTTAAAGAAAAAGGCAAGGGCATACATGGTCTGAGAAATTTCATAACAAACAATGTTATCGAGTCCTCTCGGTTTGTATACCTTATCAAGTATGCGAACGCTCAGAAGATAAGAGAAGTGGCTAAGAATGAGAAAGTTGTCATGTTTGTTCTTGGGGGTATCCCTGACACGCAGATAGAGCGTTATTACAAGAGCTGTGTTGAAGTTCCTGACATGAACAGTTCTTTGGAAGCAAAGCGCAGTGAGCTTGCGAGAATGATAAAGAACATCAGATTTGATGATTTCAAAAATGTGAAACAGCAGGCAAAGGGCAGAGAAAACGTGGCTAAGGAGAGGGCAAAGGCTGTTATCGGGCTTTATCTTACGGTCATGTATCTGCTGGTGAAAAATCTTGTGAATGTCAATGCAAGGTATGTTATTGCGATACACTGCCTTGAACGTGATTTTGGGCTGTATAAGGAGATAATTCCTGAGTTGGCTTCAAAGAATTTGAAAAATGACTACAGGATACTTTCACAGACGCTTTGTGAACTTTGTGATGATCGTGATAAGTCGCCGAATTTGTTCTTGAAAAAGAACAAGCGGCTGCGCAAGTGCGTTGAAGTTGATATCAATAATGCAGACAGCAGCATGACAAGAAAATACCGCAACTGTATTGCTCATCTTACTGTAGTTCGTGAACTGAAAGAATACATAGGAGATATTCGTACAGTGGATTCTTACTTCTCCATTTATCATTATGTTATGCAGCGCTGTATCACGAAAAGGGAAAATGACACAAAGCAAGAAGATAAAATAAAGTATGAGGACGATCTTTTAAAAAATCACGGCTATACGAAAGACTTTGTAAAGGCTCTCAACTCGCCGTTTGGATACAACATTCCGAGGTTTAAAAATCTTTCAATTGAGCAGTTGTTTGACAGAAATGAATATCTTACTGAAAAGTAGCGTATTGTAGATACCGCCGCTCTCTTGGGGGACAGGAGGCGGCGGTGATATTCATTCTTGTAAAAGACGTGGTGGATATTCTGTTTGATTTGTTTTTTGGGAAAGAAGAAGTAGGACAAGTGAAAATCAGAGCGCTGTATGCAATGTGGTGCGGATATCTACAAACGCTTAGCAGCATAAAGCTGATGAAGCTCCTTAAAAAATTGAATATTTTTCGGTTTTCTACCTCATCAGCGCCATTAGGGGAATAGTCCCAATCGTCTGTTGAAGCGATAACAACAGTATCGTTCTTAAAGTCAACTATAGCGCCAACACCATATGTAGTGATAAGCTGAGTTTTTCTTATATCTCCAACGGAGATCTTTTTGTCTGAATATGTTGATATGCCATTCTTCTGCATAATCTCTTATTCTAGGCTCGATACTTTCGACACGTTCAAGCATGGTTCGTTTTATCTGCTCTATATCTTTATCATCAGCAGTTTTTCGATGATGGCAGCAAAAATCCAGCTCTCACACAGAAGATCGTGGACAGCGTATCGAGGCTTTCTGAGAAGGATCAGAAGCTTGTGTTGGAGATTTCGGAGAGGTTGGGGAAAGATTGAATCGATAAAGTGCCTTAATGCTAGTCATAAGGCACTTTTGCTATGTGGAACATACAAAAAAAGAGTTACGCTTTTCGGTTCCTCAAAGCATAACCCTAATTTTTTAGGTAATACAAAAACTCCCCCTGCGGCGTTAAGTTCTGATAATAAAAAAAGCCATGACGGACAATGCCCGTCACGGCGAGTGACTGGTCGAGGTGACGGGACTTGAATATATGAAAATATGAAACTTTGGAATTCACAATCATTGATCGTTGTATCATCTGTATACAACTTCTTCACATCATATGCCGCCCCAATATCTCTGATTTGCTTTCAAGCGACAAGTTGGTGTCGCACACGAAGTATAACCCTTATTTTAGCACAAAAACGCTTATCCAACCTCACTGCCTTTTTCAAGGATTTCTTGGTCTAAAAGCATTGTGTTTTTACGCTGAACATCCTTATAGGAATGTGTGTAAATTTGTATCGAAGTATAAGAATCTGAATGTCCTAAAAGGCTTTGTAAATCTTTCGGTGACGCACCATTTTTCGCAAGTAAACTTGCAAATGTGTGCCTTAAAACGTGAAGATTGCGGTACGGAATATTTGTACTCTGCATAAACTTCTTGTATCTCCTGCCAATGACTTTTGGCAGCATAGCAAGTCCGCTATCTTCTTGATACAGAACGTGTCCCGAATCAGTCCAATCTGGATTTTCAGATTTACGTTTTTCATAGTTCTCCCTTGCCTTTTTCAAAAGTTCTACTGTCTTTTTGCCTAGAGGTATTGAGCGAACTCCTGCAGCAGTTTTCGGTGCTTTCTCATATATCACACGGTCAACCTTTATGACACTCTCCGTTATCTTCATCTCAGGATAGAGATCGTCGAGAGATATATTTTCATACTTTAACCCTGCCATTTCGCCACGTCTTAATCCACACAGACCTCCGAGAACGAGTATCAACAGCACCATTTCGTTGTCCTCTTTTTCGGCTTTCACAATCAATTCTCTTAGTTCTGATTCAGTAAATACTTCAATAGGTTTTGACTTCTTAGGTGGCATACGAAGCTTTGCAAACGGATTGAAACCTCTGCGTATGTAGCCTAATTCATCAGCCAACTGGAATAATACAGACATAAGATTTATATAGCTGCGAACGCTCTTAGGTGCAAGTCCACAGTCAACAAGAAAATTTACATAACGCTGTGCTGCATCTATTGTAATCTTGTGAAGATATGTTTTGCCCCAGTAATCAAGAATGCCCTTGCCGTCCTTGTGATTATAAATAATGGACTTATAGCCTTTAAGAGTTGAGGGTGAAATAAATTTTGTATAGGTTTCAAGGTACACCTCTACAACATCTCCTACTGTCTTTGTATTTTCAACGATCTGCAACTCTCCAAGTGCATACTCCTGCTCAACTTTTAGCTTAAATTGTTTTACTGTACTCAGCAAAGTACCAGCAGGAAAAGTCTTTGACTTTCTTTTTCTTGTGCCGTCCGTTGTGTTTACATCCCACGTAAGCTTGTATTTTTTGCTTGCTCCGTTTCCTATCGTTATCAAACTAGCCATAATATTTTCCTCCTATATATGAATATGAGAACTACAACCCACAACATTGTTGCAGGCTGTAGTTCGATTTTGGTTATATACGCTGTATACTCTCGATCGCTGAGTTTGTGTAATTATTTTTGATTTGATCAACTACTGTAAACTCGAACGTTAGCCCCACCAATAAATTCACGTCAAAGTAATCAGTCGAACTTAGGTCACAAGCTATACTATAAAGAACGTGGTCAGGCGTTATCTCAGCAGGTACAACAGTAATGTAGTTGTAACGAGAAAGATTGAACAACAGCTCGATATACTGGAAGCCGTTTGCCGATGTCTTTTCAACCGCATTTATAAGCGTAGCTCTATGAACGCCCTCAGGGATATGTCTTGTGTTGGTCTTATTGTTGATGTATGCCATATTACTATCTCCTTTATAATTATAATTGATAAATAATGCTCTCTTTTTCTGCTGAGCTCATAAACTTTTCAAGCTCGGATTCTGCTATCCTGTGTGTCCTTCCGATACGGATAGAGTGTATGAAATCAGCATTTATAAGATGTAAAACTGTCCTATAATTTAGCTGCAATATTTCTGCTGCGTCTTTAACGCTCAATAACTTGTCCATAGCTATTCCTCCTTAGTTTATTCAGAACAAGGATAAAAAATCTTACCCTTGTTCTAATGATGCTTAACTATTTTTTATGATTTTAAGCTCTCTGTATCTTCCCGTGTTCACAGGTTCGTATATGCTTATGCCAAGCTCTTTGAGATTTGGCTTATAGAGCTTCATTTTTTGCCATACCTGTGTAACACACGTCGGAAAGCACTTGTTTCTCACATCATAGCCTTTTTCAGAAGCATAGGAACGTATCTCGTCAAAAAACTCTGTGGACGAACCTATCCAGCTGCCGTTTTCACATATAAAGTCAACGATACTTGAAATGTACGGATTTTCAGATATTGAAACAGTATTAGAGCTTTTCAAGTTTCTCTGATAGCTGTCGCAAAAATCTTTTCCAAGCCCAGTTTCCAAGCTTTCAGCTATACAGTATCCCCATTGAGCCCATTCTAACATACGAGAATCTAAAGAAAGCTCGAAAGAATCCCTTGCGTGTAAAGCTAAAGCATTACTAAGAACTTTGAATATAGCTCCAAGGATCTTCGGACGCAGCTTTACAAACTTCTGCTCGTAACTACTGTCATTGATTCTCTTATCTGCTGGAAGTCTGTTAAACTTTATCAGCAGAGAACGTTCAAGCAGGTCGTTTCTCTTGCCTATCACATCTGTACCACTCATCGCAAGACATCTTTGCAAGGATACTTTGACCTCATCATTGGTAGTGAACAGTTTTCTCATAGAGAGCGTTCCGCCCGTTACAACTTGGCAAAGCATATTCATAATGCTATCGCTGTGAGAACCTGTAACATTATCAAAAACTGTAAAATAGTTCTTGGTCAATGCAGTTTGGAAGTCTTTAGGGCTAGTTTGATTAAGGTAAAGCAGTTCTCTGTTGCTGGGGTCGATTATTTTTGCTATGGTTTTAAGTGCCGTTGTCTTACCAGCACCAATATCGCCATATGCGGTCAGAATAGGGTGGTGAATATCCTTTACGAACAGCGTGCAAATGTATACCGCAAGGAGCAAGCAGTCATCATCAGATACTACAAACAGCTCTTTTAAAAGAGGTATAAGTTCCGCTTCATCGCAGCTAAGGTCAGGAGTGGTCTGTATTGGCATATCCGCTTGACTGACAAAATAGTAATCACAATCTACGTTATCGTGTATACTTACATCCTCAGAGGTCACTACTACAACTTTTCCCTCACCAAGATTGTACACAAGTTTATCAGGCAGTTGCAAGAGCCTTGTTCCAACGCTTTTAACTGTCGCATTTGCAGCAAGAGCATTTATGCCCTCTATGATAGCTGATTTTTCTGCCTTCTTGACGAAAGAACCATAGATTTTGTAGTGCAGCCTTGTTAAAGCCTCATCAAAATCACTACTGTTTATATCAAGCAACATTTTTGGTTCATATTGGCTAGTAAAAATACAGTAACGATTCTGCTCGCTGTCTCTGAAAAACTCCGTTACACAAGTCATAACCAGTTGGCTAAATGGAAGGCTCTTGTCGAGAGCCTTCACATTATTTGCCGTGGGTTTTCTTTTAATAACTTTACGTATTGCTTGTTTCCTCCTCAGAATTTGGGCCTTCATTATCATCTTCGAGCTCCTCGTATGGCTCTGCTTTTGATAACAGTTCAAACTCCTCGTTGCTAACAAAACGGAAATGACTTATATCCGTAAATCTACTCAAATTATCATCTGAGATCGTATTGCAAGCTCTGAGTTTGCATACCATACCAATGACTTCAGAACCATCGCCGTAGTTATCGTTGCCAAATATGTTCATATAGGCACGTCTCCAAGGGCTGAACAAGCCAGAGATTTTAAATTTCACCTTTAACACCGTACTTTCGTCAATGATCACTTCAAGAATAACCATTGGCACGCCATACTTATTATGGTAAAAACGGCATTCTGCTACTATGCCGAAATAAACTCCGTCTGAGATATTCCACGTGAACGTTGGCTCAGCAACAGCCACATTATCTATTAGGCTGTTGAAGAGATCAAAGCTTGACGATAGCCTTAGCATATTTTTCTCTGAGATATTACGTAGTGACCCATTAAATGTATAACGATATTCCATGATATCGCCCTCCAGTCTTAAATTATTATAACAAATTTGATGCATCTCATTTGTTATAATAATTATACCTCAGCCCAGAGCCGTTTTCATCTTTGTGAGTGTTAAAAAGCAAGTATTTATTTTCACTCACAAATTTGGCACAAAAAAGAGAGCCCGTTTTTTCGAGCTCTCTTGAAATTTTACTTATTATACTTTTTTGTACTCGTTCTATTGACTGGCTCTATACATAACTTCGCACAAAGATCACAATGTTCTGATAGTGCATTTATTGCGATTTGTTTAGTGAAGGTTAGTTGGAATTCTTAAAGTTCATCGCTTTCATTATTAGTCTCAGCAAGGATTTTTTGGTAGTATGAGACAAACCTCTCTGATATTTCATCATATTCTTTATTTACAAACTTCGCTATCTCACTATAATTTTTTTCCGAATTCTGTTTTTCTTCTTCATCAGCATAGAGATTTACAACATAGTACATATCGGCAATAGCCTGCAACTTGTCAAGAATATTTATATACTCGTCTTTGGCTCTTGAATAAAATCTGTGAAGAGCATTGCTATGAGTGATACCTTCAAGCAAAACTGTAAAATCTTCTTCACAGAAATACGCTGGATATCTATATGACCTCGGATAATCATCTTTAGATTTTGATTTTGCCACATAGTCATTCCATAGAGGTTTGAACTTATTTCCAAACTGTTCATCATTAACCAGCTTATTAAATTCCTTCGGATTGTCGATACACTCGTTAAACTTATCCATATTCTCAAATTTTGAGAATATAATTTGCCACAGTTCGTTATTGTCTTGTTGGTCGAGATGCTCACATAAATACTTATTCTCAACATATCTCATACATCTGAAAGGGATGTATACTTTTTCTCCTTCAATAGCTGTAAATAAATATTGCTTTTTTTCACAAACGCAGGTCTCGATATATTTCTAAATGTGATCTATCATATCTTGTAATAACCTTGACTCATCAAATTCATCAAGGTTTTCATATCTAGTTTTAGAATTGAAATAATAAAGATAACTTGGCTTATTACTATCGTCATCAAGGAACTCCGTATACGCATACTTAATAAATTGCAAAACAATACCCCAGTATTTTTGAGGAATGTCTTTATAATTTCTGTTGCCTTCTTTTTTCAGTAAGTTTTTATCAACGTTAAACCTATTACAGACATTCGTTATAACGTGGTTAAGCTCTTTGCTCCAACTATTATAGTAAATATCTTTCGAAATATCCGCAACACTACATAGAGTGCCAAGGCTCATATTTTGTCTTAGTAGGTCGGCATTTAAGTTACCGTGAACATCATAACTTTCATCTTCGTGTATATAATCTTTAAAGTCCTGTAAGTTATAAAACCTTTTATTAGCCATATGAATCGACCACCTTTCTATATATTTTTATTATACACCATATTTCACCACTTTTCAACCATAAATTAGTTGATATCAAGTTTTTTTGTCGCCATTGTCAGCATTGTCGGCATTTTCAGCAAAAAATAATATGAGAGCGGTTTTCGCCCTCATATTATTCTTTCTCACTACTTGACCTTAGCTTTGATTTTTGTTGTGCCAGTAAACAATGCAACAGCGGCCACACTTCCTGCTGTAAACAGTTCTATTGCTGATGTGCTTGCTACTGTAGCTGTGATCAATCCCAGTATCATATCTTAACCTCCTATCTTTGAAACTCCGTACAAAATGCTTAGTGTAATACCAAATCTGAGAATATAGTATGTCATAAATCTCACCCCTTTCAGTTAAGCTTTATTATCTCTCTTGCCTTAGTATTTTTCTTTGACTTTACTTCTTGAACTGCTTTCTCAACAGCCTTTTCTTTAGGCAAATGAACTTCACTTAAATACCATTTTGAAAACTTGCATTTTATGCCTAGCCACAATGGGTGCGGACACTTTTCATTAGGCATAGCCTTTGTTGCAAGCTGATATATAGTACCATTAGGGCAATGCTTTTGATACATCTGTATGATGAGATTTTTGCTTTCATTGCAGGCTTTACAGCTTTGCATACTGTTGCCATAAGCCAATATGAATTTCTTGTCCTTGAAATCTTTCTTAGCCATAATCTCATCTTCAATGTACTTCATATTGTCCTCGTCAACTTCAAGCCCTTTTGCAGACAGCTTTGTTTTTACCACCTTTGAGAAAAGATTTATTATTGTGATCTCAGACAAACCCATATCCTGCATATGAGAGATAATATGCAAAAGGGTCGTATCATCACTATGAATATTTTCAGCGTTGCGTGTAGGATACATCAAGACCATTACAGCCTTATCACCTTGAACGCCCTCCAATGTTTTAGTGACAGCATATGTATGCTCTCCGTCATCAGAGGACACAAGCTCAGTTTTTATTGTTGAAACAGTTGTCATCATAACAGTTCCTCCTTTGCGTATATTACGATAGCAAAATCGGGATTTGTGATGAAAAGCTTTTTGATATATCCTCCGATTTTGAGGGAATACTCACAAGGCTCGCTTTTGAAGTCGATATGCCAACGAGAAAAAAGTTTCTGAAAATCGCCGCAAATACCGACAATGCCGACAAATCCGCCGACTTTGAAATATTCTCTGTTCTCACCATAATTCATATCGAGAATATTCAGTATCTCCCGAATGTCAGTTTTCAGTTCGGCAGGGTAGCCCTCAAGCTTATACATTTCTTTTGCAGTTCCTAGTGTGATCATTTTGCACCTCCAATAAAAAAGACCTATTGCCACTATGACAATAGGTCAGTATTCCTCAGCCAAAAGCATTGTTGAATGGCTTTCATCATCTATAACGTACACTTTCTCGCATATTGGGTCGACAGCATTTAACTTGAACTTTTTCTTGTAGTTGGGCTGTTCCTGCGTATGCTCAACTATCTGTACGCTACGCCCGTCAACATTTTCTGCATACAGCTTGAACACCTGCAAATAGTCTTTCCTCTTGACCTGCATAGTATCAATAGCCGACCACATAAATAGTTGTAGCTCAATGGGTATTTTTTCGGTCACACCTCTTGTGGTGTATCGTGGGTTATTAAACATATGGTTTCCTCCTTGAAAATAAAATTGCCCTATGCAAATTTATGTTTTGCATAGGATCATAGATATAATATATATTTAATTCCAATAAATCTTGCACTTTATTGGATATTTATAAAAATATCACGAAAAGTCTTGCGCTATTAGTGCATATATGCTATAATGTAAAAAACGGAAAGGAAGAATATAGTTGTGACTTCAATAAAACGGAAACTTTGTTTTGATAAATACTATAATAGCATACCTTCTTCTGTATATAATGAAGCAATACAAAATATGAAGTTCAAAAAGGATAAGCCGTATGCAATGAAACAGAGTACATTTCTTAAATTGCGACGAAATAAACAGATAGACTATTTATTGGGTAACTACAGTATAGAGTCTGCTTTTTTGAAATAGCTTATGATCATATATGAGCCAGATTATAATAGCTTGCTTGAACTAAACAAGTTAAAATTTGAGACAATAAATGATTATATAGCTTTTTTGACCAATAATGCCGACTCTTTTCATATCGTTATGCCATTTTTTATCTCAAATCATTCAAATGAAAAGGAGTTTGAAGACTTCTTGCAATCAGATGCTTTTAATAATGCAGTTACAAAAGCCAATGATAATTCAGCTGATATTGCTCCTGAAAAGGAGTTAGCTTTACAATCAGATGTCAATGAAAATAATAGTAGAAAGGACGAAATGACTATGAATATAAATAGGCACGATAATCAAATTGAGATGCTGTACTATTTAGGAAGCATTTATAGTGATCAGTATGATAGTTATACTTATATCATAAATCCTGTTGCACAAATGGAGGATGCCAAGCTTGTTGCAACAGACGAAGAAACAATAAAAATTACAGGTACTAACAGGCTAACAATTGATGACACCAAGAAATGCTATGTGTGTCGCATTGATTATAATGACATTAATCGTTCAACAGAAAAATTACAGATATATGCAAATAAGATCTCTCCTAAAGCACTATCATCAGAAGATATATATGAAATTATTGAAGACAATAGTATTGATGATATAGATAATTTTAGATGTAAAAAGCCGTATTATGTTTCGGTGTATAATTTTCCAGTTTCGGATAAACTTTTTATTGACGTTGGCGACTATTTATATGGTCCATTTAATTGGAACAAATCTAACAATGGAAATGATAAAATAGAAATTATACCAGACTCCAAGGATATAAATAATCAGTATTCTATAAATAAAATGAGGAAAAAAGATATTGGTGAGTTAATATCAGAGTTTTCTCTAACACATAATATCAGTGAATATCGAGAAAGCAAATTCATTTGCTTAAAGTCTAAAAATCTCAAAGAATTTTCTGAAAAATATGATTTTATTGATGATGAATCCCTAAAGTCTATAGTAGCACAAAAATTGACGTCTGATAATTTCACAAGGTCAGAAAGGCAAAATTTTCAATCTAAAATAAAAGGTTTTGATACAACTGTACTTACTGATGAACGCAAAAATCGAATGTTACAAATGTCTATTGATACATTTAATAACGATGATTTTATTTCGGATTTTGTCAAGAAAGCGTTGTCCAATGAAGATTTTTGGAGTGAGGAAACGGATGGAGTAACAAAGAAAATAAGAACCAATTTGCTCGGATATATTAACAACAATGCAGAGGAAAAGGAAAGATTTCTAAAAATTGAAGAAACAAAAGAACAGAAAGAGGAGGAACTAAGGACTCAAAATGAGCAGCTAGAACAGCTCAAAAATGATAAGAATGTATTGCTCAAAGAAATAGAAGAATTAAAAAAGAATAAAGAGAATATTGAGCATCAAAAAGCGACAAAATCTATGATTGACGAAAAGAATAAATTGGAAAAGGAAATCCAAGAGCTGGTACAGAAACTCGAATTAGCTAATGATGTAAGTACGTGGCGTGACAAAATTATCTCTTTAAAATCTGAATATAAGACAACGAAAAATATATACGACCAAAATTGGCAGAATGAAAAAAATGAACATGTAAAAGAGTCAAAAGAGATGCAAAAAAAGATTGACGACCTGGAGGAGAAAACAGCAGCTGCCAGAAAAGAACTAAAAAAAGTGCTCAAAGAAGGCGAAGAAAAAATTACTGAGGCGTATAATAATGTTGCTTTCAATGATGTCTTTTCAGATATGATCGTTAATTGTGCAAATAATTACGCTAAAAGTGTGACACACGGCAATAGTTTGAAATCGCCTGGAACGGATATTGCAAGAGAGTTTTCTTCCGCAGAGGAGTGTATCAAATCCATACAGGAAGAATTAAAACGTTACGATCATAATGAAATTGCAAATATTCTTATTTGTTTGTCACAAGGTTTTCTTACTGTGTTTGCAGGCAAACCAGGTACTGGAAAAACATCATTTTGTGAAAGATTTGCTAAAGTTTGTGGCTTAGATACATCGGCGGACAACTCTGAACATACTCGATTCATTGAACTTTCTGTTGAAAAAGGCTGGGATTCAAAAAGAGATTTTATTGGTTATTATAATCCTATTAATAAATCTTTTGACCAAACAAATGGCTTGGTGTATCCTGCGTTAAAATTGTTAAGTCAAGAACAGCAAAATGGTATAAGTGATTATCCGTTTTTCATTATGCTTGATGAAGCAAATCTTAGCCCTATGGAATATTATTGGTCTGAATTTATCAATGTTTGTGATTTTGATAATAACAGAGCAATAGATTTAGGTGATAGTGAGTCTTGTCGCATTCCAAACACGCTCCGATTTATGGCAACTATAAACTATGATTCTACTACAGAAAACCTTTCACCAAGGTTGTTAGATAGAGCTTGGGTTATTGATCTTGACAATGAAATTGATTACGATGAATTATATGATGACAATATTGAGAATGCAAGCAAAATGCTTTCATTTGCTGTGATGAATGAGTATTTTGGTGCTAATCTACCATTTGATAAGCAAATGGATTCACAAATTTCAAAGGTTGTTACATCTGAAACCATGGCTAAATTAGATAAAATTTATGATATTTGTAAGCCGTATCTTTCAATTAGTCCAAGAGTTCGAAAGTCAATATTGAAATACTGCTATATTGCCAACGAGAAAAAGTTATTTGATTCCAATAACATAAACATTGCTTTAGATTATGCAATATCACAAAGAGTATTACCTTTAATTAACGGATATGGCACTGGAGATAATAGGTATAAAACAGAATTTCTTGATAAGTTAATGGAAACTTGTAACAGTTATTCGTTAGATAAATGCTGTAAAATTTTAAGACAGATTATATCAAGCGGTAATAACAACATGAATTATTATAACTATTTTAATAGGTAGGGATACTTATGATTTGTCAAGTAACACTAATAAGCAAGACTTTCAATAGGAGAGGAACAAATGAGTGTGATGAAATAAAACTAGATATAGAGGACACGTCAAATGTTAAGCCTATTGTTAGAAATGAATGCGTCTACCAAAATTATGAATATAGTGTAAATGTTCAACTCAGTGACAAATCTGTTGAGGTAGAAGATATTAGTTTTTTTGTGAATCGTAAAAAATTGAGTATTCATACTGATGGTTCAAATTATACTAGGATTTTTTCTATACTTTTTGGGTATGCCCAGATTCATATAGAAATCACAACAGCCGATGAGAAGATAATATCTTTTACATCTGATTACTTAGTTGTTGCTGTAAAAAATAATGATACATCCGAGCAATCGTTAAAATTGATGATAGATGAAATCTATCAAAAGAATCAATCCTGGTTATATCAGACAACAGTATTTCAAAGATCGTTAAATTTTCATAAAATTGATGAATCATCTTTCAGAACATTAGATACAGAGTATAAGTGTTTGGAAGACATAAGAAAAGCATATGAAAAAAACATATCTGATTTTTCTTATGACTTGAAACACAAGATGAAAAAAACAAATACTGTGGATGATTTTAATAAGGTGAAAAGTATTACTCCAAAAGTTTTGTCATACATCTGTACACACCCAGAACAATTCACAAAATCAAATTATAGCTCTGGCATAAAAATTGGACGAAAATATTACTATCCACAAAAATCTTTAGTTGAAAAAAATATTCAAGATTCAAACATTTATGAAAATCAAGTGATACTTGGTTTTTTGAAATATTTAATTGAATGCATAAATATGAAAATTAATCATATTTATGATATTTGTGATGATTTGAGTTTGAATATAAGCAATCTACGCAATGGCTACAAGCTTTCTTCCATAATAATAAATCAGTTAACTCAATTTAGGGTGAATGATTATAAAATAAAGCTCACGGCTTTGTGTGATAGCTTCAAGACATTATATAGACAATATGCCTGTACATTAAAATGTGAACCTAAGTATATCAATCAACTGCCAAATCCAACTAGGATATTTATGACAAATCATCATTATCGAAATATTTATACTGTTATATACAATTGGTTTAAACATGGTGATTATAATCTTGAGCAAGAGAACTTAATGATGCATTTTTTAACAGCAGATCAGATATATGAGTATTATTGTTTGTTATCCCTTTTAGAATTGCTGCAAAACAAAGGATATTCTTTTGTAACGGAACAACCACCTATAAACTTTCAGTATTCGTCTCCTTGCAAAAAATATTATACAGCCACATTGATAAATAATACTTATGTGTTAAAAAAAGATACAACAGTAATCACTTTATATTACCAACCTGTTATTTACCAAGGCGAATTAAAAACTGACAGAAACAATATAAGTATTTATAGGGTTGATAAAAGTTATTATACTCCAGATTTTGTATTAAAAATTTGCGATAGCTCTAAGAAAAAATATGTGATACTTGATTCTAAGTGGTCAAAACGGAGTACGATAAGCAATTATGAATTAAAAGACGTTATGTTTAAATATGGACTAAAAATAAGAAGTTATGATGACATAAATAGCCTCAACAGTGTATGGATATTACAAGGACAAGATGATGATAATAGCGGTGATATTTACAGAGTAAATTCTGCAAATGTTAGAAATTCTAAAGATAGTGATTACAAAAATCAATATGGTATACTAACATTAACACCTAAAACTGGCATCATAAATCTGGATAAGATTATAAGTAGCTTTATATAAGTGCCCAAAAGTGCCACCCAACATTTCAACCAATTCCGACCACAACCGAACAATGCCCAAGACCACCAATCGAAAATATAATACTCCGAACAAACAAAAAGTGCCTTAATGCAAGTCATAAGGCACTTTTGCTATGTGGAGCATACAAAAAAAGAGAACTGCGACTGCAATTCTCTTCTTACATTATTTGGTCGAGGTGACGGGACTTGAACCCACGGCAAAAGTTATTCAAACTACGTTTTTACGCTGTTTTATATTTTTCATGTCACATTTTGTGTCATATATGTCCTGAAAATAGTTATCAATGGTTTGGTCAATACGCTGGCGGTCTGTGTCAAACGTTTGCTGATATACCGATTTCAATGTGCTGGTGTTGCTCCAGCCGCCACGTTCCATAGCGTATACATCGGGAACATTTAGTTTTGCCATAACGCTGGCGTTGATGTGGCGTAGATCGTGAAATGTGATCTGATAGCCTGCCGATCGCATTGCTTTGACGAAACGGCCGTACACCTGTTTTCGGGTGTAGGTCACAACATAATCATCGGGTTGCAGGTTTAGGTTGTCTATTAGATTTACTATCGGCTGCCCTAGCCGTAGCTGTCGGCGACTGTTGTAGGTCTTAGCCTGTTCTTTGTTAATTATTTCCTTGCCAACTGTGACACGCACCTGCGACAGTGTCAACACATCACCGCATAGGTCCTTGCGGCGGATACCCAGTATTTCCGACATACGCATACCGCCCCATACAGCCAACAGCACAGGAATTTCTATATCTGACCCACGGAACAGGTCCACTACGGTTTCAACATCAGGCAGAATTTTAAATTTTTTCGTTTTGGGCGGCAAACGTATTTTTCCTAGCCGTATATCCACGTCATAGTATGACATAACAGCTGTAAAAAAACCATAGATGTTATGAACAGTTTTCGGCGATTTTTCAACGGTCAAACCGTTTACCCAGTCCTGCACTAGCTGCGGCGTAACCTCATCAATTGGAATATCTTTCAACCTGTCAACATTGTTACGCAGGATAGTCTGATAGCCGTGTATCGTGGTGGGTGATAGCACAGGCGTTTTTATTTTGATATATTCCTCTGCTGCGGCCTGGAATGTTATTTGCTGGTTTTCTTCGTTCTGACTTTTTATCAGCCATTCCGCCGCCGCAAGCTCGGCGGCTTTTTTCGTTTCGGCCGTGAAAGATTTGTATTTACCTGTGTTTTTATCGTACACTCTCACACGATAACTTCCGCTCGGTAATTTTTTTGCTGTTGCCATGTAAAATTCCTCCTATTATCTTGACAATGTTTTCAATTTATGATAGAATAATAGGGTACTTCCTACTATTATAGTATCATCTCTTGCTAGGTCGGTTGTACACGCCCTCACAGGTCGCTCTGTGGGGGCATTTTTTATTGCAGTATGTTTATCCACCACACACTTTGCAAGGCTTGTAGCCTACGTTCTGGGCGTCCTGCAGGGTCATTGGTGTGCAGGTATCATCATAGTATCTGCAGGATTCGTTGTGATACTTGTCGCCCGAAGCCGTGATATATACAATTGTTTCTGCTGGGTCCTGCGTGGTAGTTGTCACAGGGATCGCTTCGGTGGTGGTTTCAGGCTCTGCGGTGGTAGTAGTTGTTGTTGTGGTGGTAGTGGTGGCCTTTTCACCCATATCCACTGTGATTGTTATATGGTCAGATGTCACGCCATCATACGTGGCGGTCACGTCCGCAAAGCCATCTTTGAGGGGTATAATCTCGTATATGACCTGAGCATAATTGGAATCCTTATATTCTATCTTGCAAATATCGTTGTTTGAAATTTGTATCTCAGGCGGTGATATCTCGTTGGCTTTCTTTCCGTCTACTTTCAAATATAGATTAGGAATATAGGCTTTTGATTTGACCGAGATATCGGATCGTGTCCATTCAAGCGTAACACTGCTATCATTGCTATTCTTGTTTTTGCCTATTACAACAGCCGTTACAAGGCATATCATTATAAAAATGATACCTATGCAAGCAGCAATCGTCAAACAGCCGCTTGGCTTAGCCGCACTCGTGAAACTGCCACGAGCTTTTCCGCCTTTTGCTTTCGACTTTGAACGTGACTTTTTCCTGCCACCTGACGTAGTGGTATATGATAGCCCCGTTCCAGGTATGCCGACAGATTTTGTGCGCCGTCCTGAGCTGTTGACAGTGTATCGTGCGCCCTTTCCACCGACACTAAAACCGACAGATTTTTTACCGATGTTCAACTTCGCATTTTTGCCGAGTTTGATTGATTTTCTTAAACGGAATCCCATTTTTTTACCCCTTTTCTAATATTCACGGCTCTGGTGGACATACTAGCCCTAGAGGTGATATATGTGATATACGAAACACATCTGCGTGATATACGTCGCACACAACGTTTGACACTGCGCCAGCTATCCGAACTGTCAGGCGTTAGTTTTTCTGAAATTGACCAGATAGAACACTATAACGTTGACCCACGCATTTCAACGGCTGTGCTATTGGCAAAATCGTTAAAATGTGGGCTTGACGATTTGTTCAGTTTCAACAAATAATGTTCGATATTATAAACACGCTTGCATTTTATGTCATAAAAATGCTACAATTTACACATAGCCTATATATAGTGTGTTTCATATATATAATAGCATTTTAACGCATATTTTGCAATACCTTTTTGACATTTTTTTATTTTAGTCCGATTTTTCGGACAGTACATAAAAGGGGTATTGACAGCCGTGATTACATGGTATATAATAGGCTTATCGAACATATGTTTTATAAATCATAGGAGGAGTACATATGACGGAAGAAGAAAGGAAATTAAAAATCATTGCAGAGATCTTAAAAACACTTTGCGAAATCAAGGAAATAAAAAAGAAGAAGAGCATTACTGCTCCTCTTCCCGATGTTCCTCTTGCCATTTCAAATACCTAGCGACTTTTAAGAGGCTTTGAAGGTCGTCCTCTGTAAGTACCTTGAGATATTTGAGTATTTCGTCGGTTATGCTGGTATCACGGATGTCAGTAATACCCAGTAAGAAATCAACTGAAACATTGAACAAATACGAGAGTGCAATCAACGTATCGTTGCTTGGCTCTCGTGTTTCTTTTTCATATTTACTTATAGAATTTTGTGAAATCGAAACACCAAGTTTTTCGCTAAGCCTTTTGGCAAGTTCTTCTTGCGATATGCCCATTTGTTGACGCAGTTCGCATATTCGCTTACCGTACATCTTATCCCTCCTTTCTTATATATATTATAGTACAAATTGTACTGGTTGTCAATAGTTTTAATACATTTCGGCATTATGCACAACTTTTTGCATCAAAATTTATGCCATTTTGTACTTAAAAATATGCCAAAAAGTATTGACATTTAGTACGTTTTGTACTATAATGTAATTACAGCAATAGAACAAGGGGGTGAGACAATGAAATACGAAAACCTTGAAACCTTGAGAAAAGCCAAGGGTTTTACAGTTGAGGAACTGATTCAAAAGGTTTCCGAAGAAAACGGAATGAGAACGTGCGACGACAGCAAGTTGAGAAACAAGTATTACCGTTGGCAGAATGGCGGAAACATTGCAGTAGTTGATATGATCGCACTACATAAAATCTTTGGGGTCTCAACCGACTGTATACTCGGAATTAAACCACTAGAAATCAGCGGATAAGGGGTGAAAAAAATGCCTGCAAAGAAAATGACCGCCAATGAGGTGATATCCAAACGGCTAAAATCTATCAGAGCCGACAATGATATCACACAGGCAAGAATCGCAAAACGGCTGAGCATGACACAGACAGCCGTGAGCAGGTGGGAACGGCAGTTCGGCACCATGAATGCTGAACAAATCGTAACGTACTGCAAGATAATCGGGGCGAACCCCGAAGAAATCTTTGCAGAGTACTGCAAGGAAAGGAAGACAAAACAATGAATAACATGATAGCAACGCTGGAGATCATCAGATATGCGTCAGCCATAGCACTGTGCGTGGCGCTGTTTGCACTGGCGATCTATGGACTATATCGAAATGTTAAAGAAACCGCCGAAACCGCAATCCGTGAGGAACTGGAGAAGGCAATGAAGGAAACTGCAAGACCTGTGGTCAAGGTCGAAATACAGGCGAAAGGAAAGTGGTAATGAACATTGTAGGAATACTACTGATAACAATAGCTGTGCTTGCAGGCATAGATGTAGTGATGTATCTTGTGCTGAGCGTGGTGGATAGGCACGAGGAGGACGAAGACGATGAAAGTTCTGATAGCCTGTGAGGAATCTCAAGAGGTCTGCAAAGCGTTCCGTGCGAAAGGACACGAAGCGTACAGCTGCGATATTCAGATGTGTTCAGGCGGTCACCCTGAATGGCATATTTGCAATGATGTTTTGGATATTATCAATGGCAATACCGATTTCTTCACCTGTGATGGCAAGCAGCATACTGTTGAAACATGGGATATGATTATCGCACACCCACCGTGTACATACCTGACCAACGTGGCTACACGCCACTATAGTTTGAAATGCACACCTGCTGAAAAGGTGGTCGAGCGTATGAAACACCGTGAAGAATCAATAGTATTTTTTATGCAGATTGTGTCGGCGAACGCACCGAAAATTGCAGTGGAAAACCCTATAGGGCGTATGAATACTGTATTCAGAAAGGCAGATCAAATAATTCACCCATATATGTTTTCAAACGGACCGGAAGACTCAGAACAGTTTGTCACAAAGGCGACGTGTTTATGGCTAAAGGGGCTGCCTGTCCTACGACCAACATATACAGGGGACAAGCCTGATAATGGCAAGCTGTTTGGACGATATTCTAATGGTAAATCACGCACATGGGAAGAAACACGTCATTCTGGCAAAGATCGTGCTAAGGTAAGGAGCAAAACGTTTAAAGGTATTGCTTTTGCAATGGCTGAACAATGGGGAAATATTAAGGAGGATAACGATGATAGTGATGAGAGAGGTATTTAAGAGGGACAAGCCCCTTGACAACGGCAGTGGAGCGATAAGCCTTTGCGTGTTCCATTCAAATGTCAAGTCTGACGAATGCGGTGCGCTGACAGTAACGCCAACGAGAGATTACTGCCGCAGATGTGCATTTTACAAGACCCGTGAGGATTTCGACAGAGGGCTTGGCGATGCCGCAAGGTCGCTGAGGGATAAGGGGCTTGAGCCTGTGAAGAAGATGGACTATGACGGCAGGCAGTATATGAGCGTACAGCCGATAAGGGAGGAATAAAGATGAATAAGGAATTTACAAACGAAGATATCATAAATGCAGCAAAACATTGTGCGACAAATGCTGACTGCGATAACTGCCCATTTTTCGCAACTTTGGAAATTGAGGGTTGCATTGAAACTTTCACACAATACATAGTGAACAACACAAAAAAAGAGCTTGCACCTGCGGCAACAGGCACAAGCTCGGAGGTATCTGTAAAAGAAGATACCGATAACATACACCTTAACGATAGCACACTTCTTGACATTTGTCAAGAGGAGCTAGAGGCAATATCAGAAATAGCCATTGATGACTACCCAAACAAGTATCTGACGGGATATATCGTAGCTTTAAAGAAAAATATTGAGAGGCTGAGAGGTGAGCAGAGTGACTAACTATTCTTGCCTTGACTGCAAGCACCTGAAAAGTTGTTTGGAGAGTAGCAGGCGTTACCCCTGCAGAGATTTTAAGCTGGCAGAGCCAGCAATACTAGAGAGGAGAGGTCGAAAACATGACAGTAAAAGAAAGGCTTGACGATATGGCTGACATGGCGGTCATGGAGAAAAAAATGAGGAAAACACAAAAGTATGGTACTGTTACCGATGGCGTTTACCCTATGATGACAGGCGAAGTGTGGACGCCTGACGGGACAATATCGGGTGTTCAGATATTTCCACCTGACATTCATGCCGTAGCGAAAGAGGTCGGTGCTGAGGTGTTGGAAAACGAAACTGAATCGTATTTCATGTACAAAAATATCGCATTTTTCAAGTACAAAGGCGGTGTTCCAAATGCGTAGCAAATACAATACCTGCGTGGGCTGTACAGCCTTAGGTCTGCCTTGCAAGCACTGCGGACTTGACCGCAACGTCACTGCATACAACTGTGACAAATGTGGCAACGAGATAGACCCTGAATCAGAGTGTATGTACATCTGTGAGAATGTGGAGTACTGCAAGGATTGTTTCAGGGAAATGCTTATCGACCGCATATCTGAGAACGAAGACGTAGAAATAAGTGATCTGGCTACTCTGCTAGCTCTGGACTACAAAGAAGATGATCTTTATGATTATGACGAGGAGGACTAGAATGAAAAAACAAATGTCTGCGGAAGATTACCGCAGTGACGGAGCGTTCAGCCGTTCTCAGCTTTTCAAGCTGTCAAAGTCGCCTGCACACTTCAAGTACGCCCTTGAAAATCCCGAAGTAGAAACCCCTGCGCTTGCTTTCGGTACAGCCTTTCACGCTTATGTTCTTGAAAAGGACAAGTTCGACAGTGAGTACATAGTCGCTCCGAAGCTTGATAGGCGCACCAAAGAGGGCAAGGCACTTGCGGCTCAGATAGAGGCGAGTGGTAAGACGCCCATAAGCGAGGACGCTTTTGCACAGATACAGGCAATGGCTGAAAGTGTGATGTCAAACAAATATGCTGCTGCTCTGCTTAACGGCGGTGAACATGAAAAATCATACTTCTGGACGGACAAGCTCACGGGGCTTAAACTCAAATGCCGTCCTGACTGCCGCACAGACCTCAAATCAACGTCAGTCATAGTTGACCTCAAGACTACTGAGAATGCCGATACAGACAGTTTTATGCACAGCTGCATAAAGTACGGCTATGACTTGCAGGCGGCTATGTACACAAAGGGTGTGTCAGAGGTGGAAGGCAAACAGCATAGATTTGTTTTTATCGCTGTTGAAAAATCACCGCCATATGCCTGCAACGTCCTTGAAGCCGACAACTTTATCATACAGAAAGGCACAAAAGACCTTAACGACTATCTTTACACTCTCAAGGAGTGTCTTGAAACAGGTAACTGGTACAGCTACAACGGCAAAAACGGCGATTTGAACGTCATAAGTTTGCCTGGTTGGCTGGCAAGAGAATACGAATAGGAGGACAAAACAATGGACGAAATAACAAACGCAGTAACAGTAACACCGGAAGTACCGCAGAACAGCACTATGCCCCTTGACAACATCAATCAGGGCACAGTCGCTATCGAAGCAAGCAGAGCCATTGCAGAAGCACAGGGCAAGCTTGTTATCGCAAAGAGATTTCCAAGAAACGAGATACAGGCGTTCGCCAATATGAAGAAAGCTTGCCAGCGTACAGGGCTTGCAAACAAGGCTTTCTACAGCTATCCGAGAGGCGGAGAAACTGTGTCAGGACCAACTATCAGACTTGCGGAAGAACTTGCAAGGTGCTGGGGAAATATTGACTTCGGCATCAAGGAGCTTTCTCAGGACAACGGCAAGTCAGAAATGCAGGCGTATGCTTGGGACTTGGAGACGAACACAATGTCGGTGCAGAATTTCACCAATCCGCACGCAAAAGAAGTAAAAGGCAAGATAAAGACCCTCACAAGCCTGCGTGATATCTATGAGAATAACGCTAATATGGCAGGGCGCAGGCTCAGAGCAAGGATACTTGCGGTACTTCCTGCGGACTTTGTGGAAGAGGCTGTCGCCGAATGCAGAAAAACTCTTGCAGGCAAAAATAACGTACCGCTCACGGATAGGGTAAGAAAAATGGTGGTGGAGTTTGAAAAGCTGGGCGTGACGCAGGATATGATAGAAAAACGTCTTGACAGAGGTCTTGACACCATGACAGCCGAAGATCTCACCGACTATATCGGCATTTTCAATTCGCTCAAGGATAAGAACACAAAGGTGTCTGAGTGGTTTGAATATGAGAAAATATCTACAGATATCTCAGCAGAAATAGACCAGCTCCAGACAGAGAAAGAGCAGGTGCTTTAATGCAGGCAAGATTACCTGACGGTTCTGTTATCATCAGTGGCTTTCTTGCAAAGGACGCAGAATACAAACAGGTGGGCGGCAATAACTCGTCGCTCACCAAGTTTGCGGTAAAAGTGGGCGAATGTCAGCCAAAGGCGCAAGGTGAGCGTGGTGAAGCCGTATGGGTGAACTGCCAGTGCTGGCACTCTGTAGCAAGAGCCACAAAGGCGCTGAAAAAATTTGACGTTGTGTTTTGTGTGGGCAAGGTGGAGAAAAAGCCATATACCGGCAAAGACGGTAAAGAAAAAGTTGACGTACATCTTGTGTGCGAAGCCGTTTTTGTACAGCCTACCGCAGAAGCAGCACCCCCCACAAGAGCTAGGCGGTGACCTTTCCGACTTTGAGGAGGTGTTGAATGATGAGGGAACGCCATTCTGACGATATCATTGACGTTGATGCGAACGAGGAAAAGCATTTTGATATCGACATGAGCGATGCAGAAGCGGTGAAAAACGCCGTTGCTGTAAAGTATACAAAAGACGATTTTCTCTACACAGAGAAGCCATACGAAGCGATATACGATTACAAAAACGACCCTTTCATGCACAATCTGAAAATTGAGCAAATGGCTCAACAGGCGGCAGAGGTGGGTGTAAAGACGTTCAAAGGGCTGTATAAAAACTACGTCAAAATGCGAGAAATGCAGCGTGGGGCGAATGTTATCATCAATAACCCCACTGCGTTCTCAGGTCCATATATGCAGCTTGACGCAGGCAAATACAATGTTGATGACGGCGGTGTGTATCTTATCGACGAAAGCGGCAACTATCACGTTATCTGCCACCACCCGATCATACCCTTTGAATGCTTACAGAACATTGACACAGGCGAGGAAAAGCTCAACATAGCTTATCGCACTCGTGGAGAGTGGCAGGAAAAAGTCGTTTCAAAGGAGATACTTTACAACAGCCGAAACATTTCACAGTTAGTTAAATGCGGTGTTGATGTGTCTTCTGAAACTGCCAAAGAGCTTGTTTCATATTTTCAGGAGATAGAGAGCCTTAACCGCAATTCTCTGCCATTGAAAAGATCAGTGGGCAGGCTTGGCTACATAAACGGCGCAGGCTTTTCACCATACGTCGAGGGGCTGACCTTTGACGGAGAGCAGAATTATTCCACCATTTTTAGCGCTATAAAAAGTCATGGCAGTTATGAGAAATGGAAAAAAATCGCTATAGATTGCCGCAGGAAAAGCGTGACCGCAAAGATATTCCTTGCGGCGAGCTTCGCAAGTGCGCTTATTCAGCCACTAGGCGGTCTGCCGTTCTTCGTTCACTTGTGGGGCGTTGATTCAGGCACAGGCAAGACAGTTGCATTGATGCTTGCGGCTTCTGTTTGGGGAACCCCCGAAATGGGCGAATACATTCAGACATTCAACAGTACAGTTGTCGGCCACGAGCGAACAGCAGCGTTTCTCAACAGCCTGCCGTTTCTCATTGACGAACTCCAGCTGAGCAAAGATAGTCACGGCAGAAGCCGATTTGACGTTTATCAGCTTGCTCAGGGTGTTGGACGTTCTAGGGGCACGAAAACAGGTGGCATAGAACGTACACCAACATGGCGAAATACTATCCTTACCACAGGCGAAAGCCCCATAGTGGGCGGTTCAGCAGGTGCAGGAGCGGTAAACAGAGTTATCGACATTGAATGCACGGCAAACAATATCGTGATAGCAGACGGCATGACAGTATCAGCAGTGATAAAACAAAACTATGGCTTTGCAGGGCGAGAATTTGTTGCAAAACTGTCCTCTCAAAAAGCCTTGACAATGGCACAAGAGGTCTATAACGATTATTTCACCAAGCTCTGCAAGTCGGATACAACGGAAAAGCAGGCAATGGCAGCGGCAATGATACTGACTGCTGATATGATTGCAGAAGCGTCCGTGTTCAAAATGAATGAGCCACTAACAATTGACGATATCTCACCGTATTTGCAGACCAAAAAATCGGTATCAGCAGGTGAACGAGGGTATCAGTATATGTGCGATTGGGTGGCTTCCAACAGCAAACGCTTTGCTACAGGCGAAGACAATAACGGTGAAGTGTTTGGACTTATCCAGGGCGATTTTGCGTATATCATACGTTCAAAATTCGACGAAGCGGCTTCAAAACAGGGCTTCGACACAAGGGCATTACTTAGCTGGTTAAAATCTAACGGCAAGATACTCGTGAGAGGGCGCAACAATACTCGTGGCAAGCGCATCGGTGGCGTGAACGTTGAGTGTGTTGTGCTGAGATTGCCCGATGAAACACCAGACTATTACACCGAAGAAGAAATGCGTGGGACGGACTTATCGGATTTCGGCATTTTGTGAGACATAAGTCCCACGAGGAAAACAGCGTAAATGCGTGGTTTTCTGCATAGTGTGGGACTGTGGGACATTTTCCCCCTATATATACCTGTTTTAAATAGGTGATATAGAATCACGGCTTTGTTCACACATCGTTAAAATATATGTGTGTTTTCCTATATAGGAAAATGTGCGAATTTGTCCCACAGTCCCACAACGCCCTGAAAAGTGCGTAAATACGCATAGTTTTCGCGTGGGACGCTTGTCCCACGCTGTCCCCCACGTCCCACATAAGGAGGTAAAAAACATCAAATGAATGCAAGAATAAAGCTCCGTGACTATCAGCAGGAGTGTATAGATAAAATAGCGCAGGCAGGGCAGGGAAAACATCTTGTGCAAATGGCGACAGGTCTTGGTAAGACAGTGACCTTTGCAAATATACCACGTCATGGACGTATGCTTATTCTGTCGCACAGAGAGGAACTTGTAAATCAGCCTCTGAAATACTTTGACTGCACAAAGGGTGTTGAAATGTCAAAGTACCATACCGACGGCAGCGAAGAGGTGGTTTCTGCAAGTATCCAGACCATGACACACAGGCTTGACAGGTTTTCACCTAATGATTTTGATATCATCATAGTAGATGAGGCTCACCATGCAGCGGCAAACAGCTATAAAACTGTCATAGATCACTTCACACCACGTCTTCTGCTGGGCTTCACGGCAACGCCTAACAGGGCTGACAAATGCAGGCTGAATGATGTGTTTGATGATATCATATTTCAACGTGACCTGCGTTGGGGCATTGAACATGGTTATCTGTGTGATATCCTCTGCAAACGTGCTGACATAGGCTATGACCTTTCAGCGGTACATACACGGCTTGGCGACTACGCCCCGGGTGAGCTGGCAGAAGCAATGGACGGCACTGCGGACGCTATAGCACAAGCGTATAGAGAACACGCCAAAGGTGCAACACTTATTTTTGCGGTATCTGTAGAACAGTGCTACGAGATAGCGAAACGCATCGAGGGGGCGGAGGTGGTCACAGGTCAGACTAAGGACAGAGCTGATATTATACGCCGTTTTACTCAGCGTGAGATACCTTGTCTTGTGAATTGCATGGTGTTCACTGAGGGTACTGACATACCCCTTGTGGAAACTGTTATCATAGCAAGACCTACACAATCAGATGCATTGTATACGCAAATGGTAGGCAGAGGGTTGAGGCTGCACCCTGACAAGGACAGGCTCACACTCATCGACTGCGTAGGAGTAACAGGCAAGGCAAGCCTGAGAACAGCTCCAAGTTTGCTCGGTATTGACATTTCTGAGCTGCCAAAGAAGAGTCAGGACAAAATGGAGGGAATGCTATTTGAGCTTCCTGAAAAGGCTACTATGATGTCGGATTGTCCTGAAAGCTGGATAAAGAATGTTCGTATCGTTGACTTATGGGCACAGGAGCAGAAGTATAATACCCATGACGTGAACTGGTTTAAGCTGCCGGATGGCGATATGAAATGCAGTCTTGGTAAGGGAAAAACGCTGAGGATATCTGCGCCCGACGCTTTGGGCATGGCAGTATGGCAGGGACAGAAAATACCTATGCAGCAGGCACTTGACGAGGCGTACACTATTCTCTGCCAGCGTGAAGCAGATAGCAAATGCTTGTGGGATCTGAATATCTGCCGAAAGTGGGGCAAAGCACCTGCTACTGATAATCAGAAAAACCTTATCCGCAGACGTGGCAGAAAGTATCTCAACAATTCGGATATCGACATAGAAAGTCTGACAAAGTTTGAAGCAAATCAGATACTCAACAGGATAATGAAAGGGTGATGATATGGCAAGAAATGAAGACAGAGAGCAAATGACCCTTATCAAGTGGACGCAGCAGGCAAGCATTCGCAAGGCTTATCCTGAACTGAAACTGCTCTTTCACATACCGAATGAACGTCATTGTGACCCAAGAGAGGGCAAAAGGCTAAAGCTTATGGGCGTGAAATCAGGTGTTCCTGACCTGTTTCTGCCTGTGGCAAGGGGCAAAAACAAAGGGCTGTTCATAGAACTCAAAGCAGAGAATGGCAAGCCGTCAGATAATCAGATGTGGTGGTTTGCGGAGCTTGGCAGGCAGAACTATTTGGCGGCGATATGCTACGGCTGGAAGCAGGCGGCTGATATGCTAATGCACTATCTTGGCGGTGATGATAATGCTGGTCAAAGCTGAAGTCGTAAAGAAGGCAGACGAGCTGAACAGAATGGCGGCAAAGCTTCTGCCACTGCCAGAGGGACTGACGCAGGTGGAGCAGCTTTTATACAAGTCGCTTTGCATTGTGTACCGAGAGTTCAGAGCGGGGCAGATAAACAAGAAACAGGCGATTGATGAAAAGCAGGAACTATACAGGGCATACATCAATGGGGCTTATGCACTTGATCTATGGCAGACATATGGGGAATATGCTAAGGTGTTTCAGAAATGTCAGTACGAGATACACCATGACGGCTGTGAGGTTTGTAAGCGGCTCAATGATATCTTATGCGGTATGAGGAGGGGTAAAAGTGAAAAGCTATGAGGAGCGTACCAAAGACAATGAACAGAAGATAGCAGCTTTCCAAACTAAGCAGAAAATGCCGTATGAGTTCAAGGTCAAATACGCTGAGGTCAGAGTAAGGGAGTTCATTCGTGAATGTGACAAAAGAAATCTGAATACGCACATATCGGTAGGCGGACTTGACAGCATAACGCTTTTGAAATTTATACATGATTACTGTGGTTTCAGTTATGTTCCAGGTGTATCGGTATCTAGTCTTGAAGACAAATCTATTCAGCAGATACACGAGCAACTTGGAGTGATAAAGTTAAGCCCATACAAGTCAAAAATAGATATCATACGGGAATATGGTTTTCCTGTACTATCAAAAGAAACAGCCGCAAAAATAGAAATGCTTGCACACCCTACGGACAAGAACAAGACAGTTCGTCACGCTATCATAACGGGTGAAACGGGAGAGTATGGCGGTTTTCGCAAACATACAAGAATGCAGCTTTCTCAGCGCTGGCTTGAACTGTTTGGCGGTTACGAAAATGAAAACGAGGGTGTTGACTACAAGATACCGCCGTTTAAGGTATCATCACAATGCTGTTTCTGGATGAAAGAAAAGCCGTGTGATGATTGGGCAAAGCAACACAAGAGCGTGCCGTTCTTAGGACTTATGGCAAGTGAGGGTGGCAGACGTGAAAAATCGCTAATGCTTAACGGCTGCAATTACTTTGGCAAAAGCACGATACGTTCAGCACCATTTGCCATATTTACAAGGCAGGACTTGCTACAACTTGCACTTGACCTGAATGTGCCTGTGCCTACAATCTATGGCGAGATAAAACGTGACTTTGACGGAAAGCTTTGCACAACAAAAGCTCAGCGTACAGGCTGTTCAATGTGCGGTTTCGGCATACATATGGAACAACGTCCTCACCGATTTGACAGGCTTCGTGAAAGAAATGAAAAAGAGTGGGATTTCTGGATGAACAAGTGTTGTGAAGATGCTGACGGCACAAAGTACGGCTGGGGAAGAGTTCTTGACTATATCGGCGTTGAATGGCGTGACAGAGTATTTGATATGAAAAATAACCAGCTTAGTTTGTTGGATATCGAGGAGGCAAAAGAATGAAAACACATAATCTGAAACTTAGCATAGAATTTTGTGACGCCGTTCTGAGCGGTGAGAAAACTTTCGAGGTCAGAAAGAATGACAGAGGTTTTCAGACGGGAGATCTGATAAGATTTATACCGACGGACGGAACGTCTTACCATAGCTTAGACGGCACAGTAAGAGAACACGCAAAACATGAGATATCAGGACATACATACAAGATAACATATATCCTCAACGGCTGGGGAATAAAGAATGGGTATGTTGTGCTGGGAATAAGGGAGGAATAAGAATGAAACGTTCAGAGTTAGAAAAATATTTAGGTCAGAAAGTTGAGATAAAACTTTTTGACGGTGATATCTTAAAGGGGGTCCTGCATAAGACAGGCGAAGAACAATTCAAGGATAACCTTAACTTGTACTTACCTCAAAAACGTTATTTTATGACTGATGATGTTGGGTCTTGCGTAAGTTGTATGTTTAGAAGTTCCCACGTTGTTTTAATTAGGGAGATAAGCGATGTCGAGATGTGATACCTGCATACACAAACGCTCCTGCATTGACGGCGCAAATTACAGATATGCAGCTAGGTGTAAGAGATACAGAGAGGAGAGATCCTATGGAAAGAAACGACCCTATGACCATGTCACGCCTGAAAGCCTACCGCAGGAACGCCTCAGCCATTGAGGACATCAAGGCAGAACTTTCAGGCAAGTACGTTGCCGACAGTATCAGCGTATGCACTCCGCCGTCCTACACGCCACACAGCACACGCATAGACGGCTTTCTGCCAAGCGGTGATACACTTTCACTGCTGTGCGAGCAGGCTCGACTAGAGCGTGAGCAGAGGGCTGTGGAGGAGTTTATCAAGGGGATAGGAGATAGACAGATGAGAAAGATATTTGTACTCAGGTTTGTAAAAGGCTTGACTTGGATACAGATAGGACACAGGGTCGGAGGTACAGCGGACGGCTGTAGAATGGCGGTCAAAAGATTTTTGCAAAATGCTTAAACTTGTTCGCTCTGTTCGTTTTACCTATGTTATAATTTAAACTGAGGAAAGTGTAGATGTACCTCAGACTTGTACTTTCATTGAAGTCACCTCCAATTTTCTAAGCCCCGGAAGGGGCTTATGCAGGTCGAGAGTGCATGAGCTTGCGTTCTGTTCCATACGGTCAGTTGGTTTCCCGTAAAAGCCAACACATAATATTTGAACCACCGCCAAGCCGTGAACTATATTCTAGAGCTTCGGGCGGTGTATGCAGGTCGAGAGCGAGCCAGCTCAACATCTGCTCCACCATTTACAAAACTCCTTATAATATTTTCACAAGGGCGGCTGCATTTTGCGGTCGCTTTTGCGTTGAGAAGGTGACCTTATGCCAATACCAAGACCAGACCGAAGCGGTTCACATCAACAGCAGTTCCGTATCAACAAGAAGAAAATCTACGCTACCCAAACAGTCTGCGGTATCTGCGGAAAGCCTGTTGATTTTTCCTTGAAATATCCTCACCCTTTGTCGGCTTGTATAGATCATATCATACCCATAGCAAAAGGCGGTCACCCTTCGGACATTTCAAACTTGCAGTTGGCGCATTGGTGTTGTAATCGTCAGAAATCTGACAAACTGGTGGAAAAACAGGTGTTTGACCAGTCTCTTGACCTGATTTCCAACCGAATTTTACCACAATGCTACGATTGGAAGAATTTTTAACAAATTATTGACAATATGGGGGGTATGCCCCCTTTTGAGGTCAAAAAAGACCTTCACCGCCGCACTGCTTATATTTCTCGCAGGATTGAAATAACTGGAAAGGATATACAAGATGAGCGAATACAAAGGCATGGCATATTTGAAAAAGAAGCTCTCCTCAAAGGCTTCGAGGGTCAATGTGCGCTATGACTACTATCACATGAAGAACGGCCTTACTGACATGGGCAAAATGATACCACCAAGCTATAACTGGATGCGTCCTGTGCTAGGCTGGTGTGCAAAGGCTGTTGATACCCTTGCGGACAGAATAGTATTTGACAGTTTCGAAGACAACACTTTCTACGTCAACGAGATATTTGACAACAATAATCGTGACGTGTTCTTTGATTCTGCTATTCTCTCAGCATTGGTGTCCTCCTGCTGTTTTGTGTATATTTCGGCTGATGAAACAGGTTATCCACGCTTGCAGGTCATTGACGGCAGTAATGCTACTGGCATTATCGACCCTATCACAAATATGCTCCGTGAGGGCTATGCGGTGCTTGATAGGGACGATAAGGGTAACCCTACTATTGAGGCATACTTCACCGCTGAACAAACGGAGATATACCGCAGAGGCTATGACGTTGAGATCTATGACAATCCTGCGCTTTACCCTCTCCTTGTGCCTATCATATATCGCCCTGACGCTGTTCGTCCATTCGGTCACAGCAGGATATCAAGGGCTTGTATGGAGCTTGTACAGGAAGCGTTGAGAACACTCAGACGGTCGGAAGTGTCAGCCGAGTTTTACAGTTTTCCACAGAAATACATACTTGGTCTTTCTGATGACGCTGAGAAAATGGAGAAAATGGACAAGTGGGGTGCAACGATGTCCTCACTGCTGACTATCACCAAGGATGATGACGGCGGCAATCCTACTGTCGGACAGTTTCAGCAGCAGTCCATGTCACCATACTCTGAGCAGCTTAAATCTATAGCTTCGTTGTTCGCCGGAGAAACAGGGCTGACCCTTGATGACTTGGGCTTCGCAACGTCCAACCCTGCCAGCTGTGAAGCGATCAGAGCCGCTCATGAGAACCTCAGACTTACCGCACGCAAGGCGCAGAGGACGTTCGGTAGTGGTTTTCTAAACGTGGCGTATCTTGCCGCCTGCGTTCGTGATAACACGGCCTATATGCGCTATGCTTTCAGCGATATCAAATCGCAGTGGCTTCCTATCTTCGAGCCTGATTCTGCTGCACTCTCAGGCGTGGGCGACGCTATCCTAAAAATCAATCAGGCTGTTCCTGACTATCTCGGTGCAAAGGGTATCCGTCAGCTCACAGGCATAGAGGGCGAAAACAATGGCTGATATCGGTGCAGAACTGCTTGAAAAAATTCGTGCCGAGTTTCAAAAGTCGTGCAAGGCCGACAAGTACATTCAATCGGTTTTGAAAAAAATAGATGGTGGCACGGCGAAAATGGAAGAAGTCGCCCTGCTATCGAAACAGCTCGGGTTTAGAGCCTCTCAGGCTATCGGTGCACACGTCAACGTAGCGGCATTACCTGACGGCAAGATGTATTACAATATCGCCGATACCATACTCTCAGGTGTTCTGAAAGATAACTATGATATCATCAATTCTGCGGCGGCAGAGTGTCAGAAAGCTCTTGACAGCCAAGCAGGCATTAACATCAGGCCGCAGCAGGCTGAATTTCCTGCAGAGCGTGTGCAGGCGGTAGTCAATGCGGCTTCTGTGCCAGATATTGCAGAAGAAGTGATGATACGGCGAATGACAGCTCCGGCGCAGAACATCACTGAGAGTTTTTACAACGATTATGTTCAAAAAAACGTGAAGCTTCGTTCTGATGCAGGACTGGACTGCTACATCATTCGCAACGATCATGGCGGTTGTTGTGAGTGGTGCTCAAAACTGGCAGGTAAATATCACTATCCCGAAGATGTTCCAAAAGATGTTTACCGCAGGCATGATAACTGCGGCTGTACTGTTACATACCTCAACGGCAGAAAGGCACAAAACGTGTGGAGCAAGACCAAGTGGAACGTTTCTGACGATGAACTTGAACGTATGAAAAAGGCTGGGGCCAGAGAGCCTGTCAGACTTGTTGACAAGCCGGGCAAAAGTGATATAATGAAGAGAGTAGAAGAAACAAATAATTATGATGAACTTGAAAAGTATTTGAGCAGCAAATACAACATTACAACCGACGACAGCGTAAAGCAGCTTGATTTTAAAACTGTTCGTGAAACTTTAAAAGGTGTCGAAAGTGTATTTGATGATTTTCCAGAGCTTAGTAATAATATAAAGAAAATAGGTACTGGCAAGCATGGAGTTATGTGCTGCTCAGGCGAAGAGATCATGTTTAATCCAAAATATTATAAAGACGTATCCGGATTTAAAAAGATGTGTGAAAATTCTTCAGCAAAAGGTTGGTGGCCGCCAAACAGTTCACCTGCGTCGATCGGCGTTCATGAAACAGGTCATGCAGTTGAATGGCTATTGCTTTCAAAAAGTAATTTTGATTATCCGTGGCAAAAAATATATGCTTGGAATCGTGGAGATATTTCAGGCGGTATAGTATCTAAAGCCGTTAAGAACATCAAAAAGATATCGTACGGAAAAGGCAAAAAGCAGTCCGAATTGATGAACGCAGTTTCGGGATATGGAGCAACTAAAAAGCAAGAATGCTTTGCAGAGGCATTTGCTGACTGTTTTTCTAATGGTGAATCGGCAAATCCGCTTTCACAAGAAATAGTTAAGCTAGCTAAAGAAAAATATATTAGTTTAAAAGGAACGTGATAATATGAGAGAAATGCCAATATGGTGGGACTATGCGGAATTTGATGATGACGGATTATGCGGCATATCCCCAAATGCACCGGACGAAGTAAAGAAAGCCTACGAAGATTATTTAGCTGAAGAAGAAGAGGCTAAATCAAAAGGCATAAAAATTTAATAATTTTTACCGCTCCGCTACGGCGAGGCGGTATTTTTATACCCAAAATCAGAAAGGACGGATATTATGGCACTTGACCTAGGTACAATATGGCAGCTGTGTAGAGCCAAGAATGATATAAAGAACATCAGAATGGAAATTCAGAAGATAAAGGATAATGCTGATTATGCTGCGGCACTGATACGCTGTGAAAGGTCATTGAGTATAGTTTTATCCAATGCTGAAAAGGTCAAATCGACAAAGTAAATATCAAACCAAGCACCTTAACGGGTGCTTTTTTCGTACCTAAAGGAGGTAATCCACTATTGAGGATAAGAGAGTCGGCAGGCAGACCCCCACCATATCGGTAGTGTTGCCGTATGAGCAGACTAAAGGCAATGAGGCTATCGCAATGTATAACAAATCAGGGCGCACCGCACAGGAATGGCAGGAGCTTATGATGTACGACATTATGGCTGTGGACGAGGAAGGCTTGTGGAAGCATATGAAATTCGGCTGGTCGATACCAAGACGTAACGGCAAGTCGGAACTGCTTATAATGCGTGCGATCTATGGCCTGCAAAACGGAGAGCGTGTGCTTTACACCGCCCACCGAACTACAACGTCACACTCGGCGTGGGAGAAGATGATCGACCTTATCGCAAAAATGGGCTTTCTCGAAAAAGAGGACTTCAAGACCACAAAGCAGATGGGCTTGGAACGTATCGAATGGCTTAAAGGCGACGGACTTATCAACTTCCGTACACGTTCCAGCAAGGGCGGACTTGGTGAGGGATATGACCTGCTTATCATCGACGAGGCACAGGAATACACCACCGACCAAGAAACAGCCCTAAAATATATCGTTACAGACAGCCAAAATCCTCAGACGTTGATGTGCGGAACGCCGCCAACAATGGTGTCTGCCGGTACAGTTTTTACAAAGTATCGACAGAAGACGATTTCAGGCAAAGGCGGTGACGACGGCTGGGCTGAATGGTCTGTGCCGAAGCTCACAAACGCACATGATCCTGAACTGTGGTATCAAACGAACCCGTCTTTAGGCACTATCCTCACAGAGCGTAAGCTACGCTCAGAGCTTGGCGACCCGAAAGACGATCAGGTGGACGATAATATTCAGCGTTTAGGCTTGTGGCTGACCTACAACCAAAAGTCGGCTATAAGCAAAGGCGAGTGGCAGGCACTTTGTATCACTGGCAAGCCCAATATCAGCAGAGAACTGTTTTTCGGCATTAAGTATGCGAAGACCACAGATAACGTATCTTTGGCTGTCGCCGCAAAGACGGCAGACGGCAAGATATTTGTCGAGGCTATCGACTGCCGACCTGTGCGAGAGGGAAACGATTGGATAATCGCATATCTGCGCAATCCCCATATGCGTGAAACTGTCATTGACGGAGCAAACGGACAGTCGCTTTTGGCGGCTGACATGAAGAATGCAGGCATTAAGCACAAACCTATCCTGCCGAAAGTCGCTGATGTGATCACCTCGTCAGCAGGCTTTGAGCGAGGAGTATTTGCACAGAATATCTGTCACGCTGACCAGCCGTCCCTTGAACAGGTCATTGCTAACTGCGACCACAGAGCCATAAACTCAGGCGGCGGTTTTGGCTATACCTCAATTCTTGAGGGTGCTGACATATCGTTGCTTGAAGCCGTTGTGCTTGCACATTGGGCGTGTGCAAATTCATCAGATAAGAAGAAAGTACAGAAAGTAAGCTGGTAACAGCTTGTTATATATCACCTACACCGCAGGGTAAAGCGGGGAAAGGAAACACTATGGCAGAATTTGAAGCTATAACAACACAGGAAGCCTTCGACAATGCGATAAAGGCAAGGCTCGACCGCAACACGGACACTGTCAAGAAACAGTTTGAGGGTTACATTTCCCCTGACGACTTCAAGACAAAGACAGCCGACCTTAACAGCAAGATCACCGACCTTACAGGCAAGCTTGCGGAAAAGGATACAGCTATCGCAGACCTCATGGCTAAGAACAAGGCATACGAGACCAGCTCGGTAAAAATGAGAATTGCCCACGAAAACGGTATCCCTTATGAGCTTGCAAACAAGCTTTCGGGAGACACAGAAGAAGATATCAAGAAGGACGCTGAAACATTTGCAAAGTTTATCGGCAAAAAGCAGACAGCTCCTCTTGGTCACGCAGAACACAATCACGCAGACGGCAAGAATGCGGCATATAAGTCGCTGCTTGCAGGTCTTATAAAGTAAAGAAAGGAAGTAATATTTATGGCAGATATTCTCTCAAAGGAAAATAAGTTTGACCCTGTTCTTGTAAAAGAACTTTTTGACAAGGTAAAGGGCAAGTCCTCACTGGCTGCGCTTTGCGACCGAACACCTATCGCATTTAACGGACAGAAAGAGTACATTTTCACAATGGACGATGAATGCGATCTTGTAGCTGAAAATGGCAAAAAGACAAGGGGAAGCGTTGCGCTTGCACCTGTGACTATCGTTCCTGTTAAGCTTGAATACGGCTCACGAATTTCAGACGAATTTCTCTATGCTTCTGAGGAAGCTCAGATAGACATTCTGAGAAATTTCTCTGACGGCTTTGCAAAGAAAGTGGCAAGAGCCCTTGACATCATGGCTTTTCATGGCGTTAATCCAAGAGCCAAGACGGCTTCTACGATTATAGGTACAAACCACTTCGACAACGGCGTAACTGTGATAAAGCAGGACGGCACGTCACCAAAGACACCTGACGCTCTTATCGAGGAGGCTATCGCTGCAGTGCAGGACAACGAATATGATATCTCAGGTCTTACAATGGCGCCGTCATTTAGAGCTGACCTTGCAAAAATGGTGGACACAAGCGGCAGAAAGATTTATCCTGACCTTGCTTGGGGCAATGCACCGACTTCTATGAACGGCATTCAGACAGTTACTAACAACACTGTTTCGTTCAATTCAAGCAAAGACCTTGCTATTGTGGGCGACTTTGCGAGAGCCTTTAAGTGGGGCTACTCAAAGGAAATTCCACTTGCAATCATTCCGTACGGTGATCCTGACAACAGCGGACAGGACCTCAAAGGTTACAATCAGGTATACATCAGAGCCGAAGCATATATCGCTTGGGGCATTCTCGACAAGTCTGCATTCGCTGTCATTCAGTCAGCGGCTAAGTAAGGGGGCAGCATAAATGGCAGCAGAGTACGCAACTATTGAGGACGTTATAAGGCTTGGTCGAAAGCTCACGGCTGAGGAGCAGGAAAAGGCGGCGGTTCTGCTGCCTGTCGCCTGCGCAAAGCTTTCAACTGCCTGCAAGAAATATGGCAAAGATCTTGACATTATGATAGCTGATGAACCTGACGTAGAACTTGTGGCAAAAGATATCATAGTTCGTGCCACGCTGAGAGCTGTAGACACCATTGCGGACAGCTCTCCTGCGACTTCGCAGGCTTCACAATCGGCTATGGGCTACTCAGTATCAATGACATATCTCAACGCAGGACAGCAGCTGTATTTCCTCAGAAATGAGTTGAAAGAGCTGGGCGTTATGAGGCAGAGATACGGTGCAATGGAGGTATATGATGTATGAGATTAAATATCAAAGGCATACCTGTTAAGCTTTCTGTAAGAACGCAGAAAGGCATTGACGGCTTCAACAGACCTACATATGAGGTATCTCAGGAAGTTGTCGAAAACGTGCTTGTGGGCGAGCCGTCCGCAGAGGACGTTGTAAACGAGCTTAACTTATCGGGTAAACGCATAGCTTACACTCTTGCAATACCAAAAGGAGATACACACGTTTGGGAAGACACAGAAGTCGAGTTCTGGGGAATGAAGTTCAAAACTGTTGGTATCCCTACGCAGGGCATTGATGATAATATCCCTTTACAATGGAACAAAAAAGTAAAGGTGGAACGCTATGAGTAAAGTTAAGATAGAGCTTGACCACAACGCAGTTGCGGCGTTTCTCTGCTCTGAACCTGTCGAAAGCATGGTCAAGGGCTATGCTGACAGAGCCGTTCAACGTCTTGGCACGGGGCATAAAGCGTATACTATCACATGGACAAGATACCCGAAAATGCGCCGTAAGGTCGCTATCGTCAAGGCTAAAACCAAGAAGGCTCAGCGTGCTAATCTTAGAGATAACACGCTTTTGAAGGCGGTGCTTGGCAAGTGATAGAGAAGATAATTCTTGACTGGCTGGGGGCAAAGCTTGACGTTTCAGTTTATCTTGAAGAACCTAAAAACCCGCCAAAAGAGTATGTGCTTATCGACAAGCTAGGCTCGGCAGAGAATGATTTTATCATCTCTGCCACCATAGCCGTTCAGAGCTACTCAGCGAGCCTATACGGGGCGGCAGAACTTAACGCAAAAGTTAAAAAGGCTATGTCTGAAAGCGTGTCAAAGGGCAATATATGTCGCTGTGCGTGCACGTCAGACTACAACTATACAGACACAGAAACGAAGAGATACCGCTATCAGGCGGTATTCGATGTAACCTACTACGAGGAGTGATAATACTATGGCAAACAATAAAGATAACGTATCAACAGGCAAGCCAAAGGTAGGCGGAGCGGTTTTCACAGCGGTCACAGGATCTACACTGCCGACAGATGCAATAACAGCGCTTGATGCAGCGTTTAAGAGCCTGGGCTACTGCTCAGAGGACGGAGTAACAAACAGTTCTGGCATTTCTACTGAGAATATAAAGGCTTGGGGTGGAGATATCGTTGACACACCGCAGACAGAAAAAACAGACACGTTCAAGGTCAAACTGATAGAGTGTACCAATACAGATGTGCTGAAAACTGTCTACAATGGCAGCAATGTTTCGGGCGACCTTGACACTGGCCTGACTATCAAGGTAAACAGTGCCGAGCATGAAGATCAGGCGTTCGTATTTGATATGATACTGAAAAATAACGTACTGAAAAGAGTGGTCGTTCCGTTCGGCAAGGTGACGGAGATATCTGACATCACCTATAAGGATAATGAGCCTATCGGCTATGAGCTGACTATCACAGCCACACCTGATGAAAACGGCAATACGCACTATGAGTACATGAAGAAAGGGGAATAACCTATGCTGACAGGAAAGACAGAAAGCGGTTTTGAATTTGAAATAGAGGAGAAGACCCTTGACGACTATGAGTTTATCGAAGCTGTCGGTAAGTGTCAACAGGGCGACCCTCTCGCATATGTCAAGGTAGTTGACGCCGCCCTGGGAAGCAAGAAAGAAAAGGCTTTTGCGAAGATAAGAGAAAAGTGCGGCTATGTATCAGCAAAAGAGATAACAAAGCTTATCGTGGAGATCTTCCAGACACCTAAAACAAAAAACTCTTAGTCCTTGCCGCTGTCATGGAGCGCTATCCTGATGAGCTTGACTGCGATATGGTGCAGTATTATCACATATACGACTACAAGTCGCTGCCTGCACGAAAGGTGGCGACTTTTCTTTGTGGTCTTGACAGTTCATCACGGGTCAAGCGCAAGCTCAACGGAGTTGGCGGTTCGTTCTCTGAGATATTGCTTGCGCTGATATTTGACCGCCTGCAATGGATATGCTGGTCGCAGACAAAGGACGGACAAAGAGGTGTGAACAGGCCGCAGTCAATAGCTGAAAAGCTTATAGGCAAGAATGACAGCGACAGTGAGATAACAGCGTTCCGAAGCGGTGAGGATTATGAGGAAGCAAGAAGAAAAATCTTAGGAAAGGAGGACTAACATGGCAGAAGAAAACGGCACACAGCTAGGCAAGGCATATGTGCAGATAGTTCCGTCTATGCAAGGGCTTGCGTCAGAACTGCGAAGAGCGTTCGGGGATAGTATGCCCGATGGTCACAAGTTTGGAAGTTCTCTTGGCGGCAAGGTCGTTTCAGGTTTTGGAAGCACTATCAAAAAGGGCTTTGCACTTGCCGCAAAAGCTGGTATAGCAACTATATCGGCAGCAAGCGCAGGCATAGGTGCTATAGTCAAAAGCTCTGCGAGCGCATATGCGGACTATGAGCAGAACATAGGTGGTGTCGAAACGCTATTCAAGGATAACGCCGATACTATCGTAAAGTACGCCAGTGAGGCATACAAGACCGCAGGAATATCGGCTAATGACTATATGCAGAACGTCACAAGCTTTTCTGCGTCACTTCTGCAAGGCTTGGGCGGTGATACAGCTCAGGCGGCTAAGATAGCCAATGAAGCAATGGTGGATATGTCGGACAATGCCAATAAAATGGGTACTGACATATCTTCTATCCAGAACGCTTATCAGGGCTTTGCAAAGCAAAATTACACCATGCTCGATAACTTAAAGCTCGGCTATGGCGGCACACAGTCGGAAATGGCAAGGCTCATCAACGATTCAGGTGTGCTCGGAGATTCAATAAAAGTCAATGAAAAGACCGTCAACAGCGTGTCATTTGACAAAATGATAGAGGCTATCCACAAGGTACAGACCGACCTTGACATCACCGGTACAACTTCCAAAGAAGCGGCAACAACAGTTTCCGGCTCTCTTGGTTCTGTGAAAGCAGCGTGGGCAAACCTTATGGCAGGAATGGGCGACAAAAACGCTGACCTGAAAAATCTTATCAGGGAAATGGTAAACACAGTAAAGATCTTTGCGAAGAACATTCTGCCTGTCATAAAGCAGGCTCTTTCAGGGGTCACAACGCTCATAAGCGAGCTGGCTCCTGACATAGCGGCCGAGCTTCCACAGCTTGTGAGCGACCTGCTTCCACAACTTATAGAAGCAGGCACACAGATATTTCAGGCGCTTGTGAAAGGCATTTCTGATAATATCGGCACGATAACGCAGGCGGCCATAACAGCCATTACAACTATCGCAACAGCACTTATACAGAACACAGGTCCTCTTGTGCAGTCGTTGGCAACTATCATAACCACTATAGCACAGGCTTTGCCGACGATTTTACCAGGCCTTATCAATGCTATTGTTGAACAGATACCCACAGTTATACAGGCTGTTATAGATTGTATGCCTGCAATAATTGACGGAACGATTCAGATAGTGACTGCTATCGCTGAGGCTCTTGTTGATAATATAGATCTTATCATAGACGGCGCAGTGCAGATCATAGATGCACTTGCACTGTCGCTTTCCGACAGTGATACGGCGGCTAAGCTTGCCCAATCGGCGCTTGAAATAATCGGCACGCTTACAATGGAGCTTTTGAAAAATCTTCCTGATATCCTTGCTGACGGCATACTTATAGCGGTCGAACTCATTAAGGGCATCGCACAAGGTATGGCGGACTATTTTGCACCTGTATCAGACGCTTTGTCTGATATGCTTATCGACCTTACAGACTGGTTTTCACGAAAGTGGAACGATTTTAAGGAGTGGGGTTCAGATATGATACAGGCGTTTATAGACGGCATAAAAGAGAAGTGGCAGAGCCTTAAAGATACTGTATGTGACGTAGCCTCAAGCGTTAAGGACTTTCTCGGCTTTTCCGAACCTGACAAGGGTCCTCTTTCGAACTTTCACACCTTTGCACCTGATATGATGGACTTATTCGCAAAGGGTATAGCAGACAACGAGGACACTATCACAATGCAGTTCAACAGGTCGCTGCAACCGCTTATGGATACGGATATCATACCGCCAAGCTTTTCGGCACTTCCTGAAAAGGGTGTGAATAATAGCGATAATGATACCATGAACAAGATCATTGCCCTCCTAGAAACCTACTTCCCACAGCTTGCACAGCAAGGAAACATTTATCTTGATGGCGACAAGCTCACTTCAAAAGTGGACGGAAAACTAGGCGAGAGGGTCACAAGCAACGAAAGGAGGCTTGCAAGTGTCTAATGAATATATAGAATTTGGTGGCAAGAAGTCCACCGATTTCTATTTGGTTATCCAAAAGGACGGCGTTCAGATATCTCAGCCGGAGGAAAACAGGATAGAAGCCACCCTGCCATTTATGAACGGCTTTTATGACTTCTCGAAAATGGCGGGCGAGCGCACTTACAAACAGCGTGATATCACGATAAAATTCAGCCTTTCTGCAAAAGATGAAAACGAACTTTACCGCAGAAAATGTGATGTTGTCCGCTGGCTCAGTGGAGCAAAGGGTGAGCTGAGGATAAGCTTTCTGACGGACTATCACTTTGTGGGAGCGACAGCGGTGTTTGATACCTCTGCATTTGAGTTCACTTCACGGCGCACCGCTGATCTGACAGTGAACTTCAAAACGTATCCTTTTCTACGTTCTGATGATTACTCAGATATCGGCTTTGACGACTTCAACTTTGAAACCGACTGTCTGAATTTAACGAATATATCGCTGACGGCGGTCAAGCAGACACGATACGCACCTCCTGCGACCTTGAAAGTCTATTCATATGCTGATAGACCCATACGCCCACGCCTTTCTTATAAGCGCTCAGAGGACGATGCAAAGAGTGTGGGCTTCACCTATTTTGCACTCAACGACCAAGAGATAAGTGCAAGTGTATACCGCAACACGGAGAAAGAATTCGACCTTGACGAGCTGACTTTACAGCCTGGTGTGAATACTCTTGCGGCTTATGGCTTCGGCACACTCACGCTCAAACTTTACGAGGAGGCACTCTGATGTTCATAGTAACGATAACAAACGGAGCTGAAAACACTATCATACACAGCGACGGCACAGACCGCATATCGGGTGGCAAGATAGCAAAGACTATCAATGCTGTTGATAGTTTCAGTTTTATCATATATCCGAACAATGCAGGGTATGACCTTTTGAAACCACTGACAACATCAGTCAAGGTCTATGATGAAAGTACTGACAAGGACATTTTTATAGGCAGGGTCTTGAAGTGTCCTGACAGCATGGACGAGAGAGGTCTGATATGCCGTAAAGTCACCTGTGAGGGGCGTTTAGGCTGGCTATATGACAGTGTTCAGCCATATGTTGAATACAAAATGGTAGGTATATCAACAGTGCTTTCTTCGTTCTTGTCAAAGCACAATTCTCAGGTGGGTGCAGATAAGCGTATAGAGCTGGGACAGGTCACTGTGACAGCAAGCAACAACTACACATATACTGCAAATTGGGACAAGACAATGAACGTCATTGCCGACAAGCTTATAGGAAAATTTGGTGGTGAGATACAGCTTCGTGATAAAGATGGCAAGGTATATCTTGACTATTTGGAGAACATAGGACACGGCACAGATACCACCATAGAGCTTGCGGTCAACCTTAAAACCATATCACGGGAAGTCGATGAAACGGCGGTCATAACACGTCTTTACCCTCTCGGCGCAAAGCTTACAGACAGCGAAAAGCGGTTGACCATCGGCGCTGTGAATGGTGGCAAGGATTACATAGAGGACAGCTCACTTATCGCAAAATACGGCGTTATAAGCGGTCTGCAGATATGGGACGATATTACCCTTGCGAGCAATCTTCTCAGCAAGGGTAAGGAGTATCTTAAATCTGTTAATCGTGCGAAAGTGCAGTATCAAATAACAGCGCTTGACCTCTCGAGAATAGACAGGCACATTGAACAGTTTGAACTCGGCTGTTGGTACAGAGTAAAAAATAGCCTTATGGGTATAGACGAGGATTTGCGCATTGTGGGTATATCCATAGACCTTGACAATCCGCAGGCTTCACAGCTAACCTTCGGTGACCAATTTGAAACGCTTTCGGGCTTTATGACAGCAAAAACTCAGAGCCTGCAGTCTGCTATAGATAACTCAGAGTTTAGGAACAGACAGGTCATAGACAGCAAGATAGAGAATGCAACTAAGCTTATCACAGGTGCAGAGGGCGGTCACGTTATACTCGACCCGTCTGAGAAGCCTCAGCGTATTCTGATTATGGACACGGCTGATATAAATACCTGTAAATCCTGCATTCAGCTGAACTATAAAGGTTTAGGATTTTGGACGCCTGAGTTGGCAAAAAAAGCAGGTCAAGCTGACGGCGGTTCTGCAAAAGACGGACCGTACACAAACGCATGGACTATCGACGGAAATCTGGTGGCTAGTTTTATAACTGCCCTGACCCTGACAGGTTTGAAGATAAATAACGGCTCAGGTACCTTTTCGGTATCTGAGGACGGACACATTATCGCAAAGGCGTTGACTATGCTTGGTGGAAACATCAACATAGAAACAAGCAACAAGGATAATAGTGTTATAAAGCTATCCTACAAAGAATGGGCGCTGGAACTTTCACCGCTTCAATGGGTGCTAAAAAACAGTACCATAGGCGGACACGTTGCTTGTCAGGCAGGAGGAGTTTTCCTATATTGGAATGACGAGCTAAAGGTGAATATTGACAGTAACTCAGGCGATATCCGCACATATGCAGGTGGCAAGGCAAGCTTCTTTCTTGACACGAACAATCACTCCGTCAGCGTATATGATGAGAATGAAAAGCGACAGATATACCTTGAGGGCAACACAGGCACAGTTTATGCAAAGAATTTTCAGCAAACTAACTAAGGGGGCAATTTTATGGCAAACATAGACCTTTCACAATTTATAGAAACTGTATCAACAGCATTTGAGGGCAGACAGGTAAGGCAGGCATTTGTAGATGCACTGACGGCGGTGCAGACGGCTGTAAACGAGTTAGATCAGACGATAATCCAGCATAAAACAGCTACACAGGTTGTATCATCAGCAACTCCTACTGTGGCAGTACCGCTAGATATAGACGGCGACCCTGCACAGATAATTGTCACTCTCCGGCAGGACGATACACCGACGCCATATCAGAATTTCTGCGTTCATGTAGCTAAATTCAATGGTAAATACAATGCGGTTATTTGCATGGGGCCGTCCGCTGGCTCTAGTACAGTCAGCGTGCCTGCCGGAACATATCGTGTAGACTATATCGTGATAGCATAGAGGGGTGATTAAATGACGATAACATTAAATTCAGACTATGACGTAACACTAAGCACAGCCTTACTAGGCTATGTTGGCGAAACGAATGCTAGACCTGTGTCGGTCGAGGGGCTGACAGTAGACGGCGCAGACCGCTATGTGCTGACGATAGACTACGGCGATGGTGTGACGTATGAGGTCGATATTACAGGCGGACAGTGGACACCTACGGCAGATATACTGCGTTCAGCGCAGACAGTATCGTGTCAGATATGTGCAAAGAAACTGTCAGGGCAGGAATATATCCTAGTAAAAAAATCACGCATTTTTCGCCTGAGAATAGGTGCAGCAATCGGTGATACAGCTATCCCGTCACCTGATGTGGCTATGGACGCACTGGACCGCATAGACGCCATAAGCAGGCACACACACGCAGATATGCAGACAGCCGTCACCGCCGCAGAAACGGCTACTACAGCGGCAGAAAACGCTGAGAAATCAGCTACCACCGCAGGAGTATCAGCCGACAAAGCAGAACAGGCGGCAAGCCGAGCTGAAACCGCAAAGACATCTGCTGAAACGTCCGCAACGCAGGCAGACACCGCCATGCAAGGTGCAGAAACCGCACGTGCTGAGGCGGTCACCGCACAGAACAACGCCAAAACATCTGCAGACCAGGCATCAACGGCAGCACAACAGACCACAGCCGACAAGAACATAACGGCAGGATACGCTAAAACTGCCAAGACCAATGCTGACAGCACTACGGCAGACAGACAGGCGGTGCAGACGTTGGCAGAACAGGTGACAGCTGATAAGGCTAATGTAGCAGAAAACGCTGCTAAGGTCGCAGAGGACAGAACAGCTGCTGAAACTGCCGCACAGAAAGCACAATCCGTGGCTGATAGTTTGCCAGATGACTACACAACCGCTGTCGGAAAAATCGCTGAAAACACGGCTGAGATTTCTGCGGTGAAGCTGACGGATAAAGAGTTACAACGTAGGGTAAATGCGTTATACGATATGGGCAATGGTGTGACACATCAGTTTGAAACAGATACAGATACGGCATATCAGAAAACTGTGCCTACGGGTGGTAAGCTGATGTCGGTGAAAAATATCGGTGGTAGGTCGATTGTGTTTAATCAGATGATACCTGACAGCATAATCCATGTCACAGTAACGATTGACGAAGATATTGCCGAAGAAAAATGGCTGAAACAAATTGTTGCCGATACATCACCTATCGCACAGGCAATCGGTCATAAAGTGGCAGGAAAGTGCATTAGGGATATAAACAATCCTAGTTCCTATGTGACGGTACGTTTTGGAAATAACAATGTAAATGTGTCCAATGGTAGCGAACGTTACGCCACTACAGAAAATGGTATATATACACTATCATCGGGAGTAGGCAACCCACCGCCGCTATATTTCCGTGCGTTCGCAGGTGCAACCGCAGGCACATACAAATTTACACTGCAATTGTTTGACCTCACCGCCATGTTCGGCGCAGGCAACGAACCTAGCACAGTTGAAGAATTTGAAAAAATGTTTCCTGCTACCTACTATCCATACAACGCTGGTGAAATAGTCAGTGCTGGCACGGAAGAGGTCGCTGTGGGTGATACCGCACATAAAGTCCCCGAAGCAATCAAAGCACTGCCTGGCTACGGCTGGTCGGCAGGAACGGCACGAAACTATGTTGATTACGAAAATAAAAAATACTATAAATGTGTAGATAGTATGGATTTGGGAACGGTGAAGTGGCAGACTGAAACTAGCCCCACCTTCGGCACATATTTCAGCACATTCATAGATAGTAAAAAATTTAAGAAAAACGGTGACTTTACACAAAAACGACAAAATATTTTGTGCGATAGGTATATCACCGTTAAGAGAGCTGTCAGTGAATATGTTGATAAAACAATCCTGTTAGATGGCACAGCAGCCATTGTTACACAAATTCAGGTCAAAGACACCGCCTACACCGACGCCGCCGCATTTAAACAGGCAATGCAGGGTGTTATCCTGTATTACGAACTGGCAACCCCAATCGTCACAGACATTTCAACCATGATACCAGATGATTTTCTGCGAAATATCGAGGTAGAGGTAGGGGGTTCAGTGACATTCAAAAACAGCAATGACAGTTATCGGATACCAGTGCCGTCGGAAGAAGAGTATGTTGTGAAACTATCAGAAGTGGGAGGTAGCATATGACGGAATTAGAAAAATCTATGGTTGAGAGCATGGGACTGACGGAAGACAATTTCAGCAAACCCAAAGTCACCGAGATAGACAGGATAAAGGCAAACGTTGATTTTCTGGCTATGTTGAACGGTGTTGAGTTGAATGAGGTGAGCGGCGATGAGTAAAAACTATACAAAGGTCAAGAGATACTATGACAGCCGTTTGTGGTCGGTTGCTATGGTGCACACCGCCGTCGGCAAGTGGATCACGGCGGAGGAGTATACAACAATCACGGGACAAACATACGAAAGAGAGGAACAGTAATGAAAGAAAACACAACAAAAATCATCATATCAGCAATAGCCGCAGGGCTGTCAGCGTATTTCCGTGTTATGGCGATACCTATAGTCATTCTGGTACTTGTGATGATCATTGATTATATCACTGGAATGTGGAAAGCATGGAACAGGGGCGAACTTTCAAGCCGTGTCGGTCTTAAAGGGCTTTTCAAAAAGGTCGGCTACATATTTGTGGTGGCGGTGTCAGGCGTGCTCGATTGGCTCTTTATCTCAGGGCTTTCACAGATAGGCATTGAGGTAAACGTCAGCTTTTACTTCGGTCTTATCGTGACGATATGGTTTATCATCAACGAGTGTATTTCCATTCTTGAAAATCTTGCGGTGATAGGTATACCACTGCCGTCATTCTTGGTGAAGATAGTACACAAGCTTAAAATCACAGTTGAAAACAAAGTGGATACAAACGAAAGTGAGGAATAGAAAATGACATATGATGAGTTTATCAAGAAGCACAATGGTGTAGCGGTTAACTATGACGGCGCAGCAGGCAAACAGTGTGTAGACCTTGCAACGGCATATTTCAACGAGGTCTTCGGCTCAGGTATCAAGAATTTCTGGTATGACGCACATCACTTTTGGGATTTATTCGATAAGAATACTTGGCTGAAAGCGAATTTCACAAAGGTAAAGAACACACCAAGTTTCGTGCCTAAAAAGGGCGATGTAGCGATATGGTCAGGCACGTTGAATGGCGGCTGGGGTCACATAGCAATCTGCACGGGTGAAGGCAACACAAGTTATTTTTATTCGTATGACCAAAACTGGAGCGGAAAAGCCTGCACTAAGGTCAAGCATACTTACGACCACATTGCAGGCTTCCTGAGACCAAAGAGCCAGAGCAAGATAAGTGCAAAAGTGCTTGACAAGACAGGCTACAAGCAGGGCAACAAAACAAACGGTGTGCTTGCGCTCAAGGAGCTGCTGCTTATTGCAAAGGCGGTTAAGCTCCACAACGTAGGTATGGATAAGAACGGTACATACGGAAAAGGCACTGCAAAGGCAGTTAATACCCTGCTGAAAAAGTGGGGATATTACGAAAACGGCATTGCAGGCGTGAACTTCATCAAGAAGCTCAGCGACGAGATTACAAAGAAGATAAAGTAGGTAGTAAGACAGCCGTCTCGGAGCGATCTGAGGCGGCTGTTTTTATTTTTTTATACAATCCGCGCAGAGCGGATATAGTGGCTATTTTTTCTTCGACTGCCTTTGCCTTTTCTGCTGTTTTTGCAGGTTGGTGAGATTATCACCCCAGCCTATCACTGACTAGCCATACCATGTTGTACCCGATTTTCCTTTAATGGTATTTCTCTTCGCAGTGCCGAATCCGTGACAAATGCGGTCAACGAATTCTGAATCATCTGCCGCATTTTCAAAGCAAAATTTCAACGTGTGCAAAGTTCGTGTCATATTTCGTGTCATATATTTATCATTTTGAATGATATTTTATCATTTCTACGCATATTTTAACATTTTAGAACATAAAGAAAACCGCCTATCTACGCCATTTGACGTAAGCAAGCGGTTTCGTGCTGGTCGAGGTGACGGGACTTGAACCCACGGCCTCTGCGTCCCGAACGCAGCGCTCTACCAAACTGAGCCACACCTCGAAATACCACTGTAATATTATATCACACCCATCAAAACTTGTCAAGGCGTTTTTTTCTGTTTTGTATCCTCTTTGCTCTTTTTACTGCGTTGACCTTTGGTGTATGACGAATTTATTGAAATCATTCTCATTGTAACTTATTTTCATTGACATACGCCTTGCGTTGTGATATTATATATATAAAGGTGTTCTCGTTTAAAAGTTTTTGTATGAGGTGATGAAATCAATGAATATGAAGAAAAGAATGTTGAGCATTGTCCTGTCTGGCGCAATGGCTGTTTCTACTGCTGTGTCTGCTGGATCGTTCAGTGCCTTTGCCGTGGCGCAATGTGTTGCGTATTCAGGCTCTAATGTGAATGATCAGGACTATGTGCAATGGTCTGACACAGTGAAATCTTACCTGACAGTGTGCAACAACGGCAATTATATGCGTGTTCAGTCAGGCGCTATCGAGGGCAAACTCCTTGTGGAATATTACAGCTCTGATTTTGAACCGCTCAGCACTAAGCTTATCGACAACGAGCTGCCTATCTTTGGTGCTTTCTATGCCTCCGGCAATAATTATTATGTCCTTAGCGGTCAGGAAAATCCGAAACAAAACGACTCCCTCGAGGTTTTCCGTATCACAAAGTATGACAAGAATTGGAACAAAATAAAGTCCTGCGGTCTGTATGGCGCTAACACTACAGTTCCATTTGATGCAGGCTCGGCAAGAATGACCCATAGCGGTGACCACCTGCTTGTCAGAACTTGCCACGAGATGTATAAGTCAAGCGACGGAAATAATCATCAGGCTAATGTTACCATTGAAGTTGATATGCCGTCAATGACTATCACTGATTCATATACCGGCATCATGAACGTTGATTATGGCTATGTTAGCCACTCCTTCAATCAGTTTATAAAAACTGACGGCAACCATATAGTCGCCCTCGACCATGGTGACGCTCATCCACGTTCTGCCGTTCTGGTGAAGTATAATTCTGATTTTACTACAGGCAAATTCTTCCCAAGCTATTATGAAAAGGGCGGCAATATCGACGTTGTAACATACCCTGAATATACCGCCGGTCACTATAACTATACAGGTGCGGCTATAGGCGGCTTTGATGTGTCATCATCAAGCTATATCGTGGCACAGAGTACAGTTGACCTTGATTATATCAATACGTCAAAAACACGAAACGTCTATGTTTCCGCTGTTTCAAAGGACCTTTCCACAAACAAGCTCAATAAGATAACTTCTTATGCAGAGGGTACAGACTCAGCTTCTGCTCCACAGCTTGTGAAGATAAATAATAACAGCTTTTTGCTGTTGTGGGCCAGAGATACAAAGGTAAGCTGTGTAAAACTAAACGCTGACGGCACAGTAAACGGCAGTATACACACCTTTGATGGAAGCCTTTCAGATTGCCAGCCTGTTATCAAAAACGGCAGAGCAGTTTGGTATGTTTACGATAAAAATAACGTGACCTTCAACTCCCTGAACCTTTCAAATCTTGACGATATAAAGACGGTTGACGTCAAAACAGGTCATGACTACGAAACAAAGTACGCATCAAAAACTGACGGCACTGTAACACAGACCTGTAAGTCTTGCGGTTATGTGAATAAGTTCACAGTTCCGACCTCTACCACTGTTTATTGGCGCACAGACCTTTCGAATACGTCCTTTTCAAGCGTATTGAGCAAAACTCAATTCAGTGTGGGCGACAGCATTGATTTCTGGCTTTATGACGATACAGACTACACAGTTGAATTTTCTGATCGCAGTATGGTAAGTGTAAATAAGCTTGAAAACTATGCTAATGATATCAGACGTATCACATTCAAAAATGGCGGTTCACTCACTGTAAAAATTTATCCTACATACAATCCGTCTGTAGCAAAGACATACAAACTCACCTGCGGATGCACGAGCCACACATACGGCAGTGCTGTTATCACAAAACAGCCGACCTGCACATCAGAGGGTACAAAAACAAAAACTTGTACACAGTGCGGAGCAACAGTAACAGAAACAATTGCAAAGCTTTCCCACAGCTACACAACCACAGTTGTTGCACCTACTTGCACTGCTGACGGCTACACACTCCACAAGTGTTCTGTTTGCGGTACTTCATACAAGGATAGCACAACAAAAGCAACAGGTCACAGCTACGGAAATTCTGTTGTAACAAAACAACCAACCTGCACATCAGAGGGTACTGCTATAAAGACTTGCACAAAGTGCAATGCGACAGTTACAGAAAAGCTTCCTGCAAAGGGTCACACCGCAGTTACCGACAAGGGCTACCCTGCTACTTGCACCACCGCAGGCAAAACAGACGGCTCACATTGCTCAGTTTGCAATACTGTTATCAAGGTTCAGACAGTGATAAATGCCACAGGTCACAAGTCAAGCGGTTGGATAGTCGACAAAACGGCTTCTAGCGGAGTTAAAGGCTCAAAGCACAGAGAATGTACGATCTGCAAAAAAGTCCTTGAAACGGCTGAAATTCCTGCACTTTCAAGAATTAGCATTTCAAAGGCAAGCGTGACACTTTCCACTTCGACCTACGCATATGATGGCAAGGCAAAAACTCCGTCCGTTACTGTAAAAGTCGGTGAAAAGACTTTGAAAAAGGATACTGATTACACTGTTTCGTACAGCAACAACACCAAGGTAGGAACAGCAAAGGTCACTATCACAGGCAAGGGCAATTACACAGGCTCAGTTTCTAAGACCTACAGTATCAAAAATAACTTCAAGAAAGCCACCATTTCAGGCATTTCAAACAAGTCATATACGGGCAAGAATATCACTCAGAGCATTACTGTTAAATACAATGGCAAAACTCTAAAGAATGGCACTGACTACACAGTTTCGTACTCAAACAACAAGAAAATAGGCACTGCCACTGTAAAAATCGCAGGAAAAGGCTCTTACACAGGCACTGTCACAAAGATCTTCAAGATAAATCCTGCCAAGCAGGAGATACAGAAGCTCACAGCTAAGAGCAAGGCATTCTTTGTGGATTGGGCGCAGAAAGGCTCGGCTACTGGATACGAGATACAGTACGCTACCAACTCAAAGTTCACAAGTGCAAAGAAAGTTACCATAACAAACAACAAGACCGACAAGAACACTATTTCAAAGCTTTCGGGCAAAAAGAAATATTACGTTCGTGTTCGTTCATACACAACTGTAAAGGGTACTAAGTATTATGGTGCTTGGTCGGCTTCAAAGAGTGTTACTACTAAGAAGTAATTTTATATGAGAACAGCGTATCGCAAGGGACTGCGGTACGCTGTTTTATTTTTACTTTGATATTGCAGTTCGAGACCTCAAAAATTATTCTTTTCCTAGTCTTTCAGAAACTTCAAGCATCAATCGCTGATCTTTTTCCGAAAGTTTCGACCCTGCACCCAATTTCCGTCTTACTTTGGGTAGGACGGATTTTTTTGTTCACGGTGAGATAGAATTGCGTTATGATAAATTTTGAAATTGCTCGCCGTGACGGGCATTTTATGTACTCATGCCCCTTGTGCATATGTGCTAAGCCCGCAAGATCGCAATTGTATGTAATGTCAAAAAGGTGCATATTGTCTTGACAAAAGGCTGAACGTCTGTTAAACTTATCCTAAGCAAAGACTGGGGACGACACCCATAGAAAATAACAGCGTCGGAGCTAAACACAAGCCTGTATAATGCAGGCACTAATTTGATGTTGCTGTGCAAGGGGGAGATACCCATAGAAAAAAACGTTATTGTTACAGACATAAACGGAAAACGAATCGGAGCTACCTATCCCAAAAGGGCTAAGGGGCTTGTTAAGAACGGTCGGGCAGAGTATGCAAGCGACTGTGAAAAATGTACTATAAGAATGTTGGATACTCATAAGCCGACCGTGGATGTTACGGAGGTAAATAATATGAGTAAAGTAATTGATTTTGATCCTAGAGATTTTAAGGCAGATAAGTCCTGCGAAAACAATGTCATAGCTAAATATTTTGTGACCGATAAGGACGGCGAAAACGTTATTGCCTATTCTATTGGAAACTGGAATTGGGATTGGACGCAGATATACTGTGACAAAAAGCTTGAGAAAAATACCGACTATGTTTTCAGATTTGTGATAGTCGGAGGCTATTGCAATACGTGCAATGAAACTTCTCGTTTTGAGATCGTGCCTATGCCAGACGGCAGCTTAACCGATGAAGCTTACGAAGACAGATACACCTACGATTTGGCTCAGAACAGATATAAGCCTGTTTTATGCAAAAAGACCGACGAGGGTATGCTGAGGCTTTTTGAGATACCTTTCAGCACCTTTGATTGCGAGGATTTCAGGTTTGTATTTATTGCTATGCACGCTGTTGCAACGCTTTATGCGCCAAAAGAGTTTTCAGCTTATGCAGAACTTGAGGATACGAATTTTGACCGGCTTCGTGATGAGATCAACAGCAAAAACAGCGAGGATAATTCTGCAAATGTGGTGATGGATTTCACAGGCGCTCATGTCACACGCTCGACTGTCACCGATCTGCTGACAATGGCTCGTTTTGGCAAAAGTGAGAATGTTTGTATTGATTTTACAGGAGCTTTCATAGAGGACGATAAGCCGGACGATATTCAGGCTGATGCGGATGATGCCGAGTCAGACGATATCGCTGTTGAGCTTGTAGACGTTGCAGACAACTGAACTTCGCAGGAAGATATACTTTACTGAGATATTATGATTTAATACAGCTAAAAGAGGCAGAGAAACCCATTGATCGGGTTTCTCTGTTTTTTGTTTTAACACAGAAAACCACCCACAGCTAAATCAGCTGTGGGTGGCAATATTATTTTAAATATACACTATCCCTTATTTGCCCAATGCGATCTTTCCCATTGCGTCTGCCTGCATGATAGCGTCATAAAGCTCGATAGGCTGTACGTCGCCTGCAAGATTGTGGATAGTTTCGCCTGGGATACAAGCGTTCTTTGCGATAGTTTCTACCTGCTCAGGTGTCGTTACACCGATCTCCTCGAGTGTGACAGGAAGTCCCACTTCAAGGCAGAAGTTCTGTACCTCTTCAAACTCTTCCTTTGGCGCACCCTCAAGTACAAGCTGAACCAGTGTGCCAAGGGCTACACAACAGCCGTGGTCTGCGTGCTTGATTCCCAATGATGTTACGCCATTGTAGAACGAGTGTGCAGCCGCACAGTTTACGTTGTCTGCTCCAACGCCTGAAAGATATACGTTAGCCTCGCAGATAGCTTCAAGGGCAGGTGTAACTGCGTGTACCTTGCAAGCCTCAACTGCCTGCTTGCCGTATGTTTTCAGCGTGTCATAGCAAAGTCTTGCAAGTGCCTGTCCTGCTCTTGTGATGCCTGTGCCTTCAAGGCTTGCAGACTCTGTTCTTATGGAAGCTCTGCCCTCAAAATATGTACCAAGTGCATCGCCCATGCCTGCAATAAGGAACTTTACAGGTGCGTTTGCGATAACTGTTGTGTCTACCATTACTGCGTCCGGATTGGTAGGATAGAAAAGATATTTGTCAAAGCTGTGGTCATCATTGTATATTACTGACAGACCTGTGCATGGCGCATCTGTTGCCGCAACTGTAGGCACGATAACAATGTGCTTGCCTGTGTAGTATGCTGTAGCTTTTGCAGTATCAACTGCGCTTCCGCCGCCAACTGCAACTACTGTGTCGATGTTGTCAGCCTTTACTATCTCTTCCATTTTGGCAATCTCGCCCTTGCTTGATATTCCGCCAAATACTTCATAGCGTCTGTAATCGTCAAGCTCGCCAAAGCTTTTCTCTATCTTGTCATGACAGGCTTTGTAGCCGCTGTTTGAACATACAAACAGCCACCTTTTGCCCATATAGCCCATTTCCTCATGAAACTTAAGTGTAGCATCTCTGCCCTGAACATATTTGAGCGGCTCACGCATTGCTCTGAGTCTTCCCATCATAATGAATTACCTCCGATTTGTTTGATTTATTAACTTTATACGGAATTCTCTCCGTATTTTCAATTAGATTATAGCATTTTGCACAAAAGATGCAAGGAACATTTTATAAATGATATGTGAATTATTTGTTGTGGCAACATTTGAAAATGTAAAGCTTGGAGGACGATAAAACAGAAAAAGCGGAGGCTCTTTGCGAGCTTTCCGCCTTTTTCATATGTTCAGCATTACGGAAGCGTAAAACATTCCGTCACCGTATTCAAATTTAGCTACGCCATTGTATTTGGCGGCAATGTTCTTGACAGACTCTGTGCCGATTCCTTTGCCTTTGCGTTTTGAGGAAAGGAAACCGCCTTCGGGGTCGGTGAGGATAGTTCCGGTGAAGGTGTTGTCCACCGCCAGGCATAGGGAATAGCTGTCAGCCTTTGCTCTGATTATTATTTTTTTATTCTTTGCACTGTCAGACACGCAGCCGTGAATGGCGTTTTCGATAAGATTTCCGAAAAGCACAGAGAGGTCGGTTATGTCTATTTTTATATCATCTGGGATGTCAGCGCTCACCTTGTATTCAATGCCGCTGCTTTCCGCTATTTGAGCAAAATATGCAAGAAGTGCGCTTACAGATGTGTTTTTGCAGTAAATGCGTTCTGATATATCGGGCATAGAATCCCTGAAAGAATTGAGATATTCCGAAAGCTTATCGTATTCGCCCTTTTTCAGAAGCTCCTGCATAAGAGCGATATGATGTCTGACATCATGCTTATAGCGTCTTGTTTCTTTTATCTTATCCTGCAAATAGTCATATTGCAGGTTCTGCATTTCAAGCAGGTGGTTATTTTCCTGAAGCCGCAGATTTTTCTGCTGTTCGATGACCAGCCGTGCCACGATGTAATACACCAGAAATGCTCCTGCGTTTATAAAGAACAGAGCTATGGTGTTCTTTGGCTCCAGAGCAAGCTCTAAGCTGCTTTTCGCAGAGTTGCCGTAGAGCGTATAATACCATATTATATAGAACGTAAATGGGATAAGCCAAAGATAGCGCCACTCCAGACCTGACGGCTCTCTTTCCACCACAGGTGTGTAGACCTTTTTCATGTAGATAAAAAGCGGCCCCCATACCACGGCTTCTGTCATAAGCATACAAAGGGAAAACGACCAGCGGTATGATTCATAGGCAAGTGACGGGAACAGAATGCCCTCCAGACATTTTGAGGTAATGACGATAAAGCTTGCGTTATTTGAAAGCAGAAGCAGTGTGAAGCCTGTTTTGCCGACCTTGACCTTCACAGCGAAAAAGTAAAAAGCCGCATAGAGCAGGGTGCTGACTGCACTTAGCAGACCTGCATTTGTGCTGAAAAATGCCGCCTGCCAGCCTAAGAAGATCTGCACCAGTGAAAGAGCCACAACAAGTCCCACAGTAGCTGTTTTGGAAAAGCGAAGCCTATGCCTGAAGGGATAAAGGGCAAGCACCATAAGTGGCAGAAAGTTCAGCAGGGAATATATGCCCACTTCCACAAGGCGGTATAAAGGAGGCATTACTGCTCACCGCCTTTTCGCAGATCACTGAAGCGAAACTGAGCGAAGGCGTCTAGTGTTTCTCTGGATTTTCGGCGACTTATGGGGATATGTGTGCCGTCGCTCATTATGAAAAGGTCGCTTTTTTGCTGGGCTATCTCATAGAAATTCACGATGACGCCTTTGGTGGAGGTGTAAAAGTATGAATGACTGCAAAAAATGCTCTCGATCTCAGCGAAAGAATTTCTTGAAACTATGCTTTCACCGTCTGTGCAATGGATAGTCACGATATGTGACGCACAGTCTATGTAGATAACATTTCTGAGTATCACGTTCTGTCCGTCGGGAAGCTTAACGGAACGCATACGATCAATTTCATCAGAACCGATCCGGTCAAGCATGGCTTTTACTTTGTCAGCCTGAAAGGGCTTGCAAAGATAGTAGCAGGCGTTGAGGTCGTAGCTTTCGCTTGCAAACTCGTTGCTTGAAGTGCCGAATGCGATATGCACGTTTTTGTCTGTTTCACGAAGCTTTTCTGCGACCTCTATCCCTGTCATTTTCCCCATGAATATATCAAGCACCACCAGATCATAAGCTCCCATCTGCCAACATGACAAAAAGCTTTCTCCGCTTGAAAACGTATCTATCTGACAGCTGTGAGCGGTTTGTTCGGAAATATATTCATGAAGAAGTGCAAGGTCGTTTTTATTATCGTCTACCAATGCCACTCTCATACTGTAAAAATCCTTTCTTATACATGATTTCTTAATATATAATAACACACATCAAAGCAAAATTCAAGCATTATTCATTTATTTTGTTACCGCTTGTGCAGATTTTTGACCGTTTGTGCTAATTTTATTGACAAAGTGTGTAGTCTGTGTTAAAATAATCGTGTAAAGTTATGTTCTTAGTAAAAAAAATATCAACAACGAAAAATATTATGGAGGAATTAGAATGAAAAAGAAAATTTTAAGTCTTTTGGTGACGGGCTGTCTTTTGTTTGTGCCGACAACGGCATTTGCAGACGATAATAAGACGGTAATAAAAACTGTTGACGACCTGTTGGCGTTTTCAAAAGCGGTAAACAACGGAGATTATGACAAGAATAAGGACGCAGTTGTTGTTCTTGAAAATGACCTTGACTTGACAGGTGTTGTATGGACGCCTATCGGAAACGTTTTCGATGAAAACGGCTATATTGAACATTGTTTCAGCGGCAAATTCTACGGAAACGGTCATACTATTTCAAACATTGATTTTACGTCTATTTATGGTAAAGATTTGTTGGTCGGTTTCTTTGGCGATATCGAGGAAGCAGAGGTATCAGGTCTGACTATAGAGGGAAATCTGGATGTGACAAATACTGATAACGAATATACTGTTTATGGCACTATTGCAGGATTTGCAGGTGATTGTACTATTACTGATTGTGTGTCAAACGTATCGTTCAACAATAACGGCAAATATGTTTATGGCTTCATAGGCATGGTAGGTCAGGCATACGGCACAACTTTTGAATATTGTGAGAACACAGCAGACATAACTATCTCAGGCGACAGCGGAAGTCTTTATGTGGGCGGTATAGTTGGATATGCGCAGATTGGAACGGAAGTCCGCTATTGTTCAAGCACAGGCGATATGGTATATGCTGCACCAAACGCCGGCGGTATCGTAGGACGTTTGTATGGCGATTCCAAGGTCATAAACAGCTATGTTACAGGAAAACTCACGCCGGTTGGCAACGGAACCACAGATGTAGGCGGTATCGTTGGTTCAGTAACCGACGGTTCTGTAAGTGATTGCTATTTTGCAGGAGAAATTGACCTTTCACAGTATTCAGCCAAAAAGCCATATACACGTTTCGGCGGAATAGTGGGGAAGGATTCCTCGTCTACAACTGACTTTAAAAACAACTATTTCACAGAAACAGAAAATGTTGAAGCTTGCGGTTCAAATAAAGAAGCAGGCAAGGCTAAAGCTTATGACTATATGACAACAAAAGAATTTTATGACGAGCTGACAGCTGACGGTGCAAAGTATCAGTATGTTGAGGGAAAAACGCCTGTCCTGCCAACTAAGGAATATGCAGTTGATTTTGAAGTAACACCTGCTGACCTGAAAAATGTTGTAATAAAGGTAGACGGAAAAGAGATAACAGGCAGCACTGCAATGCTTACAGCAGGCACTTACACAGTAGATGTAACTGCTGACGATTGCGAGCCTCTCAGCAAGGAAATAACTATTTCAGCAGATATCGCAACACATACACAGGCTTTTGAACTTGCATACAAGTCAGCAGACTATACAGAGCTTGACAAGGCAGAGAAAGCCGCAAAGGCTCTTAACAAGGACGATTATGAGGACTTCTCAGAAGTCGAAAAGGCTCTTGCCGCTATCGACAGAACAAAGAACATCACAGAGCAGGCT
>ERZ791645.133-NODE-133-length-68059-cov-10.690048_pt1 | contig 68059 bp, 75 predicted proteins | sample MGYA00509939_ERZ791645 | MGnify/ENA primary metagenome ERZ791645 (study PRJEB30046, sample SAMN00715249) | human gut metagenome | study: EMG produced TPA metagenomics assembly of the A metagenome-wide association study of gut microbiota in type 2... | reverse complement strand
AACGATCATGGGAAAAATTATTGGTATTGACTTAGGAACAACAAACTCTTGTGTTGCCGTATTTGAAGGTAACGAACCGGTAGTAATTGCAAACAGTGAAGGTAAGCGCACAACTCCTTCAGTAGTTGCTTTTGTGGATGGTGGTGAACGTAAAGTGGGTGATCCTGCTAAGCGTCAGGCTATTACCAACCCTACGCGTACGATTTTCTCTATTAAACGTTTCATGGGTGAAACTTGGGATCAAGTACAGAAAGAAGTAGAGCGTGTTCCTTATAAAGTAGTGAAAGGTGACAACAATACTCCGCGTGTGGATATTGACGGTCGTCTGTATACTCCGCAGGAAATTTCTGCAATGATTCTTCAGAAGATGAAGAAAACCGCTGAAGACTATTTGGGACAAGAAGTGACAGAAGCTGTGATTACCGTTCCTGCTTATTTCTCTGACTCTCAACGTCAGGCTACAAAAGAAGCCGGACAAATTGCTGGTCTGGAAGTAAAACGTATTGTAAACGAACCGACAGCCGCAGCTCTTGCCTACGGTCTGGATAAGGCTCACAAAGATATGAAGATTGCTGTATTCGACCTTGGTGGTGGTACATTCGATATCTCTATCCTCGAATTCGGTGGTGGTGTATTTGAAGTGCTTTCAACAAATGGTGACACTCACTTGGGTGGCGATGACTTCGACCAGGTAATCATCAATTGGTTGGTACAGGAATTCAAGAATGATGAAGGTGCTGACTTGACTCAGGATCCGATGGCTCTGCAACGTTTGAAAGAGGCTGCTGAAAAAGCTAAGATTGAACTTTCTTCTTCTACAAGCACAGAAATCAACTTGCCGTACATTATGCCGGTAGCCGGTGTACCTAAGCACTTGGTTAAGACGTTGACTCGTGCTAAATTTGAATCTTTGGCTCACGGATTGATTCAGGCTTGTCTTGAACCATGTAAGAAAGCGATGAGCGATGCAGGTTTGAACAATGCCGATATCGATGAGGTAATCCTTGTAGGTGGTTCTTCCCGTATCCCGGCTGTTCAGAAACTGGTAGAAGATTTCTTCGGCAAGACTCCTTCTAAGGGCGTGAATCCGGATGAAGTTGTTGCTGTAGGTGCTGCTGTGCAGGGTGCTGTTTTGACAGATGAAATCAAAGGTGTGGTATTGTTGGATGTTACTCCGTTGTCAATGGGTATCGAAACGCTGGGTGGCGTAATGACTAAGCTGATTGACGCTAACACTACCATCCCGGCTCGTAAGAGTGAGACTTTCTCTACTGCTGCCGATAACCAGACGGAAGTTACTATCCACGTATTACAGGGAGAACGTCCGATGGCTGCACAGAATAAATCAATCGGTCAGTTCAATTTGACAGGTATTGCTCCGGCTCGTCGTGGTGTTCCTCAAATTGAGGTTACATTCGACATCGATGCCAACGGTATCTTGAAAGTATCTGCAAAAGACAAGGCTACCGGTAAAGAACAGGCTATCCGTATCGAAGCTTCCAGCGGTTTGAGCAAGGAGGAAATCGAAAAGATGAAGGCTGAAGCTGAAGCTAATGCTGAAGCAGATAAGAAGGAGCGTGAGAAGATTGATAAGCTGAATCAAGCTGATAGTGTAATTTTCTCTACTGAAAATCAGTTGAACGAATTGGGCGATAAGTTACCTGCTGACAAGAAAGCTCCGATTGAAGCTGCTTTGCAGAAACTGAAAGATGCTCATAAAGCTCAGGATTTGGCTGCTATCGATACTGCTATGGCGGAAATCAATACTGCTTTCCAAGCTGCAAGTGCTGAAATGTACGCTCAGAGCGGTGCACAGGGTGGAGCGCAAGCAGGTCCTGATATGAATGGCGGTGCTGGTCAGCAAGATAACAGCAAGCATGGAGATAATGTACAGGATGCTGATTTTGAGGAGGTGAAATAAGCACATAGAGAAATAAGAATACAATATCAAATGGAAAGCGTGTAGCTCAATGAGTTACACGCTTTTCTTGTTTTTGGCCGTACACAATAATATTGCTATCTTTGCGTTATTATTATAAACATCTGTACCTTATTTGTACCTGTAAGAAAAAGTAGATATGATGAGAAGAATAGATATTAAGAACTACAAAATGAATGAATTATGGCAGTAGCAAAGTATAAGATAGTACGGAAATGTCCTGTGTGCGGAGAAGAGTTCTTCGCAAGGACTTTGGAGTCCTGGTATTGTTCACCCAAATGCTCCAAGGTGGCGTGGAAGCGTAAGCATGATGAAGAAAAACGCCAACTTGAACTGGACAAGATTGTAAGCAATATGCCCAAGTCTAAAGAGTATATCAGCATAACGGAAGCGTATGCTATGTTTGGTGCAAGCCGCTCAACCATTTATAGGCTCATCTACATGAAAAAGATTTCCTTCATTGAGCCAGAGAAAGGAATACGACTTGTATGCAAAGGAGAACTAATGAATCTGTTTCCGTTAAGACAGTCTCCGCTTGACACCAAGCCAAGGAAACCAGTTACCATGTACCGCATGGAACCAGAGGATTGCTATACAATAGGTGAGATTTCCAAGAAATTTCATCTGGATGACAGCACCGTGTATGCTCATATACGAAAATACTCAATACCGACCCGGCAAATCGGTAATTATGTGTATGCTCACAAGGAATCAATAGACAAACTTTATAAAGATATAAAACCATTATGAAAAGATTAGATTATACTAAAGTCTCCGTCAAATTAAAGAAAAGTGAGTGGAGAGATGAGTGGTTCATCTATCTTGAAGCTTATCCTGTTTATGAGACGGGAAATGACAAACCCAAACGAGTGCGTGAATATCTCAGGAGGTCTATTACTACCCCTATATGGGATAAACGACGAAGCGAGCGAGCCGTTGCTGGTAGAATAAAGTACAAGCCCAAGCGAGATGACAATGGCGTTATTCAGTGTAAATCCAAGCAAGATATGGAAACTTGCCTTTATGCGGATGGCGTTCGAGTCCTGCGTCAAAAAGAGTACGACAACATGGCTCTCTTTACTGACCAGCAAATGGAAATGGCAGAACAAAGCGAACGCTCAAAATGCAATGTTCTGGAGTATATTGAGAAGTTAATCAAAGAAAGAGAGGAAACTGCGTCAGAATCGATAGTTGTCAACTGGCGCAGATTGCACACACTGTTGTCAATGTTTGCCAAGTGTGACTACATACAGTTCTCGCAGATTGACATGAAGTATATTGAGGCATTCCGTTCCTTCTTGATAAAGGCACCGCAGGGTGGTTCTAAGAAAGGAACTATTTCAAGGAATACGGCATCGACGTACTTCTCTATCTTCAAGGCGGCACTCAAACAAGCTTTCGTGGATGGCTATCTGAATTGTGATATTGCTGCCAAGGCTAAAAATATCATGTTTCAGAGTGCTCGAAGAGAGTATCTGTCACTGGAAGAACTTAATATATTGGCAAAGACTCCGTGTGATGATATACTAAAACGGGCAGCCTTGTTCTCTGCACTGACAGGAATGCGACATAGCGATATTCAAAAGCTTAAATGGTCAGAGGTTGAAGAATACAATGGTGGGTACCGTCTCAATTTCACTCAGCAGAAGACTAAGGGCGTTGAATACATGCCTATATCGCCACAGGCATACAAGCTTTGCGGTGAGCGCAAGAAAGACGGAGAACTGTTGGTGTTTGCCGGACTGCCTGACCCTTCATGGATATCTAGGCCTTTGGAACGGTGGGTAAAAGCATCAGGGATTACCAAGCACATCACCTTTCATTGCTTCCGCCACACCTATGCAACGTTACAATTGGCTAACGGTACAGACATATATACCGTAAGCAAAATGTTAGGGCATACCAATGTAAAAACCACGCAAATCTACGCAAAAGTAATTGACAAGAAGAAAGATGAAGCTACAGAAGCTTTTAAGTTGGACATAGATGAATAGTGATTATCATTTGTAAGCACTTAGTATAGAAGACCACTTGTATCAATAAGTCCTTTATTGTACAGGTGGTTTTTAGTGCCTTTCATTTTCAACATTCTATGTAATGATGCTATTGTTTTGGCACTTTAACCTTTCGTGGAAACCAAACATTTATAACAATAAACAGATAAAAATGAAAAAAGACAGCCTTTTTTGGCTTCTCTCTTTTTGAAGAGAGCAAGCGTGTCCACAAACATGTGGAGTGTACAGAAGACTTCTACAGAGAACTGTATGAGTTGTTTGAGATCGCAAGAAGTTGGTATCTTCAAGCTGAAAAGAATCATATGAAGACAGAGTACTTCATAGAACTATTTGAGCGCAGTCACCAATATATTGACTGTGATTGTGCACGTTGTAAGAACTCGCGACAGATGGCAATTGGCATTATTGGTACTTTGTTTAGAGACTCTAAGTGTGTGTCAATAATCAAGAAAAAAGAAGATTATTCCAAGCAGGAACTTATTGAGTTGTTTCTTCAACATGTGGGTACTGGTCTGCCAATCCTTACCCGAAAGAAATCGTCCATCCTCACTTTGGGATGCCAATTGTCAGACAGACAGATGGATTTGTTGGTAGAACTTGTCCAAAGTCACGACATATTTGATTTTGCCGACAACAGTGATGTGCGTAGCGAGTTGTGTCGCCTATTCAAGTGCGACTTGGACGCATCTATCCGTGTAAAGAATGTACGTAATGTAGCCGTACTGTTTGACGCTATGGCTCAATACCATTTGATAAACAATAATTGGCAATATGTCATGGGAGAAGGTCGCTTCTTAACCAGTATCAAAAAGGATGGAACAGAGAAATTCATAACTTCAAGTTGTCTTTCCTCTTCTCTTTCAAGGATAAGAAGAAACGTTTCCATGACAGCAAGTCAATATGCCATCTGCAAATCCATCGAACAGATATTAAGAGAGGAATAAATCACAATAATTCTGCTAAATGAAAGTAAAAACGTGATAGTTTGGTTGATACTGCCTTACTATCACGTTACTTTTTCTATTTAGTGACAGTCTCCCCATAACTTTGCATCAAAAATCATAAAAAATAATTAGCATGGAAGAAAATAGTATAAGATTTGAAGATATTCCCAACGCTATAACGGGGGTACTGAAAAAGCTGTCATCATTAGAAGACAAGATTGATGGTATATATGAACTTGTTCAATCAGAAAAAGAAGAAACATGGTTTACGGTTGCTGAATTATGTGCTTATCTCCCAACACATCCGGTAGAGCATACCATATATTGCTGGACAAGCAATCGGGAAATACCGTTTCACAAGAGAGGCAAACGCATCATGTTCCTCAAATCTGAGATAGATGAATGGCTTCAAGGAACCAAGGGCAAATCGAAGAACGAGATTCAAAGAGAAGCAGAGGAATATGTACTATCTACACAAAGAAAGAATAGACGGCTAATATAACCGTGCTACTGTCTGTAAACAATTTAATTAAGGTACGTGACACATGAATGAAAGACATTTTAGACTCTATGAGCGAATTGTCGCAATAGAAGACAGTTTGGAGGCTTTGGGACCTATTGACAAACTAATAGAGCGAATCGAGGAATTGGAGAAGATGGTCAAGCAGACCAAAACCGTCTTGGGGTTTGACGAAGCATGTAAGTATATTGGTGTTTCTGAAAGCCTGCTATACAAACTTACAGCCGCAAAAGAAGTTCCACACTATAAGCCAAGGGGAAAAATGCTGTATTTTAATAGAGAAGAAATCGACAAGTGGCTGCTCCAAAACAAACAAGAGGTCATTGGAATGGTAACGAAAATAGAAATTGATAATCCGAAAGAATGAAAATGGAAGAAAATAACAAACATGTACAGCCTAACTCAAAAGAGGAAGGAGTACAGCGTCTCAATCGCATATTGAGCGAATCGTTGATAAAGGCAACAGATACTTATAAAACACCTCCTCAGATTATATGGGTTGATAATTCCAGCATAGCCACATTGGGCAACTTCAGTGCTTCTACTGGTAAGGCAAAGGCGAAAAAGACCTTCAACGTGTCTGCCTTGGTAGCCGCTTCCCTCGCCAACGGCAAGGTACTGAACTATCGCGCCAGTCTGCCAGAGGGGAAACGCAAGATACTGTATGTAGATACGGAGCAGAGCCGCTATCACTGCCATAATGTGCTGGAGCGCATCCTGAAGCTCGCTGGTCTACCTACAAGCATCGACAACGAGAACCTTGACTTTATCTGTCTGAGAGAGTACACGCCCTCCGTCAGGATAGAGGTCATAGACTATGCGCTTGCCCAAGACCAAAGCTATGGACTGGTCATCATCGACGGAATCAGAGACCTGCTTCTCGACATCAACAATGCGGGAGAATCGGTCGAGGTCATCAACAAGATGATGGAATGGTCATCAAAGTATGACCTGCACATCCATTGCGTATTGCATCAGAACAAGGGCGACAATAACGTGCGCGGGCATATCGGTACGGAGATGAACAACAAGGCAGAGACGGTGCTTGTCATCACCAAGAGCACCACCAATCCCGACATCAGCGAGGTGAAGGCGATGCACATCCGTGAGAAGGAGTTCAAGCCGTTTGCCTTTACAGTCAATGAGGAAGGGTTGCCAGAGATTGTCGAGCACACGCCGGAGAAGGAAGAAGGTGACAAGCAACCGTCAAGGTTTACTTACCAAGACTTGACATCCGAACAGCATAACGAGGCGCTGACGGCTGCATTCAAGGAGAAACCTATCAAAGGATTCGATCGCATGGTGGAGGAATTAACGCAAGCCTATGCAGACATTGGCTTTAAGCGTGGCAGAAGCGTCATCATCAAAATGCTGAAATACCTGATTAACGAGCAAAAGCTCATAGTGAAGCGGGATAATCATTACTATTTCGGATATACACCTGCCGAGATTGACCTGTTCCATGAAGAGGAATAAAAACAGTTCAGAAACCAGTTTAGTTTACGTCCGTACCTATATATAAGAAATAAGGCCAAAGTAAACCGAAATCGGAGGCTGAATTGGGAAGCGGAAAAGTAGTTTAGCAAATGGTTTAGTTTACGGGTGTGCCTATATAGGAGAAAGGGTAAAGTAAACTGTTTCCATGGACAAAGTAAAACCGAACAAATGAAAGTACAATGAATATTGAACAATCGAAGAAACTGAGCATTATAGACTTCTTAGACAAGGAGAATGTAACGCTGAAAAAGAAGAAGGGCAATGCCTACTGGTATCTGTCACCCTTCAGGGACGAGAAGACCGCATCGTTCAAGGTCAGCAAGAAGGAGAACCTGTGGTACGACTACGCCATTAAGGAGGGCGGTGACCTTGTGGAGCTGGTAAAGCGTATGTATAACAAACAATCCGTTTCCGATGCCCTTGCCTACCTTGCGTCCAAGAGTATTGCCACTGTGGATAAGGCAATCGAGACCGCTATCGCAGCCAAGGAATACACGACAACCAAGATGAACGATGTGAAGCTGCTCCCACTGAGCAACCATTCTCTGCTGTCCTATTTCAGTAGCCGACGGATAGACATCACCATTGGCAGGATGTATTGCAGGGAGATACACTACAAGGTTGAGCAAAAACATTACTATGGCATTGCCTTTGGCAATCTGAGTGAAGGACATGAGGTGCGCAATCCCTATTTCAAGGGCTGCATCGGGCATAAGGACATCACCCTGCTTGCCCATACGTTCAACGAGTGGCAAAACGGTTGTCTGGTCTTTGAGGGCTTCATGGACTTCCTTGCTTATATGACCCTCGTTAAACAGCAAGACCGATGGTTTGTCGTTGAAAGCCCTTGCGACTATATGATACTGAACTCAGTCGCCAACCTCAAACAGGCATTGCATTACCTTGACCGTTACACCCACATCCATTGCTTCCTCGACAACGACCAGGCAGGACGCAAGACGGTTGAGAGCATCAGCAATGTATTCGAGTACAGGGTGACGGACGAGTCCTTCAGATATGCCGACTACAAGGATGTCAACGACTATCTGATGAGGAAGAAACGAACGGCATCTGAATGACATTATAAAGACGAAAACACCATCATTTGATGCAAAAATGGCTCAAATGCATTGAAATTACATATCAAATCTGCACTTTTTCGCCCAAACATGCTTGATTCTCAATTATTATCCTTATTTTTGCATCGTTTTAATACATTATTAAAATGTAGCAGAATGGAATTGAAAAAAGAAATAAGGATATTGGGCAGACGCTTTGAGGTGGAACCTCGTGCCAAGGAAAGCCTGAAAGGCATCACGGTTGGCGAGAAACTCTCATACCGTTTCTATGATGGCACATACCAAGGCACGCCCCTGCTGTTCGTTGAGCCCAAGAAGGGCAATCCCTCTCCACGGACTTGCGCCATCACGGGCAAGCGGTTGACCGAAGCCCTGGGACTGCCTGCGGTGTTTATCCTTGCGCCCGGACCCACCTACGAGCGACACAGACTGGCAGACAAAGGAGTCTTCTTTGTCATGTCCGAGGAATATGCCCATCTGCCAGGCATCATAGCATTGGAGAAGACAAGCAACAGGAAGATTGCCGAAGTATTGACCCCTGTGGCGCAATACATACTACTCTATCACCTACAGGTGGGCAGTATTGAAGGAATGTCGCCAAGGGATATTGCACCGTTGCTTCCATATTCTTACGAAAGCGTCACGTTGGGTGTCACCTGTCTTGAAGATGTAGGACTGTGTCAAAAGATTCAGAACGGACAGCGCAGCAAGGTGGTACACTTCGAGTTGAAGGGCAAGGAACTGTGGGACAAGGCTCAGAACGTCTTGCTGTCACCTGTGGAGAACCGCATCTTTTGCGATGACATACGCTTGGATGCGGAATACCCCGTATGCGGCATCAATGCCCTGGCACATTATTCCATGCTTAATCGTGACCGGGAAGAGATGATAATGATGACAAGCAAGGAATATCGTGCCGTCAAGTCGGCTGATGTCATGGAGAATCCCAACATCTATGACGGCAACTATATCATAGAGGTATGGAAATACCCTGTTGTCAGCAAAATGGGCGACAAAAGCCAGTGGGTTGATCGCCTTTCCCTTGTCCTTTCGTTGAGAGATGATGATGATCCGAGAGTAGAAAAAGAAGTAGAACGAATAATCAGTGAACAGAAATGGAAGGATTAGTCAAGTTCCGTGAAGCATTTGCGGAATACTCAGAAAACTATGTGGTGATAGGCGGAGCAGCCTGTGACATCACCATGACCAATACCGTGGTGCGTCCACGCGCCACACACGACATCGACATGATAGTCATCGTAGAGAACATGACCGAGGCTTTCGCCAATCGCTTCTGGCAGTTTGTGCGGGAGGCTGGCTATCGACCTGAAAAGAGGAAACAGGAGGCTGGTGAGCCACCAAGGTATGAAATGTATCGTTTCCTTGATGGTAAAGACGGCTATCCCGAGATGATAGAACTGCTGTCACGCCACCCCGACGTGCTTGGAGAGCCAAAGGGATTTGTCATAGAACCTATCCCGACCGATGAAGATGTGTCGAGTCTTAGTGCCATCATCATGGACGATGATTACTATCACTTTACTATCGCACACAGCCAACTGACTGATGGCATACGCCATGCCAATTCCGCTGCCTTGATAGCACTGAAGGCAAGAGCCTACCTAAATCTCATGGCAGACAAGCGGGACGGCAAGCATGTGAACACCAAAGACATCAAGAAGCACCGTTCGGACATCCTGAAAAATGTGGTCATAATGACTGAGGACAACATTGAGGCTCCTGCTTCAATAGTGGCATGTATAAGGGAGTTTGTCGCCTCCATCAGAGCCGACTGGTCAACTCTCGCAGAACCATTGTCAAAGTCACTCGGTCAAGACGAGGCATTTGTGACCGGACTGTTAGATCAACTGGATGAATTGTTTATAGAAGCATGACCAATATGAAGATACAATACGCATCCGACCTGCATCTGGAGTTTGCCGACAATTGGCGGTATCTGAAAGCCCACCCCTTGGAGGTGACGGGCGACATACTGCTGCTTGCCGGCGACATCGGCTATCTCGGCGATGACAACTACTCCAAGCATCCCTTTTGGGACTGGGCATCGGAGAACTACAAGGAGGTGCATTGCTGCATGGGCAACCATGAGTTCTACAAATATTATGATGTGGCGACACTGCCCGACGGCTATCTCTTGGAGGTACGTCCCAATGTATTCAGCCACTACAACGGTATTGCGAGGATTGGCGACACCGACATCATCCTCTCCACCCTTTGGTCGAGGATTCCTTTGGAGGACGCTTACTTCACCGAGCAAGTGATAAGCGACTTCCGCCGTATATTATATAAAGGTGAGCTGATGACCCATGCCCAATTCAATGCTGAGCATGAACGTTGCCTCACCTTTATCAAGGATGCAGTGGCATATTCGCAAGCAGCCCATAAGATTGTTGTCACCCATCATGTACCATCGTTCCGTATGCTCCACCCAAAGTTTCAAGGCAGCAAGGCAAACGTGGCGTTCACCGTAGAGTTGGAGGACTATATCACCGATAGCGGCATAGACTATTGGATATACGGACATTCGCACACCAACATCGATGCCAGGATAGGCAACACCCAATGCTTGTCCAACCAGTTGGGCTATGTTTTCTCTAACGAACATCAGGACTTCTCCCATGGCAAGTACCTGACCATATAGCCATCCACATTTTTTTCATCCACCCTCTTTACAAGCTCTTCCCTATCGGAAGGGCTTTTTTTGTGCCTTTCGAGTTTGATTTTTGAGTATGATTGCGAGTGTAATCAAAATTAGAGTTAAGATTTGGCTCCGCGGAAAGTCATTTCGGTTTAAGATTGAAGAAAAGGTAGTTCCTTTGCATCGGCAATAAGCCAAACCATAGTAAAATCAAACTTGAAAATATGAAGTCATTTGTAATATTCGCCATTGTCGTGACCATAATCTATGTCATCTACTATACGGTCATCATCGTGCAGGATCTGTACGGAAAGCCCAAGGACGAGAAGTCACAGGGCGAGTCGTTTGATGTCAGTGACATGACCGACGAGGAAGAGTCGATAGCGGTCAGCGAGAGCGACGGTGGTTTCAGCGTAGGCGACAACCAATATGAGACAGCCTACGAGGAGAAGCAGCTTGCAGAGCCTACAGAGGAGGCAGCCGCCACTGCGGAAGAGAGCAAGCCTCATGTGCTTGAAAAGATACAAAGCGCAATCGAGAAGAAGATGGAGGAAGTGAATACCACCTATTCCGACCCCATGTATTCGGAAGAATTGAACAACACCATCATCGCCCGCGGTCTTCGTCACAATGGACGTGACATGGTCAAGGTGGAATCACTCAATAATGAGATATGATGTCAAAAACAAGAAGTGCATTTCTATCATTATATGCCGCTTTAACCCCAGCTCTGGCCAGTGCTAAGTGTGGCAACGTGGACTACAGCTGGGGAGCGGACGCACTTGCGAGTGCCCATGACTATGCCGTGACGATGATGCTCTACGAGATTTTCGGGCAAAACCATACTCATATATCATACTTGCAAATCAAACTTAAAGTACTCGTAAATCACTTATAATCAAAGATAATTGAAATAGAATCAAATTATAATAATACTTAACCACATTGAAGTTTTCTCCCTTTTTATGGGAACAAATTTGGGAACATTCTATAATTTTGCATTGAAAATATGTTCCCAAGATGCGGAAAACGTATATAGAGAGTGTTCACAAAATGTTTAATTCAAATCACCATTAAGAAATGGCAAAAACAAGTTATTACATCAGAAAGAGCAGCCGAAAGAGTGACACAGGCACCATCGGCATCAGAATCAGGGAGGGCAAATATGAATTGAAGATAGCTACTCCTCTTACAGTCCAAGTAGCCTACTGGGATGCTTCTGCTCCCGGTTATAAGGACACGACACCTGTTGCAGTAATCGACCGCAAAACACGGAGAGAGTTTAACCGCCGACTTATCCTGCTTGCCAACTTCGTGGAGGTACATCTGACCGACAAGGCAGACAACCAGACCATGAAGGCAATCATCGAGGAGTTTTTCAGAGAAAATGCCCACGAAACGGAAAAGCCACAGCCTTCTGCCTCAAAAGAATGTTCCAAAGACAGGGGCATGGACATCCGTGAAGCCTTCAAGCGTTACCTCAAGGAGAACTCGTTCAGCAAAAGGCATACGGAACAGACACATAACATCGAGCGCAAAGTAATCCGCTTCATCGACTGGCAACGTGACATGCTGGGAGACGAGGAGTTTTCTTCCTTGCTTGATGACATTGACACCATGCTCCTGTCTGAACTCCGTGACTACATCGCCCATGAGCGCATATATTATAAGGAATATCCCGACTTCTACAAGAAATACGACATCCGTTTTGTCGCTGAGATTTCCCCTAATACCCTGACCGCACTCATGGCAAGGTTCACTTTTGTACTCAACTGGTGTGTCAAGCAAGGCTACATGATCAATCTCAACTTCAAAAGCTTTGACTACGGTATACTGGTATATGGTTCTCCCTATTATCTGACCTTGGAGGAACGTGACACCATTTTCTATGCTGACCTCACTGGCTGGCCTAAGCACCTTGTGGAGAACAGGGACAAGTTTATGTTCCAGTGTCTTGTCGGATGCCGTCTGAGCGACCTAAACAAACTGACGAAAGCTAATGTCAAGGGTGACTTCCTTGAATACATACCGCAGAAGTCACTTAACCGCGGCATCGGTTCAACGGTGCGTGTCCCGCTCAACAGCAAGGCAAAGGAGTTGCTGGCAAGGCAGCAGACGAAAGGCGATTCCTTGTTCCCCTACCATTGCCGTGGCGACTATAACTCAGACATCCGCCTGTTGCTGCACCTTCTCGGCATCAACCGTGTCGTTACTATCCTGAACCGCCACACGCACAAGGAAGAGCAGCATCCCCTGTATGAGCTTGCGACATCGCATCTTGGCAGGAGAACTTTCATCGGCAACCTCTACAAGAAGGTCAAAGACCAGGAACTGATAGCCTCCATGACTGGTCATAGCCAAGGAAGCAAGGCTTTCGCACGCTACCGCCACATTGACGAGGAGATGAAGAACGAACTTGTATCACTTATAGACTGAACATCATTATGAGAGCAAGCGCATTTATAAGAACAACGGCAAGTCCCAAGAATGGCATGGCGAAAGCCACCGTCTATTTCCGCGTTAGGGACAACGAATGTGACATCAAGGCAGCAAGCGAACTGGCTATCCTCCCCAACTATTGGGATGCCAAAAGGCAGGGCTATAAGCTGCGTGTCTCCTTAGTCGGGGAACAGCAAAGGCAGGACTTCGACCATGCCGTACAGGAGATTCTCGCCCTTATATCAAAAGAATACTATATAGGTGCAGACAGCCGATGGCTGAAGCGTCTCCTGTTCGTTTACCATCATCCCAATGCCTACAAGATTCAGAAGAAGGAAGTCGTGAATGTGGCACTGACTTACTGGATTGAACGGTATCTTACCACAAGACTGGGCGACAAGAAACAGCAGGGTCTGTACCATTCCTTCATCAGGCTCATCAAGAGGTATGAGCGTCTCAGACAGCACATTGACAAGAATGATTCGTTCACGCTGAATATAGACACGATGACCGCACAGGACTTGCGAGACCTTGAAGAGTATATCCGCAATGAATATGACTACAAGATGAAATATCCCATGCTGTACAAGGGTGTCAGGGATTCGGCTATCAGGGGCAACAGAGGAGGCAACTACATAAGTGGCATCATGGGCAGGCTGCGCACAGCTTTTCTATGGACAATGAAGCAGGGGGCAACGGACAACAGACCGTTCGACCGATATGAGATGCCGAGGTTTGTTTATGGCACTCCTTACTATCTGAGCCTGGAGGAACGTAACCTCATCTACGACATGGATCTGTCCGAAAGTCCGGTGTTGGCATTGTTCAGAAACGTGTTCATGTTCCAGTGCCTCATTGGTTGCCGATACAGTGACCTTATCCGTCTCACTGCCGAGAACATCGTGGACGGTGCAGTGGAATATGTCCCCTCCAAGACAAGGGAGCGGAACGGCAAGACTGTGCGTGTTCCCCTCAATGAGAAAGCCAAGGTGATTCTGGACAGGCTGCTCAACAAGCCATACAAGACCAAGACACTTGTACCCCACAGGTCGCTTGCTATATACAACGAGGCTATCCGCATCCTTCTGACCAAGGCTGGTATCACACGTATGGTCACTGTCCTTGACCCGAAGACCCATGAGGAGCTGCAGCGTCCCATCAATGAGATAGCGAGCAGCCACATGGCGAGGCGTGTCTTTGTGGGCAACCTGTACAAGCAGGTGAAAGACCCGAATCTGATTGCCTCTATGTCTGGCCACTCTAACGGGAGCCGCTCGTTTGCCAGATACCGTGCCATTGACGATGACATGAAGAGAGAGCTTGTAAACATGATTGACTGAACTTACAAAAGGGAGATTGTTTTTATGGATTTGTATTCAATGATTGAGGCAGGAGGCAGCATCAAGGTTGAAGTGTCCGCAGCCGACCTCTGCCAATTTGCGGACAAACTGATTGAGAAAGCGCAGCTGATGAAGGAGCATGAACTGATGAGACAGGAACAGGCAGCCGATGAGGAAAAATGGCTGTCCACGGAGGAAGCGTGCAAGATGTGCGGTGTCTGCACCACCACACTTTGGGCATGGGACAAGGCTGGCTATCTGAGAGCCGCCAAGGTGGGCCGACGTAAACGCTATGCTCTCTCTGACATCAAGAGGCTGCTTTCACAGCGCAGCGACCAGTGTGAGGCTGACCCTATATCGTGGAAGGCTCTGAGACAGGGAAAATAGTCATTAACCATATTGGCGGCTTGGCATGTCCCATTTCACTTCTTCCCTCATTTCCCTTTTATATATGGTAACTGCCGTTCATGGCATTTTCTTGTGTTGTGGATGGCTTTGCCATTGGGGATTTATCGGATTGAGGTGTTTGGGGAGCAAGTATAGGTTTTTCGTCCCGATAAACCGCGGCTGATAGAGCCGAGCCTGCCAGTCACAGACCACAGACTTATGAACAAAGCCCCCAAAACACAGAGTCACACTTATATGGCAGAAGAGACTTCCCGACCCAACAAAGGCGGCAGACCGCCCCTTCCTGACGGGGAGAGGAGAGACTGTACCGTGAAGGTTAACTTCGACAGGTCGAACTACAACAAGCTGTGCCGTATCAGCAAGAAGGAAGGTGTGTCGCTGTCCTCCATCGTCTATCAGATGACTGTCGAGGGACACTATATTGCAAGGCTATCAGACGAGCAGACGGACTGCATCAGGAAGTTGGCTGGCATGTCGAACAATCTTAACCAGCTGACCCACCTTGCCCATATCCACGGCATCCTTTCGATGGAAAAGAGTTTGAAGAATCTGGCGATGCGTATTGACGAGACCCTCATACGCATCAGCCAATAATACCCATCCAACAATAGAGTTATGATAGCAAAAATCAAGTCAGGGCAAGGCTTTGGCGGACTGGTGAACTATGCCAATGATGTCAAGGAGAAGAACGCAAGAATTCTCCATGCCGAAGGAGTGAGCACCACTTCCAATGCCACTGTTACTGCCAGTTTCAAGTGTCAGGCACAGGGTTGTGGAGTGAAGAACTTCGTCGGGCATGTCGTGTTGAGTTTCTCTCCCAAGGACATGAGTCGCCTGTCAGATGGACTCATGGTGGAGATAGCACAGGAGTACATGAAGCGCATGGGAATTGTGGACACTCAATACATCATCTACCGGCACGAGGACAAGGCGCATCCACACCTGCATGTCATATACAATAGGGTGAACAACCGCAAGAAGGAGATAAATGGCGACCACAACTTCCGCAAATCAGCAGCTGTCACCAAGGCTCTCACGAGGGAGTACGGACTGACATTCGGCAAGGGCAAGGACGAGGTGAACCGTGACAGACTTCGTGGCAATGCAAAGGTGAAATACCACATATATGACACCATAGAGGCTGTCCTTCCGTTTGTCAACTCTTGGGATGAGTTGCATGCCGAATTGGCTAATCATGGTATCGATGTCCGCTTCTCCTACAGGTCGGATGGACGCATCAAAGGTGTTTCGTTCTCATACGGCAATGTGTCGTTTGCAGGTGGAAAGATAGACCGAAGCATGACATACGGTAAACTGGACGCTGTCTTACGTGCTTCGGCAATAAGAGCCGTAGGGAATACCTCTCCGTCTGGACAATTCCACATCGATGAGAGTTCTCAGCCCAGTGGCATTGTGCCGTCTTCCAACACTGGCATCAACGATTCACCAAATGTGGCATTCTCAATGGCAGACGCTTCTATTGGTTCTACATCGGACGGCAGCGGTGGTTTGACTGGTACTGCCACATTGGAGAATCTTGCCGATGCAGCAATGGAAATTGTCTTGCAGCCACATGTTGCACCTACATCTGGAGGTGGTGGAGGAAGCAATGATGACAGAGGTTGGAATGACGAGGACAAAAATAAGAATGTGTACAAACCCAAGAGAAAGAGATAAACATGGGAAAGAAATTCAAGGCTCTGAAAGATATGCCAGAAGAGATTCTGGAAAATATTGCAGCATCATCAGAGAGCAGTGTTACAAGTGGCGACAACTTGTCCGAAGCGGACAATATGGAAGCGGTCAACGACAGGTCTTTGGGACAACAACCAGCATTATTTGGATTGCCCAATGTCGAAAAGATGTCTGCCGTTATTTCTTCCAGAGTTGTGACATCAGTCAGAAGACTGCTTGAAGAAAGGCAACAACGAATCATCAAGGAAGAAGATGAGGAAAGGAAGCAGGGCAAGAAAACCTTGAACGAGGCTCTGAACGAACTGACCTCGCAATATGATGATGTGCTGAAAAGGTGCAATGCCGCCCTTGACCTGTATGACAACTTCAAGGAAGCAGCCAAAAAGTTGGACAAGGAAACAGAACGCAGCAAGAATCAGTCCAACCAATTCATGCAGCGACTGGATGCCATTGGCAAGGAAAGCAGCGTGCCCCCAACGACTTCACTTTCTTTCCCTCCTTTGCCAAAATCGTACTACGAAATCATGCGGTTCGTGTTCAAGGATATACCTCTATACTGCATGAGGAGAATTATCCATTCTCGCCACGTCCGTCAGTTCGTTGTACTTTTCATGCTCTGCCTGTGGTCTGTGTCTATGGGGGTTACCTGTTTGGTAGCATACGACAACGCAAGGCTGAATACCATCGAAAAGAAGTATATTCTTCTCCGTGACTTTTCCCGACTGGATGAACGCACCTCACAACGTGCGAACTACATCGAATGGCTCTACTCGGACGAAGACGAGCACCGTCAGGAGATAGATGAACTTTGGCAACAGAGACAACAACGATTGAACAACAAAAAGTAAAAATGATTATGAGCGAACAACAAAACAACAGCCCAAGACAAGCAGCCGTCAATGCCCTCATCAGCTGGGCAAAGGCTGGCTGGGGCTATTATTCCATGCGTGATGCCGTGGACAACTATCTGGAATCATGTGGCGCAAACCGCCCCTCCATAGGTGGCGAAGAGACCATCCTTGCACATAGAAAAATAGCAGCCAACCGACTGGCGATTGACTGCATATATGCGTTATCCAAAGAGGAACTATCCAAGGTGGACAGAGAGTTGGAGGGGATTGTCAGCAACGTGCCAAGGCAAAGCACGGGTATTCACAGATGATGAAACCTACAAGTCCTCACCGTTTGCTCTGTTGTACTCATTATCGTAAAACATCGTTATGTAATATTGACCGTAGTTTTCGGAAATCATAAACCAGACAGGCTTCTTGGCTGCCTTGTCGAGAGCGTACATGGCAGCCATCTTATAAATATCTTGAGAGATTTCCTCAGATGGATTTTCCAGTTGTTCTTTTGTGTATTTTGAATAAACCAAAGATTGGATTTCTTCATTGTAGTTAGCCGCCGTAGTATCTGGAAGTTGGTAAAAGATAGCCTCATAACGTTTTTTGTGGACAGTCATTTCGTATGAGATATTCTCGTCCTCTTTGAGTTTGGGGTCTTCCTCTGAGAAACTGCAATACTTTGAATTGTTTTTGAACTGTTCACATAAAACATTAAACCGGATTCTGATGCTTGCCTCGTCCATCGTATTTGCATCACAAACCATGATACGGCATACTTTATCATTATTTGTAGCAATATGAACGTTTACATCCATACCATTAAATTTCCCAGTGAGCACCCCCTCAGCATAAGGGTTTTGTGTGAACCCTTTTGATTTGAGTTTTCTCATCATCTCACTCTTGTTGCCATCTACTGGGATGCCCAAAAACTTGGTTACATCCGTCTGTGCCATAGTAACTATTGATATGCAGCACAACACTAAAGATAATAAAACTTTCTTCATATTGTAAACTTTTAAAATACTTTGTTCTTGTCTGTTTAACAGTAATCATCTATACAATCACCGCCAGTCCATTCCTTTCCTTGAAATAGGGTAATCGTCTTTAATGCACCATTTTCTTCAAAAAACGAGCCTCCGTTTTTATGAATATATTTATCGTTAAGAATATACACATAGGTAATATACCATTGTTTGAATCCTTCAGGATTATGTGTCGCAACGCAGAGCCGCTTCCTGTCATCTGATATGGCGAATTCCATAATAGAATTTGTCCCATAGGTGTTGCTTGAAAATACCTTTCCTTTTTCCAATGATGAATAATAGGTCTCTAACGAAAGTATGTCAGTGGGACATAAAGGAAACTCTGTTGGCGTTCTCCAATCTTCTTGCATAGCATTAGAAGTTAATGATTGCACCAGCAATGGCAATGCTCTTTCTTCCTCTTCTTCATATACACTTGGCATTTGTGTAGATAAATGTGACCAGTTGTGACGAATATTTACAGACGGAAAATCTTTGTATATCCATTCACCTATGCCTTTACCTTGCGAAGTGCTAACGAAATCTGCGTCTTCGTTACTCCATCTTTCCAAATTCGACTTGCATTTCGCAGCCTCCTCCTCAGAGACTGTGCGCATCCATTTGAAATTGGGGTCTGCTGTACTTTCTCGTAGCAGGGCTGGATTATCAAGAAATGCAGCTATGCTTCCACATATATTGATTATTCTTCTACGAGTAATTGGGTTGTTCAAGACATTTTCAAGTTTTGTTACCCAATGAAGATTTTCTGCTCTATTATTACATCTGTTGGTATCTTTATGGTCAACAACCATTCCCTCTGATTTTTTATGACCCCAAAATGCGGACGCTACAACTTGATGGACACGAATATTTGAGGCGAAAAACATATATCCATTGTTCTCGTTCTTTGTGCCAAATGTCCATTTGTTATCCAAAGGTCTTATTCGACAACCTTTTTTAGGATGCCTCATGATGGCACCATTATCTCGTACTGAGTATATTTCTCCCTTATATTCACAAGAAACCTCAACCTTGAAATTATTTATGTCAATCATAACAGTGCTTATTTAAGGTCAACAAAATCTATTTTCTTTCCTAAAGCAGCAGCAATCTTGGATAGAATATCAAGCCCTACAGAATACTTTCCTTTCTCTATACGGCTAAGATTAGCTGCATCTATACCTGCAAGTCTCGCCAAATCACGGGCTTCCATGCCTCTGTCTTCACGTATCTGACGAATTCGTCCACCGATACGTGCCCGATCCTTATGACGAGTACCAGTACTGATGCCTAAAATTCCACCTCCAATGGCAAATTGCATAGATTCGCGCCAGATAGAATTTGTCATTTCTTCCTTATCATCGGAAAAGTTTTTGTCAAACAAGACTTCTAACCAATGAAGTTCGTAATCTTGCGTTTCCTTACTTGTATATGCACCTATCTGGCACAATACAGTAAAAACTTCTCCATCAGGAGCTACTACTTCGACCTCATTCCGGCTAATAATCTGTGCTGACGATTGTGTCGGAATCTCTAAAAAAGAATGTTGACTTTTGTCTGTCATGATTGTATTACCGTATTTTAAGTGTTGTCGCCACTTTTAATGATTACTAAATTCAAGTGCAAAGGTAACAATAATTGGCAAATATACCAATTACCCTTTGTTTTTTTTGCGTTTTTTATATAAAAATGTGCTTACTAAGTAGAAATCTGCACCAAATAACACAAAAACCAGCTTCTTTTGAACCATTTCGTGAACAATTAGCATCTCAACAAGAACATCGTCATTACTGCTCAACTACTTACGGAGATAATGCAACACATGACAAGGGGGTGCTGCACTCCACTCATATTTTTATCTTTTCATGGCAAAGGTTTTAAGGTTTTGGAATATCGAACAGAGGGAAGAGAACACTCATCCCCCAGTTGCTTACCAGTCTTTATGTAAACAATGCCGCATAGTATATCTACGGTATACTGTCACATCTTTGTCTGTCCACCTGCCACTACCATGCTTTTGCACCATCAAATACTCTTGTAATCCTTGATATTCTGCACTCGTTAATCAGAGAGCCTTTCAGACTGACTTTGTCATTTATAGACCCTAAATAGCGTTAAAAAGTGTTTCACCCTATTTTGGAGAAATTCACCCCATTTGTGGCTCTTTCAAGGGTAATAAACATACTTGAAAAAACTGATTTCGCCTTATATCATTCTTGTCTCATTTTGGGAACAAATTGAAAATTCTTATTAGATTATATGTTGTGTATCAACAACTTATGCGAATAGTATATCACATGCTCTATATCGTTTATCTGTGCTATGCAGTGGCGGGCATCGTGGTCATAGTCAGCGCCTTGCAGATATATATAAAGATGAATACGGGCGAAGAAGGAGTGCAGAAGAACATCATGATGCTGGTGGGAGCCTGCCTGTTCCTCATAGGAGCGACCATCGTCTTCCCCGCTTTCTTCGGTTATCAGATTTGAGATACAGGTGATACGAGATAAGATAACTCAAAGTGTAACAAATTAAAAGGTAAAAAGAATGTTTGAAAGGATTAACAAGAAGGTGAAGGGATTCTTCTCTTCACAGCGCATGAAAACGCTCGCCCTGATGTTGCTTGTCGGCACCACCGCAGCAATGGCACAGAACGCAGCCGGCGACTACTCGGCAGGAACGACCGCGCTTACCACAGTGACGGAGGAGATTGCCAAGTATGTACCTATCGTGGTGAAGCTCTGCTATGCCATTGCAGGTGTCGTTGCAATTGTCGGAGCCATAAGCGTTTACATCGCCATGAACAACGAGGAACAGGACGTGAAAAATATCTTAGTCCTCCAAAATTGGTTAGAAAGGATAAGAAAGGAAGTGATAAATAAAGCGCTTAGTATCAAGCGAATAAGCGAATTTTTGAATTTTCCGATTCTTGCTCAACCGACTCTTAAAAAGATATAATAAAATGATTTTTGTTTCTGATTTGTTTCTCATATATGACTTGATTTTCATATCTTTGCACATGCTTTCAAGGGCATAATCACGATGCAGAAACGATATATCAGCATCCGAAAAGCCCAAACCTCGCAGACCCTCTGCAAAATTCATTTTCCCTTCTTTCGGGAGTAAATTACCAATAAAAAATATACAAGCATGGCAAGACCAAAGAAACAAGTCAAACTGAAGGAGCCGATTAAGATTCGTCTCAAATCACTCGCAGATGGCAACAAGAGTATCTATCTTGACATCTACTGGAAGGGAGTCAGGAAGTATGAGTATCTGAAACTCTATATCATTCCTGAGGTCAATCCACTCTGCAAGGAGCAGAACAAGGAAACGATGGCACTCGCAGAACGTATCAAGGCAGAGCGCATCAAGGCTCTCCATGGTCACGGAGTGCAAGACTGGGAAACCGTCAAGCAGGGTTCTCAACTCTTGACAGGATGGATCAAGAAGTATTGTGAAGGTGGAATCAGCACCAAGAAGTCAACCCTCCATTGTCGTGTTGAAATGCTTCACACCGTGGAGAAATATCTTGAAGAGTCCAATCAGACCTTCATCACCCTTGAAGAGGTCAATGCTGATTTCTGCCGTGGGTATGTGAAGTTCCTTCGCACCTTCCCAAACTCACACTGCAAGTACATTGAGCCAAGACCTATCAGTCAGAACACGGCAAGCCGTTACCTCGGCATGTTCTCGACTACTCTCAACAATGCCGTCCGTCAAGGTATCATCCGAAACAATCCAATGAAGGAACTGGATGCCAAGGAGCGCATTCAGCCAAAGGATGGCAAGAAGGAATACCTTACCATTGAGGAACTTAAAGCCCTCATGGCAACCGACAGTTACCGCCCAGAGGTCAAGCAAGCCTTCATCTTTGCTTGTTTCACTGGTTTGCGACTCAGTGACATGTACAAACTTGCACCGATTCACATTTTCAAGACTCCTGACGGCAAGGGCGAGTACATTGACATGGAAATGCAGAAGACTGAGAAGCCTGTCATCATCCCACTCTCGGAAGAGGCAAAGCGTTGGTTACCAAAAACAAAGGGAATAACAACTCCCTTCTTTGATATACCAACTACTCAGACCGTCATAGGCAGAGCCCTTCGCAAATGGGCAGAGGCAGCAGGTGTAGAGAAGCACATCAGTTTCCACTGTTCACGTCACACCTTCGGAACAATGATGCTGACACTTGGCGCAGACCTGTTCACCACAAGCAAGTTGATGGGTCACACCAATGTTCAGACCACTGAAATCTATGCGAAAATCGTAGATAAGAAGAAGGAGGAAGCCATCAACCTCATTGATGGAATGTTCAAGTAAAGGAGGTGACTTGAAAGCACCCCCTTTGATAAACCAGGGTGGTGTTTTACCCCAGTGGTATAACCAATTATAACAATCATTGATATGACCATCACACTTCGACAAAAAGACCTCGAAAACGACAACAAGAGCCTGTATCTTGACATCTATGACAATGGCAAGCGCAAGTTTGAGTTCCTTTCCCTCTACCTAATCCCTGAGATTAACCAAGAGACAAAGGAACGCAACGAGGCTACCTTGAAACGTGCGCAGGAGATTCGTGCCGAGCGCATCCTTCATCCCGAGACCATTCCCGAGAAAGGTCACTTGATGGTCGTACCCGACATTCCAGATGATGATTCTCCCGAGGTCATTGACTGGATCCAGACCTACATGGAGTGGATGGACGGCAATCCCGAATATTCCAAGAGGACTGTCGAGCAGACTCAATACCTTCAAGAACGCATGAAGGAGTTTCTGAAAGCCAAACGCAGACCTCACATCACTCTGATGAAGTTCGATAAGACATGGTTTAAGGCATTCTTTCTTTGGCTGAAGAATGACTATGTACCTCAGAAGTATGTGAGAGTCAAGGCAAAGCCATTGAGTAATGCCAGTTTGCGGAACATGCAGCAACGCATTGTTGCAGTATTCAACAAGGCAGTCAAGACTGGCAAGTTGAAGGCAAACCCCTTCTATCAGTTGGAGAAGGAAGACACAATCTCCAAGCCAAAGTCTGGTCACAAGCTGTACCTTACACCCGATGAACTCAAACTCTTCATGGCATCCGAAGAGACTAACGGAGTCAGGGAAACCCAGTTGGCATTTGGCTTCGCTTGCCTTACAGGACTACGCATCAGCGACATAAGGGCTTTGCGATGGTCAAACATCATGAGGAACGAGGCAACGAACACACTTGTAATCGTCCAGAAGAAGACCAAGGAACTCAATGCCGTCCCAATCTGCTCAACCGCAGAAGCATGGATGCCACCCAAGAAGGATGACAAGGTTTTCCACCTTCCTGCCCATGCCAATGTGGATGCAGCTCTCAAAAGAATAGCCAAGAAGGTAGGTATTACGAAGACAATCTCCTTCCATACCTCCCGACACACCTTTGGCACTTTGATCCAAGCGGCTACTGGTGACATTGAGACCACCAAGAAACTCATGGGTCACAAGTCGCTCAAATCTACCGCAGTCTATGCAGACGTGCTGACTGAGGAAAAGGTCAAGGCTATCGGCAACACTAAGACAGTGTTCAAAAGTCGCAAGCCACACACCGAGAACAAGAAGATTCCACGAACCAAGCGAACGGCAGCGACCAACACGCACCCTCGCAAAGTCATAGATATACAGGATAACGGCTAACGAGCCGATTCAGGATAACAACCAGTTTCATTTCATCAAAAGCAGTGCCCTGATTCAAGGTAGTGGTTTCCGCTACCTTTAGGGGCTTGCTATCTCAAAACCAAGCATTCAGGATAACGTAAACAACTAAATATCAAGATTATGAATAAGACTATTGACAACGAGACTCTTCTTTTGAAGGTAGAGTCATTTGAGCATCGCATCGAGGTTCTGGAAAACACTCTCAACGTAGCCAAGGAGGTATTGACCCTTGAAGAAGCAGCCCTTTTCATGGGCATTTCAAAGAGCAGTCTCTACAAGATGACCCATCGCCATGAGCTTCCTTTCTTCCGTCCAAACGGCAAACTCATCTACTTTGAGAAGACTGAACTTCTGAAGTGGATGCGTCAGAACCGCAATATGTCTGAGGCTGAGACCAAGGAGGCAGCAGCCCAGAAGCTGAACGAACTCGCCAACCACTAATCAATGAGTATATGAATCAGGATTTCAATCAACAGGAGTACAACGACAAACTGGCTCAGGTAGCCAATCTTGCCGTTACCTATGCCAAGGATGGCACAGGCTATCACAGTATGAAGGATGCCTTCAATGAACTGTGCGAGATTTCACATGCCAACAAGGGTATAGACCAAGAGAACACTATCGGCAGACGAACCCTGCTTGTGCAGAGTGTCTGCATCAAGGCTATCCATGCGCTCACTCCATACCAGAACGAGCGACTTGAACAGCAGCTGAAGGACATTGCTTCGGACTATCCCGAGCATCGTCACCTGCATTTCCGCAGATAGTTTCTTCTTTCCCTTTTGTCATATCATAGACATATCAATGAGAGTTACCGCTTACATACGTCAGAAAGATACATCGAAGAACGACCTTGACAGCCGTGCTTCGGTGTACTTCCGTGTCCGTGACAAAGGGCTTGATATCAAGTGCGCAAGCGAACTTCAGATCAATCCCAATCACTGGAGCCAAGAACGACAGGGCTACAAGAGCCGTGTCAATCTTGTGGATGACGATACCAGAAACCTCTTTGACTCACAGGTCAAGGAGATTACAGGTATCATAACCAGGGAATACTATATCGGAGCAAACTCCGACTGGCTCAGACGACTGATATTTGCCTATCACCACCCCAATGCCTATTGCATGGGCAGTGGCATGGCGGTAAGCAAATCTTTTGTCATCTGGGCAGAGAGATACCTTCAGAACAAGAAATTCAACAAACATCAGGAGTGTAACACCCGATGCCTGATTGACAAGGTTACTCGCTTTGAGGATGAACACAAACACCCGATGAACATTGACAGCATGACTGCCGATGATCTTCGTGCGTTTGCGGATTTCCTGTCTTCTGACTATGACATATCAATGAATACCATCGTCACTAACATGACCATATTACGAACCGTCTGCAACTGGGTACGAAAGCAGGGAGTCACAAACAATGACCCCTTCTTTGGATATGACATGCCCAAGGCTCTCTATGGCACTCCATATTTCCTGACCATTCAGGAGCGTGACCAAGTTCTGGATGCAGACCTCGCGGATGATGCAGAACTTGCTGAGTATCGTGATATGTTCGTGTTTCAATGTATGGTCGGTTGCCGTCATAGTGATCTTGTGACCTTCACCCCCAAGAACATTATTGACGGTGTTCTGGAATATATCCCCATCAAGACCAAGGGCAAGTCTGGTGACGTTGTAAGGGTTCCTCTTATCCCCAAGGCTATGGCTATCGTTGATGGCCATGACCATGGTGATGATGAACCAATCTTCCCCAAGCATTATAACTTCAAGTTCAACGATGCTATCCGTAGAATCTTGAAGCGTGCCAAGGTAAATCGTGTTGTCACTGTGATTAACCCTAAGACACGGCTTGAAGAGAAGAAGCCAATCTCTGATGTGGCTACATCTCATCTGGCACGAAGGACTTTTATCGGTAATCTTTACCGCATGGTCAAAGACCCTGATTTGGTTGCTTCGATGTCAGGTCATGCCAAAGGCAGCGTTGCTTTTGCCCGATACCGAGTCATTGATGATGACATGAAGAAATCCCTGGTTGAACTTATCCAGTGATTCTCTTCTTTTTGATGGCAAATTCCTTTTCCCTTTATTAGGTTACATTTTTCAAATATCATAGACTATGGACGATAAAAAGTTACATCGTTGCTTCACCTTCTCAGAAGACCAGTTGAAGCATCTTCGAAGCAAGAAGTACAAGATTGACCGTATGGAATGCTTCATGTCGCTTGTGGATCTTGCCGAGCCAGTTCCAAAACTTGTGCAAATCAGCAAGACCAAGCAAGTAGAAATCTTGGCAGGTCAGGTTATGGTTGACAATACCCAACTTGCCAAACTCTGGGACAAAGACCGCAAGACGGTTCCAAAGCTGTTGGATGCTATGGAGGCTGTTGGCATTTTCTCTTCTCAGGAAGTGGAAGATAACCGCATCTACACCCTTCATTGTCTCTCAGGCTGGTATGTTGATGCAAAGTTCGTGTCGAATGCCTTTGCCCTGAAGCGCAACAATGACAGTACGGCAATCATCCATGCGGAAGTTCCTGCCTGCAAGGTCATCATCACTGAGGATCCTGATGACAAGAAGAAGGACAAGGATAGTTCCTCTTCTGGCATTGACAAATCCAAGGACTCTGCCGAGGGCAACAATCCTCAGACAACTGGCAATGTGTCGCACCAATCACCACAATCTAATGATAGTGGCAATGTGGGTAAGTCTGGAGCAGATGGCAACAAGTCACCATCACCTCCTGAAAACAATTCCCCTCAGTCTGCTGACAGCCCTTCGCCCCAAGGTGAAGCCGATGGCAAGCAGAATGAAGGGAAGGTGAACGAGCAGACTCCACCACAACAGGGAGGACAGCAGCCACAACAGCCTAACGGCAACCAAGGACAGCCTAACAACGGCTATCAGAAGCCTAACGGCTACTACCACCAGAACGGCAACAAATAGCCGTCTGAGGACTCAGGAATGCGACCTGCACCGCCAAACCATCCCAAAGGACGTTTACCGATACAGGACGATACGGCAAGCCGAAACGACCTTCTAAGCCCTGACGGGAACTTAGCAGGTAAAAGGACCGATTTTTAAGAGGTACTTTTCGAGAAATCCTTTTGTACTACATTATTTGTGACCAAATTTATGCAGTCCTAAAAGTTTCTCGGGCTACTCGCAGGCTCGCAGACCTATGTCCTTCTTTTTAACTGATTTATTTTCATCCCTTTAATCTTATTCATAGATATGGCTAAGAAAAAGAAGATTATCAAGAAGACACCCACAAGGGTGCATTCCTTCCGCTGTACCGATAAGGACTGGAAGGAGTTGAAGAAACTCGCCAAGGAATGTGGTATCAGCATTGGCAAGTATCTCGTTGAAACAGGCTTGAAGCATCACCCACGTCAGCGACTCACTCCAGAGGAAAGCAAAGCCCTTAACTCTCTGACTGAGGCACGTACCGACTTGATAAAAGTCCGCAGCAAGTTGCACGATGCTTCACCTGAGGAAAAGCAGAAGATGTTCAGATCTGCAACGTTCATGAAGTGGTGGATTGAAGCCGTTGAACGTCTCATCAAACACTGGTATAGCATTGAAGACAACCTTACTTCTCCTGTACTGACCAAAGTTCAAGAAGACGAATGATCATACTCGCAAGACCAGTAGCCTATGGCGGCAATGCCGCAAGGTACGCAATGGAGAAGGAGAATGCAACCGTGGTCAAGGTAAACCACATGCCTGACTATCTCGATGCCAATGAAATCTGGTATCGGATGAAGCATCACTGCCAGTTGCATCAACAGGACAGGACTGTTGGGCGAAAGTTGGAACGCTTCATGACCACGTTTGTACTCTCCCCATCCAAGGAAGAGTCTGAGAACTACACCTTGGATGACTGGGCAAACCTCGCTGATGAAGGATTGGAAGCTTTGGATTCAGTCGGACTTTTACCCAAAGGCTTTAAGGAGAAGGTCAAGACCAATTTCCGCAATTCTATGAGTGTTGCTGCCTTGCATCGGGATTCCAAGTCTGGAACCCTTCACCTGCATCTTGACTGTTGCCGTGTGGATAATGACGGCAAGACCAACGATGTTCACGATGTTCACATCAGAGCAATAAGGGCTGCGGAAATTATCAACGCAAGGCATGGTTGGGAGCAACCTCAGGAGGTTCGTGAAATGCGCCAACAAGATATAGCGGAGTTTTGCGAATATACCCTTCAGAAGATGGATAGTTTCGACATTGACCGTTACTTTGATATGCTTCGCATGAGAGGCTATGAGGTCAATCCAAGGTATGACACTACTAACTGCAAACTTGTGGGCTACACCATCGGCAAGAATGCCTCAGTGTTCAAGGCTTCTGCCATCGGTCGAAAGTTCATGGTATCACAGCTTGAAGCCACATGGAAGAAGATGCATCCCAAGCCTACTCAGGTCAAGATGCGACCTGCTTCACCTTCCATCACTCCGGCTCGCCCTGCTCGCCCAGTTGCTCAAACAACGAAACCTACCCAGTCCAATTCTAAGCCATTGCCTGTTGCTACCAAGACTGCTTTCAGTTTCAACGTTGGCGGTGAAATGAAGAGAATCTGGATTCCGAACACGGTCAAGGACATCTTCCTCAATGAGGCTCAGGTTCCTGACTCTGATATGACTGCAGCAAGAGAGGACATTTCTCATGTTGGTATGCTTCTCTTCCTTGATATGATTGATGCAGCAACAACAGTGTCCGAATCTTGTGGCGGTGGTGGTTCTGCTCCTTCGTCTGGTTGGGGCAAGGATGATGACGAAGACGAGCGTGAGAGGGCTCGCAGATGCCTCCAGATGGCTCATTCAATGTGCAAGCCACCTGTCAAGCAAGCACCACAGGTACGCAGAAGAGGACGTCACTAAAATCAAGAAGATATGCGAATAACATCAAGTAAAATTGAAGATATACCCGAAGAGGACGAGAAACAAGACTTCGATGATATGATGAGCGAAGTCCAGGAAGAGATTGAAGAGCATGATGCCGAGGATGCTGTTGTCAGTCGTGCACCTGAACTCAGGCAGTTGAGTGAGAACATTGACAAAGCGACCAACACTTGGATCAATGCAACTCTTCAACTGGAGTCTGCCATCCGTAAGTACAATTCAGCTCAGACTGCTCTTGGCAATGCCGTTGACACTATCAGTGGTAAGGTTGACACCATCAACACCCACATCGACAATGTTCTGAAGGATGCCCCAACCAAGTTGAAGGTTTCAGTCAGAGTCGATGATGTTGACTGGAAGAAGATTCAGGACATGTTCGACAAACAACATGAATGGATGACCACTCAGATGCAGAAGCATATCCGTGAGGTCAATCAAATGTTTTATGAAGAACGCAGAAGGGTTCAGGAAAGGTACAAGGAGTACGACGGAACCTACCTCGGACACTATGTGCAGTATTTCTTCTGGTTCTTCTTTGTCCTTGGACTCGTTATTTTCGGCTTGGCAATCTTCCTGATGCTCGACAGTCACTACCACTGGACGAAGTAATCTAATGTTCCCAACATGGCTTGTGGGATTCATTTTGGGAACAACAAACCCACTGACAATCGGCATTACTGCTGAAAATCAGTGGGTCTGCTTATTCAGTTGTCAATCTTGATAAGATGAATTAGTGATGAATTGCGTTTATATGGCAGCATCTATGATATACGTTGAATCAACGAGGAGAAATCAACGTACTAGGCATCATATCTTTCTGCATTGGCTTCGTAAGGTATGTTTTCTTTTGACGGATCAAGACTGATACTATCAAGTTCTTTGCCCAGTTCAAACTCTATACATATATAGCGTTTGCAGTACTTTGAACAGGATAAAAGCCTCTTTTAAGAACATCTTCTTTGTTAAGCAATGTCCGTATTTTTACTCACATCTGAATCATCAGCCAAGTGTTCTTCATCATCAGTAGTAGCATTATACATTACCGATGCTAGTTGAATTTCAGGACGTTCGTTACCTATAAACAACAGTTGAACAGCCAACCGAGGAGGATGATGGCAGCTGCTACTGTGCCGAAGAAGATGAGGATGAGACGCATGTTCATCACCTTCTTGAGCATGATGGCTTCGGGGAGCGAGAGACCTACCACGGACATCATGAAGGCGAGGGCTGTGCCGAGGCTTACTCCTTTGGCAACAAACACTTCGACAACAGGTACGATGCCAGCGGAATTGGCGTACATCGGTACGGCAGGGATGACGGCAAGCGGAACGGCATACCAATGCTCGCCGCTAAGGTATTCCTCGAAGAAACCCTCAGGCACATAGCCGTGCATCGTAGCTCCGATGGCAATACCGATGATGACGTATAGGATTACGCCACGGATGATGCTGACGGCCTCTTTGACGATCTGTGGCATACGCTGGATGAGGGTGAGGTGGTTTTCCTCGATTTCCTCTTGACCGGAGCTCGCCATCTGCTGGATTTGCAATACCCAAGGGCTGAGGTGCTTCTCCAGCTTCATCTTGCCGAGGATGAAGCCGCCAATCGTGCCGAGCAGGATACCGCTGATGACGTAGATGGCGGTTACTTTCCAGCCGAAGGTTCCGGCAAACATTGCCACTGCCACCTCATTGACGAGAGGCGAGGTGATGAGGAACGAGAAGGTCACGCCCAGTGGAATACCGCCCTTGACGAAGCCGATAAACAATGACGAATGATCCGCCAACTTTTCAACAACTTCTCCGATGTATGTAATATGTTCCATGTGATTATATATATTTTAAATCGTAAATATACGTTGGTTTAACCTATAATAAAAAGGATAGGTTATATCCTTTTTATTGTCTGCACTGTCTTTAAAATCCCAAAGCCCTGATCATCTTATGGTTCAGGTGTCTGTTCTTGCCCTTGAACGGATAACAGTGTATATGTATGGCAGGATTGAAGTTCATTTCAATGATCGCATAGTTATCCGGTGTGGCAGGAGCATGAATATCCTGTATCATCATATCCAGCCCGGTAATCTTCACGTTCAGAGCTTTGGCAGCTTCCACAGCAATAGCCTTGTACGAGTCGTCTATATCGTCTGTAAAATCTATGCTGTCTCCTCCCGTACTGATATTGGAGTTCTCACGAAGATAGACCACTTCCCCCTCTTTGGGTACAGTGTTGAAATCCATTCCCTGCTGCTTCAGAAACATTTCCTCCTCACGCCCCTTTCTAATTTTCTCCAAAGGGGTGCGATATCCTTTACCTCTGAGCGGATCTTCATTCTTCCTGTCTATCAGTTGTCCGATATTCAGAACACCGTCACCCGTCACGTTTGCCGGAACACGGTGAAGGATACCTACCACTTCATCATTGATGATGAATATCCTGAACTCCCTTCCCGGTATGAACTTCTCTATAAGCACCGTGTTGTCATGCTCAAAGGCTATCTGCAAGGCTGCCTTGAAGTCCGTTTCATCATAGTTATGCTTCAGTATGGTTATACCCAATCCGAAATTGGTGGACTTAGGCTTGATTACCACAGGTTTCCCTGCATACATACGGTAGTCTGCCATACCTGCCTCCGGTGACGTGTATTCATAACCGCCCGGCACGCTTATTCCGGCACGTTCCAGCACCTTCTTCGTTACCACCTTATTTTCCATCATCAATACAGACACGTATGAGTCCAAAGAGGTCTTGGTTGCCTGCATCACATATTCCTCCTTTTTACCGTCAAACAGACGTATGAAGTTTTCCTTACGGTCAAGTATTTCAAAACCTACCCCTTTAAGTATTGCAGCCTTCAGCAGAAGCTGTGTGGACATTTCCATATCCTCCAGTCCATGAAATCTGTAACCTCCGCTTATGGTGGCTTCCCTATACTGTCTTGCCTTCTCCAGATGGAACGGTACAAACCCCACCCTGTTTATGTTCTCATACAGCACCATGCCTATACGCTTCTCAGGATTCTGTACAAGATACAGATTGTGCTGCATCTCCTGACGGTAGGTTTCATTGTCAAGCACCCCATATTCTGAAAGAATCCTCTCCATATCTTCTAAAATAGAAGTAGCTTTCTGCTGTACAGTGGTCGAGCAGCATTTCAACTCCTTCTTTTCGTCTCTTCCATAGCATGAAGCCATATCCTGATTACAGGTAGCCCTTTGCAGTTCTTCCTCCGTAAGACTTCCGTTCTCCTCCTTCAGCAGAGAATAGACAAGCAGAAGGTGAGAAAAATAAATGGCACTTGCGCATACCCCCGATTTTGTAAACGGGTCAAGATCCACAATTCGTACCTCAATGTAGGAAGGAGAACCATTATCCTTTTCCAGAAACTTGATACGAACCGGAAGATAAAGCTCGTGAGGTCCGTCAATACGGTTTTCCCTTATCAGTTTGTCAATAGACATATTATAGGCTTCAAGTGAGGAATAATCGATGAAGAATTCCTCACGGTTACGATACCCCAACGGACTTGTCCTCAGACTGAGGCTTACCCCACACTTCATGGGCTGCTTTTCTCCCGTTTTAAGCGAAATCACATTCAGGGTTTCTTCCGCAAGCGGAGATTCACCGTACAGCCAGATAAAAAGCCAGCGGTATTTGAGAAAGTTCCTCACCACACGGAAATATACTGTTTCCCTGACCTCCTCCATAGAGCTGCCGCACACACCGCTTTTCAGCAGAACGTCCATCAGTTTTTCCGAGAAAGAGAAATTGAAGTGTATTCCCGAAATAAGCTGCCTTTCCTTTCCGTAGGTTCCGGCAAGTTTCTGACGGTAATACTCCTTGTCCTTGAACTCTCCCGAATAATGTGCAATGGGTATCTCCTGATTCTCCTTCAATACAGGAGGAAGGCTCTGAGGCCAGAGAAGCTCATCGCCGATATTCTCCGTCACCACATCGTGCAGCGTTTCCATAAATCCCAAAGCCTCTCCTACACTTGGCAGCGGCGGAGTTATCATTTCCACCTGACTCTCTGAAAAGTCGGTGGTTATATAAGGGTGCTTCCCCTTGTCGCCAAATACTGCCGGGTGTGGAGTCAGGGCAAGCGTACCGTCCTGATTGACCCTGACATTTTCCTTTTCAAGTCCGAAACACCCCTCTCTAAGCAGATGGCTGTTCTGTTTAAGTATAAAGCAAAAATCCTGTGTATTCATATACTGCTATATTGTATGTTTGATTTTTCAAGTTCCTTTTCCCTTTTTCTATATAATAGATAAAGTACAATGCCCTTTATCACGCTGGTAAGCGATATGCTCCACCAGACACCCTCTATTCCCATTCCCAGACTTTTGCCAAGCAGAAGGGCAAGAGGTATCCTCATTGTGGTGAACACGATGCTCACGGTTGCCGGATATTTGGTAAGCCCCTGTCCGGTATAAGCTCCCGAAGTAAGTATTTCAAGTGTGGCAAACAGCTGTGAGAAGCCGACTATACGCAGATAGGCACTACCTATTTCTATGGTGGCAGCCTCATTCACGAAAAATGACAGTATGGTTTCCGGGAAAGCTAAAAATATGAATGTGGCAGGAATGGAGATACAATATCCAAGCCTGATACTTGTACGATAGCATTTCCTTATCATATCCGTATTCCTTTCCCCATAATATTGCCCTATAAGTATGGAGGTTGCCTGCATCAGACCGTTCATAAGAAGAAACGAGAGCGACTCTATCTGAAGCCCCAGCTTCTGTGCGGCTATTGCATCTGTTCCCCATATACTTACGATACGCCCGATGGCTATGCCGATAAGCGAGAACAGAATACGCTGCATGGCAGGTGCTGTACCTATTCCAAGTATTTTCCTGAGAAACTTGTGGGGTACTGCTTTTATACTCAAGGTGAGTTCAAGCCTGTGTCTGAGAAGATACACCGCATACATCATGGCACACCCCTGTGAAAGTGCCGTAGCCCATGCCGCACCTTCCACTCCCAGTCCGAAATAAAATATAAACAGAGGGTCAAGAATGATATTGACGATATTCCCGTAAAGTACCGCCCTGAACGAGAATTGTGTCTTTCCGTGTGCGTCTATAATGGCGGTAAACAAAAGGTTCATAAACATGATAAGAACTGTGATACTGCTTATCCTCAGATAGTTCTGAGCCATCGTGTTTACTTCCGGTCTTTCGATATTGAAAAGTGATATAAGAGGCTCCGCCAGCATAAAGACGAACAGGGCATAGAATATCCCCAACACGAATGTACTGCGTATTCCGCACGATATGAAGTGCTGTATCCTGTCCTTCTTTTCAGCCCCTATACTGTGTGATACCGATACCATAGTACCGATGGTTATCACGCTTATCAAAGACCAACCCAATTTGATATAAAATCCGGCCGTTCCGACAGCCGCCACTTCTCCGCTTCCCAATTTCCCGACCCAGAACATATCCGTAATATCGTATGAAATCTGAAGGCAGGATGATAGTATGATAGGGATTGCTATTCTCAGTAGTGATTTTCTTTTTTCTCTTTTTGCCGATGTCTGTTCCATATTTCCAATTTTATATCGTAAAAATACGATACCTTATGCCAATAAAAAAACTCGAGCAAGAGCAGAACGGAGTGATGGCTCCGAAGAGGGATGACAAGAGGTATTGCAATCCGTAAAGCTTGCGCGAGTTGAGGAAGTTGCGGAGTCGTTCAACAGGGAAGTAGGCATTGACAATGCCCATCACTATGCTGATGAGGAAGAGCAGCAGCACGATCTTCAGCGAGTCATAGACGAAGAAGTTGAGCGCTTCGCCAAGTCGGGTTGTGGCGTCTATGCCGAATAGGTCATAGATCAGCCAATCTGCAAATTGTTGTATCATAATTATTATAAGTTACATGTGTTATCCGAATGGCATTCTATCTTGATTCCTTTAATTTCTGACAGATAGAAGTCTTTCATCTTTATCATTATTTCATCGCGCACTCTGCGGAACTCTGGCAGTATCTCCTCTTCCGTTCCTTTGAAGGCATCGGGATCGTCAAAGCCGATGTGCAGACGCTTGCCAACCTTGCCTATGAATACCGGACATGATTCATTGTCCTTCTTTGTCTCTGGTGTATTATTGCCAGCACAAGCGGTAATTGTGGCTGTAGAAAGAAGAACAGCCATCATGATAATTGTAATCTTTTTCATTTTCTCTGGGTGTTATTTGATTAAACATGTGTTATTACAGGATCTTTACCTCAAAATTTCAAGCAACTCTGCCTCATTCTTCTGACCGCGAGCCACAACCTCGCCATCTACCACCAATGCGGGCAGCGACATTACATTATACTGCATCACCTCCATGATGTCGTCCACCTTCTCTACGGTGGCATCAATCTGATTGTTCTTAACTACCGCCTCTACGAGCGAAGCGAATTTCTGGTTGCAAGCGCATGAGCTTACCAATACTTTAATCTGTTTCATAATCTTTTTGCCTCCTCTTAACTCTCCCCGAGGGATGAGAACCGTAACAAGGCTTGGGTTGTATCATTAACAATGTTTATATTTCGCAAAACAACGAACATGTAGGTTTTAAGAAAACCCTCGAAACTAATGACGAGGGTACAATTGGATCAAAGAGTGTGTTTGAGGATAAAGTGATTTACTTGCAGCAATCCTCCTTCTTCTCGCACAATTCCATGTTAAAGAACTCAGAGAAGAGCTGCTGAGCATACGCCCAGTTCTCACGGTTGATGCAATACTTCACTTTCGGCGTTTCAATCTCACCCTGTATTAATCCTGCATCCTTCAATGCTGACAAATGCTGACTTACAGTAGCCTTAGCAATAGGCAACTCCTCATGAATGTCGACAAAGTAGCAAGTGTTTTGCTTTGCTAGAAACTTCATGATAGCAATGCGAGCCGGATGTCCGAGAGCCTTGGCAAATCCTGCCAGTGTTTCCGTCTTTATACAGTATTTCTTTTCTGCCATACTTACATGTGTCTTAAATTTGTTCGCAAAGGTACGAACATAATTTCGTTCTACCAAATCTTATTCGTATTTTAACAAATAATTAACGCTTTTTGTGGGGTTAAATCAATCTGTGTTTATCAAAAAGTATTAAAAAGTGCTCCTGATTGCGATAATTACTTGCCATTTAGAGCCTTTCATATAGTCAGGCACAAAATGTCAGACGCCCAACAATTAACAATAAGGCTCATTTTCTCACTTTTAATAGCAGTCGAAACAGTAATCAAATGACAACATCGGAAAATTTCCGTTCATTTCCATGTTAAGATTTGTTAAGCAGATGTTTTCATTTTCGGATAAATGTAATTTTTGTTTCTAATTTGTTTCTTTTGCTAATTTTCAGTTTTGGTTAGTGTTGATAATCAGTATTTTACATCAAATCAGTAGATTCTGAAAAAGAAGATCATGATGGTCGTCGGCGCATGTATTTTCCTCATTGCAGCAGCCCAGGCACTGCCTCTGTTCTTCGGCATTGGAGGTTAAACGCAGCGTGAGATTGTGAGTATGTAGAACGTTAAAACACTGACAGTTATGGCAGATACAAAGCAAGAGCGTTTTCCGGATTATCCCATTTTCAAGGGACTGCAACGTCCATTGGAGTTCTTCGGGTTGCAGGGACGCTACATCTACTGGGCGGCAGCCACCGCAGGAGGAGCCGTTGCGGGTTTCATCCTCGGCTACTGCATCTTCGGTTTCGTGGCAGGACTCGTGCTGCTAGTCCTCGCCGTAGCTGTCGGTGGCGTTCTCATCGTCATGAAGCAGCGCAAGGGCTTGCACAGCAAGAAGAGTGACAACGGCATATTCATCTATGCCTATTCAAAGAAAGTGTAAAACAAAAAAGAGAATCCATTATGTCCAAGTGGAAAGCTATCAATGATTGTAAGTGAATGGAGGTGGGGGCATCACGCATGAGGGTGCGCCCGCCTTTTTGCGATTAAAAAAGAAAAAGAACAATGACCCTATACATCATACTCATATTCTCAGCCATCTGCGTGGGCATGGCCATCAGTGTCAAGGCATTCGGCACGGGAGGGAAGCGCAAGCGCATCTTCCAGGACATCTACTTCTCCATCGAGGAAGTGGATGGCATCGGCGTGCTCTATACCAAGACGGGCGAATACTCCGCTGTTCTGAAGATGGAGAACCCTGTGCAGAAGTATTCCGCCAACATCGAGGCCTACTATGAGTTCACCCACCTCTTCGCCGCCCTTGCCCAGACCTTGGGCGAAGGCTATGCGCTGCACAAGCAGGACGTGTTTGTGAGGAAGGCATTCAAGGAAGAGAACGGTGGAAATCATGAGTTCCTGAGCGAGAGTTACTTCCGCTATTTCAACGGCAGACCCTTTACCGACAGCGTCTGCTACCTCACCATCACACAGGAGAACAAGAAGAGCCGTCTGATGTCGTTCGACAACAAGAAATGGCGTGACTTCTTGGTGAAGATACGCAAGGTGCACGACCAGCTGAGGGATGCCGGCGTGAAGTCCCGATTCCTCGGCAAAACGGAAGCCTGCGAGTATGTGGACCGTTTCTTCTCCATGAACTTCCGTGACAAGGTGGTGTCGATGACCAACTTCAAGGTCGATGACGAGACCATCGGCATGGGGGACCGTAGCTGCAAGGTGTATAGCCTTGTGGATGTGGATTATGCCAACTTGCCGTCGGTCATCCGTCCCTACGCAAATATCGAGGTGAACAACACCAGTATGCCCGTTGATCTCGTGAGCATCGTCGATAGCGTGCCCGGAGCCGACTGCGTGGTGTTCAACCAGATGGTGTTCGTGCCCAACCAGAAGCGTGAGCTTGCCCTACTCGACAAGAAGAAAAACCGCCATGCCTCCATGCCCAACCCCAGCAACCTGATGGCTGTAGAGGACATCAAGCGTGTGCAGGAGGTGATAGCCCGTGAGAGCAAGCAGCTCGTCTATACCCACTACAACCTCGTGGTGGCAGTGAGCGGCGACACCGACATACAGAAATGCACCAACCATCTCGAAAACTCCTTCTCGCGCATGGGCATCCACATCAGCAAGCGGGCCTACAACCAGTTGGAGCTGTTCGTCAACTCTTTCCCCGGCAACTGCTATGGCATGAATGCCGACTACGACCGATTCCTCACCCTCGGCGATGCCGCCACCTGTCTGATGTACAAGGAGCGCATCGTGCATAATGAGGACACCCCGCTGAAGATATACTATACCGACCGCCAAGGTGTGCCCGTAGCCATCGACATCACAGGAAAGGAGGGAAAGGAGAAGCTGACCGACAACTCGAACTTTTTTTGTTTGGGTCCTTCGGGCAGCGGCAAGTCGTTCCACATGCATGTCATATGGACTAAAACGCATCGAAAAGAACTCCAAACAAAACTTAGAGAAGCGTCATAAAATGCTCATTTTCAATACATATTCATTAACATAACGCTCCAACCGCCTATTGCGAGTTTCATTCGTTTAGAGTAATTTTGTACCACGGTTGTACCATGGGCAGAGGGACACACGGTTCGTAATGAGGGTTCTTATTTCCTCTTATTTCCCCTTGTTTCCTCTTAAAAGTTTCCGTCAAGGACCATCCCCCATGAGTCACTACAAAATTCTAAAAAAACGGTAACAATGAATACAACAACTCGCATTCCAATCGTGCTGATGTCCGTGGAGGAAACAGCACAGGCAGTAAGCATCAGCGTCAAGACAGTACGCAGCCTTATTCGCCAAGGCAGGCTCAGAGCCGTAAATTTAGGTACTCGCATGACAAGAATCTATTTGCAAGACCTCCTTGAAATAGCCAAGGAACAAGGTTGTCAGGTGGTTTTCCCTTCTTCCCTGTCGTTAGAAGGGACAACTCCCAAGAAGGCACAAAGGTTGAAAGATGCCGAGACAGGCTCAGTCAACAAGTTGGCAAAGTGTCGCAAGACTCCCAAGGCTGGGGAAAGAGCACCTGATGGAGTAACCCACGACACCCATTACACGATGGCAGAGGTGTTGAGCACCTTTGATATTAAGTATGGCAGATTCTATGAAGTTCGCAACCGCTACCAACTCCCATCTGTCCACGCATGGGGCACGACCTGCTTCAAAAAAGAAGATGTAGAGAGGGTCATTGGACTTTACAATGAAGAACAGGGAAAGAACATTTCCGATGACTGGTACACCTGCTTCGACATTATGAAGCTCTACGGATTGGGCAAGACCCAAGTACGCAGATTTGCAGAAACTCATGGAGTGAGAATCCGAAAGTTCAAAGGTGGAAGAGCTAACTACTATCTGAAAGCAGACTGGGAGGCTGCACGCAAGAAGGCAGAGAAGAACAGCGCTTCAACCAAGGCAAAACGAAAGTGAGACACAAGGCAACGACTGTTTCAAACAAACTCATATACGACCCATACCGTTGCAAATGGTCTGAAACTGCTATCATTGTCGGTCGAAACAAACCCACAACGCAGAGTAACGGATATAAGACAAAAAGCGCATCCGACACCTGTTTTAAGTCTGATTTTTAGCTTAAAATCATACTCAAAAGCAAATTCAGGTTAAATTCAGACAGTATTTGAAGCCATCATTACTTTTCTCCTTTCACGGCAATCTAACTTTGCATCGGATTTGAGAGTTAAAGCGTTGCGACAAAGGCTATTCGCATCCACAGATACATATCATAAACAATAATAAAATAGTAACAATATGACAAACATTTGTACAAAGGTCACCGTGCGGAGACGACCTATCAAGAACGGACAGACTTCCCTCTATTTGGATTTCTATCCTCCAGTCCGCAACCCAAAGACAGGCAAGCTCTCACGCAGGGAGTACCTTGGTCTTTACATCTACACCAACCCTGTTGAACGCTTCCAGCAGGAGTATAACAAAAGTATGATTCAGAAAGCGGAAATCATCAAGTGCCGCAGGACTGAATCCATCATCAATGAGGAATATGGCTTCCTCGACCGCAACAAGGGAAAGGAGAGTTTCTTGGAATACTTCAAGAATCTCATGATTGAACGTGGCAGCAGCCAGAACTGGGCTACCGCCTACATGCACTTCCACAACTACACCCATGGTGAGTGTCGTTTCTGTGACCTTACAGTTCCGTACTGCCAGGGGTTTCTTGACTACCTGCTGTCGGATGCCTGTATGCACAATGGCAAACGCATGATGGGTACGACTGCCAACAACAACCTTACCAAGTTGAAGTGCATCCTTGCCATTGCTTACGAAGACGGACTGCTCAAAGAGAACATTGCCAAGAAACTTGTGCGTGCAAAGGCTCATGGCAACAAGCGGCAGTTCCTCACCAAGGAAGAGTTGTTGCAGTTGTCTCAGACTCCTTGCAAGAGTGATGTCCTTCGCCGTGCAGGTCTCTTCTCCTGCCTTACAGGTCTTCGCCTTTCTGACTGCATCAGACTCCAGTGGGAGAATATCGTCAAGTTGGCTGATGGCGGCTGGGGAATGGACATTATCACAAAGAAGACTTCCACCGCTGCAATCCTGCCTATCAGCGAAGAGGCTTTGCAGCTCTGTGGCGAGCGAAGCACTGGACAGGTGTTCAAGAATCTCACGAACAGTACAGTGGCATTGTATCTCAAACCGTGGATAAAGGCTTCCGGCATCGAGAAACACATCACCTTCCACTGCTTCCGTCATACCTTTGCCACCTTGCAGTTGGCAGAGGGAACGGACATCTACACCGTGAGCAAGCTGCTTACCCATAGCAATCTTGCCACTACTCAGGTGTATGCCGATGTGGTGGACGAACTCAAACGTGATGCGGCAGAACGTATCTCGCTCAAAATACCAACAAAGGAAGAGAGTGACCAGACATAAGTGAAAAACATAATCAGGATAACAAATGGAAGAAAACAAATCATTATCGTTCGACCAACTGCCCAGTGCAGTTGGCGAACTTCTGACAAAGGTCAATACGATGATGACTCGTCTTGATGACATTGGTCAGAGAATAGGCAATGCTCCGAGCGAGAATGACCATGTTCTTATGGACATCAGAGAGGCAAGTGCCTTCGTCCGAAAGAAAGTCTCATCGCTTTATGCTTACACATCTGAAAGGCGCATTCCTTTCTACAAGAGAGGGAACACGCTCTACTTCTTCAAAGACCAGCTGATAAAATGGATTGAGGCAGGTGGCTCATGGGACAAGCCTTACGAATCGACCCAGGAGGAACAGGCAGACTTCGAGGCTCATCTGGCAATGTTGCAGAAAAGCAAGAAGAACAAGCCTGCCTCCATGAAGAGGGTCAAGGGCGAGAAAAATCCTGATGGGGAAGAATGGCATGACGGATAAGAGAATCATGTAATCTACTTTTTACGAAAGGGGAAAGAGAAACTATTCATTCTTTCTTTGCTGAGTAATCCGTTTCACTAATAATCAGTTTTTCAAGATGAGTAACCAAAGCATAAAATACGGAATCCTGCTGACCAAGGAACAGCTCGATTTCTTGAAGGATGACAGGCAGGGCTTCCACCGCATGACCGCCTTCGGCACTTTTGTATCAATGGCATCCACCAAGCCAAGTGTTTATCTGAAGACAGGCTTCTCCGCTTCTCTCTCCATCGGGCAGTTTGCCATCTCTACCGTTGAGCTGTCTGCCCTTTGGAAGTGTGACCGCAAGACAGCGGCAAAGGTGGTGGAACTGTTCAATCAGGTGGGCATCCTCTCAACCGAGAGGAACAACCGCACCTCCATACATACGATACTATGCATCGCCTTCTGGTACGTTGACGGCATCAAGGAAGCCATCAAGAACCCCTTCTACAACCGTCAATCCGTGACTTCCGCCACCCAAGAGGAATCGGTGTCCAATGTCCCATCCGATACCGCTTGCTCTTCGGAAGGCAATCTTTCCAATGGCATAGGTCAGCAGAAAGACAGCAGCGTCAATCCTGCCACTACTGACATTCTGCAGCCCCATGTTCCTGCCTCTTATAATACCTCTTCCCCTTTCGTTAATTCTCATGTTATCGGGGATGGACTTTCAGATCCTTCTCCGATACCACAAGACTTCAAACAAAGGGAAAAGGAAGGTGATGACCATTTTGAGTATGAGGTTGGACAGCCGTCAGAAGATGACTGCAATCAAGGAGAAGGGGCATCACCCATTGAGTTGCTGCCGTCTCCTGTCTATGATGACGAGGGCAACCTCTTGCAGCCACCGCCCCATGAAGGACGATGCGAGGATCACACGGAGAGACATGGCGCGCATATCACCCCAAGTCACTCATGATGTCATCTCTACTTTTCCCTTATTTCGACTATTGACGTTCCCGACAGGCAAGCTATCCAGAAGCCGCTACCTCTATTAGCCGTAGTTTTTTTTCGGAGGTCTAAACAAGAAGTACCAGTGTCAGACGGTTTCGCTTCGCCCACCGCTTCCTACTGGCATTCTTGAATGTTCGCAGGCTCACATTGGCTGTCCTGTTATATCAAGTATAAACTTTATAAACCCCATCTACAATGACAAAAGACAAGAATAACAACACGGAGAAAACCTCAAAGAAGAGACCTCCGAAGACCAGACACATTGACGTTCGTTTCACAGAAGAACACTACGACTTGGTAGTACATAATGCCCGACTGTCAGGCAGGAGCAAGAGCACATATCTTCATGACTTAGGCATCGGACACAAGCCATCCCTACCCATGACCGCAGAGCAGGAGGAAGCCTTGAAGGGCTTAATCGGGGCAAGGTCTGAACTGGTTTATGTGCGCAATGCGCTTCATGCCCTGCCACAGACCGAGAGACTAAAACTCTTCAAGAGAGCCGACTTCATGGAACGTTGGCTTCAAGGCATCAACACCCTGATAGAGGAATTGAGCCGCATTAGAGACAAATTCTTGGATATGTTATGATAGCAAAAGCGTCAGCAATTCAGCATGGTCAGGCAATGACCAATTACGCAACCAAAAACAATCGCGCGGACATCGTCAAGACCAACCATCTCAGCGAGGGTCTGCCGCCGATGGGCATGTGGGACGAGATGGTGCTGCATCAGTCCATGTTCAAGCAGAGGTATGCCAAGAAGCCCATCGAACTGACGTCCATCCGCTTTGAGCTTTCCCCATCTGAGGAGGAGGCACGTAACTGGACTATGGAGGACTGGAGAAGATTCCTTGACGAGTTCATTCGTGAGATGGATGGTATCTCCAAGGTGAACCACATCGGCAAGAAGAAAGGCAAGGCTGCAACTTCGGTCAAGCCGACCAACATAGCCAACTCACAATATTTTGCCGCCCTTCACCGTGACTCCAAGAGTGGCATTCCCCACCTGCATCTGGTGGTGAACCGCATCGACATGGATGGTAATCTCAATGATGTGAAGTTTATCGGTGAGCGTGCCGTGATGGCTGCGAAAGCTGTCAATCAGAGTCATGGCTGGAAGGATGCCATGGATATTCGTCAGGAGCGTATTGCAGAGGTGACCAAAGCATGTATGGATGTGCTGCGGTCAATGCCGTTCTTTGACTGGGATGAATATGCCGACCGATTGAAGGCAAAGGGATATGACATCGAACTTATCCGTGGCAAGACTGGTCAAGGCAGGGTGCATGGCTATCGCTTCAAGTTCGGAAGAACAACCATCAAGGCATCAGAACTGGGTGTAGGCAGAAATCTCACCGCATCGAAAATCGGTAATACCTTCCGTAAGCTGCACCCACAGCCAACACCTGTTGCAGTTGCTCAAAGACCTTCACCAACTGTACCAAACGCTACCACGGTGGACAGAAGAAGCACAGCAATGCCAAGTGGTCAGTCTCGCACAAGCAATGATGGCAAGCCTGTCCTTTCTGCCAGATTGAGGAAGATTATTGAAGTCGATGGCGAGCGTTTCAACATAGTTATGCCGAGAACTGCATACGACACGATGAACAGTTGTATCGAAGTCCCTGAGAATGGATCTGCAAGCCACAACGACATTCTGAATGTGGCTATGCTGCTCTTCATGGACTACCTCGATGCTGCCACATCAATGTCTGAGTCATGTGGTGGCGGTGGCAGTACTGGCAGTGGTTGGGGACGTGACAAGGATGATGATGACCGTGACTGGGCAAGACGCTGCGCAAGGCAGGCAAACAGCCTCTGCAAGCCGATAAAGAGAGGCATGAAACGATAACTTTCAGTAAAAACAGTATGGGAAGAAACAGGAAAGATGCCACACAGGATGTGCTTAACCTGTACAATCAGATGCAGGAGGACGAGAACATAGAGAGTGGCAAAGACGAAATCAAGGTGACTCTGGAAGAGATAGAATCAGTCAAGAAAGTTCTCAATGACGCAAAGGAAGAACTGGGCAATGCCTTTCGGAGGTTGGAATCAACGAAAGTGGCACTTATGGCTGCCCACAGGAGCACAGACAACATCGTAGATGGGATATGCCATGCCATAGTAAAGGCTGAGCAAAGCAACCTCAAAGTAGGTATCAACGATGAAGGACTTGCCCAGTTGGACGAGCGGAACAATACCGCCATTTCTGCCTTCAAGCAAGCCCTTGACAAGCACGAGAAGCGGATAAATGACCTGTTCGCTCACCAGCAGAAGGAACTCAAAAGAATCCGCAATATCGAGGAGGGTGCATACTTCAACGGTCGCACCTATGCCTGGATGTTCGGCTTAGCCTTTGTAAGTTGGGCAATCATCTTGGTTGAAATAACCATTTGGATATGTATCAAACTTTTTTAGAAAACTCAAAATATCAGAATCATGACAGACAACGAATATAGCAAGACAAGAAAAGCAGCTGTTGATGCCCTTATCTACTGGGCAAAGACCGGCATGAGACAGTTCACCATGCGTGACGCAGTAAATAACTATCTGGAGGCGAGCGGTGCAAACCGCCCCTCCATCGGTGGCGAAGAGACCATCTTCGCACACAGAAAAATAGCAGCCAACCGACTGGCGATTGACTGCATATATGCTTTGTCCAAAGAGGAACTATCCAAAGTGGACAGGGAGTTGGAGAATATTGTGGGGGATTTGCCGAAGCAAGGATATGGGATGAGAAGATAGATTGTCACTCCCAACTAACGAGAATTACAAATTGCACTTCTCACACTTCCATAGCCTATCTTGGGGTATCTTGACTTGTTCTGTCTTATCCCTATTTGTTTTGCCACGTATTTATTGACTTCGGAAATAGTCTTGATATATTCAGCATCCTCACAAATATAATACCCTGGTGCTCTTAACATGTATTTCCTAATTCCAAAGCCAAGAATGCCTTCCAGTTCTATTAAACGTGATAGGCAAATAATATCATGATTATATGTTTCACCAAGTATCTCTTTTACCTTGTAAAGCATATTTTCATTGTGAGCACGTTTTAGATAAAAATCAACGTTCTCTTTCAACAAAGTGTCGGAGTTATATTCTTCGTCGTAATACATATTTATAAAGCAAATTCGATTGCACAATCTTTAATCCATTGTATCGTTTCATCTTTGGCATTAATTTCCTGCGCAAAATGAAGCATGAGGTTCACAAACTCGTTAATAGAGAAGTTGCGTTTAATGGAATATATCCGCATCTTGGCATAATCCTCTATGGAAATCACAGTACAGTAAAATCCCTGCTTACCAAGTTCCGCTGCCGTTTCAAAAACATTATCTTTACCCGTTGGCGGAATTAAATTGGAAATAATATGAACCCCAAAAAGTTGCACATATCGCAGAATATTAGTAACTTAGAGTGCTCAATCTTTAAGTTATGCTATCAGGTTATGTGCAACTTGTACACAAAGTTCGTTAGATTTTTGGAGATATGCAAGCATTTCTCCAACGGATTAGTCACAGAGAAAGGAAATATTCTCAGGCCAGGTCCCGTTCCCCGCTTTTCAGATTTGGAAGTCATCGCATTGAGTATGGCTGCAGAATCGGAAGAAATCGATAGTGAAAACTGGCTGTTCGAATCAAAGTTGAAAGAATGTCGCAACAAGCTTCCCAACCTCATTTCGCGCCGTCAGTTCAATGACCGCCGTAAGTCTGTAAGCAATCTGCAGGAAGAGATACGCAGTCGGATGGCGAAAGAGATGGATGGAGGTGAGGACTTCTTCTGCATAGATTCCAAGCCGATAGAAGTGTGCCGCATATCCCGTGGTAAACGTTGTAAGATGGGAACTAATGGTGATTATGCAAAAGCACCAGACTTCGGATATTGTGCATCTCAGGGCACCTACTTCTTTGGATATAAGCTTCATGCACTTTGCGGTTTGAGTGGCGTTATACATTCTTATGAGCTGTCCAAGGCTAGTGTGCATGACATCAATTACCTCAAAGATATCAGGCAGGTTTATCATGACTGCAATATATTTGGAGACAAAGGTTATCTTACAGTAATCACAAACCCATAGGGCGAATTAAGTACGCACTAATTTAATTCCGCCAACGAGTTTGATTAGTAATCTAAAAGCACTCAGATAATCGTCAGAGTGCTTTTAGATTGTTTATCATTGATTATCAAAGCAAGCACAGTTTAAGAATTTACCGAAGTTTGCATTAATAAAGAATATACTACCGCTGATATATGCGCAACATATTGTGACGCTTGTGATTCATTTCCCTTGAAGTCCTTAACAAATACCGCTAAGGTATAGCAAAAATTATCAGGCAGACATATATAGGCTACATCATTGTGAGCTGCGAGAACACCATTTTCATTGACATAACCGGAACCTGTCTTATGTGCTATAATAACTCCTTCTTTATCAAGAAGCGGAGCTACTATCCTATCTGTACCTGTTTTACATTCTTTCAATGCATTCTTAATGAAATTTTGTTTCTCATCACTGATAATGCTTTCTGTGAACAAACGATTCATCAACATTGCGGCGCCAAGAGGAGATGTATAGTTTGCGTAAGCCTTGTTATGGTCAGCTGACATTTCCTCTTCTGTATATGCTATCTGAAAACTTGAACGAGGAATTAGTGTGGCTATAAAACTATCTGTTTGAGCGACATTAACCATATCCTTAAACATAAGATTGCTTGCATTATTGTCACTCTGAGTAAGAGTATAACGCAGCAAATCCCTCACTGTTAATGATATGACTGGCCCTGAATAATCTTTCATCATAGGACTCCAAGTCTTTGGGTCAAGTTTATCCCTATTTATATTTACCAAGGTACCAAGTGAAACTTCTCTATTGTCAAAGTCATTGCAAAGAGCTAATGCCTGATGAACCTTAAACACACTCATCATAGGATAAACACTTTTATTATTGACCTTAACCGTATCTGTGTTATTAATAATAACCGCCACACCAATTTCACCAGGACAAGCCGAGACAATTTGAGAAATGCTATCAGTCAAAACATCTGTTAATGGAGGATTCGCGCTGCCTTTTGTAGCTGATTTATGGAACAATGAGAACACCAAGATGAAGATGCAAACTAAAGCTATACACAAAACTACGATTTGCTTTTTTCTGTTTTTTTTCATGTTTATAAAATTAAATTTGCTTGACGAAGATATTTATTAATCCTAAAGGCACGCAACTCTACTGAAAATATATTGCCATTATTAAAACCTTAGTCCGGCAGAAAGTCCAATCCAGCCGGAAACATCCAGACTGTTCCATTTGGAACTCCACATCGCCCATGGAGAAAGTTTTGCGCTTTCTGCTATTCCAGTCCCTTGTAATCCTATTTTTCCAATAATGCTTCTCTTATTTTTTCCCATTTCTTTAGAGTTCCTAATGCCTTAACGTTTTCCATTATGAAAGCACGAGGTCTTGTAAATTCAATGACCTTCGCATATGACCATATCAACTGACTTCTCTTGTCATCGACATCCATTTTTCCAGCAACAGAAAAGCCTTGACAAGGAGGACCACCAATAACCAAATCAGGATTGTCAACCTTGCCAATCTCATCAAACAGAGTGTTGATGTCTCCTTGAATAATATGGTCTCCGATATTCTCTTTGTATGTAAGACAAGCCTCCTTCATCATGTCATTAGCAAAAACGACATGAGCTCCAGCCTTGATGGCTCCGATGTCTAAGCCACCTGCTCCAGAGAACAAAGATATTGTTCTTATGTTATTGAAAGTATTCTGTTCTTTTATTGTCATATTTTAATTATTCATTTATGTCATTAATTAAATCTTTAGGGCTAACAGAAAGAACTTTTGCAACTTGAAGCAATTGTTCTAAAGACGGTTGTACCTTATTTTGTACCCATCGACTAACCGTTATCTCTGATTTGCCAACATGTTCAGCCAACCAACGATTGGTTTTATTCTGTTCAGCCAAAGCAACTCTTATCCTATTTATAGAATGTCCTGCCATATCTATTGAATTTTGGGTGCAAATATAACAAAAAAAGTTGATAGTTTATCGTTATTTGATAAATATTTATATTTTTATAGGTAATTTTTCTGGATTTCGCCAATAACCTCAACCAAATCTATAATATGGTTATTCATTTTTGCAATAGCAAAACATTAGCTTTCCATACTATAAAATGCAACTCTTATTGAACCTGCACAATATTTAATATTGTTGTTGCCGCCGAATTATTAACCTGCATTGTCTATCAGCAATATATGCCAACAGAGATACAACTGAGGTACAAGACATCCATTTTCGCCCTATGTTGAGGTCACTAACAAGGCTCTCTCACCCCTCTTTTTCTTTTTCGACCGTCTCACTCTTTATGGCAGATGAAAGTGGGACTTTTCATCAAAAATGCGCTCTTTGGATAGCAACCAGCCAAAATTGCCCAAAATATTTTCATAAATAATCTTAAAACCGCTTTTTGTCCCTGTCATAGTTTTTTCTCTTTGCCGAATGCCTTGAACTATAGAGTTTCGTCTGTTCGAAATTTGTACCGTTTTGAATTTGTTGTTTTCAAGAGAGTGCTGTGGCTCAACGTGTTAGGTAATATATAAAGGCTTCCACATGAACAGCGTGGTGCGTCAGTTGTGGGAGCAGAACACCGACATCGTCATGGTCGATACGGGTAACTCGTATGAGGGACTCTGCGAGTATGTGGGCGGCAAGTACATCGCCTATACGGAGGACAAGCCCATCACCATGAACCCCTTCAACATCAGCAAGCGGGAGCTGAACATTGAGAAGATAGACTTCCTGAAGAACCTGATACTGCTGATATGGAAAGGCTCGGAGACGCAGATACCCGAACTGGAGTTCCGTGTCGTGGAGCAGTTGGTGACGGAGTATTACGATTTCTATTTCAACGGTGTGCAGCCCTATCCTTCCTCACAGAAGGAGACACTGAGAAAAAACCTCTCCACCATGGAGAAGCGGCGCGGCACGGAGCTGACGCAGATACACGACAAGGTGGAGAAACTCATCAAGGGACTGGAGGAACGGCGCATGGCATTGAGCGTGAAGACCCTCTCCTTCGACTCATTCTATGAGTTCGCCTGTGAGCGTCTCGACCAGATCTGCATCGAGAACAACATCACCACCATCGACTGCGACAACTTCGCCTATATGCTCCAAAACTTCTACCGTGGCGGCAAGTACGACAAGATTCTCAACGAGAACGTGGATAGCACCTTGTTCGACGAGACCTTCATCGTCTTCGAGGTGGATGCCATCAAGGAGAACAAGCAGCTCTTCCCCATCGTGACGCTCATCATCATGGACGTGTTCCTGCAGAAGATGCGCCTGAAGAAGAACCGCAAGTGCCTTGTCATCGAGGAGGCATGGAAAGCCATCGCCTCGCCGCTGATGGCCGAGTACATCAAGTACCTATACAAGACAGCCCGAAAGTTCTGGGCGAGCGTGGGCGTAGTGACACAGGAGATACAGGACATCATCGGCAGTCCCATCGTGAAGGAAGCCATCATCAACAACTCCGACGTGGTGATGCTGCTCGACCAAAGCAAATTTCGTGAGCGATTCGACGAGATCAAGGCGATATTAGGATTGACGGATGTGGATTGCAAGAAGATATTCACTGTCAACCGCTTGGATAACAAGGAGGGAAGAAGTTTCTTCCGTGAGGTGTTTATCCGACGTGGATCGACGAGCGGAGTGTATGGTGTGGAGGAGCCGCACGAGTGCTATATGACCTACACCACCGAGCGAGCTGAGAAGGAGGCATTGAAACTCTATAAGCATGAACTGAAGTGCAGACATCAGGAGGCTATCGAGCGGTATTGCAGAGATTGGGATGCCAGTGGCATCGGGAAGTCGTTGGCATTTGCGCAGAAGGTCAATGAGGCGGGGCATGTGCTCAATTTGACGGACGATGGAGCCACTCGCCGCTGACACGGCGAGCACGGGGGCTGATTGATGGAAACGGAAATCCCGGAATAGACGTAAAGCCCAGATGCCCGAAAGCAAAACTTTCGGGAACGGTGGCTGGGTAGTATTTACGATTAGTAGTAAATACGATTAGTAGTGAATACTACCAATAGTAAATACTACAAGTAGTAAAGTAGTGGAATAGTAGAAACTGAAAGTAGTAAAAACGTAAAGTAGTGAAGCAATGAGACGTTTATACCTTATTATAATATATATGTGTCTTACACTTGTCGTGGGAAGGGTTCATGCGCAGTATTACAGCGTGAACTACGACAAGCAGATCGTTGCCGCCATGGCTGCCGCATTCGGTGCTGGAGCTATGGCAGAGAGCTATTATAACGAGCAGGTGGGCGAAATCTTGAAGCACTACAATGCCGCAGAGGTTGCCACTGCCGGCATCTTCGCTGCCAAGTTCTTGGAGCGCAAGGCATTCACCGACCTCGGCATTTGGAGCAGTAGCACGGAGAACTACTATTACCGCCGCATCCACAATATGGTGGCGAACAAGATTATGCCCAAGATATGGACGGTGGCAGGAATGATGCTGAAAAGTCCGCAGACCGCCCTCTACTGGGGCAGTTACCTGATGAAGATATGCGCCGACACAAAGTCGCTGTGTATGCAGTTTGAGAGTGTCGTGACCAACAGTAGCTTGACCTTTGCCGACATTCAGTTCTTGGAAATCAACCAAGAGATAGCCGCCATCCTCAAACTCTCGGAGATAGGCAATGTAGATTGGCAGCAGCTGTTGGATGACATCGCCAGTGTGCCCGGCAACTTCACCGTGGAGAACCTCACCGCCGACATCGAGACGCTTTACAATATGGGAGCATCGTTGGCGACGGCAGGTATCAACGGGGCATCAGGCGCACTCTTGCAGCAGAGTGCCTTCAACGACCTTTTCAATGGCAAGGTGAGTAAAATCATCGACATCTATGACAACTACCATGACCTCTATGAACAGGCAGAGAACGGCATCGGCAGCACACTCCTTAGTCTGGTGGGTGGCGAGGACAACGTGGCAGCCCTCTTCGACCTCTCCAACTACAACATCACCTCGTGGATGACAGACTATCTGAGCGAGACGCAGGGCAACTACTATACACAGCGTTGGTACATTGCCCGACGAGACCAAGGCAGCGTAAGCCTCTGTGACTACTATCCGCCGACCGATGACAACAGTATTCTGAACGGTGACCATTGGTATCGTATCAACACCTCCGACCCCAACTTCTACCCTAACAGCACGCAGCGAGAGCAGATACTGGCCAACTCGGAGAACCATGCCGGATGGAGCCGCAGCCGTGTGCAGCAGCTCAACGCCCAGAGCGACGGCTTCACCTATACGATGAACTATTGGATGTCGTCGTACATCATCAGCCGTGGCGGCAAGCAGACCAAGAAGGCCTACGCCTACGAGATACACGTTACCAAGAGCTGGAACAACGTGGAAGAGGTGTATGAGGATGTCTTCGACTCCTACAGCATGGACTTGAATACCTTCAAGCGTCAGTTGCAGGCACGTCTCTCGGAGTATAACGACAACGAGGAGGGCTATGTCTATTACATCGGCAGTGACGCACGCCGTTACTATCAAGCCACCGATGCCGCCAAACTGAAGGGCGTGGAGAGCGTGACCATCAGCGTCACCTGTTCGGACGGTGTCACCCTCGGACAGGGCAGCACGCAGTACAAGTGCCGTGAGTGCGGCGGTTCGCTCAATGCCCACAGCAAGGAATGCGCCATGAGGACAAGCGTATCAGAAAATAATCTCGACCTATCGGAACTGGACGAGAAGGAACGTGAGGCGAATAGCAAGATAGCCCTGTTGGAGGCGCAGATAAGCCAGTTGGAGACAGAGAACAGGAACCTGCTCACGCAGATAGCCAATGCCTCTGTGGAGGAAGCCCCTGCCTTGCGGCAGCAACATAATGTCAACAAGACGAAGATAGACAACCTGAAGAAGGAATTGGCGACATGGCAGCAGCAGTTGGCAGACATACAGAATGCCAAGAGCGAGGCGGCTAACGACAATGCCACCTCCACCGATGACTACTACCGCATCCCTGCCATCATGCAGGATGTGAAGTCAGCCTACAATCTCACGTGGCAAGGTGCCGGTTCGTGGAACGGCTACACCTACGTCCGAACTGCCACCATGCCCAACATCAACGGCATTATCACCTTCAAGGCGACACTGTCCATTGCAAGGAAGCCCAAGTACTTCCTTGGCATCAAGATACACCGTGCGATACTGCAAATATCGTGGGAGCTGACCTCGGAATACACCGACACACAGGTGGTGGATGTGCTGACCCTTGACCCGAATGCCTCTGACGAGGAGAAGACGAGGCAGGTGAACAGCCGTATCTCGGAGATAGCCCAGGAGTTCCCGTCGTGCAGCATCACCACAGAATATGCCAAGAGCGAGGCAACCCAGACCGCCGACAATGACGATGTAATACACCTGCTCTGGTCGAGCGACCGTCTGGAGATAGCCCGTGAAGTAGATAGCCGTATCACCAAGATTTACGCCGACTTGGTATCATTAGAAAAAATGATGCACTACAAGCGCAGCATCATTGACGTGCTGAAGGACATTCTTCCTTCAATCGACGCAGACCAAGGTCGCAGAAGGACACTCATTGAAGAGTGCTACGAGCGATGGAGAGAGAATGCAGACCCTAACAGAGGGAATGGTGAAGATAACGAGAACGAAAACTGAGGGAGGAACGGAGAATGAGACATACCATCATCATAGCTCTCCTGCTGATTACCCTCTTCCCCAATACAGCCTTGGCGCAATGGGGATTCGATGCGGTATCGGTGGAAGCATACATCAACGACCACAAGAAGCAGCGCAGCCTCTTGCTGGCACGCAGCACTTTGGAGTACAGCAATCAACTGCTGCATGAATACAGCAGTGAAGAGGTGGGCAAATACAAGGAACTGAATGTGGATTTGGACAAATACACCCGGGCCTTCGACATCATCGATGTGATGTACCAGTCGTTGCGCACGGTGCTGAACGTGAAGAGCACCTACCAGACGGTGAGCGACCGCATCAGTGACTACAAGAACCTGTTGGAGGACTTCAATGATAAGGTCATCAAGCGGAAACACATCGAACTGGCTGACACGATGCTCATCAGCATCAACAAGAAAGCCATCGACAACATATACAACGAAGGAAGCCAACTCTACCATAGCGTCAACGACCTCGTGTTGTATGCCACAGGAGCGGCAGCCTGTTCAACTTCCGACCTGCTGATGGTGTTGGACAATATCAACAATTCGTTGGACCTGATAGAAAAACATCTGAACCAAGCCTACTTCCAGACATGGCGGTATGTGCAGCTGCGCATGGGCTATTGGAAGGAGAAGGTGTATCGGACGAGGACGAAGGAAGAGATACTGGAAGATGCCTTCAGCCGATGGAAAGTGGCAGGAAAACTTGACTATTGACGGATTGTAAACAAAAGAAGAACGGACATGAAGAAGACAATGATACTCATCATGGCGGTAGCAACCACCATCAAAGCCACAGCCCAGAGCGTGACCTACAACCACGACTCCTCCAAGCAGAACCAGATAACGGTGATGGAGACAGGTGGCGGTTCTCTCACCCCTGAGTTCTATTATTGGCTGTTACATAACAACTATAAGAAGACAGCGGCAGAGAAGAACAAGTTAGGTTTCCGCACTCTTGCCGGCATCAACCTCTACAACCAAGTAGATGATGCGGAGAAGATAGACTCTGCCCTCACCAAGCGTGCTGAGGTGGAAGCCTTGAACGTAGCCGACCGACAGATAGACCTCGCCTGGCTTGCCGAAAGCAGCAAGATCAACGGTCAGTTGGACAAGATGAAGGCGAACATAGACCATATCATCCCTACAGGAGGCACCATCAACGACAAGCGTCGGTGGGAGGAACTGTACAATATGTACCAGTGTGCCGTGAAAGCCACCAAGGATGCCTATATGCCCAATGCACAGAGAAAGCGGCAGTATCTTAGCATCTATGCCGACCTGACGACACAGAACGAGACACTACTGAAATACCTTGTGCAGCTCAACACCCAAAGCCAGACTACCGCCCTCTTGGCAGCCACCAACGACCGTGTAGTACATAAAGGCAGCATCATCAGCGATGCCAAGAGCCGTTGGCAGGAAAACATGAAGGGCGTGAGGAGCTCGACAGGCACTGACGGCGATGATGCCAACAGCGGTGAGGGTGAAGAAAGTGTGAACAGATAGAAATAAGGGAAGAGAAGAAATAATCACAAAACAGCATAGAGATATGAACGATATTCAGATTTTCAACAACGAGGAATTTGGAGCAGTCCGAACCACAGGAACACCAGAGCAACCCTTGTTCTGTTTGGCTGATGTGGCAAGAGTTCTTGGACTAAAAACCAGCAAGTTGGTACAACGACTTTCGGATGATGTACTTTCAAAGTACCCCATCTCGGATAGTCTTGGAAGAGAACAGGTTACAAACTTTATCAATGAAGACGGACTGTATGATGTCATCCTTGACAGTCGCAAACCCGAAGCCAAACGTTTCCGCAAGTGGGTGACATCGGAGGTGCTCCCCTCTATCCGCAAGCATGGTGCCTATATGACACAGCAGACCATCGAGAAGGCATTGGCAGAGCCAGACTTCCTGATACGGTTAGCAGTCAATCTGAAGGAAGAACGACAAAAGCGTCTGCTTGTCGAACAGGAGTGTGAACACCAAAGGACACGCATCGTTGAGTTGGGATCCAAGGTGGATGACCTGCAACAGGAGGTGACGGAGATGAAGGACAAGGTGAGTTACCTTGACATCATCCTTGCCACGAAGAGCAGTGTCCTGGTCACACAGATAGCACAGGACTATGGCGAGTCGTCCATCCGCTTCAACCGACGTCTGAAGGAGATGAACATCCAGTATCAGCGTGGCAAGCAGTGGATTCTGTATGCCGACTACAAGGACTGCGGTTATGTGACCAGCGAGACCTACCTCATTAAACACAAGGACGGTACGGAGGATGTGCGCATGAACACCAAATGGACACAGAAAGGTCGCCGCTTCCTCTATGAGAAACTGAAGAGCGTGGGAGTCATTCCTGTTATCGAAAGAACATAAAATAAAGAAATAGCTATGGAATCAATATCAAAAATACAGTTACGTCTCTATGCCGCCAAGAGGAAAAACGGCAAGTGGCAGTTGGAGATGTCAAGGATGCCGAAGCGAATCAGCGTTATCGGCAGGACACCCATCGTTGATGAGCATTATATGCCATATGATTTAGAGGTAGTTTCAATGTCAAAGCTTCACAAATATGTCGGAAGTTACTACGGCAAGATTGTGAAGACCCTCAAAGAGGAAGGCATCATCACCAAGGAATATGGAATGTGGAAACTGCGTGAAGACCTTCAGGACAAGGGCATTGCGGTATATGTCACAGGCAGGATGCGCTGCTTCTACCACTTCTATCTGTCATGGACACCGAAAGGCATAGAGTTTATCAAAGAGATTATCAACAATAGAACCAGGCACTGATGGCAGACAACATACTCAGCGATTTCGGCATCAACATCCTCGAAGAGGAGATTGACGATGTGATATTCCAGACCAACGAGTTCCTGACCGATGCCACCTTCACAGGCTCACAAGGGCCGTTCTGGTGGATCCTCCAAATGTGTATGGCATTGGCGGCACTGTTCTCTATCATCGTGGCGGCAAGCATGGCCTACAAGATGATGGTGAAGAACGAACCGTTGGACGTGATGAAACTGTTCAAGCCCTTGGTGGTGAGCATCATCCTCTGTTGGTGGTACCCACCTGCTGACACAGGCATGACCAACAGCGGCAGCAGCTGGTGCGTATTGGATTTTCTATCCTATATTCCCAATTGCATCGGCAGTTACACCCACGACCTCTATGAGGCAGAGGCGACCCAAATTTCCGACAAGTTTGAGGAGGTGCAGCAGTTGGTATATGTCAGGGACTCGATGTACACTGACCTCCAGGCACAGGCAGACGTGGCGCATAAGGGCACATCAGACCCCAACCTGATAGAGGCGACGATGGAGCAGACGGGCGTGGACGAAGTGACCAACATGGAGAAGGATGCCAGCAAACTGTGGTTCACCTCACTGACGGCAGGGGCCGTGGTGGGCATCGACAAGATAGTGATGCTGATAGCCCTGATCGTGTTCCGCATCGGTTGGTGGGCGACGATATACTGTCAGCAGATATTGCTCGGAATGCTCACTATATTCGGTCCAATACAATGGGCATTTTCGTTGCTGCCCAAGTGGGAAGGAGCGTGGGCGAAGTGGCTAACCCGTTATTTGACAGTTCATTTCTACGGAGCCATGCTCTACTTCGTCGGTTTCTACGTCCTGTTGCTGTTTGATATTGTGCTCTGCATACAGGTAGAGAACCTGACGGCCATCACCGCCAGTGAGCAGACGATGGCAGCCTATCTGCAAAACTCGTTCTTCTCGGCAGGCTATCTGATGGCAGCGAGCATCGTGGCGTTGAAATGCCTGAACCTCGTGCCCGACCTTGCGGCATGGATGATACCAGAGGGCGACACCGCCTTCTCAACCCGAAACTTCGGCGAGGGCGTGGCACAACAAGCCAAGATGACGGCTACGGGAACCATGGCGACCGTGATGAGATAACATGTGAGTGTGCGGTGAGTCACCGCACCTCCTATTGAAACAAATAAAAGTAACCATCAAGAAAAATGAAAGCAAAAAATGAAATTGAGCGTTGGCTCAAAGATGAGAAATTCATGGCGTTTGCCAACAAGCGTGCAAAGGAAGAGTTTTTCAATTCCGAAAACAACTACATCGACCCACAGTATGAGGAGATGGCAGAAGGCTTTGAGGATAACGACGAGTATGTAGTGCCTATGGTAGATTACCTGAGTTATCGCTTGCATCGTGCCAAAATCTACAGAAATCGACGGAGACGTGAACGTGACATCTGGTGGGTGTGGATCCAACTGAAATACGAAGGCATCTACGTAGAGGCTTGCATCAAGTATTACGCCAAACTGGTGGAAGAAGTTGAGAAGGACATATACACCATCCTGCACCGTGAATATGTGAGAATGAAGAGAAATCAGACCTCAAACAAGCAGTAACGTATGGTAATCAAGAACTTAGAAAACAAAATCAAGCTGGTGGGCATCATCTGCTCTGCGTTCCTCATGGGCTGCATCATCATCTCGGTGTCGAGCATCTGGACGGCGCGCTGCATGGTGACGGACGCGCAGCAAAAGGTGTATGTATTGGACGGCAACGTGCCCATACTGGTGAACCGCACCACGATGGAGGAAACGCTGGATGTGGAGGCAAAGAGCCATATCGAGATGTTCCACCATTACTTCTTTACGCTTGCTCCCGATGACAAGTACATCCGCTATTCGATGGAGAAGGCGATGTATTTGGTCGATGAAACTGGTTTGGCGCAGTACAATACGCTGAAGGAAAAGGGCTTTTACAACAATATCATGGGTACGAGTGCCGTGTTCAGCATCTTTTGCGACAGCATCAAGTTCAACAAGGAGAAGATGGAGTTCACCTACTACGGTAGGCAAAGGATAGAGCGAAGGAGCAATATTCTGATGCGTGAATTGGTGACGGCGGGACAGGTGAAGCGCGTGCCGAGGACGGAGAACAATCCTCATGGACTGCTCATCACGAACTGGAGAACCTTGCTCAACAAGGATATTGAGCAGAAGTCGAAGTCAAACTTCTAATATCCTAGCGGTATGAGTGTAAAAGGAATCAGACGGATGCTTGTGGGCGAGGATATGCCCGACAAGAACGACCCCAAGTACAAGAAGCGGTATGAGAAGGAGGTGGCGGCAGGGCGCAAGTTTGCCAAGACCGCGAGGATAGACCGTGCGGCGGCTAAGGTGCAAGGCTTTGCCAATGCCCACAAGACGCTGTTTCTCGTCATCGTCTTCGGCTTTGTCGCCACGTGCTTCGGCATCAACATCTACAGGATGGTGCGGTATTACGGTCATCGGACGGAGGCTGCAAGTGCCATCGAGCGGCAGGAAGGGCGCATGAAGCAGATGATGAATGCAGCCCATTGCATCACTCCTCCCGTGACGCATCGAACCAACGAGGAGAATCGAGACAAGTCAGTAACATCAAAATCAGACAGCGATGAGAATAACAGATAAGATAAACTTCCGTCAGCCGAAGTACATGCTGCCAGCCATCGTGTACATCCCGTTGATTGCCACAGGCTATTTTGTCTTTGACATGTTCAATACGGAGGTGGCGGAAACGCAGGACAAGAACCTGCAGACCACCGAGTTTCTGAACCCCAACCTGCCCGGAGCGCAGATTAAGAATGGTGACGGCATCGGTGGCAAGTATGAGAACATGGCGAAGTCGTATGGTCGCATAGCAGACTATTCGGCTGTTGATAACATTGAGCGTGACAACGAAGAAGAGAAAGAAGCGTATGAATCCAAGTACACAGAAGAAGACCTTGCGGAACTCGTCCGTCAGGCAGAAGAGAAGGACGATTCAGCCGAAGTGGCCGATGCCAAGGCGCGAGAAGCGGAAGCACTCGAAGCACTCAACAAGGCACTCGCCGAAGCGAGGCTGAGAGGACAGGCGGCAGTTGCCCCCGTGGCCCAGGATACCACACAGGCTGGGCCTCCCAAGGAGCAGATTGAGGTGAAAGGTCAGATTGCCGAGGACAGCAAGGCGGTGAAGGCACTGGACGAGGAGGACAAGGCACAGGAGGTGGTGAAGAAGGTGAAGGTGACTTCGGACTATTTCAACACCCTGACGCAGAACGAGCATGAGCCAAAGCTCATCAAGGCCATCATTGACGAGGACGTGAAGGCTACGGACGGGTCGAGGGTGCGGCTGAGACTGTTGGACGATATTGAGATTGGTGAGACCGTGGTGAAGAAAGGGTCGTACCTCTATGCCACCATGAGCGGTTTCGGTTCGCAGCGAGTGAAGGGTAGCATCAACTCCATCCTTGTGGATGACGAGCTGATAAAGGTTTCGCTTTCGCTTTATGACACGGACGGACTGGAGGGACTGTATGTCCCCGGCAGCCAGTTCCGTGAGACCACGAAAGATGTGGCGAGCGGTGCTATGCAGAGCAACATGAACATCGACCAGAGTGGAGCGAACAACAGTTTCTCGCAATGGGGAATGCAAGCCGTGACCAATGCCTACCAGAAGACAAGCAATGCCATCAGCAAGGCTATCAAGAAGAACAAAGTGAAGCTGAAGTATGGGACGTTTGTTTACCTTGTAAATGGGAAAGAGAAAAGGAAATAGACACTGCCCGACAACGGAATTGTCGGGAACGGTGGCTCATAGAGTATAAACATCAAAAAATCAACTAATATGAATTGTTTTCAGAAAATGAATGTCTGTGCATTGCTTTCGCTGAGCGTGCTTTCAGCCAAGGCGCAGACCACCTACATGGAGATGGAGCAGCTGACGGTCAACGACCAAGTGACCACCGTCATCACCGCCTCCGAACCCATCCGCTTTGTCGATATATCCACAGACAAGGTGGTGGGCGACCAACCCATCAACAACACCATCCGCCTGAAGCCGAAGGACAACGTGTATGCCGACGGTGAGGTGTTGGCGATAGTGACAATCGTGACGGAACGCTACCGCACGCAGTATGCACTGCTCTATACCACGAGGATGCAGGAGGCAGTAACCGATAAGGAAATAGAATGCTCGGAGCGCAATGCCTACAACAATCCCGCTGTAAGCCTGTCCACTGCCGACATGACCAAGTATGCACGTCAGATATGGTCATCGTCTGCCAAATACCGCAACGTGGCGACGAAGATGCACCGCATGGTAATGCGCCTGAACAACATCTACAGCGTGGGCGAATATTTCTTCATCGACTTCTCCGTGGAGAACAAGACCAACATCCGCTTCGACATCGACGAGATGCGCATCAAACTATCGGACAAGAAGCAGAGCAAGGCTACCAATGCGCAGATAGTGGAACTGACCCCATCTCTTGTGTTGGACGATGCGAAGACCTTCAAGTATGGCTATCGCAACGTGATTGTGGTGAAGAAGATGACCTTCCCCAACGACAAGGTGCTGACCATCGAGCTGTCGGAAAAACAGATAAGTGGACGCACCATCTCGCTCAGCATCGACTATGAGGATGTGCTGTCTGCCGATTCGTTTAACCATATACTGTTGGAGGAGGAATAATGAGAATTAGGAATGAGGAATTAGGAGTGAGGAATTGGCTTGTGCATACCTTACTCGTTGTCATCTGTTTTATGGCAAGCATGACTCCGGCAATGGCGCAGCAGAATAGCGACCGCATATCCTTGGGGTTCGGATGCCTGTATGAGCGAGGACTGGACGTGACGCTGTCCTACGAGTATGAGACGAAGTACCACAATGCGTGGGAGTATTTTGCAAACGGATATATCAAGTGGAACGAGTGCGCATCGTGCGGTCATGTCTGTCCTGAGAGTTTTTGGAACAACTACCGCAGTTATGGTTTCGGCTTTGCCTATAAGCCCTGTGTGGCAAGAGGACGCAACCACCATGGCAACATGCGCATAGGAGCATCGGCAGGTAGCGATACTGACAGGTTCTTGGGTGGCATCCACCTCGGCTATGAGCAAAACTATACACTCAGACACGGCTGGAAGCTCTTCTGGCAGGTGAAGACCGATGTGATGATCAAGGGTGAAGACCTGTTCAGAACGGGTATTGTCCTGGGTGTGAAACTTCCTGTAAAATGACTATGCGTATGAAGAAACTGTTTTCAATCTTGGCAGTTGCGGCAACGGTGTTGCTGACTGCCTGTGACGAGCATCAGGACTTTCCCGACACAGCCATGAAGGTCACCCATATCTTGACCACTGACGGCAAGGTGATGCCCTACGAAACCTACGAGCAATCGTGCAAGCAAGCCATTGCAGTGGTGTTCAACGTCAATCAGAGGGAAGAAATGGAGGGAAACGGATATGCCGTCTATCTGTGGGACATCGCTCCCGAAGCCTTTGCTGACAGTATCGGTGTGGAACAGGACACATCCTGTGACCTCACCGCCTACGACGGCAACAAGAACACTTTTGCCCTTTATGGCACGACCGATGTGAAGTCGCCTTTGGCTGAGCGTGTCTTCGACATGTGGCGTTACGGGCAAAGTGCCTATATCCCCAGTGTGGCACAGATGCGTCTGCTCTATCATGCCAAGGACATCATCAACCCATACATCCTGAAATGCGGCGGCACACCTATCCCCGATGAGGATGATGACTGTTGGTATTGGACTTCAACGGAGGTAGAAGGACAAGCGACCGCCAAGGCATGGCTTTACTCACTGGGAAGCGGTGCCATACAGGAGACTCCCAAGTGGCAGCCGCATAAGGCGAGACCCATCATCACGATTATGGATTAGCCCATATACAGACATCGAGTATCACCCGTATCATCATCAAAGTACAACAATTAAAAAAGAAAAAGCATGAAAAAGAATTTGTTTCTAATGTTGGGACTTGGAGCCATGCTCCTCACGTCCTGTGACCAAGACATCGTCAATGAGATTTACCTGCCCGGTGGCGGAGGTTCTGTGGTCGTGACCGACAGCACATCAACCAAGCAGCTTCAGGTATTCACCAATCTGGAGATGCTGCAACCTGCCGTTTCCACACGAGCCGTTGACAACCAGTGGGAACTCAATGATATGATTGGCATCTCTTCCACAGGGATGATCAACAATATGAAGTTCACCCGAAGCGGCGGCACGAATCAGTTTGTGTCAGCCAACAAGGTGTTTTTCACGGACACAGACACTCACACCTTCAATGCCTACTATCCCTATACGGCAAATCCTACCAACGACCTCATAGAGTTCCAAGTGCCGGAGGCAGCTGTACAGAGTGAGCAGAAGGTCAATGATTTTCTGTTTGCCAGTGGAGCGGCATCATACGCCAATCCGAGCCTTACATTGAACTTCACCCATCAGATGGTGCGTGTCATCATCAAGGTCTATACCTCACCAGAATACGGTTTCACCACCAATGATTTTGCAGGAAGCCTACTCACGTTCGTCGGTTATTTTGACAGCGGTACTTTCAACATCAAGACCGGAAAGGTAGAATGCAGTGACGAGTCGGTGACGACCTATTATTTCGGCGACCCACAAAGTGACCACATGGAATATACGCTTTATGTTCCTGCACAGGTTATGCCAGACATGACATTGCAACTCAGCAATGGGGAGAACTTCGTATTCCTCACAAACGACACGTGGAAAGCGGGTCATTCCTACAGCTATTCATTGAAGCCTGTACGCAACACCTTGGAGGTCATATCTGCAACTATTTCTCCGTGGACAGTAGAGTCTGAGAAGACCATCAACGGCTACGAATAAAACTCATAAGAGGATTGGAGGGTGTCCACCGTGGCATCCTTCATCTTTTCTCATTATCACCCAACATCATCGTAAAGTAAATGGAAGAAAGCAAAGAGTTACAGGGTTTTTACAAGATATTCAGGGCGGTGATTTATGTCTCCATCCTGATGGAGTTCTTCGCCTACGCACTGGAGCCGGAGCAGTTGGACTTCTTGGGCGGCGTAGTGACGGATATCCACACTCGCATCAAGCGGTGGATGATTTACCATGACGGCAACCTCGTGTATAGCAAGGTGGCTACGTTCCTGCTGATATGTATCACCTGTGTGGGAACGCGCAACAAGAAGCATCTGGAGTTTGACGCTCGCAGGCAGGTGCTCTATCCGCTGCTGTCGGGAGTGCTGCTGATTGTGCAGTCCGTATGGCTGTTCGGTCATTCGATAATGCCCTGTTTCTATACCCTCCGTTTGAACACTTGGCTCTATATGCTCACTTCCATCGTCGGTGTCGTATTGGTGCATATCGCCCTCGACAATATCTCTAAGTTCCTGAAGGAAGGGCTGCTGAAAGACCGCTTCAACTTCGAGAATGAGAGCTTTGAGCAATGCAGGGAGTTGCAGGAGAACAAGTACAGCGTGAACATCCCTATGCGCTATTATTACAAGGGCAAGTTCCGCAAGGGATGGGTGAACATCGTCAATCCGTTCCGTGGCACATGGGTTGTGGGTACTCCTGGTTCTGGTAAGACCTTCTCCATCATCGAGCCGTTTATCAGGCAGCACAGCGAGAAGGGCTTTGCCATGGTGGTGTACGACTATAAGTTTCCCACTCTCGCCACCAAACTCTACTATCATTACTTGAAGAACAAGAATGCCAAGGACAGCAAGATGCCCCATGGCATGAAGTTCAACATCATCAACTTTGTGGATGTGGAGTATTCGCGCCGTGTGAACCCCATCCAGTTGAAGTACATCAACAACCTTGCCGCAGCGAGCGAGACCGCCGAGACCCTGCTTGAATCCCTGCAAAAAGGCAAGAAGGAAGGCGGCGGTGGCAGCGACCAGTTCTTCCAGACCTCTGCCGTCAACTTCCTTGCCGCCTGCATCTATTTCTTCTGCAACTACGGCAAGGAGCCCTACGACAAGGACGGAAAGATGCTGATTGCCGAGCGGCGTGAAGACCCAAAGACGAAAAGGCTGATACCCACAGGACGGGTGTTCGACCATTCGGGCGCGGAGGTGCAGCCCGCTTATTGGTTGGGCAAGTACAGCGACATGCCACATATCCTATCGTTCCTCAATGAGAGTTATCAGACCATCTTCGAGGTACTTCAGACCGACAACGAGGTAGCCCCCTTGCTTGGCCCGTTCCAGACTGCCTTTGCCAACAAAGCCATGGAGCAGTTGGAAGGTATGATTGGCACGCTACGTGTCTATACCTCCCGTCTCGCCACCAAGGAATCTTACTGGATATTCCACAAGGACGGCGATGACTTCGACCTGAAGGTCAGTGACCCGAAGAATCCAAGTTATCTGCTCATTGCCAACGACCCCGAGATGGAGAGCATCATCGGTGCACTGAATGCCTTGATTCTCAACCGCCTTGTAACGAGGGTGAATACAGGACAGGGCAAGAACGTTCCTGTCAGCATCATCGTCGATGAGTTGCCGACCTTGTATTTCCACAAGATAGACCGACTGATAGGCACAGCCCGAAGCAACAAGGTGAGCGTGGCACTTGGCTTTCAGGAACTTCCGCAGTTGGAAGCCGATTATGGCAAGGTGGGTATGCAGAAAATCATCACCACCGTGGGCAATGTGGTGAGCGGTTCGGCAAGAGCCAAGGAAACCCTCGAATGGCTGTCGAGTGACATCTTCGGTAAAGTAGTGCAACTCAAAAAGGGCGTGACCATCGACCGTGACAAGACCTCCATCAACCTCAATGAGAATATGGACAGCCTGGTGCCTGCAAGCAAAATCTCCGATATGCCCACAGGTTGGATATGTGGACAGACCGCCCGTGACTTCGTAGTCACCAAGACCGGGATGAACGGAAGCATGAACATCCAGGAGAGCGAGGAGTTCAAGACATCCAAGTTCTACTGCAAGACCGACTTCGATATGACGGAAATAAAGAAGGAGGAATCGGAGTATGTCCCTCTCCCTAAGTTCTATAAGTTCAAGTCGAAAGAAGAGCGAGAGCGCATCCTCTACAAGAACTTCGTTCAGGTTGGGGAGGACGTGAAAGCCATGATTAAAGAGATTCAGCAGTTCCGCACTATGATGTAGTGATATTGATTAGAGTGCGGTGAGACATCGCACCTCCTATATAAAATAATGTAATGAGAAGATACATCATCGTACTATTGAGCATGTTGGCCATCTGTAGCGTGCCCTGTCAAAGCCAAACCATTGACAGGGCACTGTTTGAACGGATGGTAGCCATTACCAAACACTTCGAGGGTTGGCACGACCCAAAGACCACACCGGGCTATGTGGGCTATGGTCACCAGCTACAGAAGGGAGAGCGTTTCCCGAAAACACTGACACGTCAGCGTGCAGATTTGCTGTTACGGACAGACCTCCTCCGGCACCTGCGCCTATATGCCCGTTATGGCAGGGATGCTTATCTGCTTGCCACCCTCTCGTACCAGATTGGACCAGCCAAGTTGTTAGGCAATGGACGATACCCGAAAGCGTCCCTGCTCACCCGATTGGAACGTGGCGACAGGGACATCCTGCCACTCTATCTGAGCTATTGCAAATGGAGGGGAAAAGCAGTGGCATCCATTAGGAAACGGAGGTGGGTGGAATATCAGCTGTTGTATGCCGAGCGGTGAGGCACCATCCCTCCTATACCTGTTTGTCTGTCACTTATATTATATATAAAGGTAATAATTGCAATTTCAATGTTAAAGTCAGAGCATTATGGCATCCATCAAATTAAAGTTCAGAACATCATCTGTTCAAGAGAAAGAGGGTCGCCTGTATTATCAGGTGATACACAATCGTGTGGCACGTCAGATCCATACAGAGTACAGAATCTATTCCTCAGAGTGGGATGCGGACCATTCAAACATCATTTTGCCAACTTCCGTCACTCCACAACGTCAAGCCTATCTTCTTTCCTTGAAAGATACATTGGATGCTGACAGGAAGAAACTGCTGTTGGTCATTGCACGGTTGGACAAGGAAGGGCAGTCATATACAGCAGACACCGTCGTTGACAACTTCCATGAGGGAAAAGAATTACATGGCATTATCGGCTATACGCTGGAGTTGAACGAAAAACTGAGACGCATCGGCAAGAAGCGGATGGTAGCAAGGTACAAAACCACCCTCAACAGCCTCCAGCGTTACCTGAAAGGAGGCGATGTGCCATTGGAGGAAGTCGATGGGACAACGATACAAGGCTATGAACAGTGGCTGAAAGACAGCGGACTGTGCCGCAACACCACCTCTTTCTACATCCGCAACCTGCGCACCATCTACAATCATGCCGTAGATGACGGACTGGTCATCTCTTCCTCACCGTTCAAGCATGTATATACCGGCATCGACAAGACCGTCAAGCGGGCACTCCCCTTGGAAATCATCAAGCAACTGAAAGAGCTGGACTTGAGTCTGAACCCCCGTTTGGAGCTTGCAAGGGATATGTTCCTGTTCAGTTTCTATACCCGTGGGATGTCGTTCATCGATATGGCACAACTTACACCAAGCAATCTGCATGGCAGTACGCTCATTTACCGCCGTCAGAAGACCTCACAACAGTTGCACATCAAATGGGAACCTGCCATGCAGGAGATAGTGGCGAAGTACAAAACAGATGATTCTCCCTACCTGCTCCCTATAGCAAAAGGAGAGGGAGCCATATTCTGGAGACAGTACAAGAATGCCTATAGCCGTATCACCAAGCAGTTGAAGAAAATCGGAGAAATGATAGGCCTGTCCGTACCCCTGACCACCTACGTAGCCCGCCACTCCTGGGCAAGCATAGCCAAGAGCAAGAACGTGCCCGTATCTACTATCAGCGAGGCATTGGGGCATGACTCCGAGAAAACCACACAGATATACCTCTCCTCATTGGACACCTCTGTCGTTGACAACGCCAACAATCTCATCATCAATTCTCTTTAGGAGGTGCAGCGTCTCACTGCACCTTTATTTCAATATTTATAACTATTGTATTGCGGTGTGATACCGCAACTATAATAAAAAAGTCGGGGATTGTTGAGCAAAAAGGTGTTTCTCTCTTTAAGAGAAACTCTTCGGGATGCAAAAATATGAAAATAACTCCAATTCACCAAATTATATAGCGACTTTTTTACAAAAATGCTAAAATTTGTTGATTTCCGTCAAGCAATTGTTGAGCAAATATGTCTTTTACGATAAAATGATACCTCAATATCAACTGTTTAGCAAAACGATATTTCTCTTAAAGAGAGAAACATCTTTTGCATACCTTTTCCGACCGAATTTTTATGTCGTAAAGAGGGGCTTTGCAGGGGGTGGACTCAGAAAGATGAGAATAGATGACTATTGTAGTTGAAACACATAGAAAGTTGCTGATATACAGACCGATACGCATATCGGGATGAACCATGAGTACGTTCTTTTCTCAAAAAACACATGTCAAAACAGTATGGTGAATGTATTGGACAAGGATAAGATACTGTGGTATGTCATGCGGGCCTACAAGAACGAGAATACTGCCGAAGATCGGCTCTCTAATGAAACGTATGGCTTAGAGTATTTCATACCCAAGCAGAAAGTCCTTCGCACTGTCAAGGGCAAGAAAGTCTTTTTCATGGTACCCGTCATCCATAGTCTGGTGTTTGTGCATGCAAGTCATCAGAAGATTGTTGATTTCAAACACAATTATTATTACGACCTACAGTTTGTCACATGGAAAAGTGGCGGAGAACTTGTCTATCTGACTGTACCTGATGAAGACATGACCAACTTCATCAAGGTGTGCAAGCAGGCAGATGAAGAGGTACACTTCTACAAAATCAGCGAAATCAACAAGGAAAAAGATAAAATCAACATTGAAAAAGGTAAAAGAGTAAGGGTACATGGCGGACCGTTCGACCAGGTGGAGGGCTACTTCATAAAAGTGGCAAAAAAGAGAGGTCGGCAGCTTGTCGTCATTATTCCCGACCTACTGGCGGTTTCAGCTGAGGTGAAGCCGGAATATATTCAAATCATAGACTGAGATTATGGAAACCTAAAATCCGCAAGCAATCTCAATTGCAGTAAAGAGCTTGAACACTATGCATCATGATAGTATGAGCGTGAATTTTGTCCGATTTGTGCATACCTTCCCCTTACCCCACGATGCGACTTGAGGTAATACGCAGATTCAAACCGGAAAGAA